>Ga0335069_10001689_pt1 | contig 35354 bp, 27 predicted proteins | sample Lox_Sample_11_FD_206714 | JGI IMG/M metagenome (GOLD analysis project Ga0335069, IMG submission 206714) | Soil microbial communities from Loxahatchee National Wildlife Refuge, Florida, United States - Lox_Sample_1.1 | ecosystem: Environmental > Terrestrial > Soil > Wetlands | place: USA... | reverse complement strand
GATGAGACGGTGGAGCGGGGTCGTCGCTGCGCCATCGCTGCGGCCGCACAGTCCCTGGCAGCGGGGGACGAACGAAAACACCAACGGCCTGCTTCGACCAAGGGCACCGACCTCAGCGTCTTCACCGGAGAGGAGCTCGACGCGGTCGCTGCAGAGCTCAACGACCGACCTCGACAAACCCTCGGCTGGATGAGACCGTCCGAGGTCCTCGCCCAGGCGTTGCTATGACCGTTTGAGACCGCCCGCGCAAGCGAGACCGTTGGCGCGTGTCAGAGGCTCGCGCCGCCAGCCCAGTCGATTCAGTGCCCGGAACGCCCGCGCCGTCGCTGCTCGGCCCAGTAGTCCACCTGCCACTTCTGCACCGCGGCGTTGTGGCACTGGAGCGTGGGGCAGAAGACGTGCGTGCCGTCGTTCCGTGACACGAAGTAGAGGTCGCTGCAGGTCGCGGGGTGGGTGACCGCCTGGAGCGCCGCGGCGCCGGGGCTGGCGATGGGGCCCGGGGGGAGCCCGTGCACGGTGTACGTGTTGTACGGGTGCGGGGTGACCAGGTCCTGCCGGGTGATGTTCTTCACGAACTTCCCGCGGATCATCATCATCGCGTAGAGCACGGTCGGGTCCGTCTGCAGCGGCATCCCCAGCCGCAGCCGGTTCAGGAACAGGCAGGCGATCCGCGGCCGCTCCTCCGGCGCGCCGGTCTCCTTCTCCACGATCGAGGCCAGGGTGACGATCTGCAGCGGCTCCAGCTTCACCGCCGGATCCATGCTCGCCATCGCCGCCTGCAGCTCCTCGAGCGTCCGCGAGACCATCTTCGCGAGCACGCTCTCCTCCGTGTACCCGTGGGTGAAGCTGTAGGTGTCCGGGAAGAGGAAGCCCTCGAGGCGGGTGGCGGGAACGCCGAGCTTCTTCACGAACTCAGGGTCCGCGGCCAGCGCATCGAGACGATCGAGCCGGAGCTTGAGCTGCGAGGAGGCGAGCAGGGGGAGGATCTCGTCCAGCCGGAGACCCTCGGGGATGGTCACATGGTACGTCTTCTGCTGTCCGCTGATGAGCTTCTGGATGGCCTGTTCGGGCGTCAGCGGGAGCGTGAACTCGTACTCGCCGGCCCGGAGCTTCGGACCGAGCTTCTCCCGGCGGAGCCAGGCGTAGGTGAGCTCGGCGTCGCTGACCACACCGGCCTGCGCGAGCACGTCTGCGACCCGCCGGGGTCCGCTCCCGGGAGGGATGGTGACGTCCCTGGTGCCGGCCGCGCCCGCCGGGGTCCGCGCGAACTCGGTGATCCGCTGGTCCCGCCACCACCACCAGGCGGCGCCGGCGCCGGCCACCAGCACCAGCAGCAGGAGAATGCCGAGGACCCGCGTCACGGCTCGTCCCCGTGTGCGGCGGGCTGGTGCGCATCGAGCCAGCCCTGGAGGATGAGCGCCGCCGCCACCTGGTCGACGACCGCCTTTCGCCGGGCCCGGGACACGTCGGCCTCGATGAGCATCCGGTTGGCGGCGGCGGTGGTGAGGCGTTCGTCCCAGTACTCGACGGAAAGCCCGAGCTGCCGCGCCACGGCCTCGCCGAAGCGCCGGGCCTCGGAAGCGCTCGGGCCCTCGGTGCCGTTCATGTTCAGCGGCAGTCCCACCACCACCTGTTCCACCGCATGGTGCTCCGCCAGCCGCCGGAGCTCGGTCAGGTCGGCGCGGAGGTTGGTCCGGCGCAGGGTCGTGACCGGCTGAGCCGTCAGCCCGAGCGCGTCGGACACGGCCACGCCGACCGTCTTCGTGCCCACATCCAATCCGAGGCTCCGCACCATCACCCTCGGAAACATACCAGCCCCGGCCCGGCGTCCCGCCTCGTGGACCGGCCCGTCCTCCGGGGGGGACAGTGGGGCGCCGCTCCCCGCGGGCAAGCCCCGGCACTCTTCTTGTACCGCCCCCGGGTGCCCGGCGAGCCAGCCCGGGAAGGGGGACGGATGGGATTCTTCGACTTCATCGGGGATGCGCTGGGTGCCGTCGCCTCGCCGTTCACCGCGGTCATCGACGCAGGCACCAAGCTGCTCGGCCTGCCGCCGGTCATCGGCGACGCGCTGAAGATCGCGGTCGGCGCAGCGACCGGGGACTTCGTCACCCTGATGCAAGGCAGCACCAAGCTCCTGAAGGACCTCGCCGGGAGCGCGGCGGAGACCGAGTACGCCCCGCCGACGGACGAGGCCTATGGCGGCACGGACGGCTGGGCGCCCGCGGCGTCGGCCAAGGCGAGCCCCGGTACGGACGCCCCGGACCCGGTCGAGGTCTCGGAGGACGTCGTGTCCACCGCCGCCGCCTCCGGTCCTCCCGCGCTTGCCGCCGCGGCGACCGACGGAACCGCCGACGGCGGGACGGACGTCGAGCCCTCCGGGACGAGCGACGTGGACCCGGAGGAGACGCGGGCGCTGGACACGCTGCGGCGGAACTTCGACGCGATGAACCGGGACCACGGCTTCCTGGGCGCGTTCGGGGACAAGGTCATCACCGAGAAGGAGCTGCGCGAGACCGCCGAGGACCCCGACGCGCCGCTCGACCTCAAGCGCGCCGCCCGGTACATCCTGGACCACCCCGACCTCCTGGAGCGGTTGTCGCGGTCGAAGGACGGCGGTGACCAGGGCATCGCCCGGAGCGACATCGACCTCGCCGCGGAGGAGGCCGGGTCCGACGTCGGAGAGACTTCCAGCACCGGCGACTCGGGTGGGCCCGCGGGAGGTGACGAGGTCTCGGCGCTGCAGACGCTCCTCGTCAACTTCGACGGCCTCAACCAGTGGACCAACGGCCTGGTCCCACCCGACAAGGTCCTGAGCCGGGACGAGCTCGAGCGTGCGGCGAGCGACCCCGACACCTCGCCGGCGCTCAAGCGTGCCCTCCGGTACGTGCTCGATCACCCCGCCCTCTTGGACAAGCTCTCTGGCTCCCGGGGTTTCGGTGTCCAGGGGATGTCCCGGAGCGACCTCGAGCTCGGGATCGACGATGCCCGGCGCGCCGGGAAGACCTCCGGGAGCACCGCGAAGAAGACCGCGTCCACCGCGCCGAAGCCAGCGACCTCGAGCGTGAGCAGCGCGACCACGAGCAAGTCCTCGAGCAGCTCCAGCAGCCGGAGCAGCGACCCTTCGATCAAGGACATCCTCAACGACAAGAGCCTGAGCCTCGAGGAGAAGATCGAGATGATCCTCATGGTCCTCGAGAACCGGGCGGACGATCAGATGCTCTCCGTCACCCAGCAGATGGACCAGAACGACGACAAGAAGACCGCCAAGGACGATCGGAAGAAGGTCACCCAGCTCGACAAGGTCGACCGCGATCTGAACTTCAAGATGGAGCGGCTCATGAAGCGCAAGGAGCAGCTCTCCAATCTCCTCTCGACGATGGAGATGAAGTTCGCCTCGATGGCCCAGACCGCCATCGCCAACATGGGGCGCTGAGCATGCGACGGAACGATCGAGAGAAGCTGCTGGCCTTCGCACGGGGCGAGGCCACCTGGGCCGAGGTCGAGGGCATCACCGCCGCGGACGCCGCGCGCATGGCCCGGACCGGGGTCGAGCTGGCGCAGGCCGGGCGGCTCCGCGAGGCGGCGCTGGTCTTCGAGGCGATGGTGGAGATCAACCCCAGGGACGCCGGCGCGCATGCCGCGCTCGGCACGGTGTACCAGAAGCTCGGCCGCACCGAGGACGCGCTGGGTGCCTACGGCGAGGCGCTGGCGCGCGACCCCCGGCACCCGGTGGCGCTCGGCAACCGGGGCGAGCTGCTGCTGCGACTCGGCCGGCGCGAGGGCTTCGGCGACGTGGCCGCGGCGGTGGCGGCAGACCCGGAGGGCAAGACCGCCGCCGGCCGGCGCGCGGCGAGGCTGGCCAAGGCCATCACCGCGGACGCGGTGGCCCGGCTCGGGCTCCAGTGAGCTGAGGGGAGGCCGCCGGAGCGCCAGGGGGGAGGCGCTCCGGCGGTGCAGTCTCCGGCGCGGGTTGGCCCACTCGAGCTGCCACCGGGACGGCGCCGAGTAGCGATTCAGCCCCCGGTGTCGGGCGTGGCGCTCTGGGCGGTACTCGCCGGAGCAGCGCGCGGCCGGGCAATGCTCCGCCGGCGGGAGGCAGGCTTGCTGGCTGGCTCCGGCGGCGGCGGCGGCTCGTCGGGCACGTCCGCCTCGGCCAGCAAGAGCTGCTTCATCCGCTCGAGGCTCGCCCGTGCCCGGTCCACGAAGGGCCCGGCCGTTCCGATGCGCTCCGCGGTGGCGACGGTCGTCTCGTAGACGCCGATCGCCTTGGTCAGCAGCACCTTGATCCGTCGCCGCAGCTCCTGGCGGTAGACCTCGACCTCCTCGGCGTTCAGCTCCCGCGGGGTGGGCGAGTCGATCATCTGGCGGTGCAGCACCTCGTACAGATTGCCGATCCGTTCTCCTGCCGCCGTCGCCCAGTAGCCATTGCCGATCTTGATCGCTCGGAGGTAGTGGCCTTGCGCCGACAGCAAGAGCTCCGCCTTGTACTCGAGCGTTCTTGACAGCGCGTCGGCCTTGGCGTCCGGATCGAACGTCACCCCCTCGCAGTGGAGGCGGTAGATCTCCCCGAGGAAGAACTGGCCCTGCGCGGTGATGTACTCGTCGGCCGGCTCGCCGCGGTCCGCGGCGGCCTTGGCGCTGGCCAGGGCGGAGCGAAGCGTCTTCTCGCCCTCCTCCAGGTCGCCCGCGTCCACCTGGCAGATGCCCTGCTGCACCTGGGCCTCGATCCGTCGCGCCGCCGGGAGATCGCTCCGCGCCGCGATGCGGCCGAGCAGGGTGGCGGCCTCGGGGTAGCGATCCAGGTGGTACAGGGCCTCGGCCTGGTGGAACGCGGCGTCGAGCGGGTCGCCCTTTCCGAGCGGGTCGGCGACCTCCGAGAAGTGCTGGCGGGCCGCGTCCCAGTCCTCCATCCGCTCACGCGCAAGGCCGGCATTGAAGCGCGCCCGCGCCCGGTGCGAGCTCTCGGGGAACGCGGTCACCAGCCGCTCGAAGCACGCCGCCGCCCGCCCCGCGTCGCCCGCGGCGAAGGCGCTCGACCCCGCGGCGAAGAGCTCCTCGTCGTTCATCCTCAACAGGGCCAGGTCTGCGCGGACCTCCTGGGGAGGCATGGCGATGGGCTCCGCCCCCCCCGATCCGGTGGTGGCGCACCGGGTGAGGAGCAGGAGCGGAAGGAGGGCGAGGGCCCGGTGAAACGCGGCGTGCAAGGGCAGGGAAGGCGGGCGGGGAACCGACGAAGGAGCCTACAGGATCGCAGCCTCGCCCAGCAGGTAGGACCCTGCCCGCCACAGTGCGGGCAGGTCGTGGATCTCCGACGAGAATCGGGGAACCGCGATCAGCGGCACCGGCGCGGTGCCCTCCCGGAGGAGGCGGATGCTCAGCCGGTCTCGCTCGGCCAGCGCCCGGGCCTCGCCAAGCGTCCGGACCAGCGCCCCGCGCAGCGGGTCGGAGAGGCCCTCGGTCTCGGCGTCGGCCGAGGCCGGTGGCTCCTCCTGCACCCGGTTCACCACCACGCCGTCCCGTTGCAGCCCGCGGTCTCCCAGCACCGCGTGGAAGCGGAGCGCCTCCTCACGCCGCTCGGGCGAGGCCCCGGCCACCAGGAGGAAACCCGTCTCCGAGGACGAGAGCAGCGAGCGGACGGCCCGCGCCCGCTCGCGGAAGTTCTCGTTCATCCCGCTCACCGCGCCGAGGAAGGCTGCCAGCTCCTCGAGCGTGTCGCCGCCGATGATGCGTCCGATGGTCTTCGCTGCCACCCCGCCGCCCCACCGCGCCAGCCGCAGGGAGAGCCGGCCGGCCCGGAGCGCGGGGTCGAGCAGCCACCGCGCCGCCTCGTTGTCCAGGAAGTCGAGGATGCGCGACGGGGCGTCGAGGAAGTCCAGGGCGTGGGCGGTGGGGGGAGTGTCGAGGACGATGAGCTCGGCGTCCGAGCGCTCGCGCAGCTGCCCCAGCCGCTCGAGCGCGATGTACTCCTGGGAGCCGGCGAGCACCGTGGAGAGCGTCTGGTAGAACCGGTTCTGGAGGATGCGCTCCCGCTGCGCCGGGGGGGCCTGTCGCTGGATGAGATCGTCCCAGCTGGCCTTCAGGTCCAGCATCATCGCCTGGAGCGGCGCCTTCAGCGTGATGCCGGCCCTGGCGAGGACCTCGGGCTTGACCTCGGTGGGCGTGTTGCCCAGCCAGGTCAGCCCCAGCGCGTTGGCCAGCCTCCGCGCCGGGTCGATGGTGCAGACCAGCGCGCTGCGCCCGAGCGCCGCCGCCTGCATCGCCGCCGCGGCGGCGAGGGTCGTCTTCCCCACGCCCCCGGCTCCCACGCACACCAGCACCCGGCGCCGCCGCAGCACCTCCTCGAGCGAGGGCCCGCTCACCGCAGCCCCTCCGCCAGCATGTCGCCCAGCGATACCAGCTCGCCCCGTCCGAGTTCGGGCGTCACCAGCCGCGGGAGCTGCACCAGCGGCGCGTCGAGGGCTCGCAGCCGCTCGACCGATTCCTCGGTGTGCTGCGCGTCCTCCTCGTAGGCCTCCACCAGTGCGCTCAGGCCCGGTCGTCCGGAGAGGGCGGCCCGGTCCGCTGCCCCGAACCGCGACGGCACCGACTGGTTCAGCACCACCGCGCCCACCCTGACCTTGAGCCCGGCGCGGAGCGTCTGGGCGAGATCGAGCGTCTCGTTGACTGGCAGTTCCTCCGGAAGGCTCACCAGCACTGCGGAGGTCACCACCGGGTCGGTGAGGAGGTCGTACATCCAGCCGGCCTCGGTGGACATCGGCCCGGAGGGGAGGGTGGAGACCAGGCTCTGGGGCACCCCGAGCAGGGTGAGCGCGTGCCCGGTCGCGGGCAGGTCCATCACGATCCGGTCGAAGCCGCCCGGCGCGTCCGGCCACTGCCGGAGGTGCCACATCACCTTCCCCAGCATCACCGTCTCGGCCAGCGCGGGGATGAAGCGGAGGAAGTAGCGCACCATCCGGTTCTCGAACACCGCCCGGTAGACGCGCTCCAGGCGGATCTTCGACAGGACGTACTCGCGCATCGAGGCGTCGGGCTCGAGATCCACCATCGAGAGGTTGGGCTCCAGCAGCCGCACGTCCGGGCCTTCCTCGGGATGGCCGAGCATCCGGCCCAGGCGCCTACCGGCGTTCACCTCGCAGAGCAGCGTGCGCAGGCCGGCCGAGGCCAGCCGGAGCGAGAGCGAGGCGGCGACGGTGCTCTTGCCCACGCCGCCCTTCCCGGTCACCAGCAGGAGACGCCTGTCGAGCAGACCGGACATGGAGGGCAGGAAGGAGCGCCGGACCGTAGGGAGCACCTCCGCGGACTGTCAACGGGCTCGGGCGAGCGGTGCTTGACAGGTCAGGGCGCGGCTGCGAAGTCCCCGGCGCACAGGGGCGCCATGCTGAAGAACAATCCGATGGTCAAGAGGCTGGTCGAGACCGGCGAGGAGCGGGTGGGGAAGCTCGCCCAGGCGCTGCTCTCCAACGAGCGGTTCGTGGTGGCGATCCAGACGCTGATCCAGCGGACCCTGTCCGCCAAGGGCGCGCTCGACAAGAGCCTCCGCTCGGCGCTCGCGGCGATGAACCTGCCTTCGACCGAGGACGTCGAGTCGCTGCGGCGGAAGATCGCCGACCTGGACGCGACCCTGACCCGGATCGAGTCCAAGCTGGAGAAGGTTCCGGAGCAGCCTCGCTGAGCCCCGGCGCGCCGCCCGTGCGGAGGATCGCCTTCGTCAACGAGAAGGGTGGCACCGGGAAGACGACGCTGGCCGTCCACGTGGCCGCGTGGATCGCCCGCGCCCAGAAGCTCCGCGTGCTCCTGGTGGACCTGGACACGCAAGGGCACGCCGGGAAGACGCTCGGGCTCGACGTGCGGGAGATCCACCCCAACGTCTTTGACTTCCTGACCGACCCCTCCATCGGGCTCGCCCAGGTGCGCCACGCCACCGAGGTCCCCGGCCTCTCGGTCGTCCCGGCGTACAAGCAGATGGCGGGCCTGGCCGCGGCGCTCGGCACCTCGTCCGCCGCGGCGGAACGACTCCGCGAGCGGCTGGACCAGTTCGCCTCGGAGCAGGACGTGGTGGTGCTCGACGGGCCGCCGTCGCTCGGCCTCAGCGTGACGGCGATGCTGGTGGCCGCGACCGAGGTGGTGGTGCCGGTCGCCCTCACCTACCTGGCGCTCGACGGATGCGCGGAGGTGGCGCGCACGGTGGAGCGGGTCGCCGAGGAGCACCACCGGCCGGGCCTCCGGGTCACCGCCGTGGTGCCGATGATGCACCGGCGCACCGCCCTGGCGGAGGCCGTCCGCGAGCGGCTCGAGGCCTACTTCCCCGGACGGGTGACTCCGCCGCTGGGGATCAACGTCGCCATCGATGAGGCCCAGAGCCACGGGAAGACGGTGTGGGACTACGCGCCCCGGAGCCGCGGCGCGCAGATGATGACCGCGGTCGCCGAGTCGGTGTGGGCGCTCGGTGGCCGAGGCGGCGACGGCGATGGTGCCGGGCCCCAGCCGGGGGACGCTCCCCCGGGGTGACTAGGTCTCCTCCCGCGGAGCGGCGGGCTTCTTCTCCAGCGCGTCCAGCCGCCGCTCCAGCTCCTCGAGCCGCCGGCTGAGCTGCCCGAGGTCGGAGCCGAGCGCCGGCAGGTTCCCGGTCACGCTCTCCACGAGGGACTTCACCCGGTCGTCCGCGCGGCGCTGCCACTCCTCGATGGTGCGCTGGCCGGCGCGGAGAAGGTCTTCCTTCAGCTCGCCGGTGCCACCCTCCTCACGGCGGAGCAGCCGGTCGAGCCGCGTCTCGGCCTCTTCGCGGATCGAGGCGACGCGAGGGCTGACCTCCTTCTGGATGAAGCCGGAGAGCGCGTCGCCCGGGCGGCGGATGATCTCCCGCAGCACGCTGAGCGGCATCTGGTTCTTCTTCTTCTCCTCCTCGAAGATGATCTGCGCCAGCGTCACCGAGGTGAGATCGTCCTTGGTGCGGTTGTCGACGATCTTCACTTCCGCGCCCTGCTTGATCATCTCGGCGATCTCGTCGAGCGTGACGTACCGGCTCTCGACGGTGTCGTAGAGCTTCCGGTTCGTGTAGCGCTTGATGATCTTCGGCTCGCGAGGAGCTTCGTCCTGGGGGGGATGCAGCTGTTCGGGTTCAGTCATGGTTCGTGTGTCGCCGTCGTGAACGGTGGGCCCGCTCCTGCCCAGCCATGCCGCGCTGCAGCGCCTCCCTGGAGAGACCGCCAGGTTCCGGCTGGATAGCAGCACGGTTTGGCTCGGTGCAACAAGGTGGAGGGGCTGCACCTACACGGAGGGCGGGCGGGCTTCCCCTGGTATTCTCGCGGGTTCCGGCCCGCTTGTGGCTCGCCCCCCGTGATCATCGCCTGCACGCAGTGCCACACTCGCTTCAAGGTGCCCGACGGCAAGGTCACCGCGCGGGGGCTCAAGGTCCGCTGCTCGCGCTGTGGGCACACCTTCCGCATCTACCCGGACTCGGGCGCCGAGGCCGGGGCCGATGCCACGCCTGCCGCAGCGCGTCCGAGGGGCCCCGACCCGTTCCCGGCCTTCGGCCCGGAAGGCACGTCGGACATGGAGAAGACGCCGGCGCGCGGCACTGCCGTCTCGGCGCTGCTGGCCCAGATGGCCCCGCCCCCCGAGGCCGAGGACTTCGACGTCGACGTCTCGGGCGTCGAGCCTCCGAGCACCGAGCCGGCGTGGAACTTCCCGCCGCCCCCGGCGCGTCCGGGGCAGGGGTCCGGGGCGGCGGCGGTCGCGTTCCAGGCCGAGGCCCCCGCCGAGTTCCCTGGGCCAATGGCCTCGCCCGCAGTGGCCCGCGCCCCGCTCCCGGTCCGCCCGCTTCCCCCGGCCGCCGGACCCATCGGCGGGGAGATGGCCAGCCTCTTCGAGGAGCAGCCCGCGGACGTGGCGGCGGACGGCCCCGGAGGCCCCGAGTGGATGGGAGGCCTCGAGGCCGCACCCTCCCACCCGGCGGCGGTGTCGCCTCCCGCCGAGGACCGCAACCTCGCTGCGCTGGCCGGCTTCACCCCTGCCTGGGGGGTAGCGGCGCCGATGCGGGCGCTCTCCGTCGACGGCATCGTCTCCAACCACGTCCCCAGCCTCGCCCCGGCCCAGGAGCCCGAGTCCCCGCCCGCGCCGCCCCAGTTCGGCGGCGCCGGAACGGTGCTGGACGATCTGCCCTCGCTCGAGCTGGCGAACCTTCCCGAGCACAGCGAGCTGGAGCTGGACCCGGGCAGCGACACCCGTTCCTGGACCGGCGCGGCACCCACCGGCGACGTTGGGATGCAGCTGGAGATCGAGCCCGACCTGCCGGCGGTCGAGCTCGACCGCCGACCGCCTCCTGAGCCGGCTCCGTCCTCCGGTCTCGGCTGGTCGCTGCCGACCGCCCCGGCTCCGTCCGCGCCTCCCCCCGCGGCGGCCCCCCCCGGCCTCGGCTGGGACGACCCCTTCGGCGAGCCCTTGCCCCCCCCGCCGCCGCGCCCGGCCACGTCCGAGCCGGCCGGTCCCGCGCCCCGCACCACGGCTTCGTCCACCTCGGTGGTGCTGGACGAGGCGCCGCCGCCCGGCCCGGGCTCGCCGGACCACGGCTTCTTCGAGATGCCCGCCGCGGACGCATCGCTCGCACCCCCGGCGCCGCCCGAGCCCTCCGGCGCGCTGCTCCCCGACATCCCCGAGGCCGAGGAGGCACGCTCCGTGGCGCCCGTGCCCGCGACCTCGGGACCGATGCCGGCCATCTCCAAGCCCCCGGGGCGTGCGCGGCTCGGGCTCCAGGAGCGCGAGCTGCCGGGCACCGCGCGCCGGGTGAGCGCCGTCATCCTCAACGTGGGGCTGGCCGCGCTTCTCCTCCTGGTGGTCTTGGGGCTCGCGTCGAGCTGGGCCACGGTGGGCCGGGTCGACGGGTCGGCGCTCTCGCCACGCCGTCTCCTCCAGGCGCTCCGGCCCGGCAGCGGGGTCACGCCGGTCGAGGTGACGCCCGGCACCTACGAGACCCGCTCCGGGCGCTCGCTGCTCTACGTGCGCGGCCGGGTGCTCAACCGCGGAGCGCCGTCGGCGCGCGTCCGGGTGCGGGCGGAGGTCTGGGACGGAGCGCAGGCGGTGAAGACCGGCGAGACGCTCGCCGGAGCGATCGCCACACCCGAGGAGCTGTGGCGGGCCGCCAGCCCGGCCGACGTCGAGGCGCTGCGCACGCGGCTGCTTGGCGCGGCCACCCCCGTCGCGGACGGGCAGCAGGCGGACTTCCTGGTGCTGCTCGACGAGGCACCGCGCGACCTCTCCGGGCTGCGGCTGAGGGTGACCGCCAGCGTCGACCGCTGAGCGGGCCGCAGGGGAGCCTCAGCCCTGCCCCGAGTCGCCGTCCTTGTCCCGGTCGCGCGACGCGCGCAGGGTCCGCTCCGGCTTCACGTCGACGAAGCCCTGACCCTGGGACGCCTTCTTGAAGGAGTACACGAACTTCCCGAGCGCGTTCCCCAGCGACGACATGCGCGAGGCGGAGAACACCACCAGCAGCACGAAGCCGATGACCAGCAGCTCTCCGAATCCCAGGCGAGGCATGACGCAGGCTCCGAACATCGCCCGCGGGGCCGGTGGGCGCAAGCGGCTTGACCTCGCCCGGGCCGCGGCCGGACGCTCTCTTTCGCCGTGCGCATCCTCGGTCACCGGGGCGCGAGCAGCGACGCGCCGGAGAACACCCTCGTCGCCTTCCAGCTCGCGCTCGCCCAGGGCGCGGACGGGGTCGAGCTCGACGCCCGCCTCTGCGGCTCGGGCGAGGTGGTCGTCTTCCACGACGCGCGTCTCGAGCGGCTCACCGGGGCGAGGGGCCGGGTCGCGGACACACCCTGGTCGGCGCTCGCCCGGCTCGAGGTGAGAGCGGGTCCGGCCGGCGCATCCCCCGGGCGCATCCCGCTGCTCTCCGAGGTGCTGGAGGCGCTCCCTCGAACGGCGTTCGTGAACGTCGAGCTGAAGAGCGAGGACTGGGCCGGCACGGCGGTGGCCGATGCGACGGGCGCGCTGCTCGAGTCGGGGCGACACCAGGACCACGTCGTCGTCTCGTCGTTCGATTCCCGCTGCCTCCTGCGGCTGGCGCTCGCCCATCCGCGGTTGAAGCGTGGGCTGCTGCTCGACCCGGACCGCCCTCGGCTCGTCCAGCGCCACGTCGCGCTGCCGCTGCTCGGCCGGGACGCGGTGCACCCTGCGGCCGGCCAGCTTACCGAGGCGGACGTGCGGCGCTGGCACGCAGGGGGGCGCGAGGTGGCGGTCTGGACGGTGGACGACCCCGACGTCGCGAGGGAGCTCCGCGCCTGGGGCGTGGACAGCTGCATCACCAACCGCCCGGGGGCGCTCCGGGCGGCGCTCGGTGCCTGAGGGGAGGCCGGCTACGGCCGGACGGTCGGCTCGGCCTGGGCCCGCGCCAGCGCCTGGGCCACCGCGGCCGGACGGCGCCGGATGATGAGCACCTTGCGCGAGGCGAAGTCCTGCGTCTGCCGCGCCACCACCATCACCGAGTTCGCGCCCTCCTTGAGGGGGAAATCGGCGCTGAACTTCAGCTTGGTGGGCTCGTTCTTCGGACTGTCCGAGGTGCGGAAGAAGACCTTCCGGTCGTTCACCAGCACGTACATGTCCAGCAGCCCCTTGGGCTCGGACACGGTGCCCGAGAGCGTGTACCGGTCCGAGGGTGCGACCACGCCGCCCTGGCTCTGGTCGACCTGGAGGACGATCTGCGGCGGCTCGCGGTAGGGTACCGCGGCCAGCTCGGCGGCAGCGGCCCTAGCGTTCCGGGCCTCGTGGGCGTCGGAGGCGCGAACGAAGCCGAACCGTCCCTTCTCGGTCTCCACCTTGGTGAGCCCGTTCACCCGGGCGAGCACCGGCACCACCCCGGCCTTCTTCACCCTGGCCATCACCGGGGCCCGCTCGTCCGGACCGGCGAGCACCGGCGCGCCGGCCTCGACCCGGATGGCGCCCTTGCGCGCCTCGACCGTGTACGGCCGGTCGGAGAGCGGAAGGTTCAGCCGCTCGGTGGAGAACTCCTCGAGCGGCTCGTCGATGATCGCCAGCTTCAAGGGGAAGCTGTCGCCCACGTAGCCCCTCTTCACCTCGAGCTGGAACCGCGCGGTCTTGGTCTCGCCGGGGGCGATCTCCCCCAGATGGAACCGGCCCTTCTCGATGAAGATGTTCTGGTCCGCGGCGTTCTTGATCGACCCCACCGCGTCGAGCGCCTTGCCGGTGCCCTGGTTGGTCACGTCCACCAGGAGGGTGACGCTCTCCCCGCGCTGGGCGACGCCGTCGCCGTTGCACTGGGCGCAGTCGTCCACCACCTGCCAGTCGAGCGCGAAGGCCGGGCGCGGGAGCTCGCCGAAGTTCACCTCGGCCACCAGCTGCTGCGGAAGCGTTCCCTGATCGTCGAGGAACCGCACCGTCACGTCGTCGCGACGGCTGTACATGTCCTTGGGCACCTTCACCGGCACCTTCCAGGTGCGCTTCTCGCCGGGCTTCAGGGTGCCGAAGACGAACTCGCGGCGGTCGAGGAGCGGGTCCTCGCTCTCGGTCCAGGCCCGGATCCGCGACAGCGGCTCGGAGCCCTTGTTCTCCGCGGTGACCTCGAGGTCGAACGAGTCACCCGGGACGAGCCGCTTCTCGGGGCCGGGGCGGAGCGTGGCCAGGAGCTGGGGAGCCTTGGGGGTGGGCCCGGGCGCCCAGTCGACGCCCAGAGCGGCGATGGCGGTGTTGATCCGCTCGGTCTCCTGGAGACCCCGCTCCTGGAGGTAGCCCTTGCCGGACTGGAGCATCCGGTCGCGCTGCACGAACGGCTCCTTCAGCACGAAGTCGCGGGCGAAGAGGACCTCGAAGTCCTCCTTCACCTCGTCCTGGGCCTCGGCGTCGAGCTGGTCGTAGAGGTCCTCGTCTAGCTTGTTGGGATCGGTGTCGAGCAGCGGGTGGGCGGCGTCCTTCTTCTTCCCCGGCTCGAGCTTCTGGCCCTTGTCCTTGTCGTTCTTCGACAGCTTGGGGTCCTTGCCCTCCTCCACCTTCTGCTGGCGGGCCGCGGCGTCCTTCTGCTTCGCGTCCTCCTTCAGGTAGCGGATGCTGACGAAGGGCTTCTCCTTGCCCAGCACCTCCTCGCGCTTGGTGGCCGCGGGGTTGTTCGCCGAGTTCCCGAAGTGGTGCTCGAGGTCGGCCTCGCCGAGCGTCTTGCGCGGGGCGAAGACGTTCACCCGGTCGGCGGTGACGCGGGTGGGGACCAGCTCAATGTCCGGCTCGATCCCCACCTCCTGGATGCTGACGTCGCCCGGGGTGAGGTACTTGGCGATGGTGAGCTTGAGCGCGCTCTCGTCGTTGGGGTTCCCGCTGGGCGAGCCGAACTCGTAGAGCACCTGCACCGAGCCCTTGCCGAAGGTCTGCTGGCCGATGATGACCGCACGGTTCAGGTTCTTCAGTGCGCCGGCGACGATCTCCGAGGCCGAGGCGCTCCCGGGGTTCACCAGCACCGCCAGCGGATACTTGTTGTCCCCGTCATCGGCGTGGGCGCGCTTCTCCTCTCGCTGCCGCTCGCTGAGCGAGACGGTGGTGACGATGGTGCCCTGGCTGAGGAAGAGGTCCGAGACCTGGATCGCCTGCTCCAGGAGACCGCCCGGGTTGCCCCGGAGGTCGAGGACCAGGCCCTTCAGCCCGCCCGTGGCCTCGGCGTCGGAGGCCAGCTTGCCCAGGGCGGTCTGCATGTCCCGGGTGGTGTTGCCCTGGAAGTTCTTCAGCCGGATGTAGCCCACGTTGCCGGCGAGCAGCTTGGACTGCACCGACTCGATGGAGATGGTGGCCCGGGCGAGCGTCAGCACCATCGGCTTGTCCGCGGCCTTGCGCTCGACGGTGATGGTGACCCGGCTGTCCACGGGGCCGCGCAGCTTGGACACGGCCTCGTTGAGGTCCATGTTGACCGTGGACTCCTCGCCGATCTTCTTGATCTGGTCGTCCTTCTTGATGCCCGCGCGGGAGGCCGGCGTCTTGGGGAGCACCCGCACCACGGTGAGGTTGCTCTCCTTCATCTGGATGACGAAGCCCAGGCCCCCGAACTCACCCTTGGTGGTGAGCCGCATCTCCCGGTAGTACTCGGGCTTCAGCAGCACCGAGTGCGGGTCGAGGGTGGAGAGCATGCCGTTGACCGCGGCGTACTCGACGTCCCGGGTGTCCTCGCTGGGGCGCAGGTTGCTGCCGATGAACTCGAAGACGTCCTTCATCTGGAAGGACATCTTCCAGAGCGAATCGACGTGGCTGATGTCGAAGTCGCGGGTCTTGCCGTTCACGTTGAGGTGGAGCTTCTGGCGCTCCTTGTCCGCCTCCACCATCACGTCGGGGACGGTGCGCTCCACCTGCTCCAGCGCCGCGACCATCATCTCGCGCGGGTTGATGCGCTTGGGGTCGACGTACGCGTCCTTCACGTAGATGACGACCTTGTTGAAGACCTTCAACGCCGACAGGTCGTGCGGTGGGCGATCTCCGTTGCGGACGACGTCGGAGGAACTCTCGCCGCGAGCGGCGGGACCGGCGACGGCCTCCCCCACCGTGAAGGGGAGCGGCGCATGGTCACGGGCGAGGAGAGCCCAGGCCCCGAGGAGAGCGAGGACCAGGAGCGAACGGCGCATCAATCGGGGCATGGGGAAGGCTCGACTCTAACCACCGGGTATGGGGCCTTCAAGACAGGGTTCCTGCCGAAACCAGCGAACGGTGCAGGAGAGTCCCGGCCACCACGGCCACCGGGAGGAGGAACAGATTCAGGAGCGGGACCCACAGGAGGAGCGTGACCGAGAGGCCGAACCCCAGGGCGAGCGCGGTGCGCTGCGCAAGCACCCGCCGTACCTCGGCAAAGCCCCCGCCGCGTCGAGCCAGCGGTGGGTCGAGGTACTCGGCGCAGGCGAACAGCGCGGTCCAGCCCACCCCGGCGGCGGCCCAGAGCGGTGCCCCGGCGGGAAGCGCGAGCTGGAGCACGAGCAGCAGCGCTTGCCCGAGCAGGAAGAGCATGACCCGGAGGGCGGTGCGAGCCACCGCCGAGAGTGCCTGACCGGCGGCGGTGGCGATGCCAGCCGGGGAGGCGGGCGGTGCGCCCACTGCCGACTCGGTGGCGGCCACCAGGGTGTCCTCGAGCGGTGCCAGCGCGAGCAGGGGCAGGGTCGCCGCGCCGAGGAGCCACGCCAGTGCGCCAGCGATGACCAGCGTGAGCTCCCACAGCCAGCCCACCGCTCCGTCGGGATGGGGCCAGGCCCGCTCGAGCAGCCCGGGCAGCCAGGCCCGGAGCCCCCAGGCCCAGAGCACGAAGATGAGGAGGGTGAGCGCCGCGCACAAGGAGGCCAGCCGTCGCAGGCGCGGCACCCGCAGCAGAAGCAGCGCCGCTCTCCAGGGAAAGCTCGCACCCCGGAGCAGGTCGAGTGGTCCAATCTCGCGCGGCAGGTCGGGCGTGTCGTCCATCTCAGGGGGCGGGCGCGGCCCGTCACGGTTGTTATAAGCGCGGCCCGGCATGTCGCTCGACCGCGCCCCGACCGAAGACGACGTCGTCACCTCCGTCGACGCGCTGCTCGACGTCTTCCGTTCCGCGGAGACCCCGCGCGACGAGCACCGCGTGGGGCTGGAGCACGAGAAGTTCCTCTACCCGGTGGAAGACCCGCCCACGCCGGTTCCCTACGACGGACCGCGTGGCATCGGGGCATTGCTGAAGCTGCTCGAGGCGCGTGGCTACACACCCTTTCGAGACGCACCGGACGCTCCTCCGATTGCGCTGACCCGGGACGACCACACGCTGTCGCTCGAGCCGGGCGGGCAGTTCGAGCTGTCGGGCTCTCCGGCGCGGACCGCGCGCGCGGTGCACGCCGAGAACCTGGCGCACGCGCGGATGCTCACCGACGCTGCGCGGCAGCTGGGGCTGATTCCGGTGGCCCTCGGGTACCGGCCCTGGGGAACCACCGCCGACATCCCGTGGATGCCCAAGAAGCGCTACCAGGTGATGCGGCAGACGCTGCCGGTCCGCGGGAAGCTGGCGCTGGACATGATGCTGATGACCTGCACCGGGCAGGTCTCGCTCGACTGGGCCTCGGAGGCGGACTGTGCGCGGAAGGTGACCGCCACTGCGCGCCTGACGCCGCTCCTGGTCGCGCTCTTCGCCAACAGCCCGCTGGTCAAGGGCAAGCCCAGCGGATGGATGAGCTACCGGAGCCACGTGTGGAGCGACGTGGACCCGACGCGCTGCGGGTACTTCCCGCGGATGCTGGACGCTTCGTTCGACTACCGCGCCTACGTCGACTGGGCGCTGAGGGCGCCGCTGCTCTTCCTCCGGCGCAACGGCGGGTACGCGACGCCGGCGATGACCTTCGGCGAGCTGCTGGAGCACGGGTTCGAGGGGCAGCCGGCGCGCCGCTCGGACTGGACGGACCACCTCTCCACGCTCTTCCCCGAGGTGCGCATCAAGCGGGTGATGGAGGTGCGCGGGGCGGACTCGGTGTCGCTGGAGCTGACCGCCGGGCTTCCGGCCCTCTGGCGCGGTCTGCTCTACGACGAGGGCTCGCTCGACGCGGCGCTGGGGCTGGTGCCGCGGCTGTCGTTCGCCGAGCACCTGGCGTTCCACGAGGAGGCCCAGCGGCAGGGGCTGCGGGGAAAGCTCCGGCGGACCTCGATCGGCGCGATGGCCCTGGAGATGGTGCGGCTGGCGCGCCTGGGGTTGCAGCACCTCGACCCCGAGGACGTTCCGCTCCTCGAGCCGCTCGAGGCGCGTGCTCGGTCGGGTCGGTCCCCGGCCGACGACGTCCTGGACGCGTTCAAGGAAGAGCCGTCACCGGCGCGGCTGCTGGCACGGTTCGCCCTGCTTCCCGGCTGACCGGGCGAGATTCTCCACCGTCGCTCGCACCGATCACCGCCGCCCGAAGAGCCGCTTCAGCCCGCCGAGGACGCCCGTGTCCTGCTTCGGCGGCGCGGCCGGCGCCTCGGGCTCGGAGGGCACGCGGGCCGGAGGCGGCGTCTCGGGCTCGGCGGGGGGCGCGGGGATTTGGAGCTGGAGCGGCTGGCGCTTGCCGCCCGGGTTCGTCGCCGACGCGCGGAGCACGCCATCGGTGTCGAGCGACAGCTGGAGCGTCCAGTCGCCGGCCCGATCGCCCGTGGCGCGGAGTAGCCCGAGGAAGCTCCGTGGATCCGGCGCGCGCGCGGTGCCCTGGAAGACCTGGACCTCCAGCGGCGCCCCGAGGCCCAGCGTCAGGGTGAGGGTCTTCTCCGCTGGCAGCCGGGTGTTGCGGTCGAGCACCCGGACCTGACCTAGCTCGGGGGCGATGATCTCCAGCGGCACGCCGAGCACCTCGTGCAGCGCGGTGCGCGAGGCGCTCTTCGGCCCGGCGGACACCAGGAGATGGGCGAGGGTGGCCGCCCCGGTGGATACCGCGGCGGCGACGTCGACGTCGGTGCGCGCCGCACGGCCGATCGCCTGCTCGATCATCCGCTTCACGTGGGGAAGCCGGGTGGTGGGCCCCACCAGCACCAGCTCGTCGAGCGACTCGGGGGCCAGCGAGGCCGAACGGAGCACCTCGCGCGCAAGCAGCACGCCGCGCTCGACCAGGGCCGTCGTCCGGACTTCCAGCTCGGCGCGGGTCAGCCGCGCACCCTCGATGGTCGCCTCGCTGAGCGAGCCGTCCTCGAGCTGCGTCCGGAGCTGCGCCGCCTCGCCGATGCGCTTCCTGAGCACTGCGGCGTCGGCCCGTGCTCCCTTGTCCAGCGCCAGCGCGATCTGCTCGTCGAAGTTCACCGAGCCGAGTGAGGCGTCCCCGCCGCAGGCCACCATGTCCAGGTCGTCGCCGGAGGCCGCGAGCACGGCGATGTCGCAGGTGCTGGCGCCCATCCGGAAGACCAGGATCCGGCGTCGCGCCAGCCCCCGGCCGTGAGCGAAGGCCATCGTCGCCGCGGTGGGCGCCTGCACCAGCCGCACGCCCTCGAAGCCGGCGCGCTCCGCGGCCTCCCGGAGCCGCTCCCGCTGGATGGTGTTGAACGACACCGGGACCGCGAGCACCACCCGCCCGGGCGGGTGCGTGGTGAGCTCCTCGGCGCGGTGACGGACCCAGCGCAGCAGGGTGGCGACCAGCTCGGTCGCGCCCACCGTGCCGCCCTCGAGCGCGAACGCGGCCTCGCCCCGGTCGTCGGGAACCACCGCCGCCGGCCAGCGGCGGGCGACGGTGCGCGAGGCGTCGGACTCGGCGCGGATGCCGAGGAACGGCAGCGGGGCCCCGACCCACAGCGCCACGTCCGGCGCGTCGGGCGGCAGCATCCTCGGGGGCGCGCCCGCCTCGCGAACGAGCCGGACGGGCGCCTCGGGACGGCCCCGCACCGCGTCGAGGAGGAGTGGCTCGGCGCGCCCGTCGTGGAACCAGGCGACCCGGACCGACTCGGGGTTGATCTCGATGCCGAGCTCGGCGGTGCTCGCCGGCGCCGTGCGCACCGGAGCCTGGGGGCTCGAGACGTCCGGGGTTGCCCTCGGCGCCGGCGCTGAACCGCGCACCTCCAGCGGAGCCGCGCCTCCTGGCGCGGGTGCCTCGACGGGTGGGACCAGGGAGAGCGACACCGGCGGTGCAGGCGCCTCGGGCGTCCCGGGCTCGAGCCGGATCGCCCCTTCCTCGAGGAGGGGGGCCTCGTCGAACGGGGGTGGCGGCGGGGGGATCGGCACCTCCTCCGGTGCGGCGGCCTCCATCGACGGGAGGAGCGGGATGGGCGTCGTCGGCCGCTCATGGACCGACGGCGGCTGTCCGAGTGCCTGCGCGACGTCGTGGAACGACGACTCGGGCGGGTGGAGCGGCTCGTCTCCGCGCACCGGAGCGTCGAGCTGGAACCGCGGTTCCGGCTCGGGTGGCGGCTCGTCGAGCGGGGTCACGATCAGCGTCCCGGCCGGCGGGGTGATGGCGGCGTGGACATCGGCCGAGGCGGGGGTGTGCTCGAGACCGGCCGGACGGAGGGGCCCCGACCCCTTGAACTCGGTGACAACGAGTTCCGGCAGCCCCGGGTCGTCGAGCGGGGGATGCGGCCCGGCGGTGCCGGTGTGCGGCGCCGCCGGAGCCGATGTCCCCTCGCCGAGCGGCGTCCCTGCCTCGGACGGCTGCTCATCCCCGGGCGCCGGCGTGGCCTCCGCACTGGTCACGTCCGGAGCCGCAGAGGTGGAGGTGCGGGTGAACGCCGGAGCGGCCTCCTCGTCGGACGCCTGGGCCGTCCAGGTCGAGCCGTCCGCCGACAACACCTCCGGCGGCACGGGCGTCGAAACCTCGGCGGGAGGGCCGGCCGGCGCCGACTCCGTCGGGGCCGGCTCCTGGGCGTCGGACGCCTGGGCAGACCTCCGTTCTCCCTCGGCGGTCCCGGTCGGCGGAGCTGGCTCGAGGGCCGCCTCGCCCGCGGCTTGAGGCGCCAGCTCCTCCGCGGCGCCGGAGACCTCCGACGGCGACAGCTCGGGGCGCGCCTCCTCTGTCTCGACGGCCGCGACCGGACCCGGGGCCGGCGCCGCCTCGGACACCTCGTCCGGCGAGATCTCCTCCGGCCCGGCCTCGCGCGGCTCGGGAACGGGCGCCTCGGCGGGGCGCAGCGGCGGGGACGGCGTCGGACGGGTGGGCCCGGCGGGCGGCGCCCACGCCTCGCGGTGCGCCGGGCGGGGAACGGACTCGCGAGCGGGCAGGACCGGAGCGGCGCTCGGCCCGGCCGGCGCTGACCACGCGCTCGGGTGGGCGTGGGCCTCGGGAGCGGCGCTGCCCGGCCCCGAGCGGCTGGAGACGATGCGCTCGACCAGCGCCTTGCCTGCGGCCTCCAGGCGGACGAAGCGGAGCGTCATCCCGGGCCGCTCGCCGGAGGCGTTGGAGCGGACCACCATGCCCTCGCCCCGCAGCAGCGAGCGGCCGTCGGCGAGGATCAGGTCGAAGAGGAGCTGAGCGCCCACCGGCTTCGGCGCCTTCGTGGCGAGGAAGAAGCCGTCACGGCCCACATGGGCGCCGTAATGGGCGACGAACTCGTCCTCGCTGCGGAAGGGCAGCCGGACGCGGAGCGGCGTCGGCGCGGACATGGGCGAGGGTCAAGATGCCCCGAATTCGCGCCCTTCCCAAATCCTAGGCCTGGACTGGCGCCGGGGCCCCGTCCCGCCAGGCCTGTCTCCCGCCACCCCACCCGACGGCCGAGCGACCGGGACTTCCAGGTCTGCCTCAGGGGCGCGCGGTGGTGTTCCCGACGACGGACGTGTCCGCCGGCCGCTGGCGGAGCCGAGGCTCCTGCGCCCCGGCCCTCTCCGGATCATCGCTTCCCGGGGTCCGGAGGGTCGCCGCGGGACTCTCCCCCAGGGGGGTGTCACCAGTGGAACGGGTGCTCACCTGGAGCCCGGACTGACCAGCGCTCTCCCCGAGGTGGAAGTCGCTTCCCTCCTGCGTTCGGAAGCGCGCCAGATCCTCCCGCGCTCGCGGCTGGAGCGGACTGCTCTTCCGTTCGTAGCACCGGACCCGCGCGGTCAGCGTCTCCTCGGTCCACCTCGGGAAACGCTCCTGGGGCCTCAGCGCGACCAGGCAGTCGTCGGGATCGAGATCGGCCAGCGAGACGAGCATCGAGTGCCGCAGGCTCTCCGAACGAAACACCGGGAAAGGCTGCTGGACCGCCCGAAGGAACGCCGGTGCCCAGGCCGGCTCCTTCGTGGCGATCGCCAGCGCCAGTGGGCCCGCGACTCGAACCACCGGCTCGACCGACCAGGGGTCGGCCGCATGAACGTCGCGGAGCACGCTCTCGACCTCTCTGGCGGCCGTGGACCTGTCTCCGCTGTCGAAGGTCCTGCTGGCGGCGAGCGCACGGGTGAGAAGCGGATGCCGCGCCCGGAGCTCTCGTTCGAGAGACTCGGGCTGCGGCGCTCCCGTCCGGCCGAGGATCTCCGTGGCGATCCGGTACTCGATGGGTCCGCGAAGCTCGCCGAGCATGGGCTGCAGCTCCCGCTCCGCCTCCTCGACCCTCTCCCCCCGCCATGCGAGCAGGAGCCGGTTGAGTCTCCGGGTGGCCTCGGATGCACCGGGCGGGAGCTGCCAGGTGGCTCCGGTCAGGGCCTTCTCCTCCATCCGGATCTGCTCCACCCGTTCCCAGTCCACCCGTCCGACGACGGCGGGCCGGTCGGCGCCGATCGCGCGTGCGGACCTTCGGAGCGCCTCCACGGTCAGCTGGAAGCTTCGACCTATCCCGCGAGCGAAGCCGAACTCGAGGATGGGATGGTCGTCGGTGTTGATCTCGCCCTGCTCCTCCGCGGCCACGGCCCTGACCAGGCCATCGCCGGCGACGAAGTAGGCGAAGTAGCCCTCCACGCCTTCCACGTGCCAGGTCTTCTCCAGCGCGCTGCGGAACGGCTCGGAGGCCGCCCGCGACCCGAGCCGGCTGACGTCGTGGACCGGGTGCTGTGCCCGCGCAGCGAAGACCAGATCTCCGGGGTCGGTTCTCCAGGTTTCCACGTCGGCGAAGGAATCGGCGAGGGTGGCCATGACGGTCCTCAGCGTCTCCGCCGAGATGCTGTAGGCCTGCATCCACTGGATGAGCACGCCGTCCGGATTCAGGCGGGCCCGAACGGCGCGGTAGAACTCCTGGCTGAAGAGGCTGGCGATCCCGAGCCGGTAGGGGTTCGACGGCTCGGAGAAGATCAGGTCGTACTTCTCGTTCGAGGCGAGGAGCACCTCCCTCGCGTCGCGGAACACCAGGTGGATCTTCGGATTGGCCAGCACGTTCTGGTTGACCATGGCCGCCCGCCGCGCCACCTCGACGATGGCGGGCTCGATCTCGATGACGTCGACCCGCTCCATCTCCGGGATCGCCGCGAGCCAGCCGGCCGTGGTCCCGGTCCCGAGGCCGATGACCAGCGAGCGCCGCGGCCTGGGGTGGGTAATGGCCGCCAGCAGCCCGCTCATCACCTGGGTGCCGCTGTCCCCGATGGCGGACCCATCCGACTTCCCGTTCACCACGAAGGCCAGGTCGTTCAGGGTGGTGAGCGCGACCGAGCTCTCGACCCCGTCGGTTTCCCAGAGCAGGAACCTCCGCTGCAGATTCGCCCAGTCCTCGACCTCGTTGGGGGTGCGGTTCAGGAGGTGAGCGCGCCCCACCCCGATCCCCGAGTGGCGCCAGACGGCCGAGGGACCGGGAGCGAGCGTCATCACCCCCACGGCCGAGGCCGCGGCGATCGCCAGGGCGAGCCCACGCCACCGCGCGCGCGGTCGCCGGTCTCCGACCAGGGCGACCACCATCACCGCCATGGCCACCAGGAGCGCGACTCCAACTCGCCAGGTCCCCGGAGCCGAGAGAAGCCGCAGCAGCCCGAAGCCCCCGAGGAGTGCGCCGGCGATCGATCCCAGGGTGTTCGCCCCGTAACCGAGCGCGACGGCGCTCCCGATCCCCTGGACGCGCGGCCGGAGGAGCGAGATGAGCAGGGGAAACTGGTACCCGGCCACGATCGCTGCCGGGACGATGATCGCGCTGGCGACGATGGACCACCCGAACGCGAGCCCGGACAGACCGAAGGCGGCCAGCGATCGGAGGAGGGCCGCGAGGATCGCCAGGTCGTCGGCGAACGCGAAGGGCAGCGCCAGGAAGAACGCCTCGAGCAGGCAGGTCACCGCCAGCGTGGAGGGAGAGCCACCCTCCTCGGAGGCCAGGAGGGAGTGGAGCGCGCCGCCGATGGCGATCCCCAGGAGGGCCAGCGCGAGGATCAGGCCGAAGGTGAAGGTCGATCCGCCGAGCACCGGACTGAGCAGCCGGTACCAGACCATCTCCATGAGAAAGAAGACCAAGCCCACGACCCCGGCGGCGACGACCAGGACGCGCTGCTCCCGTGCCACCGGGCCGGTGACCCGGGCGGCGGTCACCGGCTCCCGTGTCTCGCCGGGCCAGGAGCGGGAGAGGACGCGCCCCACGAGACCGACCAGACCGTTGACCAGCGCCGCCATCCAGAGGGTCTGGCGGATCCCGTAGATCTCGATCAGGACGAACGTCGCGAGGAGGGTCCCGAACACCGCACCCAGGGTGTTCGCGCCGTACAGCCAGCCGACTGGACGTCGCTCGTCCCCTGCGGCGTTCGCCGCCGCCGAGATGATGGCCGGGAGCGTCGCCCCCATCGCCAGCGTCGGGACGGCGAGAACCAGCGCGCTGAGGAGGAGCCGCACCACCGACGCGCCCACCTCTCCGAGGAGCAGCGAGCCGCCGATTCCCACGTAGACCGCCCGGACGGCCGGAACCAGGAGAGGCGTGAGCGCCGCGGAGCTCGCGACCACCAGCTCCAGGTTTCCGTACAGCAGCAGCGGGGCTCGATGCCGGTCCACGTAGCGTCCGCCCCACCAGCTCCCGAGCCCCAGGCCGCCCATGAAGATCGCGGTCACCGCCGCGCTGGCCAGCGTGGAGGCCCCGAAGATGAGGCGAAACTCCCTCATCCACGCCGCCTGGTAGACCAGGGCACACGCACCGGACAGGAAGAGCAGGGGTGCGAGTCGGAAGATTCGGCTCATGCGCTCACTCGCGAGGAAGGTGCCGGCGGCATGCGCGAGACACGCCGGGCGAGCGGCAGGACGACGGTCAGCCGCGGAGGTGACACCTGGGGCGAAGGATGCCCCGAACGCGCCGGTTTCCCAAATTCAGGGGCGGACCGAGGCGACGAGCTTCTCGACGGCGGAGCCGAGTCGCGCCGGGTCCGCTCCACCGGCCTGGGCGAGGTCGGCCTTTCCCCCACCCGACCCTCCAGCGGTCTTCGCCACCTCGCGGACGGCGTCGGCGGCGCTGAACCCGCGGGCGACGACGTCCTTCGTCGCCCCGACCAGGACCAGCCCCTTGCCGTCCTTCTCCCCCCAGACCACCACCACCCCGGAGCCGAGCTTGTCGCGCAGCTGATCCGCCAGGACGCGGTAGGCCTTCCCGTCCGCCGGGTCCACTCGCTGCGCCAGCACCCTCACCCCGTTCACCTCGCGAGCCTCGGAGAGGACGTCCTTGCTGCTGGCGGCGGTGGCGCGGCGGGCAGCGCTCTCGACCTCCTTCTCCAGCTCCTTGACTCGCTTCTGCGTCGCCTCGACCCGCTTGACCAGCTCCCTGGGGGAGCTGCGAAGCAGCTCGGCCGCCCGGCGCACCTCGTGCTCCATCTCCCGCACCCAGGCCATCGCGCCGATGCCGGTGAGGGCCACGATGCGCCGCACGCCCGAAGCGATGCCGCCCTCGGAGGTGATCTTGAACAGCCCGATGTCACCGGTGCGCCGGACGTGGGTCCCTCCGCAGAGCTCGGTGGACTGCGGGTGCACGCTGACCACCCGGACCCGCTCGCCGTACTTCTCGCCGAAGAGGGCCACCGCCCCGGCCTTCTTCGCCTCGTCCAGCGCCATGACCCTGGTCTCGGCGTCGGCGTTGTCGCGGATCCACCCGTTGACCAGGTCCTCCACCTGCTCCAGCTGCTCGGGGGTGGGCGGCGAGAAGTGCGAGTAGTCGAAGCGCAGGTAGTCCGGTGCCACCACCGACCCGGCCTGCTTCACGTGGTCTCCGAGCACGATCTTCAGCGCCCGGTGGAGCAGGTGCGTCGCCGAGTGGTTGGCCCGGATGGAGTTCCGCCGCTGCCCATCGACCGAGAGCTGGACCATGTCTCCGGTGCGCAGGGTGCCGCGGGTGACGTGCACCTCGTGAACCACCAGACCCGCCACCGGTCTCCTGGCATCGAGCACCTGGGCTTCGGCCTTGTCGCCGTGCCCGACGATGCGGCCGGTGTCGCCCACCTGCCCGCCCGACTCACCGTAGAACGGGGTCCGGTCGGTCAGCAGCTCGCCCCGTTCGCCGGCCCGGAGCTCGGGCACCTCGCGCCCGTCCTTCACCAGCGCGACGATGGTCCCCTCGCCCTCGTGCCCCTCGCCCTCGTAGCCGAGGAACACCGTGTCCCCGAGCCGCGCCTGCAGCGCCGGCCAGAGGTCCGCCACCGCCTTTTCGCCCGAGCCCCCGAAGGTGCCCCGCTGCCGCTGGGCCTCCATCAGCTCTTCGTAGCGGTCCAGGTCCACGTCGAAGCCGCGCTCGCGGGCGATGATCTGGGTGAGGTCCCAGGGGAAGCCATGGGTGTCGTGGAGGAGGAAGACCACGTCGCCCGAGAGGACCTTCGTCCCTTCCCGGCTTGCCTGGGCCATCTCCTCGTCGATGAGCCGGAGCCCCCGGGCCAGGGTACGCCGGAAGGACTCCTCCTCGTGCCGGGTGGCCTCGAGCACGAAGCTCTCGTTTTCCTGCAGCTCGGGGTAGGCCTGCCGCATCTCCTGGATGACGACCTTGACCACCTGGTGGAGGAACGGCTCCTCGATCCCCAGGCGCGAACCGTGGCGGATGGCCCGCCGCATGATGCGCCGGAGCACGTAGCCCCGGCCCTCGTTGGAGGGCTGTACCCCGTCGGAGATCAGGAATGCGGTCGCCCGTGCATGGTCGGCGATGACCCGCATCGACGCATCGTCGGCCGGGTCACGGCCGTATTGCTTCCCTGACAGCTCGGCCGCCCGTCCGAGCAGGGGCACGAAGAGGTCGGTGTCGTAGTTGCTCCGCTTGCCCTGGACGATGGCCGTCATCCGCTCCAGGCCGGCGCCGGTGTCGATGGATGGCCGGGGCAGCGGCTCGAGCGGGCCGTCCTTCTCCTTCCGCTCGAACTGCATGAACACCAGGTTCCAGAACTCCACCCAGCGGTCGCACTCGCAGGCCACTCCGAGACAGGCACCGCCAGCGGCGACCTCGGCGCAAGGCAGGTCGTCGCCCTGGAAGTAGTGCAGCTCCGAGCACGGCCCGCAGGGGCCGGTGTCGCCCATGGCCCAGAAGTTGTCCTTGTACCCGAGCCGGTGAATCCGCGACTCGGGCATCCCCACCCGCTTCCAGAGGCTGGCGGCCTCCTCGTCCCAGGGAATGCCCTTCTCGCCGTCGAAGACGGTCGCCGCCAGCCGCTCCGGCGGGAAGCCGAGGTCGCGGGTGACGAACTCCCAAGCGAACTGGATCGCCTCCTCCTTGAAGTAGTCGCCGAAGGAGAAGTTCCCCAGCATCTCGAAGAAGGTGTGATGGCGGGCGGTGAAGCCGACGTTGTCCAGGTCGTTGTGCTTGCCGCCCGCGCGGACGCACTTCTGCGACGACGTGGCGCGCCGGTAGGGGCGGGATTCGCGCCCGGTGAACACGTCCTTGAACTGCACCATGCCCGCGTTGGTGAAGAGGAGGGTGGGGTCGTCTTGGGGAACCAGGGACGAGCTGCGGACGCGCTGGTGCCCCCGGGTCACGAAGAAGGAGAGAAAGGCCTCTCGAACCTCTGCGGTGGTGCGAGCCATGGGCCCTCTGCATATAACGTCTGCTAGGCTCCGGCCTCACGCCGTGTGCGCCCACCCCCTCGCCCTCCCCGCCCGGACGTTCCGCACGGTGTGGCTCGGGGCGATGCTCCTGGGAGGAGCCGCGCTGGCCGATGCGGACCCCCGGCTCACCTTCCTCGCCCGGCAGCTGGGGACCGCCGCCGACCCCCGCGCCAGGGCCCAGGCCGCCTTGACCCTGGGGACCACCGAGGCGCCCGGGGCGCTGGCCCCGCTCTGCGCCGCCCTGGCCGACCCGGTGCCTCTGGTCCGCGCTGCGGTCGCCCGCTCGCTCCCGGAGCTCCACGACCTCGGGGCGCTGGAGTGTCTCGCCGCGCACGCCGCGGACCCGGCCCCCGACTCCCAGGGGGAGATCCGCCGGGCGCTCGCCCTCCTGCGCAAGGTGAAGGAGCGAACGCCCACCGTGGACGTCTGGGTGGACCCGGTGGGTGACCCCTCCAGCCCGCCGCTTGGCGAGCTGCTCTGCGGCGAGGCCCGGGCCCGGCTGGTGAAGCGGCTGACCTGGTCCGGCGCGCGGAGCGACGCGGTCGAGTCGGCGCCGAAGACCGCGGGCCGCGGCACTCCGGCCTACCTTCTCCAGCCCACCTTGCTCCGGGCGGACGGCGGGGCGCTGGTGATGGCGGCGGTGTGCCTCACCTGGCCGAGCAAGCAGATCCTCGGCGAGGTCCGGGTCAAGGGCAGCGGCGGCGCTCCCATGGACCTCATCCGCGCGCTGGTGCCCCGGCTGGTCCAGGACGCGGCGAGCACCTTCGAGTGGGAACTCACTCCATGATGGAGGCGACGATGGCGCCACGGCAGAGACGGCTGCGGAACTACCTGCTCGACGCGCCGCTGCAGCTGCGCTTCACCGCGGTGCTGGTGCTGGCGACGCTGCTCGGGGCGGGACTCCTCGGCATCTTCCTCGCCCGGGCGCTGAACCGGCTCGCCGAGCAGGCCGAGCGGGCGGTGGAGGCGCGGGCGGCGGCGGCCCAGGCCAGCCACGAGCTGGGGAACGCCTCGCTGTCCAAGACGTTGCTCGAGCGGTTCAACGATCCCGAGTTCACCGCCCAGCTCGAGCGCCAGTCGCGGGCCATCGACGCCGCGTATCAGGCCGAGCAGGTCCAGGTGTCCGAGCAGCGGCGCGAGGTGGCGCGCGAGTCGTCGCAGATCGGCTGGCTGGTGCTTCTGTCGGTGGGCGTGTTCGCGCTCGCGGTGCTGCTGATCGGCATCGTGCTCACCCACCGAATCGCCGGGCCGGTGTTCCGGGTGCGCAGGCTGCTCGACGACCTCGGCGAGGGGCGGCGCGAGGTCCCGCGGCACGGCCTGCGCGACGGCGACGAGCTGCGCGAGCTGTTCGACGCGGCGTCGTCGCTGGTGAAGAACCTCCGGGCCGAGGACGAGTCGACGTTCGAGGCGGTCTCGGCGGCGCTCACCTCGCCGGACCAGACCGACGGGCTGCGGCGGGTGCACGACCGGCTGGCGGTACGGCTCACGCGCTGAGGAAGGTCCTGGCGGCCCAGGGGGGCCCTGGTCAGGAGGCGGGTGCGGATTCCTCGGCCAGCGCCTCCCAGGAGAGGAGGGCGTGGAGCGGGACCAGCACCTCGGTGCCCTCGGCCCCGAGCAGCAGGTCGTACGGGCCCACCGAGAGGAGCGTGTCCTCCAGGGTGAAGCCGTTGCGCAGCACCAGCCGGACCCGCTGTCCCACCGCGGGGAGAAAGGGCCGGGGGTCGGAGTGCGGCCGCCGGTCGGGCTCGCGCGCCACCGGCACCGGCTTCTGCGCCAGCCGCGCGTCGCGGGGGAGGCGCGGGAGCAGCACGTCCCACGTCCCCCGTTGCGCCAGGGCGCACACCGCGAGCTTCTCCACCCGTCCCGAGCGCTCGAGCACGAAGGCCACCGGATGCGTGCTCAGCAGGACATCGAGCAGCGTCCGGTCGGCCAGGACGAAGGCCAGCGGCACCTTCGCCGCGGCCGCCTCGGCGAGCCATCCGTCTACTCGGGCCGCGGACACCGCGCTGCGCGCCTCCTTCACCGTGGCCTTGGCGCGGGTCCGGGCCTGCCGCGCCCGGAACTGCTCGAGCGTCAGCCCGGATTGCAGCAGTCCGAACGCCTCGGCCAGGTCGAGGCCCGCGTGCTGCCCCATGAGCGTGTAGGCCTGGTCGAACCGCTTGGCCTCCTCGGCGTGCAGCTTCCGCCACACCCGGGCGCGCATCTTTCCCTCCAGCTCGCCCTTGGCGATGCGTGCCGGGACGCGCTCCCGCGCGGCGAGCGCGTTGATCGCCTCCGGGGTGGGCGGCGTCGCGGGGCCGCGCGCCGCCGGCCGGCCGTGCGGCGGACCTCCGGGCCGTGGGGGCGGTCGCGCGGGGCGCGGACCGGCGCCGGTCGGCCGCACCGCGGTCGGCGTTCCGGCCGGCGTGGCGGCGGGCGGAGGCGAGGGCGTGGGCGCGGGAGCGGGGGTAGGGATGGGGGTCGCAGGCGCGGGGCGCCGGACCACCTCGACCATCGGAGGACGCCGGCTCTTGCGGTCAGCCATCCCCGGGCTTCTCCAGGGCAGGGATGGAGACGCGCCAGTGCCCCGCCTCGTTGACCAGATGGACCTCCTGTACCGTGCCGTTCGCGGTGACCGCCAGCACCGCCGTGCGGGCGTCCTCGGAGCGCACCGAGACCTGCCCCGGGGCCGGTGGCCTCGGGTCCGCCTGGAGGAGATCCACCGGCGTCGGCCGGAGCGATCCACCGCTGGCCTTGGCCACCTGCTCGGCGCGGGCGGTGAGCTCGCTTCGGCTCTTCTCGGAGAGCAGGGCCAGGGTCTTCGCGTCGTCGTCGCGCTGCACCGCCGAGAGCAGGCTCCGGTACGCGTCCACGGGCGTGTCGTCCGGGAAGCGGTGACATCCGGCGCTGGCCAGGAATACTAGGAAAAGGAGGCGGGGCACGGCGGGGGCGCATCGTCCGGCAGGTTGCGGTCCCGGCACAAGCGTCAAAACGCCTGAGGGAGCACCGGCTCAGCGCTTGATCAGCCGCGCCCGGTACACCGGCTCCCCGCCGAGGAGGTAGCGGCGCTCCCGGCTGCTGGGCACCTCCTCGGGGTCCGCCGGGTGAAAGGCGCGCGGGCCGAGCGCGTTGTGCCATCCGGCGGCCTCCAGCATGGCGAGCATCTCCTCGGCCCGCGACTGCACGTCCGTCCGGAGGTCGAAGACCGCCCCTGGCGCCGCGAGGCCCAGGAGCAGGGTGGCGAACCCCGGGGTGAGGATTGCCCTCTTGTGGTGGGCGCGCTTCCACCACGGGTCGGGGAACTGGAGGTGGATGGCCGAGAGGCTGTCCGGGGCGAAGAGGCGGGGGACGACCGCCCGGGCGTCGGCCTCGATCACCCGGAGGTTGGACAGCCCGCGGGCGCGGGCGCGGTGCGCCAGCTCGCGCGCGTACTTCTTGCGCCACTCGATGGCCACGTAGCGGACGTGGGGGTGGCGGGCGGCGTGGCCCAGAGCGAAGGCGCCGCCCCCGGAGCCAATCTCCAGCTCCAGCGCGCCCGGGCTGCCGAAGACGGCGGTCCAGTCCGGCGGGGTCAACAGGGTGACGAACTCGGCGCCGGCCGGTTCGGGGCGAAGGAGTGGACCTCGGGTCATCGGCGGGATGGCGGGACTCGGCCTCTACCACGTGCTACAGGTCGGGCCACATGAAGGTGCTGCACGCGCTCGAGGACGCACGGGCCCTGGCCGGCGTGGCGTTGGCGCTGGGGAACTTCGACGGGGTGCACCTCGGGCACCGGGCGCTGTTCAAGGAGGCGGCGGAGCACGGTCGCCCGGGCGCGCTGACCTTCGACCCGCACCCGGGCAAGGTGCTCCAGCCGGACCTCGCGCCGCGGCTCATCACCCCCTTGCCCCGCAAGCTCCAGCTCCTCGAGGCCGCCGGGCTGGACGTAGCGGTGGTGCTCCCCTTCAGCCTGGCGTTCGCCCGCACCCCGGCGCGGGACTTCGAGGCGATGCTCTTCGACCGGGCGCACCTCAGGACCCTGGTGGTCGGGCAGGACTACACCTATGGAGCACAGCGGTCGGGCACGATCTCCACCCTGCGCGAGGCGGCCGCGGCCCGCGCGGCGGAGGTGGCGGTGGTGAAGCCGGTCACGGTGGGCGGCGTGGTGGCGTCCTCCTCGCGGATCCGAGAGTACATCCTCGAGGGGCGGGTGGGCGCGGCGCGGGCGCTGCTCGGCCGTCCCTTCGACCTGGACGGAGTCGTGGTGAGGGGCGACGGCCGGGGGCGGAGCATCGGCTGGCCCACCGCCAACGTGGACACCCATGGCGAGCTGCTCCCCGCCTCCGGGGTGTACGCGGTCCGGGTGCGCACCTCGGACGGGTGGCACGGCGGAGCGGCGAACATCGGGACCAAGCCGACCTTCGGCGGGTCGGCGGTGACGGTGGAGGTCCACCTCCTCGACTGGTCAGGCGACCTGTACGGGCAGGAGGTCCGGGTCGAGTTCCTGGACCGGCTGCGCGCCGAGCGGCGCTTCGCCTCGGTGTCCGAGCTCACCGCGCAGATCCAGCGAGACGTCGAGGAAGCGCGGGTGGTGCTTGCACGCACCTCGGCGCTTCCTTGACACCCATTTTTCCGGCCCCTTAGATCGAATCCCCACGGCGCTGCAGCCGGCACGTTGGCTCGGTCGCAGGAGCCCGTGGCCGTCCACGCCCGCTTCGAGAGGTGAGAGCGAACGCATGTCTTCCGGCCGCCTCGGTGAACTGCTCGTCCGGGAGAACCTGATCTCCGTCCAGCAGCTCCGCAAGGCGCAGGAGGAGCAGCAGAAGAACGGCACCCGCATCGGCTCGGCGCTGATCAAGGTCGGGGCCATCGAGGAGCACAAGCTCACCGACTTCCTCAGCAAGCAGTACGGCGTCCCGGCGATCAACCTGAAGGACTTCGAGATCGACCCGGAGATCGTCAAGCTGGTCAAGAAGGAGGTCGCCCAGAAGCACCTGGTCATCCCGGTGAACCGGGCAGGCCAGTCGCTGATCGTGGCGATGAGCGACCCGTCCAACATCTACGCGGTCGACGACCTCAAGTTTACCACCGGGTACAACATCGAGCCGGTGGTGGCGTCCGAGCCGAGCATCCGCGAGGCCATCGAGCGCTACTACGCCGAGAAGGGCCCCTCGCTCGACGAGATCCTCGGCGCGGCCGACGAGCAGGTCGAGGTCGCCGAGGACGACGACGAGGAAGTGGACATCAAGGCGGCCGACGAGGCGCCGGTCGTCAAGCTGGTGAATCTGGTCCTGGTGGACGCCATCCGGAAGGGCGCCAGCGACATCCATGTCGAGCCGTACGAGAAGGACTTCCGCGTCCGGTTCCGCATCGATGGTGTGCTCTACGACGTGATGAAGCCGCCGATGAAGCTGAAGAACGCGATCATCAGCCGCCTGAAGATCATGGCCCAGCTCGACATCAGCGAGCGGCGGCTCCCCCAGGACGGGCGCATCAAGATCAAGACCACCGGCAAGGAGATGGACTTCCGGGTCAGCGTCTGCCCCACGCTCTTCGGCGAGAAGGTGGTGCTCCGGCTTCTCGACAAGTCCAACCTCCAGCTGGACATGACCAAGCTCGGGTTCGATGCCGAGCCCCTGAAGTGGTTCAAGGAGGCCATCGACCGGCCCTACGGCATGGTGCTGGTGACCGGCCCCACCGGCTCGGGGAAGACCACCACCCTGTACTCCGCGCTGACCTCGCTCAACACCGCAGACGTGAACATCAGCACCGCCGAGGATCCGGTGGAGTTCAACTTCGCCGGCATCAACCAGGTGCAGATGCACGACGACATCGGCCTGAACTTCGCCGCCGCGCTCCGGAGCTTCCTCCGCCAGGACCCGGACATCATCATGATCGGCGAGATCCGCGACTTCGAGACCGCGGAGATCGGGGTGAAGGCCGCCCTCACCGGGCACCTGGTCCTGAGCACCCTGCACACCAACGACGCTCCGGGCACGGTGAGCCGGCTCCTCAACATGGGCATCGAGCCCTTCCTGGTGACCGCGTCCCTGAATCTCATCCTCGCCCAGCGACTGGCGCGGAGGCTCTGCCCCGCCTGCAAGCGGCCATCGAAGACCGTCGAGGAGCAGGCGCTGCTCGACGCCGGCGTCCCCCCGGACAAGATCGGCAGCTTCACCCCCTACGAGAAGGCCGGATGCCGCGAGTGCAACGACCGCGGCTACCGCGGCCGCGTCGCCATCTACGAGGTCATGCCCTTCTGGGACGGCCTCAAGGAGCTGGTGATCAACGGCGCCTCGGCGGCGGAGCTCAAGCAGGAGGCGATCCGGCTGGGAATGCAGACCCTGCGCATGGCCGCCCTTGCCAAGATGATGGGCGGAATGACCACCCTCGAAGAAGTGGTGGGCAACACCGCGCCGGACCGTTTCTAGAAAGACAGGGCCGTGGCCAACCTCCATCAGCTGTTGAAGGCGATGGTCGAGAAGAATGCTTCCGACCTGCACATCACCACCGGGAGCCCTCCGCAGCTGCGCATCGACGGCGAGCTGGTGCCGCTGAAGGCCGCCCCGCTCTCCCCGGTGGAGACCAAGCAGATCTGCTACTCGGTGCTCACCGACGCGCAGAAGGCCAAGTTCGAGGAGGACCACGAGCTCGACCTGTCGTTCGGCGTGAAGGCGCTGAGCCGGTTCCGCGCCAACCTCTACATGCAGCGGGGGGCGGTGGCCGGCGCCTTCCGCACCATTCCCTTCAAGATCCTCTCCTTCCAGGAGCTGGGGCTACCCCCGGTGGTGACCGAGCTGTCCAAGAAGCCGCGAGGCCTGGTGCTGGTGACCGGGCCCACCGGCTCGGGGAAGAGCACCACGCTCGCCAGCATCATCGACAAGATCAACACCGATCGTCACGAGCACATCATGACGATCGAGGACCCCATCGAGTACCTCCACCCGCACAAGAACTGCCTCATCAATCAGCGCGAGGTCGGGGCCGATACGAGAAGCTTCAAGACCGCGCTGAAGTACATCCTCCGGCAGGACCCGGACGTGGTGCTGGTGGGCGAGATGCGCGACCTCGAGACCATCGAGGCGGCGCTGGTCATCGCCGAGACCGGTCACATCTGCTTCGGGACCCTGCACACCAACAGCTGCGTGCAGACCATCAACCGGGTGCTGGACGTGTTCCCCCCCTTCCAGCAGCCGCAGATCCGCGCCCAGCTGTCCTTCGTGATCGAGGGCGTGCTCAGCCAGGCGCTGCTCCAGAAGGTCGGCGGCGGCCGCTGTCTGGCGCTGGAGATCATGGTCCCCAACCCCGCCATCCGGAACCTCATCCGCGAGGACAAGGTCCACCAGATCTACTCCGCGATGCAGGTCGGTCAGGCGAAGTTCGGGATGCAGACCTTCAACCAGAGCCTCGCCCAGCTCCTCACCAGACGGGTGATCACCCAGGACGAGGCCTTCGGCCGCTCGTCGGATCCGGACGAGCTGAAGAACATCATGGCCACCGGGGCGGCGGCGGGTGTGCTGCCCGGGCACACCGCCCCACCCGTGACCGGTCGGCCCATGCCCCCGCGCTCCTGAGCTAGGATTCGATTTTCATGGCCGTCTCAGCGACCGCTCTCAAGAACAAGGCCACCCCCAGGGCCAAGCAGTGGCTGTGGGAGGCGAAGACCCGGGCAGGCGAGGTGAAGAAGGGCGAGATGGAGGCCCTCGACGCCGGAGCGGTGGACACGCGGCTCAAGGCGCTCGGGCTCTCGCCGGTCAAGGTCAAGAAGAAGCCGGCCGAGCTCCGGCTGCCGAAGCTCGGCAGCGGGGTCTCGGGCAAGGACATCCTGGTCTTCACCAAGCAGTTCGCGACGATGATCGACGCGGGCCTGCCCCTGGTGCAGTGCCTCGACATCCTCGCCAACCAGATGGACAACGCGTCCTTCAAGAAGGTCCTGCTGGCCATCAAGGCCAAGGTCGAATCGGGCTCGACCTTCGCCGACGCGTTGAAGGACCACCCCAAGGTGTTCGACGAGCTGTTCGTCCAGCTCTGTGCCGCGGGCGAGGTGGGCGGCATCCTCGACACCATCCTCAACCGGCTGGCGAACTACCG
>Ga0335069_10001688_pt1 | contig 35355 bp, 30 predicted proteins | sample Lox_Sample_11_FD_206714 | JGI IMG/M metagenome (GOLD analysis project Ga0335069, IMG submission 206714) | Soil microbial communities from Loxahatchee National Wildlife Refuge, Florida, United States - Lox_Sample_1.1 | ecosystem: Environmental > Terrestrial > Soil > Wetlands | place: USA... | reverse complement strand
CGGCGGACCGGGTGCGCCTGTCGCGCGCGCGCTCGATCTCCCTGCCCGAGATTTCCCGGCGCCACGACGAGATCGGCGACCTGGCCCGCTCGTTGGAGAGCATGACCGACACCCTGTCCGAGCGGATGGACGCGATCGAACGCTTCGCCGCCGATGTGGCCCACGAGATCCGCAATCCCCTGACCTCGATCCGCTCGGCGGCCGACACCTTGCCCCTGGTGGCCGATCCGGCTGCGCGCGAGCGTTTGCTGGGCATTCTCTATCAGGACGTGGCGCGGCTCGACCGTCTGGTGACCGACATCTCGAACGCCTCGCGGCTGGACGCCGAACTGTCGCGCGAGCAACCCCAGCCCTTCGACCTGGAGCCCCTGCTCAAGGACATCACCGCCCTCTACAGCCAGACGACCCGCGGCGGCGCGGCGGTGCGCTATATCGAGCCCGATCCCCTGGCGCCGATGCTGGTCGTGGGTCAGGCCGGTCCCCTCGGCCAGGTGTTTCGCAATCTGATCGACAACGCCCGCTCGTTCAGCCAGCCGGACGGCGAGGTGCGGGTGCGCCTGTGGCGCGGTCTGCGCGAGGTGCTGGTCGCGGTCGAGGACGACGGACCCGGCATACCCGAGGAAAACCTCGAGACCGTGTTCCAGCGTTTCTACACCTCCCGCCCCAAGGGCGCGGCCTTCGGCTCCAACTCGGGCCTCGGCCTGTCGATTGCGCGTCAGATCGTCACGGCCTACCGCGGCCGGATCTGGGCGGAGAACCGCAAGGACGTGGACGGGACCACCCTCGGCGCGCGCTTCGTGGTCAGCCTGCCCGAGGCCCCGCCTGAGGGCCGGCCGTGATCGTGCACGCCGGGCTCCTGGCCCGCTATCAGGCTGGCGGCTGGCGCGGCGTGCTGATCGAGGGCCCGTCGGGCGCGGGCAAGAGCGATCTGGCGCTGCGGGCCCTGGAGGCCGGCTTTCAACTGGTGGCGGACGATCGAACCCTTGTCTGGACTTGCCAGGGCCGGCTCTACGGCGCCTGCCCCGCGCCCATCGCCGGACTGATCGAGGCCCGCGGCTTGGGTCTGGCGGCGCCCGGGGCCGTGCGCCGCTTGGCCCCGATCGACCTGGTGGTCGACTGCGCGACCCCTGACAGCGCTATCGAACGCTTGCCGGCGCCGCAAACGCGCGAGTTGCTTGGCCTTCGCGCGCCGCTGCTGCGCCTTCGGGCGCTCGAGCCCTCGGCCGTGGCAAAAATCGGCTGGGCGTTGAGCGGGCTTGGAGCGGTAAGCTAAGCGTCGTATCTAGCGACGGCGGCGGGAGCCGACTCGGGAGAACCCGGTGGAAAATTGCGTATGATTGGGCTCGTGATTGTCACGCACGGGCGCCTCGCCGAAGAGTTCGTCCTGGCCATGGAGCACGTCGTCGGGCGGCAATCCGCGGTGCGGGCGGTGTGCATCGGGCCGGAGGACGACATGGAAAAGCGGCGGCGCGACATCCTGCACGCCGCCGAGGCGGTGGATGGCGGCCAGGGCGTGATCCTGTTGACCGACATGTTCGGGGGCACCCCCTCCAATCTGGCCATCTCGGTGATGGAGCAGACCCGCGCCGAAGTGATCGCCGGCCTCAACCTGCCGATGCTGATCAAGCTGGCCAGCGTTCGCGGGCGCGAAAACCTGCAGTCATGCGTGGCCCACGCCCAGGAAGCCGGGCGCAAATACATCTCCGTCGCCTCTTACGTCCTGGCCGGGGAGAAATGACGGTCGTCCGCACGGTTGATATCTGCAACGCCCGGGGTCTGCATGCGCGGGCGTCTGCGAAGTTCGTCAAGCTCGCCTCGACCTTCGACGCCGAGGTCAAGGTCAGCCGCGACGGCCAAACGGTGGATGCGCGATCGATCATGGGGCTGATGATGCTGGCGGCCGGACCGGGCTGCGCGATCGAGATCGAGGCAGAGGGGCCGGAGGCCGACGGCGCGGTCGCGGCGCTGGTCGAATTGGTCGAAGCGCGCTTCGACGAAGAGCACTAAGGCTTTTGCCGCCAGGCAAGGGTGGCTTGGCCGCTGAAGCAGTTCTGATTGAGCCTAGAGCCTGGCAGGGGCTCGCAACCAACCGGATCGGGCGCCTCTCACCATGGGCGAGCTCATATTGCCGCGGGCGGCGAACGGCCCGAACGACGAGCCGAAGACGGCGCCCGCGAACGCTCAGGAGATCGAGCTGAAGTTCGAGCTGGAGCCGGACGCGCTCGACCGGCTGGAGGAGCGGCTGACCGTCCGCGCCGGCGCCCACAAGCCCAAGCCCGCCCAGACCCTGGTCTCGACCTATTACGACACGGCCGGTCTGGCCCTGCAAAAAGCCCGCGTGACCCTGCGCGTGCGCGAGGACGGCCGCCGCCGAATTCAGACGCTCAAGACCGAGGGCGACGGCCTGTTCACCCGCGGCGAATGGGAATGGCCGCTGGCCAAGGGCCAGGCGCTGGACCTGGAGGCGCTCAAGGCGACCCCGTTCGCCGGCCTGGCCGCGGCGCACGGCGAGGACCTCAGGCCCGTGTTCGCCACGCGCATGAAGCGGGCCAAGCGGCTCATCCGCGAGCCGGCCGGCGAGGTCGAAGTGGCCCTGGACCGCGGCCAGATCGAAGCCGACGGACGAACTACGGGCTTGTGCGAGCTGGAGCTGGAGTTGAAGGCGGGCAAGGCCGAGGCCCTGTTCGGCCTGGCGCGGCGCCTGGCTGAGACAGAGCCCCTGCGCCTGAGCTTCATCACCAAGGCCGAGCGCGGCTTCAAGCTGCTCAGCAACACGCCCGAGGGATTGGCGCCGGTGACCGCGCCCGCGCTCGACCGCCACATGTCGGTGGCCGCCGCCTTCGGCGCCATCGGCGCCCAGGGTCTGCGCCAGCTGGCCGCCAACGCCCAGGCGTTCAACCTCACCCGCCAGCCCGACGCGGTGCACCAGACCCGCGTGGCCATCCGCCGCCTGCGCACGGCGTTCAAGCTGTTCGCGCCCGCGGTGCGGGACGGCGAGTTCGGCCGCATCGAGGACGAACTGAAATGGCTGGCCGGCGAGCTTGACCAGGCGCGCGACCTCGACGTGATGATCGTCGAGACCTTCGCCCCCGCCGCCGACCGCTTTCAGGACCAGGGCGGCATGACCGAGCTCGGCGAGCGACTGCAACGCACGCGCGCCCAGGCCTACGAGCGCGCGCTCAAGGCGGTGCAGGGTCGCCGCTTCCTGGCTCTGACCCTTGACCTGGCCGCGTGGCTCGACGGCGGCGCCTGGCGCGACCCTGACGGTCCTCACTACGCAGAGCGCGCGGGAGCCCCGGTGCGCGCCTTCGCCCGAGAGGGCCTCGACCGGCTGCGTCGGCGCATCAAGCGCGGCGGCAAGGACCTTCACCGCCTGAGTCCCGACCAGCGTCACAAGCTGCGCATATCCGTGAAACGCCTGCGCTACGCCCAGGAGTTCTTCGGCGCGCTGTTCGGCGAAGACGCCCGGCGCCGCGCCTTCCTGGCGACGCTCAAGGACCTGCAGGAGGTGCTGGGCCAGCTCAACGACCTGGAAGTGGCGCGCGAACAGGGCCTGAGCCTGGCCGAAACCGGGGGCCGCGCCGCCGGCGACACGGCCCGCGAAGGCGCGCGCCAGGCCTTCGCCGCCGGCCTGATGATCGGCGTGCGTGCGCGCGGCGAAGGCGCCCTGCTCAAGCGGTCGATCAAGCTCTACGACCGGTTCGCCAAGGCCGAGCCGTTCTGGCGCGACTGAACCGGCAGACCCGACTCTCAGGCGCGGAATTCCACGACAATCCCGGCGCCCATTAAGCCTTCCGTGATCTATCGCCGGCACACTCGGGCTGCTGAAACCCATGTGCAAATTGTCTGACACCGTTTCATGAGCGCTTTCGACGTCCGCGATCTGCTGAAAGCCGCCGGGACGGCCGATGCGCCGAGCGACCTGCACGAGCAGGTCCTCGCGCCGGCCGGTGCGACCGGCCTCGGTCCCGCCCTGGCCATGCCGGCGCACGACACAATGCGGCCGCGCGCATCCCTTTCGCCGGTCGTGCTGACCGGCTGCGTGCGCATCTTCGAATGCATCCTGATCGGCACACTGGCCATCCTCGCACACCAGATCGAGGCCGGGGGCTTCGGCGCGATCCATGTGGCCATCGCCGTCGCCATCGCCTGCCTGGCGGTCAGCGTCCTGCAGGCGGGCCGCGCCTACCGCATCGACACCTTCGGCAGCCTGCGCAAGACGGTGATCAAGCTGCTGGCGGGCTGGTTCTTGACCATCATTCTGGTCGCCGGGGCCCTGGCGCTGACCCATATCGCCGCCTCGGGCGCCTGGCTCTGGCTGGCCAATCTCTATGTCCTGGGCCTGATCGCGCTGGCGATCAACCGGGCGGCCCTCCTGCTGTTCGTGCGAGCCAAGACCCGCCAGGGCGCCTTCGACCGCAAGACCGCCATCGTCGGCGGCGGCCCGGCCGCTGAGGAGCTCATCAACGCCCTGGAAAGCTCCAATGATGGCGGCATCCAGATCATCGGCGTGTTCGACGACCGGAGCGACGACCGCTCAGCGGATTCGGTGGCGGGCTATCCCAAGCTCGGCAATGTCACCGATCTGGTCGCCTACGCCCGCAACGAACGCATCGACCTGATCGTCTTCACCCTGCCGATCTCGGCCGAGGGCCGCATTCTGCAGATGCTGGCCAAGCTGTGGGTGCTGCCGATCGACATCCGCCTGTCGGCCCACACCACCAAGCTGCGCCTGCGGCCACGGGCCTATTCTTACCTGGGCAAGGTGCCGGTGCTCGACGTGTTCGATAAGCCGCTGGCCGACTGGGACATGATCGTCAAAGGCTTGTTCGACCGCGCGGTGGCCTTGCTGGCCGTGATTTGCCTGTCGCCGGTGCTGCTGGGCCTGGCCCTCGCGGTGAAGCTCACCTCGCGCGGCCCCGCTCTGTTCCGTCAGAAGCGCTACGGCTTCAACAACGAGCTGATCGAGGTCTACAAGTTCCGCTCGATGTACGTCGACCAGGGCGACGCCAAGGCGGCCAAGTTGGTGACCAAGGACGACCCGCGCGTCACCCCCATCGGCCGCATCATCCGCAAGACCTCTCTCGACGAGCTGCCCCAGCTGTTCAACGTGCTCAAGGGCGACCTGTCGCTGGTCGGCCCGCGCCCGCACGCGCTGGAGGCCAAGGCCGCCAACACCCTGTACGACCAGGTGGTCGACGGCTATTTCGCCCGCCACAAAGTCAAGCCGGGCATCACCGGCTGGGCCCAGATCCATGGCTGGCGCGGCGAGACCGACACCTCGGAAAAGATCCAGCGCCGTGTCGAGCACGACCTGTACTACATCGAGAACTGGTCGATCCTGCTGGACATCCAGATCCTGGTCAAGACCCCGTTCGCCCTGCTGGACACCAAGAACGCATACTAAGCTGGCGTTCGTCTCAGCCCCCGCGGGGGGGGGCCGGTCCTGGTCGGTTACGTGCAGGGTCTTGGCGCGCCGGTCGACCCTGGTGTGGGCGGATGTTAAGGTCCAAGCATGCGGGCCATCCACCATCTCGCCATCATCTGTTCGGACTACCCGCGCTCAAAGGCGTTCTACACTCAGGTCCTGGGCCTGCCGGTGGTGCACGAGGCCTACCGGGCCGAGCGCGACTCGTGGAAATGCGACCTGGACGCTGGCAACGCCCAGATCGAGCTGTTCTCCTTCCCCTCGCCTCCGCCGCGCCCCAGCCGTCCGGAAGCCTGCGGCCTGCGCCACCTGGCCTTCGCCGTGGGCGACATCGCCGCCGAAGTCGCGCGTCTGGAGGGCCTGGGCGTCGCGGTCGAGGCCATTCGCGTCGATCCCTACACCGACCGCCGCTTCACCTTCTTCGCCGACCCCGACGGCCTGCCGATCGAGCTCTACGAGGACCCGCGCGACTAATCATATAAAGATATCTTTATATCCGGTTGCCCAACGCCGCCCCCGCCGGTATAGACGGCGACCAGCAGAGGAGCGCCCGATGGCCGACTACGTGATCCGCGACATCGCCCTGGCCGATTGGGGCCGCAAGGAAATCCTGATCGCCGAGACCGAGATGCCGGGGCTGATGGCCCTGCGCGCCGAGTTCGGCAAGGACAAGCCGCTCAAGGGCGCGCGCATCGCCGGCTCGCTGCACATGACTATCCAAACCGCCGTGCTGATCGAGACGCTGCAGGCGCTGGGCGCGGACGTGCGCTGGGCCTCGTGCAATATCTTCTCCACCCAGGATCACGCCGCCGCGGGCATCGCCGCCACCGGCACGCCGGTGTTCGCGATCAAGGGCGAGACCCTGGACGAGTACTGGGACTACGCCCACCGCATCTTCGAATGGAGCGACGGCGGCTATCCCAACCTGATCCTGGACGACGGCGGCGACGCCACCCTGCTGTGCGTGCTGGGTCCCAAAGCCGAAGCGGACCCCTCAATCCTCGACAAGCCGACCAACGAGGAAGAGGAAGCGCTCTTCCGCGTGATGAAGCGCTATCTGAAGGAAAAGCCGGGCTTCTATTCGGCCATCCGCGACGCGATCAAGGGCGTGTCCGAAGAGACCACCACGGGCGTGCACCGCCTGTACCAGCTGGCCGAGAAGGGCGAGCTGCCCTTCCCCGCCATCAACGTCAACGACAGCGTGACCAAGTCCAAGTTCGACAACCTCTACGGCTGCCGCGAGAGCCTGGTCGACGCCATCCGCCGCGGCACCGACGTGATGCTGTCGGGCAAGGTGGCGGTGGTGGCCGGCTACGGCGACGTGGGCAAGGGCTCGGCGGCCTCGCTGCGCCAGGGCGGCGCGCGGGTGATCGTGACCGAGATCGACCCGATCTGCGCCCTGCAGGCGGCGATGGAAGGCTATGAAGTGCGCACCATGCAAGGCGCGCTGAAGGACGGCGACATCTTCGTCACGGCCACGGGCAACAAGGACGTGATCACGCTCGAGCACATGCGCGGCATGAAGAACAACGCCATCGTGTGCAACATCGGCCACTTCGACGCCGAGATCCAGGTCGCGGCCCTTCGCAACTTTAAGTGGGACGAGATCAAGCCGCAGGTCCACCACGTGGAATTCCCGGACGGCAAGAAGATCATCCTGCTGTCCGAAGGCCGCCTGGTGAATCTGGGCAACGCCACTGGTCACCCCAGCTTCGTGATGAGCGCCTCCTTCACCAACCAGACCCTCGCCCAGATCGAGCTGTGGACCAACGGCAAGGCCTATGAGGCCAAGGTCTACACCCTGCCCAAGCGGCTGGATGAGAAGGTGGCCATGCTGCACCTGGAGAAGCTGGGCGTGGCCCTGAGCCAGCTCAGCCCCGAACAGGCCGCCTACATCGGCGTGACCGTCGACGGCCCGTTCAAGCCCGACCACTATCGCTACTAGACGTCCCTTTCCCCTTCAGGGGAAGGGGCAGGGTGAGGGTCGTGACTCACGCCCCGCGCAAGACAAGGCGCCTGAGGCCGTCCCGCCCCAGGCGCCTTTTTCTTTTGGCAACCATACCCTTTTGCAATGCAGACTAGCCCCTCTTCTGATCGATCTGCTCTAGGAGGAGCTTAATCTCGGTCAGGCATGTTCCAAGTTTGATAGAGTAGCTGTCAGTGTGGCGGCGCGCAGCGCCCAGGTAGCCGACGGCCCTGGCAAGTAGGGCCGCAATTAACGCTAGGAGAGCGACGATTGCCCATAGCACGATCTTATTCTCCATGATTCGGCGTCTCCCGGTGTTGAGGTGGCAAAATGCGAGTTCGCACCGCGACGGTTGACGTAGTCTACTGGTTTGAAGCCGTAGAAATTACAGTCACTAAGCCTTCGCCACTACCACTAAACATAACGCTGCTTTTTAATCTTGGGGACCTGATTTGGCGTCAGGCAATTTTTATGTCAGCCGCTTTCAAGCCACGCCAGCCAGCGTGCTGGCCGCACGTACTTGATCGACTACACGGAGTACAACGCGGTTGGGCGCCTTTTTCTTTTGGCCCCACGCGAGCCCGCCATCCCCGCCCTTCCCCCCTTGAGGGCGAAAGGGCTATGACGCGGCCATGAGCGTTCTGATCCCCGACACAGTCCTATGTCCGCCCAAGTTCGAGGCGGTGCGGCAGGCGTTCATCGCCAATTTCGAGGGCGAACTCGCCGAGCTTGGCGCGCGCTTTTGCGCCGCGATCGACGGCGAGATCGTGCTGGACCTGTGGGGCGGCCACGCCGACCGCGCCCGCACGCGGCCGTTCGACGACAAGACCCTGACCCCGGTGTTTTCGTCGAGCAAGGCTGCGGCGGCGCTGATGTGCGCCCTGGCCGTTGGACGCGGCGCGCTTGACTACGGCCGCCCCGCCGCCGCGCTGTGGCCAGAATTCGCCGCTCAGGGCAAGGGCGCGCTGACCGTCGAGCAGGTGCTGTCGCACCAGGCGGGGCTGAGCGGCCTGCGCGAGGCGTTCGACCCCGACGGCTGGTTCGACTGGGACGGCATGTGCGCGCGGCTCGCGGCGGCCGAGCCGCTGTGGCCGCCGGCCAGCGCCTCAGGCTACCACCCCTCGACCTTCGGCCATCTGGCGGGCGAGTTGTTCCGCCGCGCCGACGGCCGCACCCTCGGCCAGGCGCTGCGGGCGGACCTGTGTGAGCCGTTCGGGCTGGAGCTGTGGATCGGCCTGCCCGAAGGCGAGGATCACCGGGTGGCCGAGACCGTGCGCCCGCCGACCCTGCCCGAGCTCGGCAAGCTGACCGAACCGCGCATCCTGGCTTTCTTCAAGCCGTGGTCGGCCGCTCCGGCCAAGGATATCCGCAAGTGGCGCGGGGCCGAGCTGCCGGCCAGCAACGGCCACGCCACGGCGGCGGCCCTGGCGCGGATGATGGCGGTCCTGGCCTGCGACGGCGAACTCGACGGGCGCGAGGTGCTGCCGCCAGGCCTGGCGTTGGAGGCCGCCCGCGCGCGCATCGCGGGCGACGACCAGGTGCTGCCGTTCAATCTGAGCTGGGGCGCGGGATTCCTGCGCAACGCCGGGCTGGGCGTCTATGGGCCATCCGCCCACTCGTTTGGGCATTCGGGTTGGGGCGGATCGTGCGCCGTGGCCGACCCGGAGCGGCGCCTGTCGCTGGCCTATGTCATGAACCGCCAGTCAGCTCACCTGATCGGCGACCCTCGCGCCCGCCGCCTGATCGACGCGCTCTACGCCTGCCTCTAGCCACGCTTGGAGGCTTGCGCCGCGCCAGCGCCCGGCCGATGGTTGGCCGGTCAACGGGGGACAAGCGGTGCCGACCATAGCGTTCGTCAGTTCCAAAGGGGGCGTGGGCAAGTCGACCTCCGCCGTGCTGTTGGCTATGGGCCTGGTCAAGCGGGGCCTGGCCGTGACGCTGGCCGACTCCGACCCCAATCTGCCGCTGACCGCCTGGAGCCGCTTCGGCTGGCGGCCGGACGCGATCACCGTGCTGCAGGCGCCGCATTTCCACGACCTGCCCGGCGTGCTGCGCAAGGCCAAGGCGGGCGCGCCCAAGGCTTCGGAGCCCTGGGTGATCGTCGATACCGAGGGCGGCGCGCCCGCCATGGCCGGCGCGGCGGTGGCCCGGGCCGACCTCGTGATCACGCCGCTGTCTTCTTCCTGGCTGGAAGCGCGCGAGGCGCTCAAGATCGCGGGCGTGGTGGCCGAGGCCTGCCGGCGCGAACGCCGGCCCATCCCGGTGGTCGGCCTATTCTCCCGCCTGCCCAGCAGCCACCGGCGCTCTGTCGAGGACGCCAAGACCTTGCTCACCGCCAACAATCTGCCGGTGCTGGAGGCCGTGCTGACCGACCGGGAAATCTTCCGCAGCCTGTTTGCGCGCAAGGAGGCGGTGACCAAGCTGACCGAGGGCAAGTCGCGCGCCTATCAGGCCGCGCGTGACCAGATCGACGCGCTCAGCGCCGAGGTGATGGCGTTCTTCTAGCGAAGTCAGAGGGCGATCAAAGCCGCCCGTCCCGCCTGCGCGGGACGAGCGACGATTGAAGCCTAGGCCGCGACGGTTTCGATCAGACCGCGTTCGTCGAGCAACTGAGCGATCTGCACGGCGTTGAGCGCCGCGCCCTTGCGCAGGTTGTCGGACACGCACCACAGGTTGATGCCGTGCTCCACCGTCGGATCCCTGCGGATGCGGCTGATGTAGACCGGGAACTCGCCAGCGCATTCCACGGGGGTGATGTAGCCGCCGTTCTCGCGTTTATCGATCACCACCACGCCCGGCGACTCGCGCAGGATTTCCCGGGCCTCGTCTTCCGACAGGGGCGTGTGGAACTCGATATTGACCGCCTCTGAGTGGCCCACGAACACCGGCACCCGCACGCAGGTGGCGGTCAGCTCGATCTTGGGATCGAGGATCTTGTGGGTCTCGGCCGTCATCTTCCATTCCTCCTTGGTCGAACCGTCGGGGAGGAACACATCGATGTGTGGAATGGCGTTGAAGGCGATCTGCTTGGTGAACTTCTTGGGCGTGGCGTCGCCCAGGCCGTAGAGGGCCTTGGTCTGGTCCCACAGCTCATCCATGCCCGCCTTGCCCGCGCCGGACACCGACTGATAGGTCGACACCACCACCCGCTTGATGCGCGCCTCGTCGTGCAGCGGCTTGAGCGCCACCACCAGCTGGGCGGTCGAGCAGTTGGGGTTGGCGATGATGTTCTTCTTGCGGAAGCCCTCGATCGCGTCGGGGTTCACTTCCGGCACGATCAGCGGCACGTCGGGGTGCATGCGCCAGGCCGAGGAGTTGTCGATCACGACCGGACCGGCGGCGCCGATCTTTTCCGACCACGCCTTGGACACATCGCCGCCCGCCGACATCAGCACGATGTCGACCTTGGAGAAGTCGAACTGCTCCAGGTCCTTGCACTTGAGGGTCTTGTCGCCGAACGAAACCTCGATGCCGATGGATTTGCGCGAGGCCACCGCATGCATCTCGTCCACGGGGAAGTTCACTTCCTCGAGGATCGCCATCATTTCGCGGCCCACATTGCCCGTGGCGCCGACGACGGCTACCCGGTAACCCATCGCACTCTCTCCTTATGCTGAGGAACGGGGCAGTTACGCCTTCGACGGCGTTTTCGCAAGGGCGCCCCGGGCGACGCGGCGTTTCGTGCGCCGCCGGACGCAGCCCAATTCAATCGGTCATGAGCCTGAATCGTCTTCCTTTTCTGTCGGCGCCGTGACCGCTTTGTCTGGCCGAGCGAGAATGCCGGGAGGAAACCAACCATGCGCACGGCGCACCGCGTCATCGCCGTCTTCGCCGTGCTGGCCGCCCTGTGGGTCGGCCTGACCGGGGTGACGATCCAGCTCATCGACCTGAAGGCCCTGCTCAGCCACGCGCCCGCCAGCGACCCGAACATCCGGGCGATCCGCGACGGCCACAACGGCCCGCCCAACTTCCAGGTGCTGGGCGACGGCGAATACGACGCCGCCGTTCTGCCCGCCGGCTTGGACTACGGCGCCGCCCTGGCCACGGTGGTCAAGGCCGCGCGCGCCGCCGTTCCCGGCGCGCCGCTAGGCTACGTCGAGCTGCGCGTGCGGGACGGCAAGCCGGTGGGCGAAGTCGCCTCCAAGAAGAAGGTCATGCGCTTCGACGCCGCGACCGGCGCGGTGCTGATCGGCCCAGAGGCGGCCGGCGCGGTCAAGATGCAGCCGCTCGGCCGTCCCTCGCTGCGCAATACGGTCAAGAACATCCACCGCCTGACCCAGTTCGGCGACGCCGCGACCTTACTGGATCCGGTCATGGGGCTGTTAATCTGCGCCATGATCTTCACGGGCCTGGTGCAGTATTTTCGCCTGCTGGCGGCGCGCGCGCGGCTGGGGCGGGCCAATCCGTTGTGGTCGGCCGGCGGGCTGTGGCGCAGCCTGCACCGGGGCGTCGCGATCGCCGCCAGCCTGTTCCTGACCGTGATGGCGCTGAGCGGCACCCTGCTGGCGATCGGCGACGTGGGCGTGTCGGCCTTCCGCGTCGCCCACCACGGCGACCGCTCGGGCGCCAATGCCGACCAGTCCTCGCCCCTGACCGACGCCGAGTTGCCGGGCATGCTGCGCACCACCCTGTCGGCCTTCCATGCGGCCCGGCCGGACGCGCCGATTAGGGTGCTGCGCCTACGTTACTACGCCGGCATGCCCCAAGGCGTGGTGGTGTTCTCCGGACCGCGCGAGGCTGAGCAGGTGCAGTTCAATGCCGCCACCGGCCGCGCGGTCAGCCTGACCGAGCCCAACTATCCGGCGACCGGCCAGCCCTTCGGCTGGCAGGAAGACCAGATCGTCAAGCAGATCCATCGCGGCGATTTCATCGGCCTGTCCGGCCGGTGGATGAGCCTGCTGGGCGGACTGTCGCTGGTGTTCCTGGCCCTGTCGGGAACGGCGATGTACCTCGACCTGTGGAGCCGGCGTCGACGCGCGGGCCGGGCCGGGCTGTTCTGGACCTGAGCGGTCAGGCGCCGGCCAGCGGCGCCTCGAACGCGGCCGCCAGGCCGGCCCCGACGCCCACGGCATCCGCCTCCACGGCGTCGAGCGCCGCCGACCCCGTCTGCGCCAGCCCTTGGGTCGCCTTCAGATGATCGGCCAGGCGTATCGCCAGGGCCAGGATCATCAGGGTGGGATTGGCGTGGCCGCTGGTGGGGAACACCGAGGAGCCGGCGACATACAGGCCTGAAACCCCGTGAACCTGGCAGTCGGGATCGACCACGCCGGTTTGGGGGTCATGGGACATGCGAGTGGTTCCCGAGGTATGCGCCATGTCGATGATCACCGCCGTATCCAGCTCGCCCTGCACGATCCAGGGCTCCAGCACGGGCGCGGGCAAGCCCATCCGCGGCAAGAGATCTGCGCCCAGCTGAGCCACGCGGGCCAGCGACTGCCGATCCTGGGCCGACAGGCGCCAGTCCACCAGGGCCTTAGGCACGCCGAAACGGTCCGCGGACGAGGCCAGCCGAACCCGGCTGTCGGGGTTGGGCGCGTTTTCGGTGATGGCGTCGACCGCCAGGCCGGTCACCTTGTGCGGCAGGCCGCCGGTCTGGAACTCCTCGACCACAAAATTCGGGTCGAACCGGATGGCGGCGTCGACGATCAGGTTGCGCAGCACCTCGGGGGTCCTGGGATGGGCCAAGGCCTTCATGCCCACGCCCGCGGCCACCAGCTTGCCGCCGGCGACGATCGACTTAAGGTCCTGCAGCGGATGCTCGCTCTTGCGCTTGATCATCCGCTTGATCGCGTCCCACGGGTCGTCCGGCGCGCGCTGGGGCATGAAATACAACGCGGTGTTGAGCAGTCCCTCGCGCTCTTGCACCTTCGGGTTGACGGCCAGGCCGTGCATGAACATGTGCATCCGCCCGTCGTAGCGCACGCCCTGGAAGCCGAACCGGCGCAGGATCGCCGCTGAGTCCTCGCCCTTGAACCAGCCGACCCGCGCGCCCGGATGATCCATCAGATAGCGTCCAACCTGATCATGTCCGTTGCCAATGCCGTTGGCGTGCTGGTCGCGCGAAGCCAGCAGCAGGCGCGGGTTCTCGACGCCGCCGGCCGCCAGGATCGCGGTCCGCGCGCGCACGCGCGCCTTGACGCCGCACACGCCGGCGATGCTTAGGCTGTCGAACCGTGCGCCGTCGTCCGACAGGCGGATGTCGGTGACCGTGGCGTCGAGCAGCACGCGCACGTTGTCAGCCCGATAGGTGCGGAACTCCGGGCCGAAGCGCATCACGTCCAGCTTGTCGATGCGCGAGCGCGCGAACTGCCAGTAGAAGGAATTGAGCGTCTCGGTCTCGACCAGGGGCTTTGGCGCCGTCAGGCTGAGGTTGAGCGCCGCCTCGGCCCGGCGCACATAGGGCTGCACCGCCTCATAGGCCACCGGCCAGCCCGAATGGGCCACCCACGGCCGCGCGGCGAAGTCGGCGGGGTCAAACGGCGCCGATTTGCCGGCCCAGGCGTGGGTCGCCCCGCCGAGCAGGCGGCAACGCACGCCGTAGGGCTGGGACGCGTCGGTCCAGGACGCCAGGCTCTCGCCGTGGAATTCGGCGCGCTTGCGCCGTTGCGGCTCCGAGCGCAGATCGCCCACCCCTTCCAGTTCGCACAGGGCGGCATGCTCGGGCGTCTCGTCGATCAGCCCGCTCTCCAGGATCAGCACGCGAGCCCTGGTGTTGAACAGTTCCTTGGCGATGGTCAGACCCGCGGGACCGCCGCCGACGATGACCACGTCCGCATTGAGCTCCGTGCCGTTTTCCAGGTCGGAAAGCTGAATGATCTCGACCACTTGCACATTCCCCCGAATGTGATCATCACCGCGCCGGCGTCAGCGGCGATCGGAGGAAGGCGGCTGCGAGGGCCCGACGCCAAGAACAGCGCAAGGCGGATAACAGCCGGCGACACTTCCCCCGGAGCCAGCGTGTTGAAACGCCGGCCGTCGAGCTCCTGGCGTTATTCACTCTATACCCGAATGATTAAGGTAATGGCGCCCCAAGCGCTGCGCCCGCCGATCCAGCTCGGCTTCATGTCGGCGCGCTCAGTAGGCGCGCCCGGTGACGTCCAGCCCCTGGGCCCGCAGCTGCTCCAGAAGGCCGCCGGCGCGCGTGAGGCTTTCCATGTCGATCGCCAAGACGGTCTTGCCCGGCTTCTGCAGGGTCTGGGCGAGACCCCGCGCCCAGTCGGCGGTCATGCGGTCCTGCAGCTGCTGCAGGCCGGGAGTAGCGGTGAAGCAGCGATCGGAGGTGATCTCCGCCCGCACCGCTCGGGTGGCGTCGACATCGCCCCTGGCCCAGGCGGCGCCCATGCGGGCTGACAGGTCGGGCAGGCGCGGGGTCAGGTCGGTGACCAGGTCGAGGCAGGTGTCGCCCGCCTGCGGACCGCCGCTGCCCAGCGCCTTGAGCAGCTCGCCCAGGGAATAGTTGGTCAGGCGCCGTGTCGGCACGTGGTGCGCGGCCGCAAGGTGCATCAGGGTCTTTTGCGGACCTTCCGGGTTGAGGGCGTCATGCTTCTGCGCGTCGGCCAGCAGAGCGATGGCCGTGACGATGGGCCGCCAATGGTCGTAGTGCGCCGGGTCCTGGCCCACCGACCGGGCGGCCTCCTCGAACTTGGTGCGCGCGTCAGGGCTGAGGGCGGCGCGCAGGGTCTGACCGCCGGGGTAGTGGTACCGGTGCGCCGGGTCGAGCAGCAGGCCCGCGATGTCGAACAGATTGATCGAGGCGCCCGGCGGGATGACCAGCTCGCGCGCGCCGTCGAGCGCCGCGTCGATCCGGCGGGTGTCCCAATCGAGACGCTTGGGCGCCGGGCCGGTCATGCCGATGATCCACAGCTCGGACTTGGGCGTGGCCACCCGCCATAGGGCGGGGCCAGGCAGATGGGCGATGATCTGGATCTCGTGATCGGGATCGATCGGCGCCGCCGCATCGGTCGCCGGCGCCGGGTCGGACGCGGGCGCGGCCGGCGGCGTCTGGCCCCACGCCGGCCCGGCCAGGGCCAGGATCACGAGGGCGCGGCGGAGATAGCGAATAAAGGGCATGACGCCGTCCTAGGCCCCCAAGGCGGCTACAAAGCGGCAATCACCGCGTCGCCCATCTCGGCCGTGGTGGCGCGCCCGCCAAGGTCGCCCGTGCGCACGCCCTTGTCCAACGCCGCCTTGACCGCCGCATACAGCCGCTCGTCCAGGTCGGGCCGGCCGAGGGACCAGCGCAGCGCCATGCCGAAGCTGAGAATGGCGGCCAGCGGATTGGCCAGGCCCTTGCCGGCGATGTCGGGCGCCGAGCCGTGCACCGGCTCGTACAGGCCCGGCTTTCCCGGGTTGGACAGGGCGGCCGAGGGCAACAGCCCGATCGAGCCGGTCAGCATCGACGCCTCGTCCGACAAGATATCGCCGAACAGATTGTCGGTGACGATCACGTCGAACTGCTTGGGATTTTTGACCAGCTGCATGGCGGCGTTGTCGGCCAGCATGTGCTCCAACTGCACGTCAGGATATTCGGCTGCATGGAGGGCGGTGACCACCTGGCGCCAGAACAGACCCGAGTCCATCACGTTGGACTTTTCGGCCGAGGTGACCTTGTTGCGCCGCCCGCGCGCCAGTTCGAAGGCGACCCGCGCCACGCGCTCGATCTCGCTCTGGGTATAGACCTGAAGGTCGTAGCCGCGCTTCTCGCCCGTGGGCGTGTTGGCGTCGATGCCCTTGTCGCCGAAATAGACGCCCGAAGTCAGTTCGCGCACGATCATGATGTCGAGCCCCGCGACGATCTCGCGCTTCAATGTCGAGGCGTCAGCCAGGGCCTCGAAACACAGGGCCGGGCGAAGGTTGGCGAAGGCGTCCATCGCCTTGCGCAGGTTCAGGAGGCCCGCCTCGGGCCGCTTGTCGCGCGCCACTTGGTCCCACTGCGGACCGCCGACCGCGCCCATCAGCACCGCCTGGCTCGACAGCGCCAGTTCGCGCGCCTCGGCCGACAGCGGATCGCCGCACAGATCGTAGCTGGTCCCGCCGAACGGACGCTCCTCGATGTCCAGTTGCAGGTCGGCGTTGGCGCTCAGCCAGGCGGCCACGCGCTTCACCTGGCCGATCACTTCAGGACCGATGCCGTCGCCCGGCAGGAGCAGCAAGCGGGGGGTGTTGGTGTTCATGCTGTCCCTCAGGCCGCCGCCCAAGGCTGGGTCTGGCGGCGTTTTTGTTCGAAGCGGTCGATCTCGGGGGCGTGCTCGAGGGTCTCGCCGATGGCGTCCAGGCCCTTGAGCAGCTTTTCCTTGCGGCCGGCGTCGATGGCGAAGCGGACGGTCTTGCCCGAGGGGGCGCTGATGGTCTGGGCGTCCAGGTCCACGGCGAACACGTGGTTGCCGCCCTTGGCCTCGCCCATCAGGGCGTGCAGGTCCTCGGACGAGACGATCGCGGGCAGAAGGCCGTTCTGAAAGCAGTTATTGTAGAAGATGTCGGCGAAGCTGGTCGAGACCACGCAGCGCAGGCCGAAGTCGTCCAGCGCCCACGGCGCGTGCTCGCGCGAGGAACCGCAGCCGAAGTTGTCGCCCGCGATCAGGATGCGCGCGCCCTTGTAGGCTGGCTGGTTGAGCACGAAGTCCGGCTTCTCATGACCCTCAAGGTCGAAGCGGAAATCGTAGAACAGCCCCTTGCCCAGACCCTCGCGCTCCACCGTCTTGAGGAACTGCTTGGGGATGATCTGGTCGGTGTCGATGTTGGCGGCCGGCAGGGGCGCGGCCACGCCTTGCAGATGATCGAACTTGCGCATCACAAGAACTCCCGCACGTCGGCGATGTGGCCGCGGATGGCGGCGGCGGCGGCCATGGCGGGGCTCATCAGGTGGGTGCGCCCGCCGCGACCCTGGCGGCCCTCGAAGTTGCGGTTGGAGGTCGAGGCGCAACGCTCCTGCGGGTCCAGGCGATCGGGGTTCATGCCCAGGCACATTGAACAGCCCGGCTCGCGCCATTCGAAGCCGGCGGCCAGGAACACCTGGTCCAGGCCCTCGGCCTCGGCCTCTTCACGCACGAGCCCTGAGCCCGGCACCACCATCGCCCGCACGCCCGGCGCCACCTTCAGCCCCATATCCAGGGCCTTTTGCGCGATCAGGGCGGCCTGCCGCAGGTCTTCGATACGGCTGTTGGTGCACGAGCCGATGAACACGCGCTGCACGGCGGCGTCGGTGATCTTCTGCCCAGGCTGCAAGCCCATGTAGTCGAGCGCCCGGCGCGCGCCGGCCTGCTTGTCTTCGCTGGCGAAGCTTTCGGGGTCGGGCACCAGGCCATCGATCGCCACCACGTCCTCGGGGCTGGTGCCCCAGGTGACGGTTGGGGCGATCTTGGACACGTCGATGGTCAGTTCACGGTCGAACACCGCGTCGGGGTCGGAGGAAAAGCGCTTCCAGTAGGTCAGGGCCAGGTCCCAGGCCGCGCCCTTGGGCGCCGCGGGCTTGCCCATCAGGTAGGCGAAGGTCTTTTCGTCTGGCGCCACCAGCCCGGCCTTGGCCCCGCCCTCGATCGACAGATTGCACAAGGTCATGCGCCCTTCGACGCTCAAGGCCTCGATCGCCGGACCGGCGTATTCGATCACGCAGCCTGTGCCCCCGCCCGTGCCGATCTCGCCGATCAGGGCCAGGGCGTAATCCTTGGCGCCGACGCCGGGAACCGGCTCGCCGACGAAGGTCACGCGCATGTTCCTGGCCTTGCGCTGGCGCAGGGTCTGGGTCGCCAGCACATGCTCGACCTCGGAGGTGCCGATGCCGTGCGCCAGGGCGCCGAAGGCGCCGTGGGTCGAGGTGTGGCTGTCGCCGCACACGATGGTCATGCCCGGTTGGGTGCGGCCCTGCTCGGGCCCGACCACGTGCACGATTCCGTTGCGGATATCGCCCATGGGGAAGAACTCGATGCCGAAGTCCTTCACATTGCGCCCGAGCGTCTGCAACTGCAGGCGCGCCTCGGCGTCTTCCACCGCGTCCACGCCCTTGGCCTGGCCTTCGGTGGGGATGTTGTGATCGGCCACCGCCAGGGTCAGATCGGGCCGGCGCACGGGGCGATGATTGGTCCTCAGGCCCGAGAAGGCCTGCGGGGTGGTCACCTCATGGATCAGGTGCAGGTCGATATAGAGGATCGACTCCCCATTGGGGTCCTGCGCCACCAGATGGGCGTCCCAAATCTTGTCGTAAAGCGTCTTTCCAGGCATGGCGGGCATGTAGGCCCGTGGGCCGCTTTCGTAAAGTCTCCGAAAAAGGAGCCCGCGTCCCGGCCAACCCTACAGCCCGCCGGCGCCCCGCGCCGACGGAAGTCTGAAGATAGAGTTTGATCGAAACGAGGACGGTTTTGGCGGCCGCTCTGGCCGACGCCCGCTCGCGGCGGGGACGTATCGCGCGGAGTGAAGGCCAACGGGGAGGAAGGCCTTCACCTACGCGGATAGAACTAAGCTACGCTTACTGAACGCTACTGGGTACGCTTACCCGCTCGGGCTACAACCCCGAACCCGACCAACATAGCTCACAAACCATTGTTATGCATATAAATTATGTTTCATGGGAGAACAGGTTATCTGACAGCCTAAAGGACTAGACCTTCGGTTTCAGGCCGCCCCGTCAATAGGTTAAGGTTCTGCACCGCCGCCCCGCCCGCGCCCTTGCCGAGATTGTCGAGGGCCGCGATCAGGCGCGCCTGGCCGCGCTGCTCGTTGCCGAACACAAACAGCTTGAGCCGGTCGGAGCCCTTGAGGATTTCCGCGTCGAGCGAGGTGTGGCCGTCTTCCAGGCTCGCCACCTCGACCAGCGGCTCGCGGCAATAGGCCTTCGCCAGGACCTGGTGCACGTCGTGCACCGAAGGGTGGCCCTTAAGCGCCCACAGGTTCAGCGGCGTCTCGACCAGCATGCCGCGGTAGAACCGCCCGACGCTGGGCGCGAAGATCGGGGGGTGGGTCAGGTGCGCGTGGATCTGCATCTCGCCCACGTGCTTGTGCTGCAGCGTCAGACCATAGGTGCGGAACACCTCGGTCGAGAAGTGCGGCGAGGCCTCGTCCTCGAACTCGGCGATCATCGCCTTGCCGCCCCCGGAATAGCCCGACACCGCGTTGACGGTGACCGGAAAGCCCTCGGGAATCAGGCCGGCGCGGGTCAGAGGCCGCATCAGGGCCAGAAAACCCGTGGGATAGCAGCCCGGATTGGACACCCGCTTGGAGGCGGCGATCGCGGCCCGTTGACCGGGGTCGAGCTCGGCGAAGCCATAGGTCCAGCCGGCGGCCGTGCGGTGCGCGGTCGAGGCGTCGATCACCTTGACCTTGGGATTGTCGATCAGGGCCACGGCCTCGCGCGCCGCATCGTCAGGCAGGCACAGGATCACCACGTCGGCGTCGTTGAGCGCCTCGCGCCGGGCCTTGGGGTCCTTGCGCTTGTCGCCTTCGAGCGCGACCAGGGTCAGGCCGGCGTGGCCGGCCAGCCGCTCGCGGATTTCCAGGCCGGTCGTGCCGGCGGCCCCGTCGATGAACACAGTGGTCATTCTTTTTTCCTCGGCCTGGCCCTGCCGCGCCGCGGCTTGAGCGCGACGCCGAAGGTGAGAAAAACAAATACGCGCTGATGGAGCGGTTAAGCGATAGCGCAAACAAAAAACGCGCTCATGTAGCCGTGAGGCGATAGCGCAAACAAAAAAGCCTCGGCGGGAGGTCCGCCGAGGCCTTTGTAACCGTCCTGGAAGAGCTGACTACTCTTCGGTCGCGGCCGGCTTTTCGGCGGTCGAGGTCGTCGACATCTGACGCTCGGCGATACGCGCGGACTTACCGCGACGGTCGCGCAGATAGTAGAGCTTGGCGCGACGCACCACGCCGCGACGCTTCACCTCGATCGATTCGATATTGGGCGACATCAGCGGGAAAATCCGCTCGACGCCTTCGCCGAACGAGATCTTGCGAACGGTGAAGCTCTCGTGCACGCCGCCCCCGGCGCGCGCGATGCACACGCCTTCATAGGCCTGGATCCGCTCGCGCTCGCCTTCCTTGATGCGCACGTTCACGCGCAGGGTGTCGCCGGGCTGGAATTCGGGGATGGCGCGCTTGGCCAGCAGGCGCTGGGCTTCTTCACGCTCAAGTTCAGCAATCACGTTCGCCATGGTCATGTCTCCTTGGGCTTCACTTGCCCTTTGGCTGTAAGTTGGCGAGGCGGGCCGCCCAAAGATCGGGCCGCCGCTCGCGGGTGGTCTCTTCACTCTGCGCCTTGCGCCACTTGGCGATTTCGCCGTGATGGCCGCTCAGCAGCACCTCGGGGATGTCGAGCCCTTCGAACGTCCGCGGCCGTGTGTACTGCGGATGTTCGAGGCGCCCGTCCTCGAAGCTTTCACTCTCCAGCGAGGCGGCTGCTCCGAGCACGCCCGGAACCAGTCGCACACTGGCCTCGATCGCCACCATGGCCGCCGCCTCGCCGCCGGCGAGAACCGCGTCGCCCACGGCGACCTCCTCGAACCCGCGCGCGTCGAGCACCCGCTGGTCCACCCCCTCGAACCGTCCGCACAGGACGATCAGTCCCGGGCCGGCGGCCCATTCACGCACGCGCGCCTGGGTCAGGGGCCGCCCCCGGGCGCTCATATACAAAAGCGGCCGCCCCGACCGCTCCACTGAATCCAGTGCAGCGGCGATCACGTCCGCTCTCAAAACCTGTCCTGGACCGCCCCCGGCGGGGGTGTCGTCCAGGAAGCCGCGCTTATCCGCCGAAAAGGCGCGAATGTCCACCGTTTCCAGTGTCCACAAGCCCTGCTCGCGCCAGGCCGTCCCGATCAGCGAGACGCCGAGCGGCCCGGGAAAGGCCTCTGGCGCCATGGTCAGGACGCTGACGGCGAAGCTCACGCGTCACGCTCCGACACTTCGTTCGGCGGATCGGCCACCACCTTGCCGCCCGCCAGGTCCACGGCCGGAACCGCTTCGCGCGTGAACGGCAGGTACCAGCTCGGTCCCCGGCCGGGGTCGATCTCCAGCAGGTCACCCGAACCGAAGTTCTGCACCGCCTTGATCTTGCCGAGCGGGCTTCCGTCCAGCCGTTCGACGGCCAGCCCGACCAGATCGGTCAGGTAGAACTCGTCCTCGTCGGTCGGCGGCAGGACCGAGCGCGGCACGAACAGCTTCAGCCCCCGCAGCCGGTCCGCCGCGGTCTTGTCCGGGCATTCCTTGGCCTTGGCGATGACCCCGCCCTTGACTGAGCGTCCGGAAACCAAGGTCAGGGCGTGGCCGCCGTCTTCGCGCAGCAGGGTGCGGTAGTCAATCAGCGCCGCCGGGCTCTCGGTATAGGCCGCGATGCGCAGCTCGCCCTGAACGCCGAACGCGCCGGTCACCTTGCCGATCAGGACCAGTTTATCGGTCATAGCCGAAGCTCCCCTCTCCCTCGCGGGAGAGGGGATTGCCTATTACGCTTCGGCCGGAGTTTCTTCGACGGCGGCTTCCGGCGCGGCCTCGGCTTCAGCCTCAGGCGCGACTTCAGCTTCAACTTCGGGTTCGAGCGCGGGCGCGGCGGCGGCTTCGGCGGCAGCGGCCTTGGCTTCAGCCTCGGCGGCGGCGCGCTCTTCTTCGCGCTGGGCGCGTTCGGCCGCACGTTCCTGGGCCTTCTTGCCCGGGGCGCCCTTGCTCGGGTTGTTGCTGTGCTGCCACTGCACCAGGCCTTCGGCGGCCAGGAAGCGCGCCACGCGGTCGGTGGGCTGGGCGCCCTTCTTCAGCCACGCCTCGATCGACGTCACGTTCAGGGTGACGCGGTTGGGGTCGTCCTTCTTGAGGATCGGGTTGTAGGCGCCGACCTTTTCGATGAAGCGGCCGTCGCGCGCCGAATGGCTGTCAGCGATGACGATGGAGTAATAGGGGCGCTTCTTGGCGCCGCCGCGGGCGAGACGGATCTTCAGCATTTCAATAGTCCTTCTTGAGTTCGATCAGATTTGATTTCGATCAGGGTTTGGGTTTGTTGAACGGAAAACCGGGAGGGGCGCCGCCGAGACCCGGGAGCTTGGGTCCGCCGCCGCCGAGGCCGGGAAGATTGGGCGGGGTCTGGCCGGGCCCCATGAACTTGGCCAGGTCGGCCTGGCTGGGCATGCCGCCGGGCGGCATGCCCCCGCCGCCGCCCAGGCCGCCCAGGCCCATGGCCTGGGTCAGGCGCGCCATCGACTTGCCGCCGTCGCGGCTCATCATCTTGAACATGTCGGCCATCTGCCGGTGCTGCTTGAGCAGGCGGTTGACCTCCTGGACCTCGACCCCGGCGCCCGCTGCGATGCGGCGCTTGCGCGAGCCGTTGAGGATGTCGGGCTTCTTGCGCTCGATCGCGGTCATCGAGGTGATGATCGCCTCCTGGCGCTTGAAGGCCTTGTCCGAGATGTTCGCTTCGGAAATCTGCTTCTTGATCTTCTGCACGCCGGGCAGCAGGCCCATCAGGCCCTGCATGCCGCCCATGCGCTGCATCTGACGCAGTTGCTCGGCCAGATCGTCCAGGTCGAACTGACCCTTCTGCATCTTCTTGGCCATCTTCTCGGCCTTGGCCTGGTCGAAGTCGGCCACGGCCTTCTCGACCAGGGCCACCACGTCGCCGGCGCCGAGGATGCGCCCGGCCACGCGGCGGGCGTCAAACGCGTCCAGGGCGTCGACCTTTTCGCCGGCGCCCAGGAACTTGATCGGCAGACCGGTGACGGCGCGCATGCTCAGCGCCGCCCCGCCGCGCGAGTCGCCGTCGGCGCGGGTCAGGATCAGGCCGGTCAGCGGCAGGCGCTCGTGGAAGGCCTTGGCCGTGCGCACGGCGTCCTGGCCGGTCAGGCTGTCAGCCACCAGCAAGGTCTCGGTCGGGGTCGCGATGCGGGCGATCTCGGCCGCCTCGCTCATCATCGCTTCGTCCAGCGTGGTGCGCCCGGCGGTGTCCAGGATCAGCACGTCGTAGCCGCCCAATCGCCCGGCGTTGAGCGCCCGGCGCGCGATGTCCGGCGCGCCCTGGCCGGCCATGATCGGCAGGACGTCGACCTCGACCTGCTGGCCCAGGGCCGCGAGCTGCTCCATCGCCGCCGGACGGCGGGTGTCGAGCGAGGCCATCAGGACCTTCTTGCGCTCGAACTTGGTCAGGCGCAGCGCCAGCTTGGCCGAGGTGGTGGTCTTGCCCGAGCCCTGCAGGCCGGCCATCAGGATCACCGCCGGCGGCGTGACCGACAGGTTCAGCCCCTCGGGCGGGCCCTCGCCGCCCAGCATCTCGACCAGGCCGTCGTGGACGATCTTGACCACCTGCTCGGACGGCTTGACCGCGCGGATCACGCTTTCGCCGGTGGCCTGTTCCTTGGCCTTGGCGATGAAGTCGCGCACCACCGGCAGGGCGACGTCGGCCTCGAGCAGGGCCAGACGCACCTCGCGCAAGGCCTCCTCGACATCGCGCTCGGACAGCACGCCGCGACCGGTCAACCGGTCGAACACCCCTGTCAGTCGCTCGCCTAAGCTCTCGAACATGCTCTCGCCTTCTCGCCTCGGATGCACGCGCAACGCAAAACGCCCCCGTGCACGATCACGTGGACGGGGGGCCTCGCCGTCCTCGTCCGATATGATGCATCGGGGTCGTGACGGGAGAGGGCGCGTTGCAAAATGCGCCGAGAGGGGCGGCTTATGCGCGCGGAGGGGGCCGAGAGTCAACCTGCGCCATATTGGGGCAGTGTCTCAGTTTGAAATTGGTGAAATCCAATAGGCAGGGAAGTAAGTGACGGCAGCCAGGACCGTCGTCGCGAGGACTGCCATTAGCCAAGACCCGATAACAAGCACGATAAGCCCACTTTTGCGCCAGGATACGCGATAGTTCTGAGCCCAAAGATCGAGAATGAATTTACGGTGTATCCAAACTATGACAGCCGCGGCAACGGCAGCACCGCCGACCAAGCTCACGAAATGATCTTTGCAAAATCCGCCTATGGCACCGATCACCAACGGCACCCATACCTCAGCGAGGCGGAAGTTAATTGGAAGTCTCAGTCCCATCGCGCGCCGCCCGCTTCTTGTCCGGCCCCCGAGCCGCGGGCTTAGCCTCGCGCGCCTCAACGCGCTCCGCAATGTCTTCCATCGTCCAGAGCGTTTGAGAGACGCCAGCCCCATCGCCGGGCTTATGTGCGGCGTCTTATGCCCCCGCACGAAATGGTAAAACATAAAGTACAAGGCAGGGGCGTGGTTCTCCAACTTTTTACTATAGTAGTGTTTTGCCGCGTGAACCGACGAATCGGCAGCGAGCATGACGCCATCCTATTCTTCGTCGCTAGCGATCCGCGAAACCATAATAGGCGCGCCGGTTACTTCACCCAGGCCGCCCCTGTCCTCAGGACCTTAGACAGTGAGATCGCCTTTTACGTAGATTTTGGTGAAACCACGAGGCCCACCCCAATCGGCCGCACTCCTAATGGCACGGTCTAAGTCGTCGATTCCGGCAAATACCGTGAAGGTCGCTGATTGGCCGTCGCTATTGTCAGCCCCACCTAAAATATCCCATTTGCCAGAGGGCGTCGCAGATACAAGCATCCCGTCGTGTGTTGCACGGGAGTCGTTTGATTTCAGACGTATGATTTCGAAGGCCATGCCCGAAAATAGGCGCTTGCCGCCTGTTACGCCATCCTTGCAACGGGCTTAGATCTCAAACTGAGACAGCGCCTAAATTGGGCCTGCTCTTGGCCGGCCACGGGCCGTCGTTCTCCATCTCATGCGGCCGCCCCCTTTGACGCGTTCGTCCAAGGGGCTGACAAACCCAAAACCGCGGGGTATAAGAAGGCTACATCGATCGTTTGCGCTGGATGGCGCTTTCGAGCGGCGGCCGCCCGGCCCGCCGCTTTTTTGTTGGAATTTCAGCCTTGCGCGGCAAGACGCCCGAAGACCGGTCCCTGATTGAGCTGCTCGACCCCGTGGCCGAGGCGGCCGGCTATGAGATCGTGCGCCTGCGCCTGATGGGCGGCCAGACGCGCCGCCTGCAGATCATGGCCGAGCGGCCCGACGGCACAATGGACGTCGAGGATTGCGCGAACCTCTCGCGCGCCGCCTCCCAGGTGCTGGACGCGGTCGACCCGATCAAGGGCGAATATCTGCTCGAGGTGTCGACCCCGGGCATCGACCGTCCCCTGACCCGGCTGAAGGACTTCGAGACCTTCGAGGGTTTGGAGGTGCGCATGGAGCTGGACCGCCTGGCCGAGGGCCGCAAGCGTTTCCGCGGCAAGCTGGCCGGGGTCGAGGACGGCAATGTCGGCATCGACCTGGAAGAAGAAGCGGACACCACGGTCTATGTGCCCTTCGCCTGGATCACCGAGGCCAAGCTGGTGCTGAGCGACGAATTGCTCAAGCGCGGCGCCGAGGAACGTGAATCCCGCCTGCAAAACCAATCATCGGAATCGTCCCCAAGTTCGTCCGAAGACGAGGAGTAGAACGCCATGGCCACCGGCATTTCCGCCAACCGTCTCGAGCTTCTGCAGATCGCCGACGCGGTCGCTCGCGAGAAGTCGATCGAGAAAGAAATCGTGATCGCCGCCATCGAGGAGGCGATCCAGAAGGCGGCGCGCGCGCGCTACGGCGCCGAGCACGACATCCGCGCCCTGATCGACGCCAAGACCGGCGAGCTGACCATCAAGCGCTGCATCACCGTGGTCGAGACGGTCGAGAACGAGGACACCGAGATCTCGGTGGCCGACGCCAAGAAGCGCGACATCAAGGCCGAGGCCGGCATGGTGTTCGAGGAAATCCTGCCGCACTTCGAGTTCGGGCGGGTGCAGACCCAAATGGCGCGCCAGGTCGTCACCCATAAGGTGCGCGAGGCCGAGCGCGAGCGTCAGTACGAAGAGTTCAAGGACCGCGTGGGCGAGATCGTCAACGGCGTGGTCAAGCGGGTCGAGTACGGCAATGTGATCGTCGATCTGGGCCGCGGCGAAGGCATCATGCGCCGCGACCAGTCGATCCCGCGCGAGAACTTCCAGATCGGCGACCGCATCCGCAGCTACATCTACGATGTGCGCACCGAGACCAAGGGCCCGCAGATCATGCTCAGCCGCGCCCATGGCGGCTTCATGGCCAAGCTGTTCGCCCAGGAGGTGCCCGAGGTTTACGACGGCGTGATCGAGATTCGCGCCGTGGCCCGCGATCCGGGGAGCCGGGCCAAGATGGCCGTGGTGTCCAACGACAGCTCGATCGACCCCGTCGGCGCCTGCGTCGGCATGCGCGGCTCTCGCGTCCAGGCCGTGGTGGCCGAGCTGCAGGGCGAGAAGATCGACATCATCCAGTGGTCGCCCGACGAGCCGACCTTCATCGTCAACGGCCTGGCTCCCGCCGAAGTGACCAAGGTGGTGCTGGACGAAGACGAAGAGCGGGTCGAGGTGGTGGTGCCCGACGAGCAGCTGTCGCTGGCCATCGGCCGCCGCGGCCAGAACGTGCGCCTGGCCAGCCAGCTGACCGGCTGGCAGATCGACATCATGACCGAGAGCCAGGAGAGCGAGCGCCGCCAGCGCGAGTTCACCGAACGCACCGCCCTGTTCCAGGAAGCCCTGGACGTGGACGAGGTCATCGCCCAGCTGCTGGTCACCGAAGGCTTCGCCGCCGTCGAGGACGTGGCCTATGTCGAGGCCGACGAAATCGCCCAGATCGAGGGCTTCGACGAGGACACGGCCGAGGAGCTGCAGACCCGCGCCCGCGAATACCTCGACAAGGAAGCCGCCGAGCTGGACGCCAAGCGCCGAGAACTGGGCGTGGAAGACGCGCTGCTCGACATCGAGGGCCTGACCCTGCCCATGGCCGTGGCCCTGGGCCAGGCCGACACCAAGACCGTCGAGGATCTGGCGGGCCTGGTGCCCGACGATCTGCGCGGCTGGTTCGAGGCCAAGAACGGCGAACGCGTGCGCCAGCCCGGCGCCCTGGAAAGCTTCAACCTTTCGGCCGACGACGCCGAAGCCCTGATCATGCGCGCCCGCGTGGCCATGGGCTGGGTCGAAGCCCCAACCGAGCCCGAGGAAGAGCCCGAGGAAGAGCTGGCGGCGGAAGCGGCCGTCGCCGAGGAAGTCGAACAGGACGCCTAAGCCCTATCCCCTCCTTCGATGTTCGAGGGAGAGGCCTTTCGACATGGAGTCGCCCCCTGCCCGCCCTGGAAGACCGCGAACGGCGCGACATCGTGTCCGGCGAGGTGATGGCCGAGGAGGCGCTGATCCGCTTTGTCGCCGGGCCGGACGGCGCGGTCACGCCCGACCTGGCGCGCAAGCTGCCTGGCCGCGGGTTGTGGGTGCGGGCGAGCCGAGAGGCGGTCAGCGAGGCGGCGCGCAAAGGCGCCTTCTCGCGGGCGGCCAAGGCCAAGCTGACCGCGTCGCCGGACCTGGCCGATCAGGTCGAAAGACTGCTGAAGGCGCGCCTCTTGGCGGGGCTCGGTCTTGCGCGGCGGGCCGGCGATCTTATCTTCGGCTTCGAGAAGGCGGCCGCGGCCGCCAGTGCGGGCAAGACCGCCTGGCTGGTCGAAGCCTCCGACGGGGCCGATGACGGCCGGCGCAAGATGCTGCAGGCCGGCCGCCGAGCCTTGGCAGCGGGTCTGCCGGCCCCCCGCCTGATCGGAGTCTTCAGTTCCGAGGAATTGGGTTTGGCCTTGGGCCTCGGAAATGTGATACACCTCGCCTTCCTTGCGGGACGAGGCGCCGATCGCTGGACTTTGGATGTCGAGCGACTGTCGGGCTTCTGTCCGCTCCTTCCTCAGAGTTGGCGCGAGGAGCCCTGATGCGGGCGGAACGATCTCGTTCCGTTTGCACCGGCCTATGCACTATCCAGCGAACCGCGCCGCTCTTGCGCGGCCAGTGAGTTGAAGCGACCGAATGACCGACGCGAACGACAATGAAAACCGGCCTGGCGGCCGAGCCCCGCTGACCCTGAAGCCGCGCACGGGCGCGGTGAGCTCGGGCACGGTGAAGCAAAGCTTCAGCCACGGCCGGTCCAAGACGGTGGTGGTGGAGACCAAGCGACGTCGCGTGGACACGCCGCCGCCCGCCGCCGCGCCGCGTCCCACGTTCGACATCAAGCCTCGGCCCCAAACCGAGCCGCCGCCGCGTCCACTGCAGAACGCAGCGCCGCAGAACAACCTCAACCTGTCGCCCGAAGAGCTGCGCACCCGCCAGCGCGCCCTGGAAGCGGCGCGCGAGATGCAGGAGCGCCAGGCCGCCGAACGCCAGGCCGCCGATGCGCGCCGCGCCGAGGAAGAGGCCGCGCGCCGCCGCGAGGCCGAAGCGGCCAAGGCCGCCGCCGCGCCGCCCGAAGCGCCGGCCCCGGCCCCCGAGGCGCGCGCTGAAGCCCGGCCTGAGCCCCGCGTGGAAGTCCGCGCCGAGGCCCGCCCCGAAGCGCGCTCGGAACCTCGTCCCGAACCGGCCCACGCCCAGGCGGAGATGCGGTCCTCCGATCGCCCGCCGCGCCAGGACGCCTATCGTCAGGACGCCCCCCGGCAGGACGGCTACCGCTCCGGCTCCGCCGGCGGCGCGCCGCAGCGCACCGGCGGTCCCCCGCGCGAGGGCGGCCCGCCCCGCGACGGCCGGCGCGACGACCGCCACACCGGCGGCACCACCACCTTCCGCAGCGACCGGCCGCGCCCCGAAGGCGGCGGCTATGATCGCGGGCCCCGTCCCGAGGGCGGCCGTCCGCCGTTCCGGGAAGGCGGCGCCCCGCGCGGCGACAACCGTTTCGGCGACCGTGGCCCGCCGCGGGACCGCGACAGCGCCCCCGCCGGCGAGACTGTCCGCTATTCCGCCCTCTCGCCCCGGCCCGCGCCGCGCGGCGACCGGCCTGGCGGCCCGCGGCCCCCGGGCGGGCGCCCGCCGCCGGCCCCGGCCACCCCTGAAATCCAACGCGCCACCCGCCAGGCCCCGCGCTCGGGCGAGGTCGATCGGCGCCCCGACGACAGCGACGACGAAGGCGGCAAGCGCGGCAAGGGCGCGCCCGCCAAGGCCGCGGTCTCGCGCACCAAGGGCGAGCCCAAGCGCCGCGAAGGCCGCCTGACCATTCAGGCCGTGGCCGGCGATGGCGAGGACGCCGTCGAACGCATGCGCTCCTTGGCCTCCGTGCGCCGGGCGCGCGAGCGGGAAAAGGAAAAGCGTCGCGGCGGCGGTCAGCAGGAGCAGGCCCGCGTTTCGCGCGACGTGGTCATTCCCGATGTGATCACCGTGGGCGAACTGGCCCAACGCATGGCCACGCGCGGCGTGGATGTGATCAAGTTCCTGATGCGTCAGGGCCTGATGCTGAAGATCAACGACGTGATCGACAACGACACCGCTGAACTAGTGGCCACCGAATTCGGCCACACCGTCAAGCGCGTGTCTGAAGCCGACGTCGAAGAAGGCTTCCTCGACGCCGAGGACTTCGACGAGCACATGGTGCCGCGCCCGCCGGTGGTGACCGTGATGGGCCACGTCGATCACGGCAAGACCAGCCTGCTCGACGCCCTGCGCTCGACCGACGTGGCCGAGGGCGAGCACGGCGGCATCACCCAGCATATCGGCGCCTATCAGGTGCGCCTGCCCGACGGCGAGCGCGTGACCTTCCTCGACACCCCCGGCCACGCCGCCTTCTCGGCCATGCGCGCGCGCGGCGCCAACATCACCGACATCGTGGTGCTGGTGGTGGCGGCGGACGACGGCGTGATGCCCCAGACGATCGAGGCGATTCACCACGCCCGCGCGGCCGGCGCGCCGCTGATCGTGGCCATCAACAAGATGGACAAGCCCGGCGCCGACTCGACCAAGGTGATCAACGAGCTGCTGCAGCACGAAGTGGTGGTCGAAAGCCTGGGCGGCGACACCCAGGCCATCCCGGTCTCGGCCAAGGCCAAGACGGGCCTGACCGATCTGATCGAGGCCATACTGTTGCAGGCCGAGGTGATGGACCTGCGCGCCAACCCCGACCGGACGGCCGAGGGCGTGGTGATCGAAGCCAAGCTCGATCGCGGGCGCGGCTCGGTCGCCACCGTTCTGGTCAAGCGCGGCACCCTGCGCCGCGGCGATATCGTGGTGGCCGGCGACGCCTGGGGCCGCGTGCGCGCCCTGGTCAACGAGCGCGGCGAGCAGGTGACCGAGGCCGGCCCTTCGACCCCGGTCGAGATCCTGGGCCTGGACACCCCCGCCAGTCCCGGCGAGCCGTTCGCGGTGGTCGAGAACGAGGCGCGGGCGCGCGAGTTGACCGAATACCGCGAACGCCTGCGCCGCGAGCGCTCGTTCGTGCCGGTCGGCGGCGGCGTGTCGCTGGCGGATATGATGGCCAAGCTGCAGGACAAGAAAGTGTCCGAGCTGCCGGTGATCGTGAAGGCCGACGTTCAAGGCTCCGCCGAAGCGATCGTCACTTCGCTGGAGAAAATCTCCACCGACGAGGTGCGCGCGCGCATCATCCATTCGGCCGCCGGCGCCATCACCGAGAGCGACGTGCTGTTGGCCAAAGGCGCCAACGCTCCGATCCTGGGCTTCAACGTGCGCGCCTCGGCGCAGGCGCGGGCCTTGGCCGAGCGCGAAGGCGTCGAGATCCGCTACTACGCGATCATCTACGACCTGCTGGACGACATCAAAGGCGTGCTCTCGGGCATGCTGGCCCCGATCCAGCGCGAAACCTTCCTCGGCAACACCGAGGTGCTGCAGGTGTTCGACATCTCCAAGGTGGGCAAGATCGCGGGCTGCCGCGTCACCGAGGGCGTCGTGCGCAAGGGCGCCAAGGTGCGGATCATCCGCAACGACGTGGTGTTGCAGGAAATGGGCATCCTGGTCACGCTCAAGCGCTTCAAGGACGAAGTCAACGAAGTGGTGGCCGGCCAGGAGTGCGGCATGAACCTGAACTTCAACGACCTGAAGGCCGGCGACATCATCGAGTGCTTCACGGTCGAAGAGATCAAGCGGTCGCTTTAGGACTTAGATGTAGCGCGAGCTCCCCCGCTCGCGGGGGAGCTGTCCCGAAGGGACGAGGGGGCGTGCCCCCTCCACCACTTCGTGGTTCCCCTCCCCCGCGAGCGGGGAGGTCGCGCGGCATAGTTGGACGACGACACCCATGAAAAGCCACCGCCCCAAGAGCCGTCCCGAGGCCCGGAACCCCCTCAAGGGTCCGTCCCAGCGCCAACTGCGCGCGGGCGAACTGGTGCGCCACGCCCTGGTCGAGGTGCTGCATGAGGAAAACCTGCAGGACGAGGCCCTGGCGGGCGCGCCGGTCACGGTGACCGAGGTGCGGCTGTCGCCGGACTTCCGCCACGCCACCGTGTTCGTCGAGCCCTTGGGCGGCCAGCACGCCCCCGAAGCAGTCGAGGCGCTAAACCGCTACGCCAAGTTCCTGCGCGGGCGCCTGGGCCGCCACATCGACATGAAGTTCACCCCCGACCTGAAGTTCCGCCACGACGAGAGCTTCGCCGAGGCCGAGCGCATGGCGCGCCTGTTCGACGATCCCAAGGTTCGCGCGGACCTCGCCCGGGAAGATGATTCGTCGTCGGATGAAACGGACCAAGATGGGCCGTAGGAAGAAGGGCCTGCCGGTTTCGGGCTGGGTCTGCCTGGATAAACCCTACGACCTTGGCTCGACCCAGGCGGTCGGCCGCGTGCGCCGCCTGTTCGACGCGCAGAAAGCGGGTCATGCCGGCACGCTCGACCCCCTGGCCACCGGCATACTGCCGATCGCTCTGGGCGAGGCGACCAAGACCGTGCCGTTCCTGATGGACGCCGCCAAGGGCTACAGCTTCACCATCGCCTGGGGCTCGAGCACCACCACGCAGGACCGCGAGGGCGCCGTGATCGCCCAATCCGACGCCCGGCCCGCGCCCGAGGCGATCGCCGAGGCGCTCAAGCGCTTCGTCGGCGAGATCCAGCAGGTTCCGCCGGCCTATTCGGCGATCAAGATCGACGGCGAACGCGCCTACGACCTGGCCCGCCAAGGCGAGACGGTCGAGCTGGAGCCGCGCACCGTGCGCATTCACGACGCGCGCCTAGCCGCGACGCCCGACCGCGATCACGCCTGCATCGAGATTGACTGCGGCAAGGGCACATACGTGCGCGCCGTCGCCCGCGATCTGGCCGCCATGCTCGGCGTGGAGGGCCACGTGGCGGAGCTGCGACGCACACGCGTAGGCCGCTTCGGCGAGATGCAAGCGATTTCGATGGAAAAACTTGAAGAGTTGATCCATAAGGGCGCCAGTTCGGAGGCGCTCCTTCCGGTCGAGACCGCGCTGGACGACATCCCGGCGTTGGCCGTGACCACCGAAGACGCTTTCCGGCTCAAGCAGGGACGACCGATCGTTCTGCTCCCCAGGCAGGTCGAAACGCTCCGCCCCGCTCTTGCCGCCCGCTCGGGCGCGCAGGAGGGGGACCGAACCGTTTTAGCCATGCATGACGGACAGGCGGCCGCGCTCTGCGAGATGCGCGCCGGGAAACTCAATCCCACGCGCGTCTTTCACATTGACGCTGGAGACTAAGACGATGTCGATCACGGCTGAACGCAAAGCTGATTTGATCAAAACCCACGCCCGCACGCCGGGCGACACCGGGTCCGCCGAAGTGCAAGTGTCGATCCTGTCTGAACGGATCGCCAACCTGACCGAACACTTCAAGACCCACAAGAAGGACAACCACTCGCGCCGCGGCCTGCTCAAGATGGTCTCGCAGCGCCGGCGCCTTCTGGACCACCTCAAGGCCACCGACGCCGGCCGCTATCAGTCTCTGATCGAGACCCTGGGCCTGCGCCGCTAGCCCCGAGCCCCGCCTTCGGGCGGGGTTTCGTTTATCTGCTTCCCCCGGATCGCCCTTGGACAGGCTTAGGGCGCTTCGGGCCCGAAGTCCGCTTAGCGCGGGCTTTCGGCCATACGCTGAGGGTTCCGTAGAAATCCTCGTCAGCCTGTCGTTTGGAGAGGATTTCGGACCGCCGAGTCTCAAGGAAAACCCCGGCACAACCCGCCCCTGTCCGCCCCCGCCTGGAATACGCCGGCGGGAGAGAGAAAGAGAAAGAAACACCTATGTTTGACATCAAGCGCAAATCCATCGACTGGGCCGGCCGCAAGCTGACCCTGGAAACCGGGCGTATCGCCCGTCAGGCCGACGCCTCGGTCCTGGCCACCTATGGCGAGACCACGGTCCTGGCCACGGTGGTGGCGGCCAAGTCGCCCAAGGCCGGCATCGACTTCTTCCCCCTGACCGTGAACTATCAGGAAAAGACCTTCGCCGCGGGCAAGATCCCGGGCGGCTACTTCAAGCGCGAAGGCCGTCCCTCGGAAAAAGAGACCCTGGTCTCGCGCCTGATCGACCGTCCGATCCGCCCCCTGTTCGTCAAGGGCTTCAAGAACGAGACCCAAGTCGTGGTGACGGTGCTGTCGCACGACCTGGAGAATGACCCCGACATCCTGGCGATGGTCGCCGCCTCCGCCGCCCTGACCCTGTCGGGCGTGCCCTTCATGGGCCCGATCGGCGCCGCGCGCGTGGGCTATATCGACGGGCAGTACGTCCTGAACCCCACCGTCGACCAACTCAAAGAAAACAACCGGATGGACCTGGTGGTCGCCGGAACCGCCGACGCGGTGATGATGGTCGAGTCCGAAATCCAGGAACTGACCGAAGAGGTCGTTCTGGGCGGCGTGCTGTTCGCCCAGGCGGGCTTCCGCCCGGTGATCGACGCCATCATCGAACTGGCCGAACACGCGGCCAAGGAACCCTGGGACTTCCAGCCGGAGGACCTGGACGCCCTGAAGGCCGAGGTGAAGGCCCTGATCGGCCAAGACCTGCGCGACGCCTATAAGGAACGCGCCAAGTCCGCCCGCCACGAAAAGATCTCGGCCGCCAAGGCCAAGGCCATCACGGCCCTGGCCAAGAGCGACGCCAACCCCGACGGCGTGGATCCGCTCAAGCTCACCGGCGTGTTCAAGGAAGCCGAGGCCGAGATCGTCCGCCGCGGCATCGTGGACACCGGCGAGCGCATCGACGGCCGCAAGGTCGACCAAGTCCGTCAGATCGTGTCGGAAGTCGGCGTCCTGCCGCGCACCCACGGTTCGGCCCTGTTCACCCGCGGCGAGACCCAGGCCCTGGTCGTGGCCACCCTGGGCACCGGCGACGACGAGCAGTGGATCGACGCGCTGGAAGGCACCTACAAGGAAAGCTTCCTGCTGCACTACAACTTCCCGCCCTATTCGGTGGGTGAAACGGGCCGCATGGGCTCGCCGGGCCGCCGCGAAATCGGCCACGGCAAGCTGGCGTGGCGGGCGATCCGCCCGATGCTGCCGTCCAAGGCCGACTTCCCCTACACCCTGCGCCTGGTCAGCGAGATCACCGAGTCCAACGGCTCGTCCTCCATGGCCACGGTGTGCGGCTCGTCCCTCGCCCTGATGGACGCGGGCGTTCCGCTGAAGAAGCCGGTGGGCGGCATCGCCATGGGCTTGATCCTGGAAAGCGACGGCTTCGCCGTCCTGTCCGACATCCTGGGCGACGAAGACCACCTGGGCGACATGGACTTCAAGGTGGCCGGCTCGGAAGACGGCATCACCAGCCTGCAGATGGACATCAAGATCGCCGGCATCACCGAGGAAATCTTCACCAAGGCCCTGCACCAGGCCAAGGCCGGCCGTCTGCACATCCTGGGCGAAATGGCCAAGGCCATCCAGGGCGCCCGCACCGAGATCGGCGAATACGCGCCCAAGATCGAGACCCTGAACATCCCGGTCGACAAGATCCGGGAAGTGATCGGCTCGGGCGGCAAGGTCATCCGCGAGATCGTGGAAAAGACCGGCGCCAAGGTCGACATCCAGGACGACGGCACGGTCAAGGTCTCGGCCTCGGACGGCGCCAAGATCAAGGCGGCGGTGGACTGGATCAAGTCGATCGCCTCGGAGCCTGAAGTCGGCGCGATCTACGACGGCAAGGTGGTCAAGGTCGTGGACTTCGGCGCCTTCGTGAACTTCTTCGGCGCCAAGGACGGCCTGGTTCACATCAGCCAGATCAGCAAGGAAAAG
>Ga0335069_10001687_pt1 | contig 35362 bp, 32 predicted proteins | sample Lox_Sample_11_FD_206714 | JGI IMG/M metagenome (GOLD analysis project Ga0335069, IMG submission 206714) | Soil microbial communities from Loxahatchee National Wildlife Refuge, Florida, United States - Lox_Sample_1.1 | ecosystem: Environmental > Terrestrial > Soil > Wetlands | place: USA... | reverse complement strand
CAAGGTCACGCGCGCGCTGGCATTGGTCTGGCCGTCCGGCCATTGCAGCCGCTCGCGGCCGAGCAGCCGGCCGTCATCGCCCAGCGCTCGCACGAAGGCGGCCGTCGACGGCCCGCCGGCGGCGCGCACCACCGTCACTGTCAGGCCGTCGCTTTCCGATGCGGGCGGCAGGAGAAGGCGCGCGAGATGGTCCTCGGGGTCGGTGAAGAGCTGCACTCCGCCCACGTGCTGCAGGTGCTCGAGAAACGCATCGAGGTCGGGCTTGGCCAGCCCATCCGACACGTAGACCACGTTGGCCGCACCTGGCAGATGGATGCCGTCGAGTGCCCGAGTGGCCGCCGCAAGGTCCGCGGGCCAGGGCTTGGGGGCGAGGGCGCCGGCCAGGCTGCGCGCCTCGCCGGCGGGCGCCAGCCGCGTCGGCTGCGGCGGCCCACCCTCGACCGACGGCGAGGTTGGCAGGATCATCACCGGCTGGCGGTTGCGCCCGGCCCGGTCGATGAGGTCGGCCAGCATCGCCTGCCGCGCCTCCCAGTCGCGCGCCGCAGCCCAATCGTCGTCGACCACGATCAAGACCGGTCCGGTGCTCGCGAGGCGCGCGCCGGGATTGAGCAGCGGATGGGCGAGCGCCAGGATGATCAGCCCGGCGATCAAGAGACGCAGCAGCAACAGCCACAGCGGCGTTTGCGCCGGCGTCTCTTCGCGCGGATGGAGCCCGAGCAGCAGCTGGATGGCCGGAAAGCGTGCGCGGCGCGGCGCCGGCGGGGTGATGCGCAGGAGCCACCACAGGACGGGCAGCGCTGCCAGGACGGCGAGCCACAGCGGGCTCAGGAACGCGATGCCGGCCAGTCCCGCCATCTAGCCCGACCTCGCGCCCGCGAACGCGCCGCCGGAGAACGCCATGAACAGGGCGAGCAGGCTGGCCTCGGGCGGACGATCGGTGCGATGCGACAGGAACGTCCAGCCGACCTGGCGCGCGATGTCGGTCAGGCCCGCGACATGCGCGGCCAGTGCGGCCTGATAATCGCCGCGGAGCGCCTCGACCCGCGGCACCAGCAACTCGCCGTCGTTCTCGAGCCCCACAAAACGCGTCCGGCCGCTGAAGGGCAGGGTTTCCTCGGCCGGGTCGAGGACTTGCAGCAGGTACCCCTTGATGCCGCGCGCGGCGATGCGGCGCACGGCCGCGGCGACCGAATCGAGCGGTGACAGGAAATCGCTGATCAGCGCCACCTGCGCATAACGCGGCAGCGGGATGTCGGCGGGCGGCAGGCTGCGCGCTGCGTCGGCCGAGGGCAGCGCCATGACCTCGGCGATGCGCGTGAGGGCCGCACGCCCGGTCGATGGCCGCGGCGTCGCGCCGATCAGGCCCACCTGCTCGCCGCCGCGGATCAGGAGGGCCGCCAGCGCCAGGGTCAGGAGGTCGGCGCGCTCGGATTTCTCGGGCAGCCGCTGGTTCGAGCGCCAATGCATCGACGGGGAGGAATCGCGCCACAGCCACACGCTCTCGGACGCCTCCCACTCCGTCTCGCGCACGAAGATGCGGTCGGTCTTGGCGGTCTGGCGCCAGTCGATGTCCTCGGCGCTGTCGCCCGGCTGGTAGCGACGGAACTGCCAGAACGTCTCGCCCTGCCCGACGCGGCGGCGGCCGTGCACGCCCTGCGCCACCGTCATCGCCACGCGCTCGGCCGCGACGAGGAGCGGCGGCAGCGTGCTCGCAAGCTGCTCGGCGCGCTGCTGGGTGAGAAGGGCGGGTCTCATGGGGACCCCGGGACGCCGGTGTTCAACGCAACGGAGCGCAGAGTCGATCGATCACCTTGTCGATCGTGACGCCGTCGGCACGGGCACCGAAATTGAGCGCCATGCGATGGCGCAGAACCGGCGGCGCCAGGGCCACCACGTCGTCGATCGAGGGCGCCAGCCGCCCGTCGAGCAGGGCACGCGCGCGGGTCGCCAGCATCAGCGCCTGGCTGGCGCGCGGCCCCGGACCCCACGCCACGTGTTTCTGCACGTCGGGGATGTCCGATGTATCGGGGCGGCCGCTGCGCACCAGTTTCAGGATCGCCTCGACGACGCTTTCGCCGACCGGGACGCGGCGGATCAGCGCCTGCGCTGCGATCAGCTCCTCGCCCGTCATCACGCGCCGCGGCTTTTCTTCGGCGGCTCCCGTGGTGGCGATCAGCATCCGCCGCTCGGCGTCGAGATCGGGATAGCGCACGTCGACCTGCAGCAGGAAGCGGTCGAGCTGCGCCTCGGGCAGCGGGTACGTGCCCTCCTGCTCGAGCGGGTTCTGCGTCGCCAGCACGTGAAAGGGGGTGGGCAGCGGGTGGTAGGCGCCGGCCACGGACACGCGGTGCTCCTGCATCGCCTGCAGCAAGGCCGACTGCGTGCGCGGGCTGGCGCGGTTGATCTCGTCCGCCATCAGCAGCTGCGTGAACACCGGGCCGCTGATGAAGCGGAACGAGCGGCGGCCGCTGTCGCTCTCCTCCAACACCTCCGAGCCCAGGATGTCGGCGGGCATGAGATCGGGCGTGCATTGCAGGCGCTTGGAGTCGAGCCCGAGCACGGTGCCCAGGGTTTCGACCAGCTTCGTCTTGGCCAGGCCCGGCACGCCGATCAGCAGCGCGTGACCCCCGCCGAGCAAGGTGATAAGAGTTTCATCAATGACTTCGGTTTGGCCGAAGATGACCCGGCCGATGCCGTCTCGCACCTCCTTGAGCCTGTGGCCCAGGGCCTCGATCTTGGCGATGACTTCGGCGGATTCAGCGGGCTGGGGGGCGAATTTCGGCTCGGGAGCGTTCAATGCGGCCTCTCTCGGCTGAGCTATCAACGACCGCGACCGGGAGCTGTTCCGATCCGGCCAACATGATCCGGCATCTCCCCCCGGAGGCCCAGTCTGCTGCAGATCCCGCTTCTGGTGCAGAGTCTGCGACCGGGATGCGTCTGTCGTCCGAACGCCATGTGGCGACTCCTTGCGGAGAGTTCGATATCCGGATCGGTCCCGACGGCACTTGGTTTTATCACGGCTCGCCGATCACCCGCAAACCGCTCGTCAAGCTGTTCGCAAGCGTGCTGCGGCGCGAGGAGTCCGGCGAGTACTGGCTCATCACACCCGCCGAGAAGGGCCGCATCGCGGTCGATGATGCCCCATTTGTCGCGGTCGAGCTCGCCGTCGTGGGCGAGGGTCGGACGCAGCAGCTGATCTTCCGCACGAATATCGACGAAATTGTGACCGCCGGGCCCGACCATCACATCCGCGTGACGACGGACACAGACAGCGCCGCACCGCGGCCTTATTTGGGCGTCGGCCGCGGACTGGAGGCCTTGATCGCGCGGCCGGTTTTCTATCAGCTGGTGGAGCTGGGGGTGGAGGAGTCGCGCGCGGATGGTCCGGCCGGATACGGCGTGTGGAGCTGCGGCCGGTTTTTCCCGCTCGGGTCCGGCGAGTGGGACCAGTCTGGTTCGTGAGCGAATGAATCCTGTGGAATACGACGTGGCGGAGGTTCGCCGCCGATTGCAGCCGACGCAAAGCCGCTTCGGGCGCCGCGGTGGGGGCGTCCAGGGCCTCGAAGCGCCCGGTGTGCGCGGCGATCACAACCTCAATCCCGACCTGCGGCCCAAGCCGCCGCTGACGCCGGCCGCTGTCCTGGTGCCGCTGGTCCTGCGGCCCGAGGGCATGACCGTGCTGCTGACCAAGCGGACGGCGCACCTGGCGGCGCATGCCGGCCAGATCAGCTTTCCCGGCGGGCGCCTGGAAGAGAGCGACACCGACGCCACGGACGCGGCGTTGCGCGAGACCGAGGAGGAGATCGGCCTGTCGCGCGAGGTGATCGAGCTGATCGGCCGCCTCGATACCTATGTCGTCCGCACCGGCTTCGAGGTGACGCCTGTCGTCGGCTTGGTGACCCCGCCGTTTACGACCACGCCCGATGAGTTCGAGGTCGCCGAGATTTTCGAGGTGCCGCTCGCCTTCATCCTCGATCCGAACAACCATGAGCGCCAGTCGCGGGTGGATTTCGGCGGCGTGAAGCGCGAGTTCTGGGTGCTGCCCTATCGCGATTATTACATCTGGGGCGCCACGGCCGGCATGCTCGTCAACCTCTACGAAGTGCTGCGCGGCTAAGATAAGCTCCGGGGCATGAGCCGCATCCTCCTGCAGGTCGTGGCGCCGATCCTGCTTCCCTCCGTGCTGTATGCTCTGTGGCTGGTCGCCGAGCGCCGCCGTCTCGAGGCGGTGGGCAGTGCCGGCACGAAGCACTGGGCCGACGCACCGTGGCTGTGGCTCCTTGCACTCGGGGTCTTCTTCGCCGTCATCATCACCATGGCGCTCGCGCTGGTCGGCGGCGAGAGCATCGTCGGCGAGTACGTGCCCCCGCAGATCAAGGACGGCCGGATCGTGCCGGGCCACGTCGTCCCGCCGTCGCGCTGACACGACCGTGAGCGACGCCCCGGCAAAGCTGAGCGCGGACGCGGCCCCCTGGATGGGGGCGGCGGACACGCGCGCGGTGGTCGCAGCGCTCACCGCGGGCGGGCGGGCGGTGCGCTTCGTCGGCGGCTGCGTGCGGGATTCCCTGGCGGCACGAAGCGTCATCGATATCGACATCGCGACTCCCGAGCCGCCCACCCGCGTGCTGGAGCTGCTGGCGGCGGCCAGGATCAAGGCGGTGCCGACCGGCCTCGATCACGGCACGGTGACGGCCATCGTCGACGGACGGCCGTTCGAAATCACGACCTTGCGCCGCGATGTCGAGACCGACGGCCGTCGCGCGGTCGTCGCGTTCACCGACAGCTGGGCCGAGGACGCGGCGCGGCGCGACTTCACGATCAACGCGCTGTCGGCGGACCCCGACGGCACGCTGCACGATCCGTTCGGCGGCTTTGCCGATCTCGCGGCTGGGCGCGTGCGTTTCGTCGGCGAGGCGGAATTGCGGATTCGCGAGGACGTGCTGCGCATCCTGCGCTTCTTCCGGTTCCATGCGCATTACGGCAAAGGCGATCCCGACGGCGCGGGGTTGGATGCCTGCCGCAAGCTGGCGCATTTGCTTCCCGGGCTTTCGGGGGAGCGCATCGCGGCCGAGCTGCGGCGGCTCCTGGCCGCACCGGACCCCGCCGCGACGCTGGAGCGCATGCGGGCCGCGGGCATTCTGGCGCCGATCCTGCCCGAGATCGCGGACCTGGCACGGCTGCGCGGCCTGCAGGCCCTCGCTGACGCCGCGGCGCGCGACCCGTTGCTGCGCCTGTCCGCGGTGCTGCCCGGAGACGCGGCGGTCGCGCGCGCGGTGGCCGAGCGGCTGCGTCTGTCCAACGACGAGCGCACATGGCTGGAGCTGCTGGCCGCGCCGCCGGCGCATGTGTGGCCGGCGCGCGGCGAGGCGGCGCTGCGGCGGGCGCTCCATCGGCTCGGCCCCGACCTCGTGCGCGACCTCGGCCTGCTCGCGATTGCCCGCGGCGACATCGAGATGGGGCGGCCTGCGGTCGACGCAGCGGCGGTATGGATGCCCGTGGCGCTGCCGGTCCGCGGCCAGGATGCGCTCGAGCTGGGCGTGCCCGCGGGGCCGCGCGTCGGCCAGCTCATCGCTTCGGTCGAGAGCTGGTGGGAGGAGAACGACTACCGGCCCGACCGGGCCGCGTGCCTGCAAAGACTGAAGAGCCTGGTCGGTCCGTAGTCAGCGCTGGACGATGCAGCCGTACCAGCCGAGTCCGCGATAGGTTTCGTATCCCGGCGTCGCCGCATAGCCGATCACGGCACCCTTCGCATCGGTGTAGGTGCCCATGCTGCCGTGGCTCGGCTGCAGCTCCAGTCGCTCCTTGAGAACGCCCAGGCCGTCGGAGGCCGCGAGGATTTTGAAGCTGCGGTCGAGGATCAGGACGCGGCTGCGAGCCCACTCTTCTTCGGTGAGCCGCACGCCCTTGACCACGGCCTGCGACTGCGGGCCCCAGTCGAAATGGATGCCCAGCACGCCGATCGGCTTGCCGTTGGCATCGGCATTCGCGCGGATGGCCGCCGCATAGGTCGCGACCGGACGGTTGTCGAGCGGCTCGCAGAGCGCGATATCGGCCACCGAAAATTCGTCGCCCGCGCGGGTGGCCAGCGCGTCGCGGAACCATGTCTCGCCCGCGACCGAGCGGCCGAGGCACTGAGGAAAACGCGCCGGCCGGCCGCTGGCGATGACCCGGCCGTCCAGATCGCAGATCCAGAGGTCGAGATAGACCGTGTAGGCGCCGAGGATGACGCCGAGACGCTGGGAGGCGTGCGCAACCGAGTCGGGTGCCGGTGCGGTGGCGCAGCCGACGACCGCCGAGTCGGTCGCCCACCAGCGGACGTCGCAGGTGCGTTCGTAGAGATTGCGGTCGATGATCTCGATCGCGTTGAGGGCCAGGTCGGCCATCCGCTGGCCGCGCATGTGCGAGATGACGGTGCCGCCGATCCGCCCGAGCTCGGCGAGATCCGCGCTGACCTCGCCCTCGAGCGCCAGCGCCACCTTCTCGATTTCGCCGGAGATGCTCTTGACCTCAGAGGCGACGACCGCGAAGCCGCGTCCGGCATCGCCGGCCCGCGAGGCTTCGATCAGCGCGTTGAGAGCCAGCATCTTCGTCTGGCGGGTGATGTCGGCGATCGCCTGGATCTTTCCGGTGGCGGTGGAGTTCAGCCGTGCCACGAGATCGAGAATTCGTTCGGGGCGGGCTCCGGCTTTGGGATCGAGGGCTTTGGCGTCGGTACGGTACGGCTGGCTGGACATCGCGGCTGTTCCTGGCGTTCTGCGTTCGCTTGCAATCGCTTGTCGGCGGCGGGTGAGTGTCGCCGCGACGTCCTAACAAACTTTAAACCTAATCAAGCAAGGCGTTGAAAAAACGAAAGGGGCCGCCTCGCGGCAGCCCCTTTTTTGGTCAGACTGTCTGTTTTTCGAGCGATCAGTGTACGTCGCGCCACACCTTGCGTTTGACTGCGTAGAGCAGTCCGCTCAGGCCCAGGAGGAAGATCAGCACCTTGGTGCCGACGCGCTTGCGCATCTCCATCTTGGGCTCGGCCGCCCAGGCAAGGAAGGTGACGACGTCGTGGGCTTCCTGCTCGAGCGTCGCCTTGGTGCCGTCGGCGTAGGTCACGCGGTCGGCGGTCAGCGGCTGCGGCATCGCGATCTGATGGCCGGGGAAGTATTTGTTGTAGTTCATCCCGTCCATCAGCTTGAACCCGGCCGGCGGATCGCTGAACCCGGTGAGGATGCCGTAGACGTAGTCATCGCCGTCTTCGCGCGCTTTCACGATCAGCGACAGGTCTGGCGGCAGGGCGCCGTTGTTCGATGCGCGCGCCGCCTGGTCGTTGGCAAACGGCGGCTTGAACGCGTCGTACGGCCGGCCGGGCCGCTGGAACATGTCGCCGTTGTCGTTCGGGCCGTCCTGGACCTGCACGCCCGCGGCGATCGCCTTCACCTGGTCCTCGTTGAACCCGATGTCCTCGAGGTCGCGGTAGTGCAGCAGGTTCATCGAATGGCAGGCCGAGCAGACTTCCTTGTAGACCTGGAAGCCGCGTTGGCGCGCTGCGGGGTCGAACGTGCCGAACGGCCCGTCGAACGACCAGCCGGGCGACGGGAGCTTCTCTTCCTGGGCGCGAGCCGGTGCGGCCGCGATCGAAAGCAGAGCTGCGGAGGCAGCGAGGGTGACGACGAGCTTCCGCATCAGCGCTTCTCCATCGAGCGGGCGGCGGCCCCGGCGGGGGCGCGTCCTCCGCCCAGGACCGGCTCCGAAATGCTGGTCGGCAGCGGCAGCGGCCGTTCGAACCAGCCGAGGAGCGGCAGCAGGAGAATGAAATGGAAGAAGTACCAGATCGTGGCGACACGGCCGAGCACGATGTACCAGCCTTCCGGCGGGTGTGCGCCGCAGAAGCCGAGCAGCAGCGCGTCGAGCACGAAGATCCAGAAGAACACGCGGAACACCGGCCGGAAGCGGCCGCTGCGCACGCGGCTCGTGTCGAGCCACGGCAGGATCAACAGGATCAGGATCGACGAGAACATCGCGATCACGCCCGCGAGCTTGTTCGGGATCGAGCGCAGGATGGCGTAGTAGGGCAGGAAGTACCACTCGGGGACGATGTCGGGCGGCGTCTGCAGCGGGTTCGCCTGGATGTAGTTGTTCGGGTCGCCGAAGAAGTTCGGCGCGAAGAACACGAAGCCCAGGTAGACGATCATGAACACCGCCAGCCCGAACGCGTCCTTGACCGTGTAGTACGGGTGGAACGGGATTTTGTCCTGCGGGCCTTTGGTGTCGATGCCGAGCGGGTTGTTGGACCCGTGGATGTGCAGGGCCCAGATGTGCAGCACGACCACGCCGACGATGACGAAGGGCAGCAGGTAATGCAGCGCGTAGAAGCGGTTCAAGGTCGGGTTGGCGACCGCGAAGCCGCCCCACAGCCAGGTGACGATGGTGTCGCCGACCAGGGGGATCGCCGAGAACAGATTGGTGATCACGGTCGCACCCCAGAAGCTCATCTGGCCCCAGGGGAGCACGTAGCCCATGAACGCGGTCGCCATCATCAGGAGCAGGATGGCGACGCCCAGCCACCACAGCACCTCGCGCGGATACTTGTACGATCCGTAGTAGAGGCCGCGGAACACGTGGATGTAGACGGCGATGAAGAAGAACGACGCGCCGTTCATGTGCACGTAGCGCATCAGCCAGCCGTAATCGACGTCGCGCATGATGCGCTCGACCGAGTCGAACGCGAGGGCGGCGTTCGGCTGGTAGTTCATCGCGAGGAAGATGCCGCTGACGATCATGATCGTCAGCATGGCGCCCGCGAGCGAACCGAAGTTCCACCAGTAGGAAAGGTTCTTGGGCGCCGGGTAGTTGGAACCCAGGCTGTGGTCGATGAAGGAGAAGACCGGAAGCCGGTATTCGATCCACTTCACGACGGGGTTTTGAAAGAACTTGCCGGACGAAGAACTGGCCATGGGAAGAGCCTCAGCCGATACGGACGGTCTTGTCGTTGAGGAAGGTGTACGGGGGCACGTGCAGGTTCAGCGGTGCCGGCCCGCGGCGGATGCGCCCCGAGGTGTCGTACTGCGAGCCGTGGCACGGGCAGAACCAGCCGCCGTAATCGCCCTTGGGGTCGGTCGGCTTCTGGCCCAACGGCACGCAGCCGAGATGGGTGCAGATCCCGATGAGGATGAGCCATTCGGGCTTCTTAACCCGCGACTGGTCCGACGCCGGGTCGCGCAGCTCGTCGATGTTCACCTCGCGCGCGGATTTGATCTGGTCGGCGGTGCGGTGGTCGATGAACACCGGCTGGCCGCGCCAGGCCACTGTGATCCTCTGGCCTTCCGTGATCGGCGAGATGTCGACTTCCACCGTCGACAGCGCCAGCACGTCGGCCGCGGGATTCATCGAGTCGATGAACGGCCACAGCGCCAGGGCCGCACCGACGGCCCCGAAAGCGCCGGCGGTCAGATAAAGGAAATCGCGGCGCGTGCCCTCTGCGCCGTGTGTGGCGGTGGCCGATTGTGCGGAGTTTGCCATACTGAAGACCCTATTTCTGACTGGACCGGACGGTCCCGAACGGATTCGCGTGTGCCCCGGCTCTCAGGTGTGCCGCCCAGGTATGACGTGGGGGCGCCACCCGCGCGAGTGCCAAACGAAGTCTCAAGAGCCCCCTAATCGTGGATTGAGGAACGCCCGACGGTCTGGCGGATGACCCTGTCCCGGGCGCAGGGTATAATCCATGTTGGCTGCGCTTGCAAAGGCTTAAGCCACGGACGCAGCCTCCGCTGCGCCCGGATTATGCCGCCGTTCGTTGCCACATCGTTCCCCATGCGCCTTGCCCTCTACCAGCCCGATATTCCGCAGAATACCGGCGCCATGCTGCGCCTGGCGGCGTGCTTTGGCGTGGGCGTCGACCTGATCGAGCCGTGCGGCTTCGTGTGGTCGGATCGGCGCCTGCGCCGCGCCGGCATGGACTATCTCGACGGCGTGGCGCTGACGCGCCACGAATCGTGGGCGGCGTTCCAATCGGCGCAATCCGGCGGGCGCCTTCTGCTCCTGACGACGCGGGGCAGCACGAGCTACGCCGAGTTCGGGTTCCGCCCGGGCGATACCCTGCTCGTCGGACGCGAGACCGCAGGCGTTCCGGGCGAGGTGCACGCGGCCGCCGATGCGCGGCTCGTCATCCCGATGCGGGCGGGTGTGCGTTCGCTGAACGTAGCACTGGCGGCCGCGATCGTGCTCGGGGAGGCGCTGCGGCAGACGGGCGCGTTGCCCGATCGCCTGCGGGCGGCATCATGAGCCAGGATTCCGAAGAGACACGCAAATCGGAGGCGGCCGCGTGGTTTGCCGAGCTGCGCGACCGCATCTGCGCCGAGCTCGAGCGCGTCGAGAGCGAGCTCACGGGGCCGCACGCCGACCTCCCCGCGGGCCAGTTCGAGCGCAAGGCCTGGGAGCGCCCCGGGGGCGGCGGTGGCGTCATGTCGGTGCTGCGCGGCCGGGTGTTCGAGAAGGCCGGGGTGAACGTATCGACCGTGCACGGCGAGTTCAGCGCCGAGTTCCGCCGGCAGATCCCGGGTGCTGCCGACGATCCGCGCTTCTGGGCGAGCGGTATCTCGCTCGTCATCCATCCGCGCTCGCCGCTTGTCCCCACCGTGCACATGAACACGCGCCACATCCGCACCACCAAGGCGTGGTTCGGCGGCGGCATGGACCTGACGCCGATGGTGCCGGAAACGCCCGACCGCGAGGAGTTCCACGCCGCCTGCCGAAGCGCCTGCGATGCCCACGACCAGGGGTACTACCCGCGCTTCAAGGCGTGGTGCGACGACTATTTCTTCATCAAGCATCGCGGCGAGGCGCGCGGCGTGGGCGGCATCTTCTTCGACGATCTCGACTCGAGTGGCGTGCAAGCGGACGGATGGTCGCGCGATTTCGCCTTCGTGCGCGACGTCGGGCTGGCCTTCCTCGACGTCTATCCGCGCATCGTCCGCCGCCACATGAACGCGCCGTGGGGCGAAGCGCAGCGTCAGCACCAGCTGATGCGCCGCGGCCGCTATGCCGAGTTCAATCTGGTCTACGACCGCGGCACCAAGTTCGGGCTGATGACCGGCGGCAATGTCGAGGCGATCCTGATGTCGCTGCCGCCCCTCGCCTCCTGGCCCTAGGGCCGCGAGGCGCTGGCCGTGTGGACTCTTAAATTTTATTCAATTTGCGAATTTGACCATAAAGACCCACGCCTGCCGGCGAATTAACCACTCCGCACTTGTGCGGTGACCAATTCCTCACCACAGTAGAAGTGCGAGAACCGCACAGAAGGGCGGGCCAGCGCGAGAAAGCGTGAAGGCCAGGCTCAAGGCCCGTGTGCGCGCGTCGATGACCGCTTTCTCGCTCAGCTCCCTCACGATCTCCGGTTCGGCCCTGTCAGCGCTGCAGGGCATCACCCACAACTTGGCCCAGAGCAACCAGGCGACCTCGTTCGCCACGGCATCCGTCATCCGCGCGCAGCCGGCAGTCTCGGTGGCCACGACGCAGATCGTCCAGAAGATCCAGACCCAGCTTCAACAGTCGCAGGCGCAGCAGCAGGCCTTGGCGCAGGCGAGCGGCGTGGTGAACGCGGCCATCAAGGGTGCCACGCAGGTCGCCAGCGCTCTGACGCAGCTGCGCGGCATCGCCGCCACGGCCACGCAGGCGGGCACGACGACCGACCAGCTGCAGTCGCTGTCGCAGCAATTCAGCTCGGCGCTGTCGGGCATCAGCCAGGCGATCCAGTCGTCCGCGTTCAACGGCGTGAACCTGCTCAACGGCAGCAACGTGCAGCAGTTTCAGGCCCCGGGGCTCAGCGGCAACGCCCTTCAGTCGCTGAACCTGCAGACCGGCGTGGTGAACCAGCTGAACGCCAACAGCCTTCAGAACGCCATCAGCGGTGGCGGCGGGGGCAACCCGTTCGGCGATCTCATCACCAAGATCGAAAATGCGGTCAGCACCAATGTCGGCGATGCGAGCAGCTCGACCATCGCCAGCTTCACGAACCAGTTCATCACGCAGGCCGGCGGCACCAGCAACCAGTCGCAGGTCGAGAAGCTCGGCAATCAGCTGATCACGGCACTGGGCGGCCAGACGACGTTCGACCATCAGACCCAGCGCAGCGTGGGCCAGATCCTCGACAGCATCACCTTCAACGCGCCGCAAAGCGTCACGACGGGCCTCATCAACCAGCTCGTCACGAGCCTGCAGAATTCGCTGACCCAGCCCCCGCCCGCGACCAACCTCCAGGGTTCGGACTTTGCCGGCGCCAACCTCCAGGGCGCCAACTTTGCCGGCGCCAATCTCGCCGGCGTCGACTTCACGGGCGCCAATCTGCAGGGCGTCAACTTCGCCGGCGCCAATCTGACGGGTGCCAATCTCGAGGGGGCGAACCTGCAGGGCGCCAACTTGCAGGGGGCCACGATCCAGAATGCCTATTTCGGCGGCGCCAACCTGCGGGGCACGATCTACCAGAACAATCCGCCGCCGCGCACGCAGGAGCCGTTCATCCCCGAGCCGCCGCCGCCGTTCGGCCAGAATTTCGAGCGGCAGAACCTGCAGGGCGCCAACTTCAGCGGCCAGAACCTGCAGAGTGCCGACTTCGAGCGCAGCCGGCTGCAGAACGCGAACTTCGGCAATGCGAACCTGACCGGAGCCAGCTTCGAGGGCAGCAACGCGCAGGGCGCCAATTTCGTCGGTGCCAACCTCGTCCGGGTCGATTTTGGCGGTGCCAATCTGCAGGGCGCGAATTTTTCCGCCCCGCAGTCGAGCGGTGGTGGTGGCGGCGGTGGGGAGGGGGGCGGCAGCGGTGGTGGCAGCGGCCCGCCGAACTTCGATTCTGTACTGAGTGCCATCAACGGCGCCATCTCGACCGTGACCAGTTCGCTGTCCGTGCTCAACCAGGAAGCACAGGCGATCAAGGACCAGAACAAGTCGTCGTCCGACCTGGCGACGACGCTCAACAAGGAGATCGGCGGCCTCGTGAACACCAACCTCACGACGGAGACCGCCAAGACCTCGGCGCTGCAGATCGCGGTCAATCTCGGCCTGCAGACCATCAGCATCACCGGCCAGCGCGGCCAGGCGCTGGTGCATACGCTTCTGACGGGAGAAGCCCCGAGCGGCAAGCTGCCGACCCAGCCGCAGCCGGGCACGCAGCCCGTGTCGTCCAGCCAGACCCAGGCGCCGAACGGCCCCGGGACCGACAACAGCACGACCGGCGGGTCCGGAACGGGCAGCGGCTTCAACTCGAAGTCGTCGTCGCGCACCTCGCTGGTGCCGCCGGTGAGTATCATCCCCCCGTCGTTGATCGCGAGCACCCTCAACATTCAGGCGTGAGGTGCTGCCACTCGGGTGGCGCGCCACGGTTCTGCCGGATAAGCTTCCGCAGCAGAGCAGGAGGGGCATATGGGTCGTCGTTGGATCGGCGCCGTCACGGGCGTGGTCATCGTGGGCTGCAGCGGGGCGTGGGGGGCGAGGGGGCTGGCCGCCAACATGACCGGGCCGATCGATCTCGGCACGGTGAAAACCGGCGCCGTGCAGCTCAACCGCTCGGATTCGCTCCAGTCCCCGCCGCTCTCGCGTTCCCCGCTGAAGCCGAAGGCGCCCAGCCGGACGGCGGCACCCCTCAAGCTCGCGGCGTTCTTCGGCAGCTTTGCCGGCCATGGCCTTTCCGACGGCGACGACAGCGCCTATTTCGGCGTGACCCAGCGCGATCTCGACGTGCAGATTTCACCGGCCGGCGAGGCCGGATTCAGCGTCGCCTGGACGACCGTGCTGCGGGCCGGCGGCGATCCCAAGGCGCCGAATGTCCGCCGCCGGTCCGTGACCATGACGTTCGCGCCCGGCCCGCGCCCCGGCCTGTTCCACGCCACCGACAACGGCGATCCGCTCGGCGGCGGCATGGTCTCGTGGGCGCGCATCTCCGGCAACACGCTCATGATCGAGCAGTTCGACGTGCTCGCCGACGGCCGGCACGAGATCCAGACCTATGCGCGCACCTTGGCGGGCACCGGCATGAAGCTCGTCTACACCCGCGTCGTCGACGGCGAGCGGACGCGCCACGTCCGCGGTGACCTGGTCAAGAACGCCAATTGATAATCCCCGCGAATGGGCTAAAACCGCTCACCGTCTCCTGGGGAGAATAGCGATATGGCAGCCTCTTCGGCCGTGGGCACGCCGCCGGTCATCGGGATCATCGGCGGGAGCGGGGTGTACGACATCCCCGGCCTGACGAACGTCGCATGGCGCCATGTGCCGACGCCGTGGGGCGATCCTTCCGACGACCTCATGTTCGGGGAGCTGGCGGGCCAGAAGCTGGTGTTCCTGCCGCGCCACGGACGCGGGCACCGCGTGCCGCCGAGCGAGCTCAACTTCCGCGCCAACATCGACGCGCTGAAGCGCTCCGGCGTGACCGAGATCATCTCGGTGAGCGCGGTCGGCAGCCTGCGCGAGGATCTGCCGCCCGGCACGTTCGTGGTCGTCGATCAGTTCATCGACCGCACCTTCGCGCGCGTGAAGAGCTTCTTCGAGAAAGGCTGTGTGGCGCATGTGTCGATGGCCGACCCGGTGTGCCGGCGTCTCGGCGACCACATCACGGCCGCCGGGACCGAGATCGGTCTGAAGATGGTGCGCGGCGGCACCTATCTGGTGATGGAGGGGCCGCAGTTCTCTTCCAAGGCCGAATCGAACCTGTACCGGAGCTGGAACTGCAGCGTGATCGGCATGACCAACATGCCCGAGGCGAAGCTCGCGCGCGAGGCAGAGCTCTGCTACGCCACGGTCGCGATGGTGACGGACTATGATTGCTGGCATCCCGACCACGACCACGTGACCGTCGACGCCATCATCAAGATCCTGCTCGAGAATGCGGACAACGCGCGCAGCCTGGTGAAGGCCACAGCCCCCAGGCTCCGCGGTCGCACGACCGCGTGCAGCGCCGGCTGCCACGCCGCCCTCGAGACAGCCATCATCACAGCACCCGCGGCCCGCGACCCGGCGGTCGTGAAGAAGCTGGATGCGGTGGCGGGAAGAGTACTCAACCGATGAAGAATTTGTGGTCCAAGGCCGATGCCGAAGGCGCCGTGGTCCGCTACGGCGAGAAAGGCGTCAACCGCGACCTGGCCTTGCGGGTCTACACGACGCGGCTTCTGGGCGGGGTGCCGCAGCTCGTGCTGCACGGCGGCGGCAACACCTCGGTCAAGACGCGCATGAAGGACACGCTCGGGGAGGACGTCGAGGTGCTGTGCGTGAAAGGTTCGGGCTGGGACATGGGGGCGATCGAGCCGCCGGGCCTGCCGGCGGTGCGGCTCGAGCCTCTTCGCAAGCTCTACAAGCTCGATGCCCTGACCGACGAGGACATGGTCAATTTCCAGCGCCTCAATCTCTTGGATTCGTCGGCGCCCAATCCGTCGGTCGAGACGGTGTTCCACGCCTTCCTGCCGCATAAGTTCATCGACCACACGCACGCCAACGCCGTGCTCGCGGTGTCCGACCAGCCGGACGGCGAGAAGATCCTGCGCGAGGTCTATGACGGCCGGGCTGCGATCGTGCCCTACGTGATGCCGGGCTTCGCATTGGCCAAGATGGCGTCCGAGGCGCAGAAGAAGGCGCCCAAGGCAGAAGGGCTCGTGCTGCACAAGCACGGCATCTTCACCTGGGGCGAGAGCGCCGAAGAGGCGTATACGCGCATGATCGAGCTCGTGACCTTGGCCGAGCAACGGCTCGCGCGCGGGCGGCGCAACGTGTTTGCACCCGGTGCCCTGCCGGGGAAGGTTGCGAGTGCGGCCGAGGTGGCGCCGGTGCTGCGCGGCCTCGCGGCCCTGCCCGAGGATGCGGCTGACGGCACCTACAAGCGCTTCGTGTTCGAGTTCCGCAGCACCCCGGCGGTCCTCAATTTCGTCAACGGTGCGGAGGTCGCGCGCTACAGCCAGGCGGGCGTGATCACGCCCGACCACGTGATCCGCACCAAGGCGAAGCCGCTTCTGGTACCCGCACCCGAGCCAGGCAAGCTCGCCGATTTCGCCACCGCGGCGAAGGCGGCATTCGCGGCGTTCGCCGCCGAGTACAAAGCCTATTTCGAGCGCCACAACCCGCGCGCCGTGCCCAAGAAGAAGATGCTGGATGCGGTTCCGCGCGTGATCCTGGTGCCGGGCTTGGGGCTGTTCGCCCTCGGCAAGTCGTCGAAGGACGCCAAGATCGCCGCCGACGTGGCCGAGAACGCCGTCGCCACCATCACCGATGCCGAGGCGATCGGCCGTTTCGAGAGCATTCCCGAGGCCGATATCTTCGACGTCGAGTACTGGTCGCTCGAGCAGGCGAAGCTCGGCAAGGAGGCGGAGAAGCCGCTCGCCCGCCAGGTGGCGCTGGTCACCGGCGGCGGCAGCGGCATCGGCGCTGCGACCGCCGCCGCGTTCGCTGCGCAAGGCGCGGAGGTGGTGGTCGTCGACCGTGACGGTGCCGCGGCCGCGGCCGTCGCCAAGAAGCTCGGCGGCATCGCCGTCGCCTGCGACGTCACCAAGGCCGACCAGGTGCGCGCCGCCTTCGACCAGGCGGCGACGGCGTTCGGCGGCGTGGACATCGTGGTCTCCAACGCGGGCGCTGCCTGGCAGGGCCGCATCGGCGAGGTCGATGACAAGCTGTTGCGGGAGAGCTTCGAACTCAATTTCTTCGCCCACCAGGCCGTGGCGCAGAACGCGGTGCGCGTCATGAAGGCGCAAGGGACGGGTGGTGCGCTGCTGTTCAACGTGTCCAAGCAGGCGGTGAACCCGGGGCCGGATTTCGGTCCCTATGGCCTGCCGAAGGCGACGACCCTGTTCCTCTTGCGGCAATACGCGGTCGATTACGGCAAGGACGGCATCCGCTCCAACGGCGTCAACGCCGATCGCGTGCGGACCGGTCTGCTCACCGACGACATGATCGCCAGCCGCTCGAAGGCGCGCGGATTGTCCGAGCGCGACTACATGGGCGGCAACCTGCTCGGTCGCGAGGTGAAGGCCTCGGACGTGGCGCAGGCGTTCGTGGCGCTGGCGCTTGCCAACAAGACCACCGGTGCGTTGCTCACCGTCGACGGCGGCAACATCGCCGCCGCGTTGCGGTGAGGATCGGCTGGCTCAAGCCGCTTTACGGATTCACCGGCCGCACCCTGGTCTGCGCCACCCGCGTGGCCCGCGCCCGCCTGGTCGAGATGGGGCGGGAGATCGCCGGGACGGACACCGCTGTCGCGGTCTACATCGCCCAGGGCGCGCGCGGCTTTGGCGACGAGGCGTATCGCGGCCGGATTATCGGGGCGTTCATGCTGGCGCCGATGCCGCAGGGCAAGACGGTCGACGACTATCCGTTTGCGGACATCGACGGCAGAATCCGCTGGCCGATCGGCTGGCCGGTCGCCGGCGACCGGACCGTCAAATTGCCCCTCGACCGCGCCCCGGCGCTGAAGCCGCTCGTCCTCGAAACCTGCGGCGCCGACATCTGGCGGCGGCTGACCGCGTCCTTCCAGGCCGGCGCTCCGTCGCGCCTGGACGGGCCGCTACGGCCTCTTCAAAACGAAATCCAGTCCGTCTTTGAGGCGGATCAATAGAGAACGCGCGGCAGCCACAGGGCGAGCTCCGGAAAGGCCAGCAGCAGTGCGATGAGGATGGCGTTGGCGACCAGGAAATAAGCGCTGCCGATGTAAAGCTGGCCGAGCTTGACGTCATCGACCTGCGATTGCAGCACGAACAGGTTCATGCCCATCGGCGGATGGATGAGCCCGACTTCGATGAGCACGACGAGCAGCACGCCGAACCAGATCAAGCTGAAGCCCAGCTCCTGCGCGAGCGGGGCGAACACCGGCACGGTGATCAGGATCATCGTGAGGGATTCGAGAAAGCTCCCGAGCAGGATGTAGAAGACGATGATGAACAGCATCACGCCGAGGCCCGGCAGCCGCAGCGCCGTGACCCAATGCGCGAGGCTCGGCGCGATCTGGGTCTGGACGATGAAGTAGCTGAACATGATGGCGCCGAGCAGAATGAAGAACAGCATGGCCGTGGTCCGGCTCGATTCGACGATGGCGTCGGTGAGCTGCTCGAGGGTGAGCTCACGCGATGCCGCGGCCAGCACGATCGTGGCAAACGTACCCACGGCCGCGGCCTCGGTCGGGCTGAACCAGCCGGCGTAGATGCCGCCGATGGACAGGAAGAAGATGAACAGGAGCTTCCACATGCCGATCGACGCCTTGAGGCGCTCGGCGAACGCGGCAGGCTTCGTGGCCGGCGCCCATTCGGGCCGGAACCAGGTGATGGCTTTGACGACGCCGATCTGCAGCGCTGCGAGCAGGAGGCCCGGGATCATGCCGGCCGCGAACAGCTTGGGGATCGATTGCACGGCGATGATCCCGTAGAAGATCAGCATCACCGACGGGGGGATCAGGATGCCGAGCGTCCCGCCCGCCACCGCCGAACCCAAGGCCAGCCTGTCGTCGTAATTGGCGCGCCGCATTTCCGGCACCGCGACATGGCTCATCGTCGCGACCATCGCGAGCGATGAACCCGACACGGCGCCCAGTGCGGCACACGCACCGACGGTCGCAGTCGCCAAAGTACCGCGACGGCCGCTGAACATGACGTTGATAGACTGGAACAGCTCGGTCGCCATGCCGGAATGCGCGGCGACGGCACCCATGAGGACGAACAGCGGTACGACCGACAAGTCGTAGGCGGAGGCGAAGCTGAATGGCGCCTTGCCGAGGACGAGAAGGGCCGCCGGCCACCCGTCGAGCACCGCGTATCCGACCGTGCCGACCGCGCCAAGGGCCACCGCCACCGGGACCCGCAGGAAGATGAGCGCCACCAGGACCGCGAAGCCGACAAGACCGATGATCTGCGGGGTCATCGGTGCTCTTCGGGGCGCCGGGTGGGCCGGCCGAAGCCCTTATGCAGCATGTATCCCGCGGCCGGCAGCGTCGCGAACAGACCCAGGATGATGAGCGCCCAGTAGTAGCCGAGCGACATCGGCAGGTCCGAGGCCGTCTCGCCGAACCGCACCGAATCGATGGCTGGCCCGATCACCTGCCAGGCCAGCAGGCCCAGGAAGGCGAGACCGAGCGCTGCGGCCGTAATCCGGAGCAGGCCGATTGTGCCAGCGCTGGCGAAATGGTCCACCAGGTCGACGGCGATGTTCTCCTCGGCGAGGAAGACCGCGGGCAGGTTGAGGAAGACGATGCCGACGAGGAAGAACTGGACGAGGTCGTAAGTGCCGGCGATCGGGCGGTTGAAGACGGCGCGCATGGTCACGTCGGCGACCGTGATCATCATCATCGCGATCAGGCAGGCGGCGCTGGCATATCCCAGCCAGCGCGCCAGCGCCGCCAACGCCCGCCCCCCAGGCCCCATTGGTCAGGTCTTCCAGAAGCTGTAGGAGTCCTTGGCGTGCTTCGCCGCGAGGTCGCGCATCAGCCCGTAGAGCTTGGTCGCGGGCTTGCCCTTGCCGTCGAGCTCGGCCAGGACTTTCTTGGAATCCTCGGCGCCGATCTGCTTGAACCTGGCGTCCTCGGCTGCCGACAGCGGGATCGCCGTCGCGCCCTCCGAGACCAGGTATTTCTTGCCCGGCGCATCGGCCGAATCCCAGAGCTTGCCGATTTCCGGGATGCGCGGCTGGATCGTCCCGTCGATGAGCTTCTGCAAGTCGGGCGGGAGCTTGGCGTAGCTGTTCGGATTCATCACCACGGCGAAGCTGCTGACGTAGGAATACATCTCGGTCGTGTACTTGACGATGCCGCCGAGATGGAACGCGGAATCGGCGCCGCCGTAATCGACGAATGTGCCGTCGATCGTGCCCTTCTGCAGCGCGTCGGCCTGGCCGCTGGGCGGTACGCCGACGGGGGTGGCCCCCAGGGCGGCGATGAAGCTCTTGATCGTCGTCGAGGCGAAACGGATGCGAAGGCCCTTCATGTCCTCGACCTTGCGCACGGGAACCTTGGTCGTGTGCAGGTTGCCGGGCTGGTGGGTCAGGAGCCACAGGATCTTCGTGCCCTCGTGCTCGGGTGCCAGATACTGCAGAACCGCAGGATCGTTGAGCACCTTGATGCCGATCTCGGCACTGCCGACCATGTAGGGAAGCTGCACGATCTCGGTCAGCGGGAAGCGGCCGGGCGTGGCCCCATGCAGGAACCAGGTGATGTCGGCGACGCCGGTCCGCGCGTAGTCGAAGTAGTTGTTGACCGGCCCCATCTCGCTGCCGGGAAAGATCGTGATGTTGAGCCGGCCGTTCGACTTCTCTTTGAGAAACGCCACCCATTGTTCCAGATATTTCGAGAAGATGTGCGTCGGCGTGATGAAGTGTCCGAGCTTGAGGTTGTAGACGTCCTGGGCTCGCGCCAGATAGGGTGCCGCAATCGCCGCCGCAGCACCGCCGAGCAGCGAGGCGTTGAACTGACGCCGTTTCATATCTCCCTCCCCTTGTCGTCGTTATCTCTGGTTCAGTCGCCGATCGGCCGATGCCCCCCGTAGGGTACGACCTCGCCCTCCGCGACGTATTTCAGCCGGCGCAGGCTCGCCGGATCGGCGGCTGGCATCCCCGTCACCGGGCCGCCGCGGATCGTCACGCGGTCCATGTAGCGCCGCTGCGGATAGTAGTCGTGGACCGCATAGTGCTGCGTCGACCGGTTGTCCCACATCGCGATCGTGTGCGGCGCCCAGTGATGGCGGAACTGGTATTCCGGGATCAGCGCTTGGTGGAACAGAACGTCCAGCAATGAGCGGCTCTCGCGCTCCTCCATACCCTTGATCGCGATGGTGAACTGCGGATTGACGAATAGCACTTTGCGTCCCGAGACCGGGTGGATGCGCACCACCGGGTGGACCCGCGGCGGATATTTGAGCTCGTATTCCTGAAGCTTCTTCGGGTTTTTCTCGAACAGCGGCCGGAACGGCTTGATGTCGTGAATGGCTTCGAGCCCTGAAATGAATTGCTGCAGGCGGTCGCTCAGGCCCTCGTAGGCGGCACTCATGCTGACGAACATCGTGTCGCCGCCGACCGCCGGGACCTCCTTGGCGCACAGGATGGTCGCCATCGGCGGCTCGGCTCGGAACGTCTCGTCGGAATGCCAGACATCGGTGCCGTAGGGCGGCACCTTCTCGTCATTGCGGAACTTGATGAGCTCGGGTGCTTTGCCCTCGTTGGGCGCGAACGGATGCACGGTCAGTTCGCCGAAGCGCCGCCCGAACGCGATCAGGTCCTCGCCGGTGATTTCCTGGTCGCGAAAGATGATCAACTCGTGCTGGACCAGGGCCGCTTCGATCACCTGGAACTGCACGTCCGGGAGCGGCCGGCGCAGATCGACACCGCCGATCTCGGCCCCCAGATAGGCGCCGACCTTGCGCGCTGTCACCCCGGCGCGCTCGGTCACGAGCGGTCCACCGCGATTGAACGCGAACGGCTTGTTCATGGCGCATCCTCCAGGTCCGCACCGCAAGGCGGGGACCTTGAACGGCCCCCTTCGTTGCCCGGCCGCCATGATGTCCGAAATTCACCGGCCGCGCCATGGCCGGACCACGAGAGGCGGCTGCCGGGCGCGGGACGCTCCTCTGGGCGGGCGCCCCTATTTGATCCACGTCAAAGACGGGGCGGCACCGGGCTGGTGGAATTTTCCCCTAACCTGGGAGTCCGCCATGCATCAGTCCCCCCCTCATAAGCCAGGACCGCATTACGAGATACCGGGCACGCCGATCTTCGACGGCGACCGGGCGCGCAAGGGCTACGCGCTCAACAAGATGTGCTTTTCCTTCAACAACGCCGAGAACCGTGCTGCGTTCCTGGCGGACGAAAACGCCTATTGCGCCAGGTTCCACCTGACCCCGCAACAGTGCCGTGCGGTGCGCAATCGCAACGTGCTCGAGATGATCGAGGCCGGCGGCAACATCTACTACCTCGCCAAGCTCGCCGGCCTTCTCGGCCTCGGCGTGCAGGACATCGGCGCCCAGCAGACCGGCATGACGGTCGAGGCCTTCAAGGCGAAGCTCGCGGCCGCGGGGAAGGGGAACTAGCCATGGCCCAGATCGTCGGCGGCATCGCCACCTCGCATATCCCCTCGATCGGCAACGCCATCGCCAAGGGGCTGCAGAACGACCCCTACTGGCGGCCGTTCTTCGACGGCTTCGTCGGCGCCCAGCGCTGGCTCAGCCGCGTGAAGCCGGACGTGGTGGTGGTCATCTACAACGACCACGGGCTGAACTTCTTCCTCGACAAGATGCCGACCTTCGCGGTCGGCGCCGCGGCCGAATACCGGCATGCCGACGAGGGCTGGGGCCTGCCGGTGGCTCATCCGTTTCCCGGCGATGCGCGGCTGTCGTGGCATCTGATCGACTCGCTGGTCGAGGACGAGTTCGACATCACGAGCTGCCAGGAGATGCTTGTCGACCACGCGTTCACCATTCCGCTGAGCCTCCTGTGGCCGGGCTCTGCGCACGCGCGCCCGGTGAAGACGATCCCGATCGAGATCAACACCGTGCAGCATCCGCTGCCATCGCCCGCGCGCTGCTTCAAGCTCGGCCGCGCGATCAGCCGCGCCATCGAATCCTACGACGAGACCGCGAAGGTCCTCATCCTCGGCACCGGCGGCCTGTCGCATCAGCTCGACGGCACGCGTGCCGGCTTCATCAACAAGCCGTTCGACCTGATGTGCCTCGAAAAGATCGTGGACGATCCCGAGGCGCTTACCCGGTATTCCGTGCTCGACATCGTCGAGCAGGCGGGTTCGCAGGGTGTGGAGCTCTTGAACTGGATCGCGATGCGTGGCGCCTTGAGCGGGCGCGTGTCGCGCGTCCACGGCAACTACCATATCCCGATCTCCAACACCGCCACCGGCCTCCTCGTCCTGGAGAACCAGCCGCCGTTGCGCCTCGCCGTCTGAGCCCCTCTCGATCCCGTCCCGTCCTCGCCGAGGCTTGAGTTCGGAGCCCTTTGGCTGGAAGATGCCTGTAGACGGCCGCCCGGCACAAAAGTGCAGGGCAACGAGCCGAAACACAGGGCAGCGGGCATCACGAGGGGAGATCGAGTGTCATGGCACGATTCCAGCGTTTTAACGCCGCGCTGCTGATCGCGGCGGCGATTTTTGCGCTCGCGGCGGCGGGGCCCGTACGGGCGGCCAATTTCGTGTGGGCCAATGACGGCGACGTCAATTCGATGGACCCTTACGCCCGCAACGAGACCTTCCTGCTGAGCTTCCTGCAGAACATCTACGAGCCGCTGTTCCGGCACGACCGCAACCTGAACCTCGAGCCGGCCCTGGCCACCAAGGTCGAGCAGCCGAGCCCGACCGTCTACCGGTTCACCCTGCGCCAGGGTGTGAAGTTCCACGGCGGCGAGCCGTTCAGCGCCGACGACGTCGTGTTCTCGATCAACCGCGCCATGGGCAACGGCTCGAACATGCAGGGCAACCTCACGTCGGTGAAGGAGGTCCGCAAGGTCAGCGACTTCGTGGTCGAGATCGAGACCAAGGTCGTCGACCCGCTCCTGGTCTCCAAGCTGCAGCAGATCGGCATCATGTCGAAGATCTGGGCCGAGGCGCACAACGCCGTCGCCGCCGCGGACCTGACCAAGAACGAGGAGAACTACGCCACCCGCAACGCCGACGGCACTGGGCCGTTCATGCTCAAGACGCGCGAGCCCGACGTGCGCACCGTCCTTGTCGCCAACCCGACCTGGTGGGACAAGCCCGAGCACAACCTGACCACGGTGACCTTCGAGCGCATCGCCAACGACGCCACGCGCGTCGCGGCCCTGCTCTCGGGCGAGGTCGACATGGTCTACACCGTGCCGCCGCAGGACACCGACCGCATCGGCAAGACACCGGGCCGCCGCATCCTCGAGACGCCCGAGACGCGCATCGTCTTCCTGGGCTTCAACACGCAGTCGGACGAGCTGCCGGAATCGAACGTCAAGGGCAAGAATCCGTTCCGGGACATCCGGGTGCGGGAGGCGTTCTACCGCGCGATCGACGTGGAGGCGATCAAGCGCAGCGTCATGCGCGGCCAGTCGAAGCCGACCGCGCTCATGGTCGCCCCGGGCATGAACGGCTACACCAAGGACCTCGACGTACGGCCGAAATTCGACCCGGAGCGGTCGAAGAAGCTGCTGGCCGACGCGGGCTACCCCAACGGGTTCGAGACCGGCTTCGACTGCCCGAACGACCGCTACGTCAAGGACGAGGCGATCTGCCAGGCCGTCGTCTCGATGCTGGCCAAGGTCGGCATCAAGGTGGACCTGCTGGCGCAGACCCGCGCCAAGTACTTCGCCAAGATTCTGCGTACGGCCGCCAATGTCGAGAAGGCGCCGAACACCAGCTTCTACATGCTGGGCTGGTCGCCGGGCGCTACGTATGACGTCCACAACGTGTTCGAGGCGCTGATCGAGACCCCGAGCAACGCCACCAAGAAGGGCCTCTACAATTCCGGCGGCTATTCGAACAAGGCGTTCGATGCGCTCGCCGACAAGGTCGAGGTCGAGGCCGACAAGGCCAAGCGCGACGCAATGATCCACGAGGCGACGAAGATCTATCTCGGCGACTACGCCTACATTCCGCTCCACCAGCAGGTCGTCGTGTGGGCGGCCAAGGACAATGTCGAACTGGTGCAGCAGGCCGACAATTTCTTCCCGCTGCGCTTCGTGAAGGTGAAGCAATAGCGGCCCCTCGCCCGCTCGCTGCCGCTCGCGACCTCTCCCCAAAAGGGCGAGGTGAGTTGCAACGTGCGCATTCCGCTCCCTCTCCCTCACGGGGAGAGGGTCGGGGTGAGGGGGCTCAGGGGCGGTACCCCGCCACACCATCGCCGTGATCGCCTTCATCATCCGCCGCCTGATCCAGTCCGTCTTCGTCATGCTGGCAGTCGGCTTCATCGCGTTCGCGATGTTCAACTACGTGGGCGATCCGATCGCCATCATGGTCGGCCAGGACACCCCGGTCGAGCAGCGCGTGCAGCTCCGCCAGGCCCTCGGCCTCGACGATCCGGCCCCGGTGCGCTTCCTGCGCTTCGTCGGCAACGCGGCAGAGGGCAAGTTCGGCCTGTCCTACCGCACGACGGAGCCGGTCGCGAACATGATCGCCGCGCGGCTGCCGGCCACGCTCGAGCTCAGCCTCGTGGCCGCCCTCATGGCGCTCCTGCTCGGCATCCCGATGGGCGTCTTCGCCGGTCTTTATCCGCAGCACTGGCTGAGCCGGATCATGCTGACCGTGTCGCTGGTCGGCGTGTCCCTTCCCACCTTCCTCATCGGCATCCTTCTCATCCTGGTGTTCTCGGTGCTGCTCGGGTGGCTGCCGTCCTTCGGCCGCGGCGACGTGGTGCGGCTCGGCTGGTGGACGACCGGCCTCCTCACCGTGAGCGGCTGGAAGGCCATCCTGATGCCGGCCTTCACCTTGGGGCTGTTCCAGATGACGCTCATCATGCGCCTGGTGCGCTCGGAGATGCTCGAGGTGCTGCGCACCGACTACATCAAGTTCGCCCGCGCCCGCGGCCTCACCAACCGTGCCGTCTATTTCGGCCACGCCCTCAAGAACACCCTCGTCCCGGTCATCACCATCACCGGCGTCCAGCTCGGCTCGATCATCGCGTTCGCCATCATCACCGAGACCGTGTTTTCCTGGCCGGGCATGGGACTCCTGTTCGTCCAGTCGGTACTGTTCGCCGACGTGCCGGTGATGTCCGCCTATCTGGTCCTGATCGGCTTCTTCTTCGTGGTGATCAACCTCCTGGTCGATCTCCTCTACTTCGTGGTCGACCCGCGCCTGCGCGCGCAGGACACGACCGGGCGCGGTATATGAACGGCTGGGTGCATCGCATCCGCGACAGCGACCTCTATTGGAGCTTCACCCGCTCCAAACTGGTCGTGGTCTCGGCCGCGATTACGCTTCTGTTTTTCATCGGCGCGTTCGGGGCACCGCTGGTGGCGCCGCATAACCCGTTCGACCTCGCCTCGCTCGAGCTCACCGACGCGCTCAAGCCGCCGGTCTGGATCGACGGCGGCGACGCGGCGTTCCTGCTTGGCACCGATGACCAGGGCCGCGACGTGCTGTCGACCATCCTGTACGGGTCCCGGATTTCGCTCGTGGTGGGCTTTCTCTCGGTGCTGTTCGCGCTGGTGCTGGGCGTGGGCCTGGGACTCGTCGCGGGGTACGCCGGCGGGATGGTCGATGCGCTCATCATGCGCCTGGCCGACGTGCAGCTCTCCTTTCCGGCGATCCTGATCGCGCTCCTCATCGACGGGATCACGCGCAGCGTGATCGGACAGGACCGCCATTCCGACATCGCGGTCTTCGTGCTCATCGTCTCGATCGGGCTCAGCTACTGGGTGCATTACGCGCGCACGGTGCGCGGGTCGGTGCTGGTCGAACGCACCAAGGAATACGTGCTGGCGGCCCGAGTCATTGGCCTGCCCGGGCCGCTGATAGCACTCCGCCACGTGCTGCCGAACGTCATGGGGCCGGTCCTGGTCATCGCCACGATCAACTTGGCACTTGCGGTCATCACCGAGGCGACCTTGAGTTTTCTCGGCGTGGGCGTGCCGCCCACCGAGCCGTCGCTCGGCACCCTCATCCGCATCGGCAACAATTTCCTGTTCTCGGGCGAATGGTGGATCACCTTGTTCCCGAGTGCTGCACTTGCGGTCCTCGTGCTGTCGGTCAACCTCCTGGGCGACTGGCTGCGCGACGCCCTCAATCCGAAGCTGCGTTGATCATGGATCCGCTCCTTCAGGTCCGGCACCTCAGGGTCGAGTTCCCGTCCCGGCGTGGCGCGCTCACCGCCGTGGACGACGTGTCGTTCGGCATCGCCCCCGGCGAGATCCTGGGCATGGTGGGCGAATCCGGGGCCGGCAAGTCGATGACCGGGGCTGCGATCATCGGGCTCCTGGAGCCGCCCGGGCGCATCTCGGGCGGCGAGATCCTCCTCGAAGGGCGGCGCATCGATGATCTGCCGCAGGGCGAGTTGCGCAAGATCCGCGGCCGCAAGATCGGCGCCATCTTCCAGGACCCGCTGACCAGCCTCAACCCGCTCTACAGGATCGGCGACCAGCTCACCGAGACGATCCTCACGCATCTCGAGATGTCGCCGGTCGCGGCGCGCGCCCGCGCCGTGCGCCTGCTCGAAGAGGTCGGCATCCCGGCAGCATCCGAGCGCCTCGACCACTACCCGCATCAGTTTTCGGGCGGCATGCGCCAGCGCGTGGTGATCGCCCTCGCCCTCGCCGCCGAGCCGCGGCTGATCATCGCCGACGAGCCGACCACCGCCCTCGATGTCTCGATCCAGGCGCAGATCATCGGGCTCCTGAAGCGCCTCGGGCACCAGCACGGCACGGCCGTGCTCCTCATCACCCACGACATGGGCGTGATCGCCGAGACCTCGGACCGGGTTGCCGTGATGTATGCCGGCCGTATCGTCGAGATCGGGCCGGTCGCCGACATCATCAAGCGCCCGCGGCACCCCTACACGGTGGGCCTGATGGGCGCCATCCCCGACATGAGCCGCAAGGTGGAGCGCCTGGTGCAGATCGAGGGTGCCATGCCGCGGCTCGACGCGATCCCGTCCGGCTGCGCCTTCCATCCACGCTGCCCGCGGGCGATCGCGCGCTGCCGCGCCGAGCGGCCGGAGCTCCTGGCCGCCGGCAGCAGCCATGCCGCTTGCTGGCTCGCGGGGGAGGTGGTGCATGTCTGAGGCCGCACCTCTTCTCGAGGCGAACGGTCTGAAATGCCATTTCGACGTGTCGGCACCGCTGCTCAACCGGCTGCTCGAGCACCAGCCGCGCCAGGTCGTGCGCGCCGTCGACGGGGTGAGCTTCCGCATCGACAAAGGCACCACCTTCGGCCTGGTCGGCGAATCCGGCTGCGGCAAGTCGACCCTGGCGCGCCTCGTCGTCGGCCTCTACCGGCCCAACGCCGGCGCCATCCGCTTCGAAGGCGTAGACCTCGCCGCCGGGACGGCGCGCACCGGGTCCAAGAGCCCGCAGGCGCGCATGCAGATGATCTTCCAGAACCCCTACGCCTCGCTCAACCCGCGCTGGCGCGTCGCGGACATCATTGCCGAGCCGCTGCGCTTCCGGAACCTGGTGCACGGCCGGGCGGCGGTCTCCGCGCGCGTGGCCGAGCTCTTGCGCCAGGTCGGACTGTCGCCCGCGGACGCGCAGCGCTATCCGCACGAATTCTCGGGCGGTCAGCGCCAGCGCATCTCCATCGCGCGCGCTCTCGCGGGCGAGCCCGACTTCCTCGTCTGCGACGAGCCGACCTCGGCGCTCGACGTCTCGGTGCAGGCCCAGATCCTCAACCTGATGAAGGACCTGCAGCGCCGCCTCGGCCTCACCTATCTCTTCATCAGCCACAATCTCGCGGTCGTCTACCACGTCTCCGACACGGTCGGCGTGATGTATCTCGGCCGCCTGGTCGAATGGGCCGACACCGAATCCCTGTTCCGGCGCCCGCAGCACCCCTACACGCGCATGCTGCTCGACGCGATCCCCGATCTCGCGATGACCGGCCGTCCGCGCACGCCGGTCGCGGGCGAGGTGCCGAGCCCGCTTGATCCTCCACCTGGTTGTGCCTTCCATCCTCGTTGTCCCTTCGCCAACGCGCGCTGCCGCAGCGAGGTGCCGCAGGACACGAAGCTCCCGGGTGGGGCGGTCGCCTGCCACGCCGTCGCCGAAGGCCGGCTGCCGGCTTGGAAGGAATACGGGGCCTAGCCCCAGCTTCTGCCCGGGATATATCCGATCGCGTCGACCTCGAGCCCGCAATCGAGCGGCGTGCGGCCGGCCTGCATGCGCGTGCGCGCCGGCAGGGTGTCGGGTGCGGAGAAATAGCTGCGATAGACGCGGTCGAAGACCTCCTGCTGCGTCTGGTCCTTGAGCCACACCGTGACCTTCAGCAGACAATCCATATTGGAGCCCGCGGCTTCGACGATGCGCTTCAAATGGTCCATGACCGTGCGGCATTCGTCCTCGAACGACACCGGCGAATATTTGGGGAGCTTCTCGCCCCTCGCGCGCGCCTCGCGCATCTGCCGGCTGAACTCCTCGTTGAACGGCGGCAGCCCCGAGACGAACAGCATCGGGCCGAACGTCACCGCCATGTTGAACGGCCCGCCGGTCTCCGGCACGCCGCTGCGCACGATCTCCTTTTCGAGCATCACGTGTCCTTTCCCACTGGACGGAACAATTTGTCCGCCTATCCTAGCGGGATGGCGGGGAAACCCAACCGCGGTATCGACCACCTGGTGCTTTGCGTGCGCCATCTCGAGGCCGCGCGGCGCACCTATGCCCGGCTCGGCTTCACGTTGACCCCGCACGCCGTGCATCCGTGGGGGACCGGCAATTCGCTGGCACAGTTCCGCGGCAATTTCATCGAGCTTCTGACCATCGACGATCCGGCGAAGATAACGCCCGCCGGCGCGCGCGAGTTCAGCTTCGGCGCCGCGGCCGACCGCTTCCTGAAGCGGCGCGAGGGCTGCTCCATGATCGCTCTGGCGACCGACGACGCGCGCCGCGACCGCGACGAGTTCGCGGCGGCCGGCCTTGGGACCTACGCGCCGTTCGATTTCGCCCGCCAGGCCCGGCTGCCCGACGGCCGGGAGGCGACGGTCGCGTTCTCGCTCGCGTTTGCGACCGACGCGCGCCTGCCCGAGCTCACCTTCTTCACCTGCCAGCATCGGGCCCCCGAGTTCTTCTGGCGGCCCGAATATCAGCGCCACGCCAACGGCGCCACGACGATCGAGGAGATCCTCATCGCCGCCGACGATCCTCCAGGCCTCGCCGACCTATTCGCGCGGCTCGAGGGCGAAGACGCCGTGCGCGCCCAAGGTGGCCGGCTGGAGGTCGCAACCGCCCGCGGGCGGCTCACCGTGCTGGGCCGCGAAGCCGCGGCGGAGCGCTGTCCCGGCCTGCCGCTGCCGGCTGCCCCCGAGAGCGCGCACATCATCGGCTGCCGCATCGCGGTCAGCGATCTCGATGCGGTCAAGATGCGCTTCGATGCGTCCGACGTGACCTACCGGGCGATGTCCGGCGCGGTCCAGATCGCCCCCGACATCGCCTGCGGGATGTATTTGGAACTGGCGGCGCCCTGACCGTCATGCCCCGGTGCCGGGGCATGACGTCAGAGGCCTGAATCAGCCGACGTATTGCTTCAGGAACGCCAGCGCCCGCTCGCGGGAGAGGGCGGCGCTTGGCTCGTGGTAGCTGCCGCGCTCGTCGCAGTTGAAGCCATGGCCGGCCGGGTAGACCTGGATCTCGACCTTGGCCCCCTGGTTCGCGCGGATCTTGCCGACATCCGACAGCGGGATCGCGTGATCGGTCTCGCCGAAATGCATCTGCACAGGGCAGTTCGGCTTTTCTTCCGAGAACTGCGCGATGTTGCCGCCGTAGAAGCACACCGACGCCGAGAAGTCCTTGAAGCGCGTAGCACCCAGCCATGCGACCGAGCCGCCGAAGCAGTAGCCGATGATGCCGAGCTTGCCGGCCCCCTTGAGCGCGTCGATGCCGCCCTGCACGTCGGCCAGGATCTGGTCCCAGTTGAGCTTGCCGCGGATCTCGCGGCCCTTTGCGATGTCCGCCTCGCCGTAGCCGAGTTGGATGTCCTTGCCGACGCGGTCGAAGAACGCCGGAGCCACCACGTGATAGCCGGCGGCCGCGTAGATATCGGCCGTCCGCTTCATGTGGTTGTTCACGCCGAAGATCTCCTGGATCATGACCAGGCCGCCGCGCGCCTTGCCCGATGGCTTCGCTTCATACGCGCTTGGCTTGAATCCATCCTTGGCGTTCAACGTGATGGTCTGTCCCATGTTCGCTCCTCCACCCATTTTGCGGGAACTGGTGCGGTTTTTTACCAGCCCGCAGGTGCGGATGGCAAATGAACAGACCGATCTTGCTGGTTGCGTGACAGGCCTGTCACGGCGCTGCGAATATCCTATAACCTCAGCATGAGGCAGTTTCTCTCCGGCCGCCGCCGGCGCGCCCTCAGGGTCTTGTCCGCCCGCTGGCAGCGCCGCGCGGTCTTTCTCCTCGGCGGGATCATCGTCGGCGGCGCCGCGGTGGCCCTGGCTCTTCTCGCCGACCGGGCGCAGGAGCTCTTTTCTCTGCTGATCGCGCGCGGGCGCTTCGCGTCCTTCGTCGTGACGCCCGCTGGCCTGATGTTGTGCGTGTTCCTGACCAACCGCTTCTTCCCCAATTCGCAGGGGTCCGGGATTCCGCAGGCAATCGCAGCCCGGCAGCTCAGCGACCAGGGATCGCGCGGGCGCCTGGTGTCGGTCCGCATCGCCATCGGCAAGATCCTCCTGACCCTGCTGGGACTGCTGTGCGGCGCCTCGGTCGGCCGAGAAGGTCCTACGGTCCAGGTCGGCGCCTCGATCATGTTCGCCATCGGCCGCATGTCGCCGCGCCGCCAGCCGGGGCTCATCCTGGTGGGGGCCGCGGCCGGGGTTGCGGCCGCCTTCAACACGCCACTGGCCGGGATCGTGTTCGGGATCGAGGAGCTGAGCCGGACCTTCGAAAGCCGCACCAGCGGCCTGATCATCGGCGGGGTCATCGCGGCCGGCCTGACCTCGCTCGCCATCCTCGGCAACTACACCTATTTCGGCTCGAGTGCGGGGACCTTGCGCGTCGGCCTCGATTGGCTCGCCGTACCTTTGTGCGGCGTGGCCGGTGGGCTCGCCGGCGGCCTGTTCAGCCGCATCGTCATCGCGGTCGCGCGCGGCCTGCCGGGCCGCATCGGACCCGCCGTCAAGCGGCATCCGATCCTGTTCGCGATGATGTGCGGGCTGGGCGTTGCCGCGTGCGGTCTCGCCTCGGGCGATACGATCTACGGGACCGGCTATTCGCAGGTGAAGGCGGCGCTCGACAGCGGCGTGCCTCTGCCCGCGAGCTTCGGCGCGCTCAAGTTCCTGTCGACGATGTTCTCCACCATCAGCGGCATTCCGGGCGGCATCTTCTCGCCGTCGCTCGCGGTCGGTGCCGGCCTCGGTGCCAACGTCGCCGGGCTGTTCGCGGGAGCGCCGCTCGGGCCCATCATGCTGCTCGGCATGGTGTCGTATTTCGCGGGCGTGGTGCAGGCGCCGATCACCGCCTTCGTCATCGTGGCCGAGATGACCAACAACCACGCCATGGTCATCCCGCTGATGGCCGCGGCGTTGATCGCCTACGCGAGCTCCAGGGCCGTATGCCCGGAAGGCATCTACCACGCCTTGTCGAAAGGCTTCCTCGCGAAGGCCGCGGAGAAAACACCGGGCTGATATTACCGGCTCGAGCCCGTCGATGCGCTGCTGCCTGCCCCAAAGAGGTGGCGCAGGAAGCCCGGCGCCAGGGTCGAGGCGGCGTTCACCGAGATCTGCGGGCTGCTCGTCGGCCCGCTGATCGCATAGTTGGTCGCGAACAGGCCGCGCGATCCGGCCGTGAGCAGCTGGCCGATCAGCGGGATTCGTCCGGGCAGGCTGTTCACGGCATACGCCGGCACGATCGTGCCCTTGAGATCGAGCGCCCCCCCGTCGATATCGATCGTGCCCGCGGCACTGATGCCGAGGGCGGCCCCCGCGGTGTGTGCGTCCTCGATCCCGATCCGTGAGCCGAAATACGCGAAGTCGGAATCGAGCTGGGCGAAGCGGATGCCGGGGCCGCTCAGCGAATCGAGCACGCCCGTCACCAGCGCCACGCTGAGCACGCGGGCGAGGAGCGGCGCGCGGACGAGGCGGTACTCGGCCATGTGCACATGGCCGGCGAGCGGTTTCTCCTCCCGTGCCATGTCGGTGGCGCCGTGCAGCCCGAGCCGCCCGCCGTGGATGTTCGAGGTCAGGCCGAGATCGTCCAGGAATGCGCCCGTATCGTCGATCGCGACGTCGAGGGTCTGCCGTCCGTCCGCACGCGCATGCAGCTTCACCTTCGCCTGTCCGGGCCGCTTTGCCTCGTCGGTGGTCTCCGCCGTGAGGTCGGCACTCTCCCAGCGCGCCGCACCCCGCTGGCCCGCGAAGCGGAATTTGGCGAGCCAGCGATCGGGACCGGAATAGAGGCGGTCGAGGCGCATGTCGAGCTTGAGCGGCGCACCGCCGGCGCCGCCTGCCGACCCGCGGTCGCTCTGCTGCAGCGGCGCGATATCGAGGGAAGGCCCGGTGAGGCCGATGGACAGGCCGGACTCCGATCGGCTTATCGTGCCCCGGAGATCGGTCAGGCCGACCTTCAACGTGGTGAGGTCGAGCCTCGTCAGGCTCGATCCATCGGCCGACAGCGTGGCCCGGCCGCGCGCGTCGAGGCCACCCTGCGCCGGGGTGCCCGACGCGAACGAGAACTCCGGAATCTCCATCGCCTGGCCGCCGCCGAGCATCGCCTTCGCATGCGCCGCCGCCGCCTGCCCCGCCGGCTTGTGCCAGCCGAGCGGGGCGATGGAAAGTGCTGCCTCGTCGAGCGTGGCGTCGGCGGTCACCTCGGCCCGGCCGCCGCGGCGTTCGACATAATCCGCCGCCAGCGAGGTGGGCCCGTCGATATAGGGCGATATGTCGACGCCGAACGCCGTAACATCGGCGGCACTCGCGATGCGGGCCTGCAGCTTGGCGCGGGTGGGGACCGCGGCATCGGGAGCGAAGCTGCGGTGGAGTTCGATATCCGCCGGGATCGCGCCGATGGTCGTCCGCCCGCTGATGTCCAGGCCGGCCTTGTTGACCGCGATCTCCACGTCGCCGCCGCTGATGTCCTGTCCGGCGGCGGCGCGGCGCACAGTTACTTGTCGCAGCCGGCCCGTGACGCGTGCGTCGACCTGGTCCGCCGACAATTCGTGCGCCAGCGGCAGCTTGGCCGCGAGGCGCAGGCTCATGTCGCCGGAGAAATCGGCGGGATCGAGGCCGGCCTTCTTCAGTTCGCCGAGCGGCGGGGCGTCGATCAGGTCGAGCGCCTGGCGCAGGGGCCCGCTGACCGGCAGGTCCAGCTCTGCCCGCGGGTCATCGGTGCCCAGGCCGGTGAGGGCCACTGACCCGTCCGCAAGGCGCAGATCGCCGATATGGGCGTCGGCGATCGCGAGGTCGAGCCGGTCGCGGGTGAATGTTCCCTCGATCGAGACGTCACGGATGTGCGGCAGCGGGGATAGGTCATTCACCTCGGCGCCGGCCACGCGGAACGTGCCCTGCATCTGCTCGATGCTCCACGGTCCGGCGGGGGAGGCGGCCTGTGCCGTGACGTCGGCGTTGAGCTCGCTGAGGCTGCCGCCGATCTCGTGGTCGGCCACCCAGTCCCGCGCCTGCGGTGCCAGGCCCTTCGGCCACAGCCGCCGCACATCGTCGGCCGCGAGGTTGCGGACGACCACGGTGCCGGCCGCGCGCGGGTGCGCGCCGGCATCCGTCATGCGGCCGCGCAGGCTGACCACGGGCCCGCCGAGGTCGATTTCCGCATTGCCGATCGCGACGTCGCCGAGGTCGCCCGACACGGATCCCTGCAGGCGCAGGCGCCGCACCGGCGCGTCCTCCGGCAGGCCGTACGATGCCGCGGCGATTTTGCCGGCCTCGCCCGCGAGCTCGAACCCGGCGCGGGCCAGGCGGAACTGCGGATCGAACGCGAGGTCGACGCGGCCCGAGACAGGAACCGCGAACCCGGCCAGCGCGGTCAGCTCCGGTGCCATGGTGGCGACCGAGGCGGGATCGAGATTCGCAACGCTGATCGCAAGGCCAAGCGCCCGGGACGAGGCGGCGTAACGCCCGGTCGCCGACAGGGCCGCGGACCGGTCCGCCACGTCGAGGACGGCCGACAGCCGCGCCCGCAGCCCGCCTTCGTCGCGTTCGACCTCGAAACTGGCGCTGCGGACGGCGAAGCTGCGGCCGCTGGCTTCGTCGACGATCGTCACCGTCGAGTCGACCACGCTCGCACTCTCGAGATAGCCGAGGCTCGTCGTGGGATCGGGCGGCGCCAGCAGATCGTCGAGGACGAACGGCACGGCCGAGGGCGTCTCCGCGCCGCCGCCGGCACTGCGGAACCGCCACGTTCCGTCGGCCGCGCGCACGACAACGAGCCTGGCGCCGATCGCCTCGAGCGAGGCGGGTGCGATCAGCCGGTGCGCAAGAAGCGCCCGCAGCGACAGCTCGATCCCCATCTCCGGCAGCTCGAGCGTCGCCCGCCCGTCGGGCAGCAGCATGCGCACGCCGCGGATGCGGATCTCGAAATTCTCCCGCCAGCCGGCCCAGACGAGCACGGTGTCCTTGATGCTGACGCGGGCCTCCTGGTCGCTGAGCGCCTGCTCGACGCGGCGCGTCAGGAAGTCGAGGAGGAGCGGCCCCTGCGACAGGCGCCAGGTCAGGAGTCCCGCGCCGAGGACCGCCAGGACGCCTGCGGCACCGAGCGCCGCGGCGAACAGGCGTAACCGGGACCTCCGAGCCGAAGCCATCGCAGTGCC
>Ga0335069_10001686_pt1 | contig 35368 bp, 21 predicted proteins | sample Lox_Sample_11_FD_206714 | JGI IMG/M metagenome (GOLD analysis project Ga0335069, IMG submission 206714) | Soil microbial communities from Loxahatchee National Wildlife Refuge, Florida, United States - Lox_Sample_1.1 | ecosystem: Environmental > Terrestrial > Soil > Wetlands | place: USA... | reverse complement strand
AGGCCAACCCCGGATTGGGGATCGGACGCAGTTCAAATCGCTCACACCCCCTAAGGGGCAGTTCAGGCCCATCATTACTGCATGAAACTGCGTCCGACCCTCACAACAACCGGACAGCCGTGGGGTCAACCCACATGGGAGATACACCGGGCAGCCGGAAGGCCCCGGCCAGGGAGCCTGACGGGAACAGGCAGCGAGCTATGCGAGCGTAAGTAACTGTGCATCAGAATGTTAGCGTAAATACCCTGCCCAATGTACCATTTACGACTTACGATTTGCGAGTGGATATCGGAATCCGGCGTCGGCATCGCAGATCCTGGATCTCGAATCGAGGGTCAGGCAGGCGGTCTGCACCGTAAGTTAGCTAATTAAAAGCACTTTCCCACTTGGAGGCAGGAATAACAGGGACGCGGTGGAACGCGTCCCTACCCTCTCCAGAGCCTCGCCAGATGCTCTCCAGACCCACACCGGAGGTTGAATTCGAACCTCCGGTGTGCATCTGGAGAGGATCTGGCGTGCATCGGGAGGGACTCCGGGGAGGTGTTGAGAGCTTTGAGGTTTCCCCGGCCCTGGATTTCGGTTAGAACATGGCCGGCGCGGTGAGCGCCCGAGCATGACAGAACCGACGTCCGTTGACCCCGCCGCGAAGCCGGCGCGGTGGCTGGCCCACCCGGCGCTGGTTTGCCTGCTGCTGGCGGCCATGACGCTGGGGGTGTTTTACCCGGTCGTCCGCCAGCGGTTCGTGAGCTTCGACGACCCGGACTACGTGACGGCCAACGCGCACGTGAAGGGGGGACTGAGCGCGGAGGATGTGGCCTGGGCGTTCCGGTCCGGCCACGCGGGCAACTGGCATCCGCTGACGTGGATGTCGCATCAGCTCGATGTGCAGCTCTACGGGTTGAACCCCGCGGGGCACCACCTGACGAACCTGCTGTTGCACACGGTCAACGTGGTGCTGCTGTTTTTGGTGCTGCGCGGCCTCGCGGGGAGTCTTGAGTCTCGAGTCTCGGGTCTTGGGTCTCAAATCTCGGAGGCGCAGGTGACGTGGCGGTGCTTTTGCGTGGCGGCGCTGTTTGCGATCCATCCGCTGCACGTGGAGTCGGTGGCGTGGGTGTCGGAGCGGAAGGATGTGCTGAGCGGGATGCTGTTCCTGCTGACGATTTGGGCGTACGGGCGGCACGTGGAAATCCGAAGGCCGAAATCCGAAGAGAAGGGGGAACATCCAACATCCAACATCCAACACCCAACATCCAATGAGGAGGCCCACGCAACACTCAACACGTTCCACGCTTCACACTTCTATGTTCTCTCCCTGCTCTTCTTCGCCCTGGGGCTGATGGCCAAGCCGATGCTGGTGACGGTGCCGTTCGTGCTGCTGCTGCTCGACTATTGGCCGCTCGCGCGGCTGCGCCGGCGCAGTCTTGAGTCTAAAGTCTCAAGTCTTGAGTCCACCGAGGGCACAACCCGCAACACGGATCACCCAACACGAATCACGCAACACGCTCGTAAATCGTATATCGTAAACCGTATATTCCTGGAGAAGGTTCCCTTTCTGGCGCTGTCCGTTGCCTCGTGCGTGGCAACCGTCCTGGCGCAGAAAAAGGCGATTCAGCCGCTGGCTAACCTGTCGATTGGGGTGCGCGTGGGCAACGCGCTGGTGTCCTACGTGCGTTACCTGGGCAAGACGTTCTGGCCGTTTAACCTGGCGACGCCTTACCCGCACCCGGGTCATTGGCCGCTCGGGTGTGTGCTGCTGTCGGCGGCGCTGCTGGCGGGGTTGAGCGTGGCGGCGCTTTGGCTGGGGATGTGGCGGATGCCCCTCACCCCTTCCCCCTCCCCATCCGATGGGGAGAGGGTGGCCGGAGGCCGGGTGAGGGGTGGGGCCATTTATGAAGGTTGGGAACATCCAACATCCAACGCGGGGGACGTGCGCGGGAATTGGATGTTGGATGTTTTCTCTCCAGGGAGCGCGGGCTTTCTGGTGACGGGCTGGTTCTGGTTCCTGGGGATGCTCGTGCCGGTGATTGGGCTGGTGCAGGTGGGCGAGCAGTCCATGGCCGACAGATACACTTACCTGCCGTTGATCGGCATCTTCATCATCGTCGTATGGGGCGGGGCGAGTCTTGGGTCTTGGGTCTCGAGCCTAAAGTCTCAAGTCCTGGGTCCGAAGGCGCAGGGCCTAGGGCAGGAAGGGTTGATTTGGCAACATCCAACATCCAACATCCAACATCCAACATCCAATGAAGGGCTCGTGCGCAAGCAGTGGATGTTGGATGTTGGATGTTGGATGTTGGATGTTCTCCCCCCTTTCCTCGCCGTCGCCGTCCTGCTGGGTTGCGCGCTGCGCACCCGCGACCAGTTGCAATACTGGCACGACAGCGAGCGCCTTTACCGTCATGCCGTGGCCATCAGCCGCAAGAACTTCATTGCCTGTTACAATCTCGGGTCGTGGCTGGCCAGCGAGGGGCGCACGGAGGAGGCGCTGACCAACTATTTCAAGGCTGTGGAGATGCAGCCGCACTACACCGCCGCGCTGAATAATATCGGCTGCATCATGGCGGCGCGAAAGCAGTATGCGGAGGCGATGCGGTATTTCGAGGCGGCGCTGAAGTCGCAGCCGGGGTTCGTGGACGCACACGCCAATATGGCCGCCGCTCTGCGCGAAACGGGCCGATACGGCGAGGCTATCCCGCATTTGCGGGTGGTGGTGAAGGAGCGGCCGGAGGACACGGGCGCGCTCAATGGGCTGGGAAACGTGCTGGCGGGCCAACGCCGTTTCGCCGAGGCGGCCGAATGCTACGAGGCGTCGTTGCGTGTGAAGCCTGACCAGCCGGCGGCGCACTACGACCTGGCCAACGCGCTGGCCAACCTGCGGCGCCCCGACGCGGCGGTCGAGCAGTACCGGCTGGCGCTGAAGGCCAAGCCGGATTTCGCGCAGGCTCAGAACGACCTCGGCGTCGCCTTGGCGCGGCAGGGTAAGCTGGACGAGGCAATCGAAGAATTGCGCGCAGCGGTGCGAAGTAAACCGGACGATCCCGCGTTCCGGCTTAACCTGGGCAAGATGCTGGCAGCGCGGCAGGACGTCACAGAAGCCATCCCGTGCTTCAACGAGGCGGTGCGGCTGGCGCCGGACAACTCCGAGGCGCACAACGGGCTGGGCTCGGCGCTGGCGATGACCGGGCAGCTCGACGCGGCGATTGTGCAGTTCCGGGAGGCGTTGCGGCTGCGGCCCGACAATGCGAGCGCGAGCGCGAACCTGAGCCGGGCGCTGGCGGCACAGGGGAAGACGGAGTAGGGGTTCCAGGAGCTTTACACCAAGGAAACGAAGGAAACGAAGAGGAGGGAGGAGATTCTCTGCATTGGGGTACCAGTACACTGTCCCAAAGCTGATTCAAGCAAAGCAACGACAGGGCTGCCCGACCCGGCCACATGGTCGTTGTGCTGCGCCTCAGAGATGGGGGACGGGGCGGGTCCTGGCCGTATCGCTGTGCGCGTGCCTCTTCTCTGGGCCTTCGTTTCCTTTGTTGCCTTCTGTAAAACAGTTCGCTTCGGCCCCTTGTAATAATGACTTCCTTTCCTTCGGCCGCCTGGTGTAAATCCCTTTCATGCATCCGCTCTTCCATAAGGCTGACCGCTTAAGTCACGAGGCCATTGGCGCGGCGATTGAGGTTCACCGTCTAAAGGGGCCGGGGCTCATCGAGAGCATCTACGAGCGGTGCCTCATGCGAGAGTTGGAGCTGCGCGGCATCGGCACGGTCAATCAGCGCGTGGTGCAGATCGAATACAAGGGGCTCGTGTTCGACGAGCCTTTGCGGTTCGACGTGCTGGTGGAGAGTTGCTTGTTGCTGGAACTGAAGTGCGTCCAGGAGGTGCTGCCTATTCATAAGGCGCAACTGCTAAGCTATATGAAGCTGTTGGATGTGCCGCTCGGGCTGATCATCAATTTCCACGAATTGAAATTGGTCGACGGGGTGGTGCGGATGATCCTGCCAGGCGCGAACAGGGAGTGAACGAGGGAGTTTTACACCAAGGAAACGAGGAGGGACTTTTTACACCAAGGAAACGAAGGGAACGAAGAGAAGGGAGGGATTTATTTGGATTGTGATATCAGGACGCAGTCAGGGCATCCCCCCGCTGATTCAACCAGACCCAGAAGAGGGGTTGGCCACTGCCCGTCCCCGCAGATCGTTGTGCTACACCTCCAGGCTTCGGGGAAGGGTTGGTCCTGGCCCCGTCGCTGAATCAGGCGTGCCTCTTCTCCGGATATTCGTTTCCTTTGTTACCTTCTGTAAAACGGCCTTTTCTTGACCTCCTGCCGCCAGAGCTGGTATTGTACCTCACATTCCGGGTCGGCTCCTGTTGCACGTATGACTCCCCATCGCCGAATACCCACGGCTCTCTTAAGCCTGCTCCTGTCCGGCGCCACGCTCCGCGCCGAGGTGCGCGTGTCGGTGCAGGACAGCAACGGCCTGGCGTGCATCAAATATCAATGCACCGCGGGCGAGATCGTCCGGGCCTTCGCGCTGGACGTCACCGTTGACCAGGGGCAGATTATCGGCGTCACCAACTTCTGCCGCGGCCTGAGCACGGCCGCGGCACGCGGGTATGGAATCTTCCCCGCCGCCTTCCGCGACTACGTCACCGTGAGTTCCGGCAGCAACGCGGACTTCACCGTGGCCGGCTACACGCCCCTGGCGGACGTGAGCGACCGCCCGGCAGATACCCTGCCGGGGCTGAACTCGAGCGGCGTGACGCTGGAACTAGGGGCGCTGTGGGACCCAGCGGTGACGGCGGCGGTGCCGGACGCCGCGGGGACGCTGTGCGCGTTGCAGCTCAGCCAGGCGGCCCACGTGACCGTCACCACGAATGCGGCGCGCGGCGGGTTGGTGTCCGCGCTGACCGGGGTGACGCTGACGCCGGTATTCACCGGGGCATACGTGGACCCGAACTACCCGTATGTCATTGCCATTACGGCCGAGAGCGGGGTGGTCACAGTTACCTTCAGGGGCGGCGAGTTGCTTACTGCGCCGGCGGTTACCGGCCCCTGGAGCGGCTCCGGGAACACGAACGGCCTCTATACCAATCTCTTGAGCGGGGCGGCTTCCGCGTTCTACCGCGTGAGGCGCGCGGCGGTCATCACGCCCGCGCCAGGCATCACGGGGATCACGCTGTCCGGCGGGGTGCTGGCCGTCAGCTTCCAGGGCGGGGAGTTAATGACCGCGCCGGCGGTTACGGGTCCCTGGACCGGGACAGGGAACACGAGCGGGTCTTACAGCAATGCCGTGAGCGCGGGCCCGGCGCTGTTTTACAGGGTGAGACAATGAGGATTTGCACAGAAGGAAACGAAGGGAACGAAGACGTGGCACGTGGTGCGTGTTCGGCGTTGCGCGGTGCTTGGGACTCCTTATTGGATGTTGGATGTTGGATGTTGGATGTTGGATGTTCCTCTTTCTTGCCAGCCTTCTGGCTTCGCACTTCGGCCTCTCTCGTCCTGCTCCTGCTCCTCGGACTCACTTCCGCCCGTGCCGACTACCGCTCCGCAGGCTATGCGTACCTCTCGCCGGTTCCGGGCGCTTCCTACTGCTCGCCACAGACCAGCTTCATCCTCGCGCGGTTCCAGAACGTTTCCCCGGCAGATGTGACGAACTTTGCGTCGTTTATCACGGTGACGGGCGCAAGCAGCGGCCCCGTGCCCGGGCAAACCCATGTCGCGAGCGATGGCCGGACGGTTATCTTCACTGCCGGGCGAAGCTTCTTCAGCTCCGAGGCGGTGACGGTGACGCTTTCGCCAGCGCTCCAGGCGGGCGCCGCGGGAAGCGTTCAGCCGTTCCAATACCAATTCATGGTGACGGGTTACCTGCCTGCCTCGCCGTCACGGCCAGCCAGTAGCGTAAGCCTCCGGCTTGCGGCCGTCCCAACAAACCTCTGGTTTGTTGGCTCCGCGCAACCCGGAGGGTTGCTGGGACAGGCGCAACCCGGAGGCTTACGCTACTACAACACGGCTACGCCGACACCGGGCCAGCCCGGCACGTTTCCGAACGGGGTGTCGGTTCCCGGCAGTTTTCCGCAAATACGCATCACGACCAATTCGGGGCCGGACGCGGAGTGCATCTTCCTGGATAACAATGGGGGCTCGGGGGCGAATGCCTACAACGTGATCTTCGACAACACCGGCTCACCGATCTGGTACCAACTGACGCCGGATGCGCGGTGGGACATGAAGGTGCAGCCCAACGGCCTGGTTACCATGCTGACCCGCGAGAGCGGGATGCAGTTTATCAGCCTGGACACCCACTACGAGCAGGTCACCAATTACTCGGCGGTCAACGGCTACGACACGGACGAGCACGAGTTCCGGGTCCTGCCCGACGGCACGTACCTGCTGATCGGCGCGCGCTACAACCCGGTGGATATGAGCCGGTATGTGGTGGGCGGCACGTTGGCGTCGGTGCTCGAAACGGTGGTCCAGGAGTTCACGCCGGCGGGCGAGCTGATCTTCCAGTGGCGCGGCTGGGACAACTACGACGTGCGGGACGTCCAGATCAGCAGCCCCACCAACGCGAGCATTGATTTCCCGCACCTCAATTCCATCGAGGTGGACACGGACGGGCAGTTGCTGATTTCCGCGCGCCACTTGAGCGAGGTGACCAAGGTCAACCCGGACACGGGCGACATCATCTGGCGGCTGGGCGGCGCGCACAGTACTTTTGCCTTCACCAACGATCCCCTGAGCGGCTTCTGCAACCAGCACTGCGTCCGGACCGTCGGCAAGAACCGCTACACTATGTTCGACAACGGCAACGGCCATTCGCCGCCGCTCTCGCGCGGGGTGGAGTACCTGCTGGACCTTACGAACCTGACGGCGACCCTGACCTGGCAGTTCCGGCAGACGCCCGACGTGTTTTCTCCCGACATGGGCAACGTGCAGCGGTTGACGAATGGCAACACGCTCATCAACTGGGCTTTTAGCTTCGCGCCCAAGCTGACCGAGGTGCGCCCCGACGGCACCAAGGCCTTCGAGATGAACTGGGTGGACCAATGGTCCACGTACCGGGTCTGGCGCTGTTCCTGGCAAGGGGTGGCGCCGCAGCCGTACCTGATCGCGGAGCCTTACCCCGACAACATCACGCTGGTCTTCAACCAGTTCGGCGACACCAACGTGGCGTTCTACCGCATCTACGGCGGGACGGCGCCGCACCCCACCAATCTGCTGGCCACTTCCGGAGTCACGCTCAAAGAGCTCACGACCCTGCAGAACGGCAGCAATTACTTCTTCCGCGTTACCGCCGTGAACCGGCAGGGCGTCGAGGGGCCGTATTCGAACGAGGCCAGCGCCACGGCCAATTATGTGAAGCCCGGGCAGAACATGATCTTCAATGGCGACTTCTCGCAAGGCACCAACGTGTGGACCTGGACGCTGAGCAACGGGGCGTCGGCGGCCTGGGCCGTCGAGAGCGGCGTCAGCCATTTCTACATCACCAACGGCACGGCCTCGCTGCTCAACATCCAACTGAAACAAGGCGCCAAGGCGCTGGAGCAGGGAAAGAAGTACGTGCTGCAGTTTGACGCCTGGGCCTCTCTCCCGCGCTACATCGAGGTGCAGGCGGGCGATTCCGGCCTGCTGTATGCCGATTTCTACCCCTACCTGACGCCGTTGCAGAAGCACTTCCAGTACGTGTTCACCATGGCGGCGCCGACGGACTTGAATGCGAGCCTGATGTTCAACCTGGGCGCGTCGTCCGGCTATAGTGTTTACCTGGACAACGTCGTCCTGTTCAACTCGCCCGCGGGCGACCTCAACCAGGATGGACAGGTGGACTACCTGGACCTGCAGCTCCTGACCCGGGACTGGCTGAAGCGGCAGAACGGGCTGAGCAGCGATTTGAATGGAGACGGCACGGTGGACTTCAACGATTTTAGCATTCTGGGCGACAACTGGACCGGAGGGAATTGAGTTTGCCGCCTGGGGGCAAAGCACATACAACGATTATAACGAAAGGCAAGACAATGAAAACGAGTCTGGGTTCTCTACTCTGCGCCGGCGTGGTCGCCGGCATCGGCCTGGCCGGCAGCGACGCCCGCGCCCAACTGCCGCCGGATTTCCCGCAGTTCACGGTGGCGACCTATGTCACGAACCAGGTGGCGCCTGGCTACATCTTCATCGAGATCACCGACAACTCGACCAACGGGGGCTACTACGAGCTGATGATGAACAACGACGGCACTCCCAACTGGTACCTGGCGGTGACGAATCACAGCTATGACTTCAAGCCGCTGCCGAACGGCTACCTGCATTACGCGCCGTTCTACCACACCCATTCGTGGACCGGCGGCGGCGACGTCACGCACCCGATCCTGGATAATAACTACGACCTGGTGGAGACGGTCGTGGCCGGCAACGGGTATGCAGCGGACGGGCATGATTTCCAGATGCTGCCCAACGGACACGTGCTGCTGATGGGGTATTACAAGTCGGAGATGGACCTGAGCGGGATCATCTCCGGCGCCTATCCGAGCGCCCTGGTGGCCGCGGGGGTCATCCAGGAGCTGGACGCCCAGCGCAACGTCGTATGGCAGTGGCGGACGTGGGACCACTTCAACTTTGCCACGTATTATGCGCTGGAGTTCGGCCTGCCGCAGTTCCAGGCGCTGGCAAGAAATGCGGTGATGGACTCCTGGCACCTCACCACCGTCGTCCTGGATACGGACGGGAACCTGCTGATGGCCAATTACCCGGTGGACGTGCAGAAGATCAACCGCCAGACCGGGGCGGTGATGTGGCGGCTGGGGGGCTTCGGCAATCAGTTCTCTTTCGTGGGCGAGAGCCCGGCCGTCGCAGTGACTCATTTCGGCGGGCATGACGTGAGCCGCCTGGCGAACGGCGACATCATGATCTTCAACAACGCCGACCAGCAGGCCACCCGCTCCTCGGCGATTTACGAATACAGCCTGGACGAAGTGCATAAGGTCGCCACCAAGGTGTGGAGCTATACGCCTCCGACGAATTATTACTCGTGGCACTACGGCAGCGCCCAGCGGATGGCCAACGGCAACACCTTCATCGGCTGGGGCGGCGCCGACATCATCCCCGGCATCGGGGGCACGACCAACCAGGCTGTCCCCGCCTGCACGGAAGTCACCGCTTCCGGGCAGAAGGTGTATGAGCTTTGGTTCAACAACCCGCTGACCTACAGTTACCGAGCCTACCGGGTGATCTATCCTCCGGCGACGCTGACGACCAACAGCCTGCAGAGCTTCCTCGTGGCCGGGAACGACGCAGACTACAGCGACGTGGGGGTGGTCATCGAAGTCAACAGCATCAACACCACCGGCGGGGGTTACAACCAGGTGGTGGTCACCCGCGCGCCTTACGCCCCGGTGTATCCGCAATTCAACGGCAAGGCGCCCCTGGTGCTGCCCCTCCGCGTGAGCCTCTCAGAATACGGCATTGACTCGATGGGCGCGACGATGGACTTCAGCCAGTCGAGCTTCGGCTTCTCGAACCCCACCAACCTGACGGTGTACTACCGCAGCACGACGGGCCAAGGGTTATTCGTTCCGCTGCCGACCAGCTACAACCCTGTGACGCAAACCCTGAGCGCGACGGTCTCGGTGACCGCCCAGTCGGGCGACTTCGGCGAGTTCATCTTCGGCTATCCGGACATCGCGGAGGTGCCGTATCCGCCGATCCTGAACGCAGTCCAGAATTATCTTGGGCCGCAGACGCAGGAGATCGTGGCCCCGCTTCAGGCCCCGACGGGCGCGGTTTACAGTGTGAACCAGCAACTGCCGGTCTGGATGTCATGGTCGCCGGTGGGCTTTGCCGGCTGGTACGCGATCCAGGTGGCCACGGACCCGAGCTTCACGAACCTTGTAGTGAACGTGCCGTATCTGACAGAGGCCTTTTACGTCTGGAACTCCCCCGGCGCGAACACCACCTACTACTACCGCGTCCAGACGTCCAATAACGGCGGCCAGGGCGCCTGGGCGGTGGGCGAGTTCCAAACCGGCCCTCCGTTCCTTCAGCTTGCCTCGCCCAACGGCGGTGAGGCTTGGAGACGAGGGCTGACCTACTTCGTGAAGTGGAATGGCAACCTGCCGGAGAACGTCTATGTGGACCTTTACAAGGGAGGCTCGTTCCTCATGAATCTGGCCACCAACGTGCCCAACCCAGGCACCTACAATGTGCCTTGCACCAACTCGTATAAGTGGCCCATTCCCTTCGGCCTGACGCCTGGGCCGGATTATTCGATCAAAGTGACAAGCGTGACCAATAGCGGCACGTTTGCGATGTCTGCCCAGACTTTCAGCATCGTTGATCCGCCCAGCATCATTTCGGGGTCAATGACCAGCCTGCCCAACGGCAGCATTCAGTTCGGGGTGAGCGCGCCGGGGGCGGCCACCGCCACGGTGCAGGTGGCCACGAACGTCGCCTCCACCAATCTTGCCACCAAGTGGCAGGTGCTGCAGGTCTTGCCCGTGACCAACGGCATCACAACGTGCACTGACACGATGACGGCTAACGCACCCGAGCGCTTTTACCGCGTCCGGTTGCCCTGAGGCAGCCGTTTGCTCCGGTTTAATCCGCACCCTCCGGCGCAGCGTGGATCGCACACCTTCCCGCAAAAAGAGCGCGCGCCCGGGTTGGTTGTAGCCCGCGCCAAGCCGCTTTCTAGTGGCAGCGCGCCGGTCGGCAGGAATCATCAATGTGTCCCCGGGTTTATAGGGGGGGCTGTTGTATTCCCCGATGCCCTCGATTTCGCCTCTCTCCCCCCGATTGTCTTTTCGCTGTGCTTATCTGCACCTGCTAGTTGTTCCTCTAAGAACTTGCCGATGGCCTCAGCGGCCAAAGCGTGGGCGTATTCGTTCGGGTGTGGGTCGTTGGCGTTTACAATGAGCCTTGCCGAGGGGATGTTTCGGTAGGTGTCCAACAAATCCAGGTGGGCAACACCTAACATCCGCCAGCATTGGTTGAGTTGGTCGTGAATGGTATAGTAGGCGTACTGAGGCCCTAGCCCCTGGAAAAAAGGAAAGGTAACCACCAGCAAGCGGCCACCGTGGGATTGGACCAGGTCACGGAGTTCCCGCAGCCGCTGTTGCTGCCTATCCCAGTGGCCATCGCGATACCCCTGGGCGATGAATTCGAAGTAACGCTTTACGCCGGCATCCCGGCGCATGTAGAAGCGGCAATACAGATCGTTCACAAAATAGCTGTTCCGCAGGAGCCAGGCGCTTTGGGCGGCTCGATCCCGAACCCGGCGAACGGCCTCGCCCCACTCGGGGAACATGTCTGCGACGTCGTTCAGGCAATAGACCAGGACCACCACGTCGAGCTGGTAGTGCTGGGCGAGGGAATCCCGCAACTGCTGGATTTCGTCGCCGGTGTCGTAGCCGGGCTGGGCGAGCACGTGGATTTCCCATTCCGGGTGGGCCTGGCGGAGGCGGTTGGCGAAGCGGTCGTCCACGTTCTTGACGCCGTGGCCGGCGGCGAAGGAATCGCCCAGGAAGGTGATGCGGCGCGTGCCGGGCGTGAGCTTGAGCGAGTAGGGGATGTTGTCCCGGAAGTCGGCGGAGTTGAGCTGCCAATGCCGGTCGAACCAGCGCTGGTTCAGCTTGGTGTAGCCCAAGCTGTCGGTGGTGTCGCTGAAGAAGCGGTAGTAGATCTCGCCGCCGAGGACGCCGAGCGAGAGGAGCAGGAGCAGGACGAGGAGATTGCCGGAAATGAGGCGGAGCGTTCCGGGCGGGCGGGTGCGGGCGCGCAGGCCTTGGGCAAGGAGCACGAGCAGCCCGCCGATCACAAGCGGCAGGAGCACGTAGAGGCCGAGCACGAGGTCTTCGTCCATAGCAAGCTTCGCCGATTAAATCATAGATAGGTTCAAATGAACACAAATTAGGCGAGGGGGGAAGCACAAGGGCGTATCTCGACACCGCCCCAGGAGCGCGGCGGCAAGCGCAGCACGATGCCGCCTTGGCTAAGTGCTCTCGGTCATTCACCATAGGAGCGGGAATTGCCAATTGACAATTGGCAATTTGCAATGCCCTGCTGCGTCGCCGTATTCGTGGCCGAGGTCACCAATTACTCGTAGACATAAAGGCGCTTTCGTAGTGCAGATTTCCAACCTGCGCTTCGGGCAGCGCCAGGATACGTCACCCATTTACAACCCAGAGCACTGACCTTAGCTTCTTGCACCGCGTCAATCCAAACCGGCGTCGCGCTTCGCTTGCCGCCGCACTCCATATCAGTAATGGCGCGTCGGAAGGGCTTTCCGGCGAAACAAGACGAGGCTGGCATCGGCGCGGTCCTGATCCGGCAGAGGCTCTTCCCAGCGTCCGCCGCGCGCGTCCGCCACCCAGGCGCCCACGCGCTCGTAATCCTGGGCGAGCAGCTTGTCCAGGAATTGGAGGAACCCGGGCGGGCTGCCCTTCTGCGCGAGCCAGCTCAGAGGCGACTGCGCCAGGACGATAGCCGCGGGCGGGCGCCGCTCCAGGTCGCGCATTGCTTCGGCCTGGAACCTGGGGGCCAGCGGCGTGGGAATCAGCAGCGGATAGAGGATCACGAAGCGGGTCGAACTGAGCCGGTTCGCGTAGAAGAGGATTTGGGGTTCGGAACCGGCCACGAAGACGGGGTCGCCGGGCGCGGTGAGTTCGGCGAGGCGGCGGGCGACGGCCTGGGACTCGATAAAGGCATTCCCGCCGGCGGCTTTGCCTGCGGCGAACTCCTGGCGGGTGCAGGTGATCCAGGGCAAGTCGGGCACGCAGACGACCAGCACGACCGCCGCGGTGAAGACGAGCCGAACCCATTGTGGAGGCAAGCGCAGCCCGGCGGCGGCCAGGGAGGCAAGCTCCCTGATCGCCAGGGCCGCGAGCAACGCCCAGAAGGGCATGACCAGGAGGTAGTACTGGCCAAAGACGCTGGCACCGGTGGAGACCCAGGCGGTGAGAAAGACAGCGATCCAGAACCAGGGCCGCGGGCGGGGCCGGAAGACCAGGACGGCTGGCAGCAGGAACAAGATCCACCATTGGACCCAGAACAGGTGGGCGCACGCCAGGAGTCCCGACCATCCGAAAGTAGCCGAAGCGCGGTAGAAGCGGTTGAAGGTGACGGTGCATTCCCAAAGCCGCCGGCAACCGTCCCCGATGAGGAAGGGGGCCAGGGCGGCGAGGGAGGCCAGGCCTGCGCCCAGCGCGAGCAGGAGCCAGCGGCGGATCAGACGGGAAGGGTGAAACTTGGAACCTGGAGCTTGCAACGCGAAGCGTGGGCGCCAAACCTCCTCTATGGTCCAGACTACAAAGAGGAGCGCCAGCACGGGAAGGGCGATGTATTTGTACCAGAAGGCGACCGCGGCAAGCAGGCCCGCGAGGAACCAGGCGCCGGCCCCGGCGCGGCCATGCCGGCTGGCGGCATAGACGGCGAAGGCACCCAGCAAAGGCAGGACGAGGAACATCTCGGTGTTGGCGGTGAATTGCTCGAGGCCGGGGCCGAGGAGCATCGGCGTGACCAGCCACATAGCCGGCAGGGCGAGTCCAGGGCCGAATTCCAGGCAGGCGATCCAGCCGAGCAGGCCCGCGGCCAGCGCGCCGAAGAGGCCGGCCAGCACGCGTGGAACCCAAAAGGTGCGAGGGGCCAGGGCGTGGGCCGCGGCGTAGGTATAGACGATCATCGGCGGCTTCTGCAGGAAGGCGTGCTCGTAGGGGAGCTGGCCGCTCCTGAGGATTTGGGCGGCATAGGCGTATTCGCCTTCGTCCCGGACCAGGGGGGCATCCAGGCTGTTCCACCGCAAGGCGGCGCACAGGGCGCAGACGCCCAGCACGCCCAGCCACGCGGCCGGACCCACTGCGCGCAGCGGGGCCAGCATCCCGGAACTGGCCGCAGTACCAGACTTCAGCATCGAGGCAAGACTATCCCCGGCCGCGGGGCGGGTGACAACGCATTTGCTTTGGCGCGGGTTTCAGATGCTCCTCGTTCTTGTGCTTCCCGGTCGCGCCGCCCTAGACTTGGTCGCGAGCGGCGACGGCGCGGAAGCGCCCGGCTCGAGAGACAGAGAACAATGCGGCGCGATTGGCAATTCATGGTGCTGCTGGCGGCTGCAGTCATTGCGGTCTTCTGGCGCGTGGGGCGGCACGAGTTCGTTAATTATGACGACCCGGCCTATGTCACGCACAACCCGACCGTGCAGGAGGGCCTGACGTGGTCGGGCGTGAAGTGGGCGTTCGGCGAACTGCACGGCGAAGCAACCTATTGGCACCCCGTCACCTGGCTCTCGCACATGCTGGACTGCCAGCTTTACGGCCTGAGGCCTGCGGGACCTCACCTCACTAACGTCGCCTTGCACCTGCTCAATGTGTTGGTGCTGTTCGTCGTTCTGCGGCGACTGACGGGGGATGGCGGGCGAGAGGCCGTGGCCGGGCGTGAGGAGCCAGCGGCAGGCGTGCGACCAGCCAAGCTCCAGGCCTCGCGTCTGACGGCACCCGCTTCAGGCGGCACGGCCTGGAAATGCTTTCTGGTGGCCGGCCTCTTTGCGCTCCATCCGCTGCAGGTAGATACGGTTGCCTGGGTAGCCGAACGCAAGAACCTGCTGAGCACATTCTTCGGCTTGATGAGCGTGTGGGCGTATGTTCGGAGTGCGGAATGCGGAGTGCGGAGTGTGGAGTGCAGCAGCCAGCCAGCCGCCCACGGCAAGCTCCACGCAACACGCAATACGCACCACGCTTCACGCGTCACGTTCTACCTCCTCTCATTTCTCCTCTTCGCGCTGGGTTTGATGAGCAAGCCGATGCTGGTGCCGCTGCCCTTCGTGCTGCTCCTGCTGGACTATTGGCCGTTAAGCCGTCTCGCGTCTGGAGTCTCAAGTCTTGAGTCTCAAGTCTCAAGTCTTAAGCCCACGGAGAGCGCAGCACGGGACACGCAACCCGCAACACGCAGCGCGCAACACGCTCGTAAATCGCAAATCCTAAGTCGGATATGGGAGAAGCTGCCCTTCTTCGTCCTGTCCGCCCTCTCAAGCCTGATCACCATTTGGGGCCACGAATCCTTAGGGACGCTGGTCAGCGCGGAGGCGTTGCCGATATCGAACCGCATAGCGAACGCGGTGGTTGCTTACGCCATTTACCTGCGAAAGGTGCTGTGGCCCGCTGACCTGAGCGTGTTTTACTTGCATCCGGGCCGTTGGCCGGCAGGCGTGCTGATCGGCAGCAGCGTGGTGGTGCTGGGGCTCACGGGGTTGGCGGTCTGGCAGGCCCGGCGCCGCCCCTTCCTTTTGGTGGGCTGGCTCTGGTTTGTAGGAATGCTCGTGCCCACGATCGGGCTGGTGCAGGCGTACGTGCAGGCGATGGCGGACCGGTTCATCTATATGCCCATCGTCGGCTTGTTTCTGCTGGCGGTGTGGACCGTGGCCGAACGGACGTCTGCCCTGGCCAACCATCGCGCCGTGCAATCGGGACTGGCGGCATTGGCCCTGGGTGGCTGCGCCGTCATGAGCACCCTGCAGCTAAGATACTGGCGGGACAGCATCAGCCTGCTGCAGCGCGCTGTGCGGGTGGAGAGCAACAACCCCGTAGCCCGGGTCATGCTGGGGAATGCCTACTTCGAGCAAGGCAAGCTCGAGGCAGCGCTGGCCCAATACCAGGCCGCCGCGCGAATGAGGCCCGACGACGCGGAGGCCTGGGATCACGCCGGGATGGTGTTGGCCCGGCAAGGGAATCCCGCCGAAGCCATCCCCTTGCTGCGCAAGGCTGTTGAACTGGCTCCCGGGTGGCCCGAGCCCCTGAGGCGTCTGGGGCTGGCCCTGTTGCGCGAGCGGCGCACGAAGGAGTCGCGGGCGGCCTATCAGCAATTGGCGCGACTCATGCCCAAGACGCCTGAGGGCTACCGCGATTTGGCCGACATGCTGAACGAAGGGCAGCAATACGCCGAAGCCGTGAGCTACTACCACGAGGCTCTTCGGCTGCAGCCGGACTTCCCGCCTGTCCTGAACAATCTGGCTTTGCTCCGCGCCACCTGTGCCCAGCCCGAATTCCGTGACGGCGCCGAAGCTGTGCGCTGCGCTGAGGAAGCGTGCCGTTTGACACAGCGCCGCGATGCCAACTTGGTTGGCACGCTGGCTGTCGCGTATGCGCGGGCGGGCAGGTTCGATGAGGCGGTGAAAACCGCCGAGGAGGCCCAGGCCGTCGCCAAGGCCTCGGGAGCCGACTACCTGCTCCCGATCCAGGCAGAGATGCTCGCGAAGTTCAGGGCCGGGAAGGCCTATCCTTAGCGAGCGGTTTAGTTGCTTTATGCCAAGGTTGCGCTTAGTCTCTCCAGCAGTTGTTAGCCTTAGGCACTCGGTTTCTCTGAGGTGTCCGGCGCAAGTGTCGCAATGCCGTCTTTGCCAATCCCATTACTGCATGAAGGCATCCCCCTCGGCTAGTCGCCCCCTGAGCGTGGCCTTGTTGCTCCTGGCGCTGCTGGCCGGCCACGCGCAAACACCCACCCTCGGCGTCATCTATAATCTGCCCGGCACCGATCCCGGGTTCGTCCTGTTCTCGCCACTCACGATTACGAACACCTACTTGATTAACAAGCAGGGTCAGGTCCTCCATGTTTGGCACAGCGCCTACCTCCCGGGCCTGGTGGCGTACCTGCGCCCCGATGGGAAACTGATCCGGGCCGCCAAAGACCATCCGCCCGGCAACGATCCGTTTGGCCCGACCACAGACGCCGGCGGCATGGGCGGACGCGTCGAGCGCCTGGCTTGGGACAGCATGGTCGAATGGTCCTGGCTGATCTGCGACAGCAAGCAGCGGCAGCACCACGACGTTTGTCCGCTGCCCAACGGAAACGTGGTGATGAGCATCTGGGTGCCCAAAACGCCCGCCGAAATGGCGGCAGCCGGGCGCAACACAACCTGGACCGGCGCCACCAACCTCAACTTGGAAAAGGTCATCGAAGTAAGGCCCACGGGCACGAATCAGGCAACGGTCGTTTGGGAGTGGCAGCCGTGGGACCATCTCATCCAGGATTACAATCCCTCGGCGAAGAACTTCGGCAATGTCGCCGCCCATCCCGAGTTGATAGATTTCAATTATGGTCGCAGAACCGGACCCAACCACGAAGTCATCAATGTCAATGCCATCCATTATAACGCGAAGCTGGACGAACTGATGCTGGAAAGTCGCTGGTACGGTGAGGTCTGGGTTGTTGACCACAGCACGACGACCGCAGAGGCCGCCGGCCACACCGGGGGGAGAAGGGGAAAAGGCGGAGATTTGCTCTACCGCTGGGGGAACCCGGCGACCTATCACGCCGGCACGACCGATGACCAGGTGTTGTTTCAGTCGCACGAGGGGAAATGGATCGAGCCCGGCCTGCCCGGGTCGGAGACGGGTGACGTCACGGTGTTCGACAACGGGACGTACCGTCCCGGCGGACCTCGCTACAGCCGGCTGGTTCAATTCACTCCGCCTCTGCAGCCGGATGGATCCTACGCCATGATCACCAACTCCTTCGCGACCAACGGCGTCTATGGCCCGGCCAGTTACAATTGGATTTGCCCGAGCAACCCGGCGCCCGATTTCTTTGCCTTCAACCAGGGCGGCTGCACCCGGCTGCCCAACGGCAACACCCTGTCCTGCCTGGGACCGGAAGGCTATTTCGTGGAATGGACTCCCCTGGGCGACCGCGTCTGGGGCTATCAAAGCCCCGTTGGCGGGGAGACCAGGAACCATATTTTATCCCAGGGACAGAGGACGCGTATGAACGCGAACGTTTGGAAGGTCATCAGCTATCCGACGAACTATATCGGCTTCCAGGGCCATGATCTGACCCCGCAGGGAGTCCTGGAACTGCCCCGCCCCCCAGGCAATAGCGCGCGCCCAGACAAGAGCGTCACCCCCAAAATTGACGGTGTGGGGCCTCCACCCGAACCGCCCTCACTGTGAACTTCAGTCGGCACCGTGCTCCTGCCGCCTGTTCACTTTCCCAGCGGAGACGCAGAAGAGTTGCAGTATGAACTGTCCGGGCTAGCGGTGAGCCGGCGCGACGGAATTGGTATGGGCGTGTGGCACCGGGTGCGAGGCGTGCATTTGGAACGGCAGCAAGTCCGGCTCTCCCAGGAAAGTGTTCAGCCCGCGCGGGAATTGGGGCGATTCCAACCAGTCCGCCAGCAGGTGCAGTTCAACCGCGGTGAAGCCAATCGTGGATCGGCGCAAGAGCGAGAGCTGGGCCGGGCCGGTTTTGGTTACGCCGGTCACACAGTTGCCGAGCTTGTTCTCCAGGGCCATTAACCAGGCCACACTGGCCGATTTGGGCGGCACCTGCGCGTGATGCGTCACCATCCGCAGGAACTGCCCCGAGAACAGCCACTGCTGGACGCGCGGGCCGGTGATTTCCCAATCGTAGGCCACAAGGTTCGTCGAGCTGAGCACCTGGTAGAACAACCCGGCCGGCGCCGGGCGGTTGGTGCTCGGATTCGGGTTGAGGCCGGCGACAGCGAAATCGCCTCCGGGAGTGGACACCAAGCGCAGGGATGGGTCCATGATCGGCACATCCGTCCAGGCCGCGCCGTTGAAGTTCGTGCCCCGCACAAAGTGGCCCATGCCGTTGGTGGCCAACTCCGGGTTAACATCCTGCAGGAGGCGATCCGTCAGTTGGTACACCTCATTGCTGGCGTTGGGCAGCGGCGCGGCGCAGAAGGTCAGGAAGGGCAGCCCTTGCTGTGCCCAGAAGTAAAGCTGGTCCGGCGGCGCGCCGATGTGCAGGTCCGTCCAACTCTTGCAGGAAGCCAGCCAGGGCGCGATGCCGCGGATGGCGGTGAAGCTGCATATCGGCTCGTGCATGAGGTTGGTCGGGATGTTCCAGGCCGGCAGATCCGCCGGCAGGGGCTTGGGGAAGTTGAACTGGCCCCGGGTGCGCACGCTGGGGCCGTCGCCCCGCATATCCACCGTCACCCTGGGGAGGTCCGCCGGCAACGACCAGTCCAGCAGCAGCGCGCTGGCCACACGGTGCAGGTCGGCGTCGGCGTACAGGCAGACATCATTCAGCAGGGAATCGCTTGTCAGCCCGCCTTGCCGGATCGAGTCGAGCAATTCCGTGGTGAGCACATTGGTCTCGTGGCCCAGCCCGATAACCGTCCATTCGCCCGCGCGCGCGACATCGAGCTTGCGGCTGACAGGCGACCCTTGCGCGCCGGGAGTCGAGAACTGCAATACCCACCCGTTGCTGCGGCCCGCGACGGCGGCAACGCGGCTGCCAGTGAGCCCTTCGAGCACGGCGGCGAGGTTGGTCTCCCACAGGCGCGCCCGCGGATCACTCAGATGAATGGCGAAAATGAGGACACCCGGCAGGTTGGTGGCCTCCCGCACCTCAAGGAAGGACTCCTGCTGGAGGAGATCGTCCAGCAGCGGACGAAGCTGGGCCGCGGGGCCGGTGAGGAGTCTTGCGTCCAGAGTCTTGGGTCTTGAGTCCAGGCCTGGCGGGGGGGTCGTTGAAGCGTTGGTGGGTGTTGCGTGTTCCGTGTTGCGTGTTGCCTTCAGCGCCTCAGCCGCATTGGTCGCCAGGATATGCGTCGCGCTCTTTGGGCTCGGGGCTGCGCTTGGAGCGTTGGAGCGCGCGGTGGAGGTCTTCGACTCAAGACTCTGGGCTTTAGGCTCAAGACTGCCTCCGACCAACCCGACGGCCAGCCGGTCCAGTGTCTGCGCCTCCAGCTTCTGGCTCTCGGGCATGTCCCAGACGCTCATGATGGAGGCCGCGTTGGTGTCCGCAGCCAGACGCTGCTTGCCGAGCCAATGAATGGCGGCCACGGTCTCGATGGGCGCCGGATGCAGGACCAGGGGCGGGCTGCTGGGTTTCCCGCACCCACCGAACAGGACGCCGATGAGTGCCGCCGCCAGAAACAGACCGGGCCATTTTATCCACATAGCGCCAGAGCTTATATAGGAGTTCCTGGGGAAAGTCCAGTGTCAGGGCTGTGCAGAGGTAAACCACAGATGGACACAGATGAACCCAGACGCGGCTTGATTCGGTTGCAGCTTTGCCGTGCTGCGCTCTCTGCGTCTCTGCGTTGAAATAGTCCGCCCTGAACTCTACCCCGGCGGCTCACGGCGTGGTGGTTGAATACGAGGTCTCCCGCAATCGTATCTCAGCCACAAGGCTCTCCTGCTTCTCTCGGCTCCGCAATTCGGCAGGCGTGATGAGCTTCTTCGCCTCTTTGCGCAGAATCGAGTTCTCCCGGTCGAAGGCCATGATCTGCTCCTCCGTAAACACCAGCTTCGGGGAGTCGGGGAAATCCAGGCTGTAGCCCAACCTTTGCAACGTGCTGCCTGCCACGCTTTCAAAGATCCTGATTTCCTCCGCGGACAATTGGCCCCGGTACTTACAGGTGTTCTTCACCAGGATCGGCTTCACCACGTTCTCCCACATCTTGCCCGACTTGGCGGTGTTGGACGCCTCTTCCGACTGATAATAACTCAGCGCTTGATCGGAATACTTCACCCCGAGGAAGGCGCAAATCGCGGTCAGCGTCTGCCTGGGCGAGGCCAGCAGATGCTCGTAGCTGATGCCGATGACCCGCCGGCTGCCGAGCGTCTCGTGCAACTCGAGCGAGCGGTCCTGGTCCAAGGCCCATTGCCGGGCAATGTGATAGACATGCTTGTGCCCCACCACCGCCTTCTTGAACGATAACGCCACGTCCCGCCCGTCGCGATACAAATGAATGTAGTAGGGCCTAATCCCCGACTCCTCCAGTTGCGCCGCGTAGTGGACGTTGGCCATGCTTTTACAGCACCAGAACTGCGCGCCGTCCGCCTCGGCCTTGAGCAGGTAAACGAGTTCGTTGACCTTGCAGAGCGTGCGCTGGTCGCTGCGTTTGAAAATGGCCTCGCGGTCGAGATGGACATCCAGCCATGGGACGGGGTTCAGCTCGACAAGCCGGCACACGTCGTCAATCAGCCGCTTGAAGTTGTCGTCGTCCTCCAGGCTGCCGTAGAGCGGCACCAGCGGCATGAACGTCCTCAGGATGTGCGGCGGGTGCGGCGACGAAATCTCATCCAACTGGTCCAGCATCAACCGGAGCAGGTTCGAGCCGCTGCGTTGTGTTCCAATAACTTGAATCGCTTTCATCCTGGCGGGTTAAATCAAATACAGCATCCAGCCCAATATTCCGGCGGCGGGAATCAAATAGACCGCATTCCACTTCAGCTTTATGGAGGCAACCAATACCATCAAAAACAGCAAAAGCGACTGCCATTGGCGGGCAACGGGTAGTCCTAGCGTGACCGCGGCGGCGAAAATCATGCCGATGACAGCCGGCCTTAGGCCCGCGAACACCGCCTTCACGTAAGGCGAGGCCTTGAAGAAGAGCAGGAAGTGCGCGCACAGGATGGTCAGCACCGCCGGGGGCAGGAATATGGCGATTGTCCCCAGCGCCGCGCCCGCCAGCCCGTACATTTTGTAACCAAAGAATGCGGCGCTGATGAGTATCGGCCCGGGGGTGATCTGCCCCATGGCTATTCCGTCAAGGAACTCTCTGGTGCTCAGCCAGTGCAGCTTTTGGACGAACAGCGCGTTCATGGTCGGAACCATCACGTAGGCGCCGCCAAATTGAGAGATGCTCAGGCCGCTGATCAGGCCCACAATGTTCAGCGGCGGGCGCAGGGCTTCCCGGAACCCCGCCGGGAGCACATGCCAAATGCCGAACAGAGCCAGCGCGGCAATCACGGCGACGGCCGCGGCCCTTGCAGTGTTGCGAAGAAGCTCGCGCGCGTTCGTCGCTGTGCTCTTGTCGGGGGCGGCTGCGCCCTTCGCCGGGAACAAGATCAATCCCGCGACGCCCCCGCCCAGGACGATCAACAAGGTCGTATAAAAGCCGCCTACAAAGACCAGGAGCAGCGCCGAAACGCCAGCAATGATGAATTGCGCGGCGGTCTTGAGGCTCTTCTGCCCCATTTCGTAGCCGACCGACACGATGATCGCACATACTGCCGGAATGATGCCCACAAAGAAGCGGTTTACCGCAGGGATGCTGCCAAAGCGGAAATAAACGTACGCCAGGATGCTTATCAGGATGAAGGAAGGAAGTATGACCGCGAAGACGCTTACGATGGCTCCGGCGACGCCGCGCAGGCAATAGCTAACGTACGCCACCACGTTTACAGCCACGGCCCCGGGCAGGACGGAGGCTAACGAAATCCCATCGAGTATGACCTCGTTTCCCGCCTTCTTGTCCGTCTCGACCAATTGCTTCTGAATCACCGAAACCAGCGCCATAAAGCCGCCAAAGGACAGGCTCCCAATCTTCAGGAACGTGAAGAAGAGATACCTGAGGCTGACGTCGTGGGGTCGTTGCATGAACCTGGCAAGCCTTGGATCAGGGGTATGGCGAAGGCGGCGAAGGTCCTCAAAATTGGAGGTTGAGGCTGCTGTCAGGGAAGAGGCTGGGAACAGCGTGCTTGCGGGGACGCCCACGCCGCCCGCCCGCTGCTGCTCGGGGACCGAACATTCACGGAGATTTTCATTCAAGGCATTATGTCGGCGGCGGTGCAGCTAATCAACAGCAATCAGGGGACGCCGGAGCGCCGTCCTCGGGCGGAGCAGCATCGCCGTCGCTCCGATGTACTCTTCCGTGCCGTTCGGCAACGATTCCAGGGGAGAGCCATCTTTCCAATCCCCTACTCAGGGTAGCTCGTGTCTCGCAACCCTGGGCTGGAGAATGCAATCCCTTCGGATTGAGAGGCGGCCTGCTGACTTGTAGGCAATGCTGAGAGCCCCCCTGCCGGTTTCGAATGTCCCTGCGGACCGGAGGCTTACTCCACTCGGGTAGTTACCCGAAGGACATTAACGCTTGCCCAGGCATCGCGCCCTTCCCAGCCCTCTTCCCTGCATCGGTTTAAGCGATGCAGCGGGCAGCTTTATCAATTAACACCCTCGGGCCGGGGCGTGGCACACTGCGGGTATGAAAACAAACACGGCTGCTCGCAGGGTGTTCAGGAACCGCGTCAGGGCTGGTATGGTGGCCGTGGTGCTATTAGTATCGGTCGAGTTGTGCATGCTGTGCCGGTTGCCGTCGGGCTGCCAGCGGGTGTCGCCAGCGGCCAATGAGGCGCCGCCCATCAGCGACCTCCTCGCAGCGCAGTAGGCCGGCCCGGCTGAAACGCGCAGTGGCAAAGGCGATGGCAGCAAGAGGGAGAACTGCATGAACGAGCAAGAGCGCACGGAACTGGAGCGGCTGAAGCATCGGCAGGCGAGGCTCGAACACGAGCTGGCCTTGTTCGCCACGCAAATCCGGTCGCTGGAGGAGCGGCTGAGCACAGCGAAGCCGGAGCCGCTCCCGGCCGCTCGGCAGGCCACGCTGACAGAGGTCCAGGCGCCGGCTGCGCCGCCGGTAGCAGCGCCCGTGCCGCCGATCCCGCCAGTGACTGCGAGGCCGCAGCCCGCGCCGGTTCCCGCGCCGCCGCCCATTGCGCGGCCGCTTCCGCCTGCGGCCAGCCCGCCTGCGCCCGCTCCGGTGCCCCGGAGCGCGGAGCCGGCCGGCAAGGGGTCCTTCGAGATGCGCCTGGGCACCTACTGGCTGGTCCGCATTGGCGTGATCATGGTGCTCACGGCCCTGGTGTTCTTCGGCAACCTGGCCTACCACGATTTCATCAGCAAACTGGGGCCGGGCGGAAAGGTGGCGCTGCTCTACGTGGCCAGCGCCATGCTGTTGGGCGCGGGCGCATGGTGGCAACGCACTGCCGCCAGGGAATCCCTGAAGAACTACGCGCAGGTGCTGTTCGCCGGCGGCCTGGCTGCCGTCTATTTCACCACCTACGCGGCCTATTACAACGACCATCTCAAGATCATCCAGGACCGCACTCTGGACGGCGCGCTGCTGCTGGCCTGGGCGGGCTTCATGGTCTGGATCGCGGACCGCCGGAAGTCGGAGGTGCTGGCGCTATTCGCGGTGGGCCTGGCCTACTACAGCTCGATCATCACGCGGGTCGGCTACTTCACGCTCTACTCGAACCTGGTGCTGACGGTGGCGGCGGTCTTCTTCCTCGTCCGCAACCGCTGGGTGGCGCTCTCGCTGGCGAGCCTGGTGGCGACCTATGCCTCGTATGCCTTCTGGCGCTTCTTCGACGGCAGCGAATGGCACTGGGTGTCGCCGGCGGAAGGCTTGTGGACGGGCACCTGGTTCCTCGCGAGCTACTGGATCGTGTTCACGGCGGCCGTGTTCCTTACCATTAGCGAGGATCCGGAAGACGCGGCCCCCTCACCCCTTCCCTCTCCCCATCCGATGGGGAGAGGGTGCCGAAGGCGGGTGAGGGGTTCGGTCCCCTCGAAACACTGGACGCTCTCAGGCGAGAACCGAGCCGGCTTCCTGACGCTGAACAACGGCGCGTTTTTCGCCGGGTTCGTGCTGACGATGCTCCAGGTGCAGACCGGCGGCTTTTGGAAGTTCTGCCTGGTTTACGGCGCGGTGCTGCTCGTGCTGGCCGGGGCGGCCCGGCGCTTCCTGGCCGCGGAACCGCTGGCCAAGAATACCTATCTGACGCAGGGCCTGCTCCTGATCACGCTGGGGTTCATCTCCAAATACTCGGGGCTGCAGCTTGCGCTGATCCTGGCGACCGAGAGCGTCATCCTGCTCATCGCGGGGCAGCAGCGGAAGAACGGGGTGTTGCGGGTCGGGGCCTTCATCGCGGCGGCGCTCGCCATCGGCTGGGGCATGGACGGCATGAAGCAGTTCGACCAACCCGGGCTCTGGATGGGCCTGGGACTGGGCGCGCTGATGCTGGTCAACATGGTGCTGGCGCATCAGGATGGTAGGGACGCGTTCCACCGCGTCCCAAACTCATTTCCCGCGAGATGGGGACGACGTGGAAGTCGTCCCTACCAGGTTCAGGGGAACAGTGTGCGAATCAGTACGGGCTATTTTGCCGTGCTCGCGCTGCTCATCGGCCTGGTGGCGATCTGGGACAACACCACGCACCTCGACCTGCCGCTGGTGCTGGCAGCCGCGGCGGTGCCCTTGACGCTCTCGATCTATGTGTTGCGGGTGCGCGAACTCACTTTGTTCAGCCAGGGCTACCTCGTGCTGGCGCAAGTGGCCTGGGCGGTGAATTACTTCGACAGCGGGCCCGTGCCCGAGTGGTGGAAGCCGGCGCTGCTGATCGCTATTTCGCTTGGGCTGAGCCATTGGTGGCAGAGGCAACGGGCCATTGCCCTGGGTCGGCAAGTGGGGTTCTTCTGGCAGGGCCTCTATGCCCTCGCCATCGTCGGCGTGCTCTACGGCTGGCTGGAGCCGAAGGCCGAGCTGCCGGGCTGGCTGGCGCTGACGAGCCTGCTGGCCATCGCGATCACCGCCTACGGCGTCTTCACCCGGGCCTGGCCGCTGGCCCTCGCCGGGCAAATCTTTCTCGTCGTAAGCTGCGTGCAGTTCGTGGAGCAGCTTGCGCAGGGCAAACCGCACTGGCCACTGCCCCTGGCGCCGATTGCCGCGCTGGCGCTGCTGTCCTTTTCCACGGCCAACTGGTTTCAGCGCCGGCCCGATCCCTCGGGGCGCGTGAGCGGGCCGCTGTTGCAGGTTGCCCTCGTCTATCGCTGGGTGGCATTGGCCATGTCCATCTGGTGGGTGTGCCAATACATTCCAGCGCGAGAGCGCACCTGGGTGCTTGCGCTGCTCGGCCTGGGTGTATTCGTGTGGGCCGGGTGGCGGCGCAACCGCGAGGCGCTGTTCTTCAGCGCCGCCTATGCCGCCGTCGCGCTGCTGCTCTTCTGGCTGCCGCTGGAGCAGTCTCAGCCGGTGTACTGGCCCAACCTGCTGGTCATCCTGTTGCTCTTGGCGCAACTCCAGGCCGCCCGGCGCTTGCGGGAGCGTTATCCGCTCGGGCCGGAGGTGCACGCGGCGGTCATCTCCATCGGCGGCGTGAGCCTGTGGCGCTTGCTGTCCCTCTGGGTGCTCGAACAATGGCCCGAAGGCATTTACCTCACGGCCAGTTGGTCCCTGCTGGCGCTGGCGCTGTTCACGGCGGGCATCGCGTTGCGGGAGCGCATGTATCGCTGGCTCGGGCTGGGCGTGCTGGCCTGGGCGCTCGGACGCGTGGTGATCAGCGACGTGTGGAAGCTCGAGACGCTTTACCGCATCCTGAGCTTCCTCGCGCTGGGCGTCGTGCTGCTCGTGCTGGGCTTCATCTACAACAAATACCAGGAGAAGATCAGGGAGTGGCTGTAGATGGAGGATGGAGGATGGAAGATGGAGGATAGAAGATGGAGGCAGCCAGGCAACCCATCCTCGATCCTCCATCCTCGTCGCTAGCCTAGTCAAATTAGCCTCGACATTGCCCGCCCCCGGTATAAGCCTTGCCCTGCCATTATGTTTTGGGATCAAGAATCCGAAACCCTGCCGCGCCCGGCCCTGGAACAGCTTCAGCTCAAGCGCCTGCACGAGACCGTCAAACGCGTGGCCCAGCGCGTGCCCTTCTACCAAAAGCAGTTTGCGAAAGCCGGCATCCAGCCCGACGACATCCGCACGCTCGGCGACGTGCGTCACCTGCCCTTCACCACCGGCGCTGACCTGCGCGCCATCTATCCCGACGGCATGCTCGCCGTGGACCGCGAGGAGCCCGTCCGCCTGCATACCTCGAGCGGCACGACCGGCAAGCCCAAGGCCATCTTCTTCTCGCGCAAGGACGTTGACAATGCCGCCAACCTCATTGCCCGCTCGCTCGTAGGCACCGGCATTACGCGCAAGGACGTCTTCCAGAACATGATGAGCTACGGCCTGTTCACCGGCGGCCTCGTGATGCATTACGGCGCCGAGAAGGTGGGCTGTCTCGTCATCCCCGCCGGCCCGGGCACCTCCGACCGCCAACTGATGCTCATGCAGGACTTCCGCACTACCGCCGTGCACATCCTGCCGAGCTACGCGCTCTACTTCGCCAGCTTCCTCGAGCAGAAGGGCATCAACCCGCGCAAGGACCTCACGCTGCGCAAGGCCTTCGTCGGCGCCGAACCCCATACCGAGGAGACGCGCCGCCGCATCGAGGAGGCCTTCGGCTGCGACGTCTATAATTCCTACGGCCTTACGGAAATGAACGGCCCCGGCGTCGCCTTCGAGTGCGAGCACAAAGCCGGCCTCCACCTCTGGGAAGACTATTTCCTGCTGGAGATCATCAACCCCGAGACCGGCGAGCCTCTCCCCGAGGGACAGACCGGCGAGATGGTGCTCACCAGCCTCAACCGCGAGGCCATGCCCATCCTGCGCTACCGCACGCGCGACATCACCTCGATCATCCCCGGGCCGTGCAAATGCGGACGCACCCACCGCCGCCTCGCCCGCATCACGGGGCGTTCGGACGACATGCTCATCATCCGCGGCGTGAACATCTTCCCGCAGCAGATCGAGCGCGTGCTGATGTCCTTCCCGCAGGTCGGGCGCAACTACGTCATCGTCATCGAGGGGTTGGACAACATGACCATCCGCGTCGAACTGGCGGCCTCGGGTTTCGACGGCCAGGTCGAGCACCTCGCCGCGCTCCAAAAGCAGTTGGTTGAGAAGCTCAAGGCCGAAACCTGGGTCACCCCCAAGGTGGACCTCCTGCCGGCCGGGTCGCTGCCGGTCACCGAGGGCAAGGCCAAGCGCGTGATTGACAAGCGGTCGCTGTAGCCGGAATGCCCTTCGCAAATTCAACGGATCGGCTGGCTGGCCCTGTCCCGGAGGGACATGCGAGCGTAGCCCAACGCTTCAGCGTTGGGAAAGCTGTGCGATGCGGGCCAAGTCCCGAAGGGACGGCTGAGCACGCTGGTAGAGACGCCTCGCCGAGGCGTCCGTTGAGCGCCGGACGCCTCGGCGAGGCGTCCCTACCCCGCGGATCTCAGCCCCGTCGTTACCCAACTCGAACCATTCACTTCAGCACACCATGACACCCATGCATCTGTTGGCGGTCTTTGCGGAAAACAAGCCCAGCCAGACTGCGCGCATCACCCAGATCCTCGCCCAGGCCGGGGTCAACATTGACTGGGTCACCATCGCCAGCAGCGGCAGCTTCGGCGTGATGAAGTTCCTAGTGGATAAGCGGGACCAGGCGGCGGCCGCCCTCAAAGCCAAGGGCCTCATGGTCTCCTTGCTCGAAGCGCTCGCCGTGGAAGTCGAGAACAAGCCCGGCGGCTTGCAGCGCGTGGCCGATCTCCTGGGCCGCCACAACCTTAACCTCGATAACTGCTCCGGCTTCGTGGCCAACAACCGGGCCATCCTGATCATCGAGGCACACGACCTGACGCAGGCGCGCGAAATCCTGCAGAAGAACGGGCTGCGAGTGCTGACGCAGGAAGAGCTGCAAGGGCTGTAGGCTACCGCCTCACTTCGCGCCGTTCGCCACCTCGGCGCCCTTCGTCCGCCGCGCCAGTTCAAGCACCTTCTTCACCAGCGTGTCCTCCACTTCAGGCGCAAAACGCGTTGGCAGGCCGTAGTAGATCAGGTTCGTATCGGCCTCGTAGCCGCCCTCGATCAGGATGCGCATCGAGGGGACGTAGGCGAACACATCGTTGCAGTAGGCGGCGGCCCAGAGGCGCTCGCTCGCCAGCTCACGCCGGAGGCGATAGGAGTAATCCACCACCACTTCGCCGCCGAGCGCCACCAGCGTCAGGTCTTTGCCGAACCGCAGCACCTGCACCGGGCAGGGATAGGTCTTCGGGAGTGCCTCGCCGCGGTCCATCATGCCGAGGAACTTCCTGCCGAAGCGCACGAAGACCGGGTCGGAGTTGGTCAGCTTGGCTTCGAAATAGGCCCTGGCGGGCATCGGTGCGAACGGCAGGTCGGCGTGGTCGAACGCGGCGCGGATCGGGCCGTCCACAGGCTGCATGGGGTCGTTCAACACGCGCGCGACCGCGCCCGCCAGCGCCAACCCGTGCTGCGGCACATACTTCTGGTTGTTGCGAGGATTGGGATTGGCGTCCGCGCCGCAGCCGGTCATGAACAGCGCCGTGGCGCCCGGGTAAGCCCGCTCCAGGCATTCCTGGGCATAACCGGCCCAGTCGCCGCCCAGGTCATAAGTCGCGCCCTGCGTCGTGCAATGACAGGCGTAACCGAAGACCACCGCCACCGGGCTGCCGTTGGTGCCCTCGACCCGCAGCACCGGCACGTCGTTGTCCACGAGCCCGGTCGGGTTGAGCCCGATGCCCACGGTGGTCTTGCCGAACTGGCGCCGGTTGATGGCGAAATGGGCCTCGCCGCGCCCGAACGCGAGCGTCACCGGCTGTAGGTTGGTCAGCGCCGCCTGCGCCGCCGCAAAGGACTGCTCCAGGAACAGCGCCGCATACCGGTCCACCGCCTCCGCTTCGCCCTGCTTTAGCGTGTACATGATCTCCAGGCCGCCCTTGACCACCGGCGTGGAATGGCAGTGCGAGCCGGCAAAGAGAAACCGCTCGCGGGGCACCCCCAGCTCTTTGGCGACGCGCTCGGCCAGTGCGTCGTTGAACCACCGTGGGGTGCCGATGGTGTCCGCCGTGACGATCAAGGTGGTGCTGCCGCTGGTGTCCTGAAGTGCCAATGCTTTCGCCCAGATCCGCTCCTCGATGCGTGTGAAGCATCCCGACCGTGCCGCGTAGCCCGCCAGGGGAACAGGCTCCTTCGGCCTGATGTCGGCCCGGCCCGTGCCCGCCTTGAACTCGAAAGCGTGGGCCGAACAGAACGGGAGCAGGACCAACCCGCCGAGCAGGCCAACGGCGAAGCGGCGCCACCTGCCGGAAGTTGTGGGGAGGTGATGATTCCATGCAAAGGTATGCCTGACCTGGAGCTGCATACCCTCTTTTGGCCCAGCCTTGCGCCGTTGCACAGCAAAAAATCGAGAGGTGTGCCAGCCTAAGGGCCAATTCATGAACGGTGGCAGGGACGCGCTCCACCGCGTCCCCATCTTTCCGAGATAGCAGGTACGCGGCGGAACGCGTCCATACCAGCCTTCATGAATTTGGCCCTGGCTTGCCCGCTCTGACGCCAAATTCCCGTTGCGTGCCGGCAATTCGCCCTTTACTGTGCAAGGCATCAGAAGCGGCCCAGCCCCCGCCCACGGGATGATTTGTTGTCATGAAGACAAAGACGTCGCGCTCCAGGAAAGCTGCCAAACCGACCGCCTCCAAGGCGGCACGGACACGGCGAAGCCGGGCCAAGCCAGGCCGGGCCAGGGGCAAGGCGGGCGGCGCTAAAGCTCTCAAGCGGAATCCGCGAAGGGGTCCGTCGGCGCGCCAGAGCGGCCGCCCCGGCGAGGCGTTCCGAGGTCGGCCTCTGCCCGAGCCGGCGGCGCTCCCGAAGTCGCCGCTCGGAATCCCTCCCATCCTCCTCGAAGGCGACGAACCGCCCCGGCCCGCGCCGACCGCTTTAACGGCCACACCCGCCGCCGCCGCCCCAGTTCCCGAGAGCGCCTCGTTGCCCGAGTCCTACGGCACCGGCAAGCTCTCGCTGCTGCCGCGGGATCCGCATTGGCTGTATGCTTACTGGGACCTGCCGACCGAGCAGCAACGCCGCTTCAATGCGCTCTCGGCGGAGCGGCACCTGGTGGTGCGCGTCCAGCCCGGCACGCTGGCCGGGCACCCTTCGACCGATGTCCACGTGCACCCCGAGTCGCGGTCATGGTTCATCCACGTCGAGAACGCCGCCACGCGCTACACCGCCGAGTTGGGGTATTATCCGGCCAGCGGCGAATGGGTCCCAGTCGCCCGCTCGGTCTCGGCCGTGACCCCGCCCGACACCATCTCGCGCGATAAGACGCTCCGGTTCGCGACGCTTCCCCCCGAAGCCATCGCGCGCGAGCACGTCGTGCCCGCGCGGCTGCCGCAACCCGCCGGCGCGCTCCCGCCGGGGCCGGGGCCGGACGCCGCAGTGGACGGGCAAGCGCCGGGCCCGAGTGAAGCTGCCGATCTCCTGCGCAGCCGAGTGCTGGCAGCGTTGGCTCCATCATCTCTGGCACTGGCAGCGCCTGCGGGTGCCGCGCCAGGCATTTCGAGCCCGCCCGGCGGACAGGCCGCCCCACCGAAGGGCTTCTGGCTGAACGTGAACGCCGAAGTGGTGCTCTACGGCGGCACCGAGCCCGACGCCCGCGTCACCATTGACGGCAAACCCATCGAGCTGCGCGACGACGGCACCTTCAGCTTCCGCTTCGCATTGCCCGACGGCGAATACCACCTTCACGTGTCGGCCCAGTCCACTGGCGGCGACCTGCGCAGCGCCGACCTGCGCTTCGCCCGGCGCAGCGGCTACGCAGGCGAAGTGGGCGCCGCCCCGCAAGACCCGCTCCTCAAGACCCCGGCCGCCGAGAATCTGTGAGCGCTCGGGCCCTGCGCGGCGGGAGCACATCCTGCTTCTGTCCATGAACCGAAGTCTGGCCGACAAGCCCCTCAACCCTTCCCTCTCCCCCTCCCAGGGGGAGAGGTTGGCCGCAGGCCGGGTGAGGGGGGACATCCAACATCCAACATCGAACATCCAACATCCAATGGCTGACCCCGTGGCACTCATTGGATGTTGGATGTTCGATGTTGGATGTTGGATGTTCCCGCATGGCTAACCCCCCACCCCGCACTATGGACCGCGGACTGTTGACTCGAGACTCTAGACTTTAGACTCAAGACTAATGCCCGGTTACCTCGCCCTCGTCCTGCACGCCCACCTGCCGTTCGTTCGGCACCCCGAGCACGAGCGTTTCCTGGCGGAAAGCTGGCTCTTCGAGGCGATCACGGAATCCTACCTGCCGCTGCTCGATGTGCTGCAAGGCTGGCGGCGGGACGGCCTCGACGCGCGGCTCACGCTGACGCTCTCGCCGACGCTCTGCTCGATGCTGCAGGACCCGCTGCTGCAAAGGCGCTACGAGCGATACCTTGACCAGTTGCTGGAACTCGCCGGCAAAGAGGAGCAGCGCACGTCGCTCGAGCCAGCGTTCCACAGGCTGGCCGTGTTCTACCGCGACCGGCTCAGCGCGGCGCGCCAGGCCTACGAGGCGTGCGGACGCGACCTGGTCGGCGCCTTTCGGCAACTCCAGGAGGCCGGGCTGCTGGAGATCGTCACCACCGCCGCTACTCACGCCGTGCTGCCCTTGCTGGCCGGACATTCCCCTTCGCTCCGCGGGCAGGTCCTCGTAGCCCGCGACCACTACCGCGCCTGCTTTGGCCGCGAGCCGCGCGGGCTATGGCTGCCGGAATGCGCCTACGCCGGCGCGGTGGACAACGCGCTCCAGGAAGCGGGCATCCGCTGGTTTATCACCGAGGCGCACGGACTGCTGCATGCGGAACCCGAGCCGAGGTATGCCACCTACGCGCCCATCATCACGCCGGCGGGCATCGTCGCGTTCGGGCGCGATGCCGAAACCGCCCGCCAGGTGTGGAGCCGCGAAGAGGGCTATCCGGGCGACGCGCGCTACCGCGACTTCTACCGCGATGTCGGGTTCGACCTCGACTACGACTACATCAAACCCTACCTGCCCGCGCCGGGGCAACGCGGCTTCACGGGCCTCAAGTATTACCGGATCACCAGCCGCTCGCCGGAGAAGCAGCCCTACGACCGTGCCAGCGCCCTGCGCGCAACCGAGGAGCATGCCCGGCAATTTCTCGCGGCGCGCGTCGCGCAGGTCCGATCAGTGGCCGGGCTGCTCGATCGTCCACCCCTGGTGGTGGCCCCGTACGACGCCGAGCTGTTTGGCCACTGGTGGTATGAAGGCCCCGAGTTCCTGGACGCTGTTGTGCGCACCGCCTGCCGTGATTACCAGGACCTGCGGCTCATCACTCCCGGCGAGTACCTGCGCCGGCATCCAACCAACCAGGTCGCGACCCCCAGCCCTTCAAGCTGGGGCGAGGAAGGCTATTGGCGTGTCTGGCTCAACGAGAAGACCGAGTGGATTTACCCGCACCTCGGGGTGGCGCAGGACCGCATGACGGAGCTGGCGCGGCGGTTCTCCGAGCCTGCGCCATTGCAGGAGCGCCTGTTGAGGCAGGCTGCGCGCGAGCTGCTGCTCGCCCAGGCCAGCGATTGGCCGTTTATCCTCCGCACCGGCACCAGCCCCGCCTACGCCCGCCAGCGCGTCAAAGATCACCTGCTGCGCTTCACCCGCATTTACGACCAGCTCATGTCCGGGCACACCGATGAGCCGTGGCTGAAAGAAGTCGAGGAGCGGGATAACCTGTTCCCGGAGGTTAACGCCGCTTACTGGCGGTAATTGCCGGACAGCGGGGCATGCAGCCACCGCCCTTCGTCCTCCTCCTCGTTCTCGTTCTCGTCCTCGGAGCGTCTTGCAAAGGCGAGGACGAGAACGAGAAGGAGGACGAGGACGAAAGGCTCCCCGCCTCAAATCGGCGCCGAGGGCGCGTTCACTTCTTTGCTTCCCGCTTGCGCCACGCGCGCTCGTGCCGTCGCGTCTCGCTTCGCAGCAAATCCTCGGCGGACCAGCCCCGGCTCTGCGCATAGCGTGCCAGCTTGAAAAGGTCTTCGGCCACCTGGGCCCGCGTGCGCTTGCGGCTGGACGGCGCGCCTTCCGTCAGGCCGGCCCGGCGCGCCTTCTTGAGCAGCTTCTCGGCGCGCAGCAGGGCCGGCAGATGTTTCGGGATGCCGTCCAATGCCGAGGGCCGGGCATGGCGGGTGCCGTGTTTCTCGGCCCGTTTGATCTTCTCCCAGTTGGCCCAGACCTGGTCCACGTCCTTGACCCGCAGTTTGCCGAAGACGTGCGGATGACGGCGTATAAGCTTGTCCGAGATATGGCGGGCGACGCGCTCGAAATCGAACGCGCCACGCTCTTTGGCGAGCTGGCAGTGGAAGACCACCTGCAGCAGCAGGTCGCCCAATTCCTCTTCGAGTTCATGGTCGTCGCCGGCTTCGATGGCGTCTATGAGCTCATACACCTCCTCGACCGCGTGCCAGCGCAGCGTGCGGTGGTCCTGCTCGCGGTCCCAGGGACAGCCGTTGGGCGCGCGCAGGCGGGCCATGATCCGGAGCAGTTCGTCTATAGCGCGACGTCGTTTCATAGCGGAGACATGAATACTCAGATAGTAGCGTAAGCCTCCGGCTTGCGTTGGTCCGAACAAGCCTCTGGGTTTTTCACTCGCTGGGCCTGCATGCCCATCGGCGCAACCCGGAGGGTTGCCGCGACGTTCGCAAGCCGGAGGCTTACGCTACTACCTGAACAGTTACGCGGAGACATTGCGCTCTACCATCTTCACAAGATCACCAGGTTGTCGCGGTGGACGACTTCGACGCGCTGGAGCTTGCGCGCCTTGACCTCCGCGGCGGTGAAGTCCGCAATGCCGCGCGCGAACTCCGTGCCGTCCAGGTCGCAGATCCGCACGACGTCACCCGCTTCGAACTCGCCCTCACAGCGGGCGATGCCCGGCGGCAACAGGCTCTTGCCGCCTTCGCGCAGGGCCTTCTTCGCCCCGGCATCCACGAACAGCGCGCCCTTGGGATAGTGGAAGAAAGCAATCCAACGTTTGCGCCCTTGCAGCCGCGTCGGCTTGGGCACGAACAGCGTGCCCTCCTCCTCGCCGTTCACCACGCGCGCGAGCACCTGCTTCTTTCGCCCGGAAGCTATCACCAGCGGGATGCCCGACCGCACGGCGATCTTCGCGGCCTCAATCTTGGACGCCATGCCTCCGACAGCGGTGGCGCTGTCGGTCCCCTTGGCCAGGCGTTCCACCGCCTGGTCAATGCGCTCGATGGTGGGAATGGTGCGGGGGTTGGCCTTGCCGAAATTCTCCAGCACGCCGTCCACCGAGGTCAGGATGATCAGCAAGTCCGCCGGGAGCAGCGAAGCGACCAGCGCCGAGAGCTTGTCGTTGTCGCCGAACTTGAGTTCCGTGAACGACACGACGTCATTCTCGTTGATGATGGGCACGACGCCGCGGCTGAGCAAGGTGACCAGCGTGTTGCGGGCGTTGAGGTGGCGCTCGTGGTGCTCGAGATCGTCGTGGGTCAGCAGGATTTGGGCGACGGCCAGCCTGTGCGCGCCGAATAGCTTCTCATAGATGGCCATAAGGCGGGATTGCCCCACCGCCGCGCAGGCCTGCAGCTCGGCGAGTTCGGCCGGGCGTTTCGTGTAGCCCAGCGCGCCCATGCCGGCGCCCACCGCGCCGGAGGACACCAGCACGACCTCCCGGCCCGCCTGGCGTTGGGCAACGACCTGCCCCACCAACTGCTCCATCTGGGCAAGGTCGGGCTGCTTCCGGCTGTCGGTGAGGACGCCGGTGCCGAGCTTGACGACGACGCGGGTCAGGTCTTGCAGCAGTTTGGAGCGCACGGATGATCTTCTAGTCAAGGCAGGCGGCTACCGAAAGGCGAAAATGCGCGAGGCCCGCCTCGTCCCGCCTGCCCTGGGGTGCGTCCTGCAGTACGACCAGCACGCTAATTCACGGGCGCAAAGCGTCAGAGCCTTTTGCGCCGGAATGGTTCCC
>Ga0335069_10001685_pt1 | contig 35368 bp, 14 predicted proteins | sample Lox_Sample_11_FD_206714 | JGI IMG/M metagenome (GOLD analysis project Ga0335069, IMG submission 206714) | Soil microbial communities from Loxahatchee National Wildlife Refuge, Florida, United States - Lox_Sample_1.1 | ecosystem: Environmental > Terrestrial > Soil > Wetlands | place: USA... | reverse complement strand
ACCCATTATCTCCTGCTGGGCGACAATGCCGACTACCGCACTAACTTTCCCCAATTGACGGTGCTGCTCCGGCAGGGGCAGTCCCCCGAGCAGGCGTTCACGAACGCTTTCCACACCAGCTTGCCCGGGATGCAGGCCGACCTGGCCCGGTATCTTGCGCGCGGCAAGTTTAAGCCGCTCACGGTGAAGTTAAGCGCCGCGGTTGACCTGCGCCGGGCGTGCGTCACGCAAAGCATCTCGCCCGCGGAAGTCTGCTTCCGGCTTGGAGACGAACTCCTTCACATTGGCCGGTTTGACGCCGCCGAGTGGTACTTCCGCCAGGGCGAGAAACTGGCGCCCAACAGCCCCCTGCCGTGCGAGGGACTCGGCTTCCTGGTGGCCAGACGGGGGCAGCCCGCGGAGGCCGTGAACTGCTTTCGCAAGGCGCAGCAACTCGGGCAGCTCAGTTACCTGGCCCTTTTTGCCTCCGCCCAGCAGCAGTGTGCCCTGGCGGCGGGTGGCCCAAACCTGCGCCCGCTCGAACCGGCAGCGGCGGCGGAGGTTCGGGCCGAGTTGGAGCAGTCGCTTGCGCTGATGCCGGATTTCGGCCCAGCTCACCACCTGCTGGGCGCGCTCGACTTGGTTCAGGGCCACGACCTGGCGGACGCCGAGCGGCATATCCGGCGGGCCACGGAGCTGGAGCCTGAGAACCAGGCCTATTCTCTGGCGCTGGCCCAAGTGGAGTTCGCCCGCGGCGATACCGAGGCAGCCCGGATTACGCTGGAAGCACTCCGGCTGGGCTACGTCGCCCCCGACATTCGTGCCCGCGCCGCGGAGATGCTCAAGGCCCTGGCGCAACGGGGCGAACCGGCCAGGTAGGGGGAACCTGCCTGCCCCTGGCCGCGCGATTCCCGCTGGAATCAGTGATGCCCCTACGGTGATACCCCGGTGTGTCTCCCATGGGGCCCGGACCACATGGGAGACACACCGGGGAATCGCCGTATCCCCGCCTCAGAGCCCCACGGTTTAGGGGCTGGCAGCCGATCCCTTTGACCACAGGGCCTCCCGCAACCCCGAGCGCCGGCTGATCTTACGCTGGATGGCCGTCTTGAAGATGGCCGGGTCGGTCCAGAGCTCGACGTGTTTGCTGGCGCGGGTCAGCCCCGTGTAAACCAGCTCCCGGCTCAGCACCGGGCTGTCCTCACCGGGCAAGATCAGCAGGACGCGCTCGAACTCCGAGCCCTGGCTTTTGTGGACGGTCATGGCGTAGGCGGTCTCGTGCTCCGGGAGGCGCAGGGGCATGAAGTCGCGGACGGTCTGGTCCGGCCCCGCGAAGCAGGCCCGCAGCTCCTTGTTCTCGTTCAGGCGCACGATGCCGACATCGCCGTTAAACAGCTTCAGGTTGTAATCGTTGCGCACGACCATTACGGGTTGGCCGGCGTAGAAGGGCGCGTCAGCGGCAATCAAGCCGGCTTCGGCCAGAATGGCCTCCACCAGGCGGTTCAGGTTCTGCACGCCGTAGGGGCCGTTGCGCAGGGCGCAGAGTATGCGGAATTCGGCGAAGGCGGACAGGGCTTCGGTGGGATTGGAGGCCTGCAGACAGGCTCTGTAGCCCGCGAGCACGAGGGGTCTCAAGGCGTCCTTTAGGGCGGCGGGCTGCGGCACGGGACGCCAGGCAAACGAGTGCGAAGCGACAGGGGAGGCGCACGAGGATGCAGGATGGAGGATGGAGGATGGAGTCGCACCCTGCTTCAACCCTCCATCTTCCAGGCTCGCGTTGGTGCTGCCAAGCAACGCGACTGCCTTGTCGGCGTTGCCTTCATTCACAGCCCGGCTGAGCTGGAAAATGGCGCTTTGCTCGCCGAAGCGGTAGTTCTTGCGTAGCTCCACAATGCAATCCGAAAGGTCTGAACTGGGCGCTCGGCCCTTCTCGGCCGGCAGTTGCTGGCCCGTAGCCGCCTTGAATTCGGTGATGAAAGCGTCTGAGAAGCTATGCGCTTGGCCGCCATCGCACAGGTCAGCAAGGACCGCCCCGGCTTCCACCGAGGCTAACTGGTCTTTGTCCCCCAGCAGAATGAGGCGGGCCGAGCGCGAGACGGCGGCCACGAGCTTCGCCATGAGCGCCAGGTCCACCATGCTGGCCTCGTCCACCACGATCGTGTCGTAGGGCAGCGGGTTGTCGGCATCGTGACGGAAGAAGGCCGAGTCCGGAATATAGCCGAGCAAGCGGTGCAGGGTGCTGGCTTCTGCCGGGAGGCGGTCCTTGATGTTCGCCGAGCAGGGCAAGGTTGCCCGGGCGGCTTTGACGGTTTCCTGCAACCGCGCAGCGGCCTTGCCGGTGGGGGCGGCCAGGGCAATGCGCATCGAGGGGTGCTGTTCCAGGAGCAGGGACAGGAGGACGACGGCCGTGCGGGTCTTGCCGGTGCCCGGCCCGCCGGAGATGATGCAAAACCTCCTGCGGGTAGCGGCAAAGGCGGCCACCAACTGCCAATTGGTTTCATGGGTAGCTCCCACGACCGTTTGTCCTGCAACGGGACCATGAACCAACCCCTCACCCGGCCTGCGGCCACCCTCTCCCCATCGGATGGGGAGAGGGAAGGGGTGAGGGGCTTGCGCGGCGCGGTCCGGTTCATGGAGAGGTTGCTGAGGGAAAAGCGCGGCGAGACTGTGCTGGAGCCGGTCCTTGTCCATTGCCGGTGCAGGCTCGGCGGCCAGGCGGGCGATGTTCTGGGCGAGCGTGGTCTCGTATTTCCAGTAGCGGTGAAGGTACAGGCGGCCACCCTCATCCAGCACCAGTGGTGTGAAGTCGCCGGGCCTGCCCACGACGGGAGAGCTCCTGAGCTTGTCCAGGAAGGCTGACGTGTTGGGCCAGGATGAGAGCCCCAGCTCGGCGAGGCTTTCGGGCGGCAGAGCCTTTGCGTCCAGCGCCTCAAGGTCCACGCAGATGTGGCCTTGGCGGCAGTGGTAGCTCACCAGGGCCGCCGCCAGTCTCACCTCAGGCACCCCGCCGGACAGGCGGCCCATTAAGGCGGCAAAGTGCCGGTCAATTGGCGCGAGGGTGCCTTCAGGGCCACTGCTCCGGGGCGGCTTGGTGTCGGTGCTCATTGTTGGCTGGTCACTTATCGCCCTTCAGCAACGCTGAGAGTTGTTCAATGGCGCTCTGCGACGGGCGGTCACGGAACACTCCGCGGTCGGGATGCGCCGGCTCAACGCCGCGCAGGAACAGGTAAATCACACCGCCGAAGTGGCGCTCGTATGCATAGCCCGGCACGCGCAGGGCCAGGTACTTGTGCAGCGCGACCGCGTAGAGATGGTATTGGAGGAAATAGTGCTCCCGCAGCATCTCATCCCTGACGGCCTGGGCGGAATAATCCTCGGGCCGGTTGCCCAGCCAGTTCGACTTCCAATCCGCCAGGTAGAAGCGGCCGTCGAACTGGAAGACCATGTCAATGTAGCCTTTTAGCAAGCCTTGGACGGGGTCAAAGGCCACGCGCCCGAGCTGCGGCGGCACTGCGGACGTCCAGCCCAGTTTCCCGAGCCGCTCCTGCAGGCGGGCGGCCGACACCCCCTGGACCGGGAAGCAGAACTCGACCTCCTTGAGACAATCCCCCGGCGTCGTGTTCTTCAGGACGAAATCCGCCCGGTCCTGGGCGAGAGGCAAGCGCACGAGCTTCTGCAGCATCTGGTGAACCGCCCGGCAGTGAGCCGGCTCAGTGATCCCATGCGCCTGAAGGCGCTCCTGCACAAGCCGGAGCATTTCAGCATCCCGGGCCTGGAAGTCGAGGTGTTCGAGTATGTCATGGAGGCAGACGCCCGCCTTCGCCCCTCGGGGGAAGGCAAACAGACCTTCGGCCTGCGCCTCCGCTTCGGGTCGTGGAGCGACGACGCGGTCGCGGTCGGGCAGTTCTTCGCGCAGGCCCTCATGGAAGTAGGTGAAGCTGGAGATGAGCCAGTCGCGCCGGATGTGGCCTTTGAACCGGCGGCATTCGAGCTTCTCGCCCGTAGTGGCGACAGGGCTGTAGCGAGCGGCCACAGGTTCCGGGAGGTCGGAGAGGGCGAGGGCGCCGCCTGATTTTTCGCTCAGCGCGGCGAGATCCGCGCGCATGGCTTCGTCGGTAAGCGCCCTGAAATGCGTTTCGAGTGTAGCCAGCGGCGGCGGGACAGCCGCATCGGGCGGCCGGTGCAGCAGCCACGACGGGGCTGAGGTCCCCGCGCCCCTGATCCCGCCCCACGGCAAGTAACACCGGTGTTTGGCTCGCGTCAGCGCGACATAGAACAGCCGCACATTCTCGGCCAACCGTTCGAGTCGCGCCTGCTGTCGGTGCTCCTCGGCGACGTCAGGCCCGAGATCGCGCACGAGCTTATGGCCTTGCCCGGGGTGATGGAAGAAGACCTGTTCTTCGCCGCCGCGCTTGATGTCCGCATCCCGCCAGGAGAACAGGCAGAAGGTGACCGGGTATTCGAGCCCCTTGCTCTTGTGCACGGTGACTATCCGCACGGCGTTGTCGTCCCGTTCCAGGCGCAACTGATGTTCTTCGGCCGCTTCCCCTTCCTGGCCCATGCGCTCGGCAAGCCACTTCTGCAGCCCGGTCACGCCCAGGCGACGCTCCGTTTCCGCCTGGTGCAGGACTTCGCCGAGGTGAAGGAGGTTCGTCAGCCGTCGCTCGCCGTCCGGGAAGGCCAGCAGGCGCTGGCGAATCTGCTGGCGCTGCAGCCAGTGGCGGAACATGCGGAAGAAGCCGTGTTCGCCCCACAGCTCGGCGTAGTCATGAAAGAGCTGCACCCATGTCTGCCACTGGGCCTCGCCGCATTCCGCCAATTGACCGCCGTCCACGCCAAAGAGGTCTGTCGCCAGCGCCGACCTGACCATGCGCTCATCGCCCGGCAGCGCGATGCCGGCCATGACACGGTACAGCTCCGCCGCTTCGTGCGATTCGAACACGCTGGCCGCGGTGTGGAGCACGCTGGGAATGTTCAACGCGCCCAGGGCCTCCTGAACCCTCGCGGCCTGCTTGTTCTCCAGCACGAGCACGGCAATGTCTTCAGGCTTGAGCCGGCGGTCGCCGATGCGGGTGTCGGCGTTGAGCAGGCGCACGACCTCGGCGGCCACGACCTGCGGCAGGACCTCGACGGCCAGGGTCCTGGAAATCTCTTTGCCGCCGGCGCGCTTCCAGAACCAGAGCTGGAAAGGCGGCTCTCGCTTCCCCGCCAGCGTGAGCGGTTCGGCGTCAGCCTTTCCCTGGGCCACGACTTCCCGGAAGGCGATGCGGTCGAACACGAAGCTGGCCGGGGCAGCGCTGAAGATCTTGTTCACCGCCGTGACGAGGCCGGTCTCGGAGCGCCAGTTCTCGCCCAGCGTGTAGCGTCGGGCCGCCTGGTCGGAAGCTTCGAGGTAGGTGAAGATATCCGCCCCGCGGAAGCCATAGATGGCTTGCTTCGGATCGCCAATCAGGAACAGGAAGGTCTTCCCACCCCCGAAGGCGCGGCGGAATATGGAGCACTGCACCGGGTCCGTATCCTGGAATTCATCAATCAGCGCGGCCCGGTAGCGCGCCTGCAAGCTCTCGGCCAGCGCCGGGCCGCCCGGAGCCGATAGGGCGTCATCCAGGCGCGTCAGCAGGTCGTCGTAATACTGAACCTTGCGCTCGGCTTTGCGGCGCGGCAGTTCAGCCCGCGCAAACTCCACGAAAGCAAGCTGGAGCCCGGCCAGCCAGACCTGCTCGGCCCGGCACAGCTCCTGGCACAACTCGAAGAAGCGGTGCGCCGGCACCGGCGCCTTGCCGTTCTTTCGTTTCCCGTCCAGCAGGCTCGTGGTGCAGAAATCCATGAGGCATGTCAGCGCCTCGAACGCGGTGTCGCTCTGGGAAAAGCACGCATCGAGCTGCTCGAAACGCAGGGCCATTTCCTCGTCGTCGTTATAGGGCGAGTTGCCCCAACCGCTGGCCGAGCCGAAGCAGGCCTTGATTTGCGTCGCCTCCGCCAGCCACAGCTTGCGCGCCGCCTGGTATAGCTCCTCCAACTCTGCCGACAGCGACTCCAGCGTGCGGCCCTTGGCCGGCGACAGGAACTCGATATGCGGGTAGTTGATGCAGGTGCGCAGCAGCCCGGCCAGCCGCTCCGGCCCCAGCCCGTTCTTGAGCGCAAAGCGCACCAGTGTCGGGCCGGCTTCGTAGAAGTGCCTGCGCCAGAAGTCGTCCGCAACCTCTTGCAGGAACTCGGCGGGGTCGGTGATCAGCTCCGTGTCAAAGAGCACGCCCGTCTCGAAGGCCCGGTCCCGCAGCGTGCGCTGGCAGAAGCCGTGAATGGTGTAGATGGGCGCCTCGTCGAAGCCACACAGGGCATTCTGCAGCCGGGCCCGCATCTCGTGCGCCTGGTCCCGGTGTTTCGTGACCAGCGCCTGCAGGAACGGCACGTCGCTCTTGCCGGAGACGAACGCCCGCAACGCCTCGGTCAGCGCGCGGCGGACGCGGTCACGCAGTTCTTCGGTGGCGGCATCCGTGTAGGTGACGGTGAGGATCTCTCGGACCGACAGGTTCTCCTCCAGGATGAGCCGAACGAACAGGGCCGTAATCGCATAGGTCTTGCCCGTGCCGGCGCTCGCCTCAATAAGGCTGGTGCCACGCGCTAGCGGCGTGTGGTTAAGGCGGAAGGGAATTACGTCCTTCACTCCTTCACCTCCTCGGCGACTTGCAGCAGTGGGTGGAATATCGCCCGGGCCACGGCTTGGAACGCGCCGTCCAGCACGTCGCCATTCCTGAAGAACAGGGCGAAGTACTCGTCCTCGCACTCACCGCGGGCGGTGAACTCGTTGCCGAGCCACTTCTCTTCGGCAAAGTCCAGCGGGGTCTTTGTGCCTCTGCCCTTCTTCCCCTGCGCTGCCTTGTAATCCGCGGCCGCGAACGCATACGAGCTTTCCGGGAAAAGCTTCAGTGGCTCGCACAATCCCGCCCAGTAGTAATCGAGCAAGGTCTGCAGTGAATTGCGCGCGTTGGGCGCGGAGCCGATTCTCCAGATCGAGTTGGCGCCTACGATCACCGAATGCGGCGCAACGCCGTCGGCGCGAACAGCGTCCCATACCAGGTGCTCTACCCAGGCCCGCAAAAGGTCCTTGGCCTTGATGACAGCCGGCCGATAGAAGAGCAGCCCCTCCGGGGTAAGGTGGCCAACCGTGCCGGTGAGCGTGAACTCGCCGAGGACCAACTCGAATGGCACTGCCGGCTGCACGCTCTCGGGCTTGAAGGGCTGCAGGCGGGTATGGAACAGATTCACGTCCCCGAGCACCTGGGCGAATTGGGCATTGCCTGATACGCCCGCGGGCAAACGGCCCGAGGCGCGCACGAGATCGCAGGAGTCCGTTAGGCTCGCGCCGGCTACTTTCATGTCGAGCAGCTCCTGCTGCAGTTGATAGCGCTCCAACCCCTCCACGCTGAACACTTCCCTCTCTTCCATGGCTGCCGCCACCGAAGGCAGACGCAGCCCAAGCCTCTTCACTGCCAGGAACTTCGCCGGGTGCGACAGGAACGCGGTCAGCATTTCTAGCGTCAGCCGCCGCCACTCCAGTTCGGGCGGCGCAAGCGGCCTGGAGATCAAGTCGCCGGGCATCTTGCGTTCGGGCAAGAGGACCTGGCTAGCCTTGAGGTTCTCGCGGGAATAGCTGAATAGCCGTCCCTTGCCGAAATACGCCGGGCTGAAGGCCTGCAGGCGGTGGCGCGTAACGAGGTGGTCCTCGATGATCTTCTTGCCCTTAAGTTCAAATCCTTGCGCCACGTAGTCCAGCAATTCACTCACGAGCACCGACGGAGGCGCCTCGCTGTTGTCCTTGATGGATTGGCCGACGTAGCTGATGTAGAGCCGTTCGCGGGCCGAGATGAGTGTCTCGAGGAAGAGGTAGCGGTCGTCTTGCCGGCTGGACCGGTCGCCGAGGCGGGGCTCCCGCGCCATCAGGTCGAAGCTCAGTTGCGGCGAGGTGCGCGGGAACGCGCGGTCGTTCATCCCCAGCAAACAGATCACTTTCGCTGGGATGCTCCGCATCGGCTTCAACGCGCAAAACGTCACGCCGCCCGTCAGGTAGCCCGACCCGAAGCGGTCCTCCGACAGATCGCGGCTTAATTGCTCCAGGACCACGCCGAGTTCGACTGGTTCGTCAAACCCCGCCTTCGCCGCCGTGCGCGCGAGCTTTTCCAGGCAGGCTCCCAGGACCTGCACCTCGGGTGTCTCAGCCGCCGCCGGTTCGAAGAAGCTGTCCAGCAGGTTCCGCAGCGTGACGACCCACTGCTCCAGCGCGCGGGGCTTCTTGAGCGATCTCAGGGAGGCAAAGAGCCATTCGAGGAACTCCGCGAAGTTGCCCAGTACTTCGCTCGCGTTGCCTTCGAGGTCATCGTAGGGCAGGACGCCTGCGAAGAGCTTTTCACTGTGGCCGGCCATGGCATAGCCCAGCAAGAGCCGGTCCAGCCCATGCCGCCACGTGTTCTCGTTCCAGCCCGGCAGCCCGAGCGCCGTCCGCTGGTCCTGGTCCTGCCCCCACCGGATGCGAACCTGCTCGACCCAGTGCCGCACCAATTCGAGGTCTTTTTCAGTGAGCCCAAACTTGCGTCGCACCGCGGGGGCTTCCAGCAGGGACAGCACCGCGCTGGCGCCCAGGCGCGACTCGGCCAATTGCAGCAACGCGAGGAACGTCTCAACCAGGTGGCTTTGTGCCCGGGCGCTCCCGTCGGCAATGCTGAAAGGAATGCGGAAGGGCTCCTGTTCCGGCGAGCCGAACACGGCCTGGATGTAGGGCGCATACAACTCAATCTCGGGAATCATGACCAGGATGTCCCGCGGCGCCAGTTGCGGGTCCCGCTCAAACCAATCCAGCAGGTGATCGTAAAGGACTTCCAGCTCCCGCACCGGGCTATGGCACGAATGGACCTGCACCGAGTCGTCCTCCGCCGCTACGGCTTCACGACCCCCTGGTTCCGACGCCCGGTCCTCCAAGGTCAGGATGTCTGTTTGAATACGCGCCAACAGGTGCGTTCCGGGCGGCGGCGCGAACAGCGACGGCTCGGCTTCCTGCCAACCTCCCGTCTCGTGCAGGAGCAGCAGGAAGTCCCTCCCCAATTGCCCCATCGAAGCCAGCAGGCGATTTCCCGTTTCCAGGTGCAATTCCCCGGCCTCGGAAGCCGCTTTGCCGACGCGTCGGAGCGTTTGCTCCTGCTCCCGCCCCGAGCTGATATAGCCCCAGAACTGCTCGCAGGGCTCCAGCACATAAAGGCTCACCTCGATGTGGCGGGCCAGTGCCGCCAGAATCTGCAGGTAAGACGGCGGGAGCGCGGAAATGCCAAAGACGCTGATCCGCTCGGGCAGGCCGCCCACAGGACCGGCGGCCCGCTGCAAGGTCTCGATGCACTGGGCCTGCAGGGCGGCCGGATGCTGCTCGCGGAAGGGAACGCTCACCTCGCGCCACAACGCCGCCTGCCATTCCCCGCCCGCGCCTGACTCCCATTCCCGCACCAGTTCAGGCCGGAAGACCAGGTACTGGTCGAAGACGTAGGCGATGCGATTGGCCAGTTGAAACAGCTTCCGGCCATCCTGCTCCCGCCCCAGGTAGCTGTTGAGGCTGGCAAACCCGGGCTGCGCGAGGAGCCGGGGCACCTGCTTCATGATTCGCCAGACCAGCAGTTCGGGCTCGTAGGCCGCCTCCGCCGATAGGCCTGGCAGGACGGCTTTGAACACTTCGTAGCTGAAGGCGCGGGGGAATGGGAACCGGTAATTGCTGCAGATCCCAAGCTGCTCGCCCAGTTGCAGCCTCAGCCACCGCGCCATGCCCTGGCTTTGCACCACTATGATCTCCGGCGCCAGCGGCGAACGCAGCGGCCGGCGCACGCTCTGAGCCAGGCTCCCGGCCAGGTTCTCCAGCCGGTTACTGGTATGCAGCCACAGGTTCACGGTGACGAAGTCTCGACTGCCGAGAGTGCAGTCGCCAGGTTGCCAGGTCAAGAAAGCGCCTGGAGCTCGCGCATCAGCAGCTTCCAAATCTGGTCAATCGCCCCTGTTGCGAAACTCCGCTTGCGTTCGGTCGCATCATCGGCTAAAAAGGGATTCGCTTTGGAAGCGGGTGTGGTTCAGTGGTAGAATGCGGGCTTCCCAAGCCTGAGATGAGGGTTCGATTCCCTTCACCCGCTCCATTGATTATCAAGGACTTACGAATGAGTGCAGTAAGAGTGCAGTAGGTTAAGCTCCAGAATTCACGCCGGACACCCAGGTTGGAATCGGAAAACTTGGGTAAAAAGAGGGGTGGCGCCAAAGGGTTGTACATTTTTGCACTCCATTCGCTTTTCACTCAGAGAATTGGATACGTAAGTCCTGACCCCCAACCTCAGACGTCGCGCGATCCGTTTGAGTGACATGGTCGTTTCCTGCTGCAACCGCCAGGCGATCTTCACCTTTTCCCCTCCCTTTGCGTCGCCGCTGCAGTTCCGCCTCCACCACGCCTTCGGCGTAGATGCTGTCCGCTTCGCGCAGCTCGTTGGCTGGTCAGCGGGCGTTTTTACCCAGAAACCTGGAAGAGAACCTCGAAGGCCAGCGCCGCCGCTGCCGTGCGGGTCTCGACGCCGAGCTTCTGGAAAATGTGCTCCGTGTGTTTGTGGACCGTGCCCGTGCTGAGCCTGAGGATGATTCCAATCTCCGGATTGGATTTCCCCTGCGCCAGCCACCACAGCACCTCCGCTTCCCTCCCGGTTAGCCCGAGCTTGCGAAGGGCAGCCGCTGATAATTTCGCCCGCTCCTCCAGGACCAGTAACGACCTGCCCGGCGCGCAGTCGTTCAACAACCGAATCGTCAGCCTTCCGAGTTCGCGCTCCGCGACCAGCGGCAAGCGCTCTCGCGGGAGCTCGTTCGCGCGGGTCGCCGGCAACTGCTGTTGGCGAATCCAGGAACGCACCGCGTCAGGCAATTGCTGCGCTTCCCGTGGCTTGGGGAAATATTGTCGCAGCCAGCGGTGCGCGCACGCCGGGCAGGTGCGCATCGCGCCCCGGGAATCGAGCGCGATGACGGAGCGCGCAGTGGCCTCCAGCGCGCCGGTCATCCCGGCCGCTTCGCGGCGTAATTCATGAATAATTTGGGCATTGCCATAGGCTTGGAACAGGTGCGGGCGAAGTAGGTTCAGGACGAGCCGGTCCTGCTCCGAAAAATCACGGTGGTCGCGGATCAGGGCAATCGCGACGCTATTGGGCGGGCGCTCCGGCAGGTAGAACGCCATTTGGAATTCCACCCCGGCGCGGCGGAAAATCTCACAATAGAGCGCGGTTTCGTGATAAGCGCCGCGGGACATGAAGTCGGATATCTTCCGGGCTGTGCCGTCACCCGTGCGTTGATAGTGGCGGATTAACGGCTGTTCGCGCAGCAACAGAGCCCACGCGCGATCCGGCGGACCCAGGCTGACGTCCGGCGGATCAAAGATGTGAGCACCGCGGCGCTGCCGCGGGTTGAACTCATTGTAGGAGGAGTAAGTGGCCGAAACCATTTTGGGAACCAATGACAGCAGCCGGCGCCCAAAGCTTTCGAGGTCGTGATGCGCATAAATCGCCGCCACGCCATCAAGCACGCTTCGGAAATCCTTCTGACGCAAGTTTTCCATGCGCGAGGAGCAGCTTAGCCGGGGTCCTGGGAGAAAAGCTCGAACGCCTGCGCTGCCGCCGCAGTGCGGGTCTCGACGCCGAGCTTTTCGAATATATGTTCGGTGTGTTTGTGGACGGTGCCCACGCTCAATCCGAGAATAGTTCCAATCTCAGGATTGGTCTTTCCCTGAGCGACCCAGAGCAGGATTTCGGCCTCGCGGGCAGTTAAACCAAGCGGTCGCAGCGCGGCGGCAGAGAACTCCGTGCGCTGCTCCTGCATCACGAGCGTCTGCTGGCCGGGGCTCGAATCCGCCACCAAACGGACGGTGAGCCGCCGGCCTGGGCGATCGACCCGCAGCGGCTGGCGAGGCGCCGGGAGGTTCCCCTTTCCACCGGTCGGGAATTGGTGGCTACAGAACCATGAGCGCAGCGTGTGGGGCAGTTGGCTTTTTTGACGGGGCGCATCGAAATAATCCGCCAGTAACCGCCGCGCTCGGGCCGAGCAGAAACGCACGGCGCCCTTGCCGCTCAAAGTAACGATCCCTTCCGGGGACGCGTCCAGCGCCTGTTTTGCGAGGGCGGCCTCGTCGCGCAGGAGATGAATTGTTTCCGCATTGTGATAGGCCTGAAACAGGTGCGGCTGAAGCAGGTTTAACAGGAGCCGTTCGCGCTCGGAGAAGTCGCGCCGGTCCCGGACGAGCGTGACCGCGACGCTGTCGGGGGGACGTTCCGGCAGGTAGGAAACCATCATGTACTCGACACCCAACTTCCGGAAATACTCCCGGTAAAGCGGCGACTCACGATAAGCCCGCCGGGGCAGAAAATCGGACATCTTGCGGGCTGAAACGTCGCCGGTGCGCTGGTAGTGGGTCATGAGCGGGTGAATATCGGCGATGTTCGACATGTCTTCCTTGCTGAGCCCAAAGTCCAACCCGGCGGGACAGGTGCGGTACCATCCCCGCTTCGTTCGCGCGTTCACTCCGCTGCAAGCCGCATAGCTGCACGGCAGCAGCTTAAAACCAAGCTGGGTGGCGTGCGGACCAAACGTGTCCAGGTCATGGTGCGCGTAAAGCTCCACCAGGCAATCGAGCAGTGCTCGGAAGTCGCTGTGTGTTAATCGGGCCATAGCAATCGCCGTGTCTGCAGTCGCCAATGCTGAAGGTTGCCGTGCTTTCTTCGGAGTCCTCCGGCGGGGCTACCCGCGACCCCGTAACCGGCCGGGTCCGGCGTACGCCATTCAGCGTACTCACAATCCTCCTTCGCTGTGCGATTATCAAACAGAAAGATGCCAGACATAAGTAAACATGTTTCGAATTGCTGGACGGCGTTAACCGCGATGGAAGGGAAGGAGCGAGCGATGAACAGAACCGAAAACCATCGGTACGCGAAGGGGAAGTGGTCACTGGCCGCGCTGGCCAGCCAGCGTTCTTGGCGCCTGGCAAGACCTCGTCGGCAGTTCGGCCCCGTCCTGCCTGCTACCGCTGGCAGCGGGCGCCGGCCCGTGCTTCCCTCTTCGCCAATTCATGCGCTGAGCTTCCATCACAACGACGCTGCTTTCGAGCGGCAACTAACCCAAATTATGAAACCATACCTCTCATCATACCGGGATAACCAAAAGTCCATGCTTACCAGAACCCGCCTGCTTTCAACCGTCACCCTCCTGTTGGGGTTATGCCTTAGTTGCGGCACTGCCGCCCGGGCCGGCTGCCCGATAGACTTCGAAGACCTCCCGCTGGGCACGGCCGTCACCAACCAATATTTGGGAGTCACCTTTTCCGTGCTGCCGCAGACCTGCTCCGGTTCCCCGGCCCTGTACATGCGCATCGCCAACTCCTCGGGCGGCACCTCCTCCGGCACCAAGTGCCTCAAGATTGACACCGGGTGCCCTGATTTCAGCGACGACTACCTCCGCATGGTCTTCGCCAACCCGCAAACCAGCGTGAGCTTCGTGCTCGGCGACGACGGCGTCCCATACACGATCCGGTACTACAACACAACCAGTAGCGGCGGCCTTATCGGGTCTTTCATCGTAAATACCTCCTCCGGGGTCCATACGCTGGTCACCGTCACTGGCGTCAACATCTTGCGGATCGAGGTCCAATCCGTCACCGGCGGTTACTATGAGGCGATTGATGACCTGACCTTTGACGCCGATCTTACCCCGCCCATCGCGGAGATTACCTCCCCAGCCTACCAGGCGTGTGATTGCAACGACAACGTCAACGTCTATGGGCGCTCGTGCGAGGACAATGGGGTCTTCGACCACGACACGCTTTACTACATGCCGGTTGGAGGGAGTACCTGGACGTTCGTCGGCAGCTATTCCACCCCGGCCTGCAGCCCGAATAGCCTTCTATACACTTGGAATTCCACGGGCCTGCCTGAAGGGCTGTATTACTTGAAGTTGACGACCTACAACAAGTGCGGCCTCAGCTCCGAAGCGGTCACTGTGGTCAGCGTTGACCGCACCATTTCCGCGGCGATGCGCCAACCAGCGACACCGATGATTGTGGGCGGCACGAACTGCATTGATGGCAGCGTCAGCGACGGTTGCTTCGCTTATTACACCGTGGAGCGGAGCGTGCCCAACACCAGCACCTACGTTCCCGTGGATGGGGCCCACCCTCAGTATTCTATTCCTGTGATTAATGACCCTCTGGCAACCTGGAATACGACCACAAACTCGGATGGGGAGTACAAGGTCCGGCTTACCGCCTTTGATCTGTGTGGCCATGGATCCACGCCGCAGGAGGTTAAGGTCACGGTGGACAATACGCCGCCGGTGGCCAACATCTCCTCCCCCGTCCAATGCTCGAAGATGAATGGCCTGGTGCCTGTCTTCGGAACGGCTTCTGATGCCAATCTCCAAAGCTGGGTCCTGCAATACTCCAGCGCCAACTCGCATAGTTGGGTCACCATAACTTCTGGCAGTTCCTCCGTCGTCAATGGACTACTCGCCAATTGGGACACCACCGGCTTGCCCCAGTGCGCCTATACGTTGCGCCTGGTGGCCACCGACCAGTCACGCGTCAACCTCGACTGCTCCGGCAGTTCCGGCGCCAACCAATCCGAATACCTGCTCGACCTCGATGTGGTCAGCGATCCCCTGGCTCAGGACAGTGACGGGGACGGCATGCCCGACGCCTGGGAGGTGGCCCACGGTTTCAATCCCTACGACCCTTCTGACGCCTTGCAGGACGCCGATAATGACGGCCAGAGCAACCTCGCGGAATACCTCGCCGGGACCGACCCGCACGACCCGCATTCCCTGCTGCGGATTACCTCCATCGCTCGTGAGGGGGCTGATACCCGCGTTGCCTGGACCACCGTGGGGAGCCATAACTACCTGCTCCAAGGGGGCACCAACATCACGACCGGCATCCATAGCAACGTCAGTCCGCTGATTAGCATCCCTCCCGGCGGCTCCTCGACCACGAACTACTTGCATGTCAACGGCGCAACCCTGCCGGAGGGATTCTACCGCGTCCGCCTTGCTCCCTAAGCACGTCTCAGGCGCCGACCGCCTTTTAGGAAGGAGAACGATATGCAAAAGTTCGCACATCAAGACAGCCGCAACCCACGTGGGCACTCGGTTGCCTTAGTGCTTGCCGCGTTAGGTTGGCTAGCCTCGGCAGGTCGGGGGCAGCCCAACTGCCTAGACATCCAGTGTCCGCCCGGCATCACCGCCTACCTCTGCGGCTCGAATTGCGTGTCGGTCCCTTTCATGGTCTATGCTACCAACTCCTGTAACCCGCAGGACCTCTCGGTGATGACTGATCTGCCATCCCCGTATTGTTTTGGCCTGGGGACCACGTGGGTTCATGCCACCGCCGTTGGCGGGGGCGAGTCCCTCGAGTGCAGCTTCCCCGTCACCGTGCTGGGCGACTGCTCACCTACCCATGCGCCTACGCTTTCGGTCCAGTTCCCGTCCATAAGCGTCATCCAGTTCCTTTGGCCCGACCCGGGGTCCAACTATGTCGTGCAATCCACTGCAAGCCTCGCCCGTCCTGTCCAGTGGCAGGATCTCGCCCTCCCGTACGAAGGTGGCAACGGCTTCCGGTCCCTTAGCCTGACCAACCCTCCCCAGGGAGCCCAGTTCTTCCGGCTCCGGCTGGGCAATCTTCCGCGTTACAACGTGCTGGGGCCTGCGGTGACCTCCATCCAGTTCAACACCCTGGCCTCGAGCTTGGGCTTGCCGGCCCAGGCCTACCAGTCCAACAGCTTCGTGCTCTACACCGACGACAGCGCCTTTCTCCAGGTGCCCACGCTCAACCTGGGCAAGCTCAACACGCAAGATGAGGAAGGCACTGACCTCGTGGGTGAGGAGTTCCTTTTCGACAAGATCAATCAGATGACCGTCTTTGATGACCAAACCGCCCAGCAAACGACCGCCCAGGCCCTGCAATCCGCGGGCCTCCTCCCGGCCCCCTACGACGCCGTCCCCGAAGTTGTCCACACCCACTTCACGGCGGTGGACAGTAACATCACGACCGTGAGCGACCGGAACATTGATACCAAGGTCCGCTACCGCTTTACTCTGGGCGGTTATCCCGTGGTGGGCCCTGGGGCCAAAGCCAGCGTCGTCTTCGGCTCCACCGGCAACGTCACGCACGCCAACTATACCCTCCGGCCAGTCGCGCAGGAGGCGCCCATGTCCTTGCTGCCGCAGTCAGTGGCCGACGATCTGGTCCTGGGCGCTTACCAGTCCGGCTTTGGCCAATCCACCGGGACCTGGACTCTCGCTTCGCAGATCGTTTATTATGCTCCGCCCGCGGAATTAAGTTCCGTGCAAACCTTGATTCCGTACTACCAATATGAGGCAAGCTTCATGCCGACGGGAATGGTGAACCCGATCCTGATGCGGTCGGTGCTTATCCCGGCAGTCACGGGCTCGAAGTTGGTGCCGGTGGTCCATCTCTCGGTGAGCACGGTTAGCAACAACGTTACTGCGCAGGCCTCCGTTAATGATGGGCAAGCGCCTTACACCTACACATGGAACTCAAGCTCGGCCATCATCAGCGCCTCCAACTCGGCCACCTTTTCCTATTCCGCCCAGTCTCGCAGCAACGAAACCGTCACCCTTTTGGTCACCGATGCCAATGGCCTATGCGTCGGCGCCAGCAGCAACGTCTTCGTGGGGCAGTCGTTCGTTGCGCCGCGGCAAAGCGCCGCCACCACCCTCAAGCCGAGGCCACACGTGGCCGGAACCACTGATGTTGGAACCGAATGGATCGGTGTGACTGCTGGATTGACCGCCGCGCCGGCCAATGCCGGTGGCTTCGTCTCCCGCTTCCAGTCGGATGGCAGCGCCGTCGTGCGCTTTAACTGGGGCGAATACAATGCCTGGGAACGGGACTTCCATGACTCCGCCCTGGGCGGCGATGACAATAACTGGGTGGATAACGTGGATGCCGTCTTCTACACCGGCCACGCCAATAGCGACGGCTGGGTTTTCACCAGCACGGTTGACCACACGTTTGTTGATTACACGGCCACGCGTTACGGTCAGCAGGACCTGGAATGGCTAGTCATCGCCGCCTGCGGCCCCCTCCAGCCCGGCACCCCACCTCATGCCTGGTACCAGCGTTGGGGCCCGGCCTTCCAACGCCTGCACCTCCTGTGCGGCTACGACAATATCAGCAGCGACACCGATCTTGAAGGCCACAAGTGGGCCGACTACATGCTGCGCGGATTGACCGTGGCTCGCGCGTGGATCCTCGCGGGCAGCGAGTCTCAGTCCCGTTCCGGCCTGAACGTTTGCGTCATGACCGCCTATGACGCCTCAGGCATCTGCAACATGAGCGACCACTTCTGGGGCAAGGGCAGTGTGGGGCCGGACATCTACTTCCCCGCCGGCTTCGTCCTGTACCAGTCGCCGGTGGACTGACATCAAACGCTCCTCTCATTAGCCACCATACCGGTTGAACGTCCCGCCTGAACAGGCCGGACCGCTCAGCGCCGTCACAAGAAGGCCTTCACCCTCGGGATTAGGCCTGACCGGGCAGTGTCCGCGAACCCGAGCAGGCCACTCGCCGGATCCCGTTGGCCGGTCTTTACAGCAATGGTTTGTGTCCGATATCCACAACTGCATTGTCATGAGGGTTCGATTCCCTTCACCCGCCCCATTGATAATCAACGTCTTACGAAGGAGCGCAAGTAAAAGGTTGAAGCGTCGGATTCAGCAGTTGTGCTGCTGAATCCGTCCTCCACTAGCCTTCCGCTGAGTATTCCTCCGACTTTCCATGACAGCGAGCAGTCCGTCGAGCACTTGGTCGATCCGCTTGGCGACATCGCACGCCAGGAATCGCATGACAAAATATCCGTGCTGCTGAAGCAGTGCGTCATTATGCCGGTCACGTCGGTAGGCGTCCGGATCGGCCAAGTGCTGGTCTCCGTCAAGTTCGATAACTATCCACAAGTCCGCGCATAGGAAATCAACTTCCATGTGTCCCGAGCCGCCGAAGGAGATCGGTAACTGAACGTTCAGGGAAAAGCGGCCCTTGGTCGCGGAAAGGGTTTGCAGGCGCCGGTACAGAAAAGCCTCACTGGCACTTTTCGCTTGAGCTTCGCCCTCAGCTTCTGGCCTCGGATGACGCGCGGCTTGCACGAAGAGTTGGCCCAGTGGCACATCGACTCCATCTAGAATGAGGCGTCGCACGCTGGCCTACGGGGCTGGCTGCAGTCCCTCCCAGCGAACAGTCCACTGGCCGTTGTCAGGGAAGCCAGGCGCGTTCCGTTGGGGTGCGCCATCCCAGCCAGCGGCCATCATGGCCACGGCGTAAAGCAAGCCGCCGTTACCAGGCAGGTAGATCGTCAGGCCCTGGCGCTCGTGGTTATGTCCGTTCAGCCGGTAGTGGTTCTTTGGTGTGTCGAGCAGCAGCGCATCAATCGCCCGCTCAGGTAGGCCCAGGCGCGCGGCGCACATGGCCAGCATCGGGTAGTCCCAACCCCAGGTGCTGGGCCAATCCCAGTTCACCCAAATCCAATCCAGGGTGCGGCGCATGGTCTCGCGGTCAATGCCCGGCCCCGGCAGGAAGCCCAGTGCCGCCGTAACCGAGGGATGGTCTCTCACCCAGTTGGTGCGCGAGTAGGTGTCCGCCGCCGTCTCGGCAAAGAGGTATTTGTCGGCGGCGACCGGCGGCCGGGAAAGGCGCTGCAGGACGTGGTCCCATTTCTCGACCCGCGGCTGCCCGAGGCGCTGACGCCACTGCTGCGCTGTCTCAAGGCCCCAGCGCCAGTAGGTGAGTTCGAAGGTCGGGTTCATCGTGCGCTCCTTCGGGAATATTTCCTGCGCGCATTGCAGGGGCGGGCCGAGGTCGTAGCGTCGCGACGCTTCGTCCCACGCGGCATAGGAGGCCATGAACTCCGCCGTCTCGGAGACGACCTCCCGATACTTTTCCAGCGTGGCACGGTCCGGGTGTGCCCGGTAGCACAGCTCGGCATAGAAGATAGGATGAGGCTGTTGCCAGATCAAAAACGGCCCCACCGGGGATGGGGACTCTTCGCCGCTGGGGCCGGTCATTTTCGGCCAGCGGGCGCCGGTGTAGCCCTGGCGTTTGGCGGTGGCCCGGGCGCGCGGCAGGATGGCGTGATAATAGCCGAGACTTCGCTCCAACAGGGGCAGGTGGTTCCAGAGGGCGAAATGAGCGGCATGCCACCAATGCATTTCAAGATGGAACTTGCCTTCCCAACTGTTGTAGGTCAGCCCGGTTTCCTGGGGCGGCAAGCTACCCGCGCACTGGATGGCGGTGAGGTACTGGGACAGGACAATGCGCCGCTCCAGCTCACGCCACCTGGGATCGTTGCTCCCCGACAGGTCAATTGCGCCGCCGGTGCTCCAAAACTGCTGCCAATGCTCGCACGCCGCAATGCGGGTCTGCTCGAAACTTGGGAGGGTGGAGGCTGGCATCGTCGGTGAGAAGCGGCAGACTAACTCCAGCGCCTCGGCCGCCGCACAGTCTGTCCGCGCCGGTTTCACCACGTACTGATGCCTGGCGACCTCGCTCAGGACAGCATTGGACGACCAGGTGACACCGGCATAGTAACGGTCCTGGTCGAGCCGACGGGTGAACACCGCGGTCCAGGTGCCCGGCCTTGCCAGCTCGGTGGTGTGCGCTTCCGGCCGGCTCCAGTCGGCCGTGGTCGTCGCGCCCGTGCCGTAGGGAAAATGCAGTTGGATGGCCAGGCGGTTACTGCCGAGCAGCGGCGAGGCCACGCGCACCGCCAGGAGGTCCAGGTCCGGGTGGCACACCGTCTCCACCTGGACGCTCTGGCCTTCGAGCTCGAAGCGGCTGCGCAGGATGCCCTCCCACAAGTCGAGGCGCTGTTCGATGGAAGCCAGGTCGCCCGGTTGCGCCGCGCCGCCGCCGGCCTTGGTCAGGACGAACCCAATGCGGCCGAGGTGCAGCCGGTGAGGATTGCCGCGCAGCCAGTTGATCTCCGGCGTGCGTTGGTTGTCTGGGACATCAGGGTAACCGACTGGACGTCCGTGGCTGTCGAATTCCTTGAAGCGGAATCTCTCGATGCTCCAGCCGGCGGGGTTGGGGAAGCTGTGCCAACCCCATTGCGAGAGCGTGCCGAGCGGGATCGTGTTGGTGAAAGCCTCCGGGAAGGTTTGTAAGCCCGTGACGTCCGCCGTAAAGGCGAACTCGCCGTTGCCGACCGAGAGCGGGTTCTCGGGATCGAACTGGTGGAGCACCGGCTGGTGGCGCGCCGCCAGGGCATGGCGGTCAATGCGCTGAGCGGGCTCGGCCGGCACCGGGGCCGGGAGAAGAACACAGGGGGCCAGAAAGCTAAGCAGGAGCCTTCTTACAGAGACAGAGAGCAGCTTGCCGCGCACAAGAATGTCCGCACTCAGAGCCAACCGCATGCTGAAGTCCTGTTCGTTTGCTTCGTTTCCTTCTGTGAAAAGCCAGGCACGCTGTTACGGCACGCGCACGCGGTAGAACCGCTGCGAGCAATTGCTCGCCTGGAGGTCATCGAAGGTGATCGGGCCGGCGCCAAAACTGCCGCTGCTCAGCAGGGCCCAACTCGTGAGCGGGGTCAGGTCGAGGTTGGTCGTCGCGCGCACCTCATAATTCTGACCAGCCGTGCCCGAGAGGACGAGCCGGAACGTGCCGTTGCCGAGCGAGGTGATCGAGGAGAACCCAGGCGGGGGCAGGCTGACGACCTTGAGCGTGCCGTTGTTCGTAAGGCCGCTCGTGTCCCAGGACAGATCCGCATCCAGCGGCGGCAGAATGAACCCGGAGAAGCTGCCTGAGTAGCTTGCGCAATCGAACAGCTTGAAGACGTCGCCAGCCACGAGCGAGGCGGCGCTGATGTTGGTCAGCACCAGCGCGCCGCCGTAGGTCAGGCTGCCCCGCACAAAAATGGTGTCATTGGTGAGCGGGGACTTTGAGAGGGCGAACAGAGTCGTGCTGCCCGCGGCGCAGACAAGGGTATTGCTGAAGATAAGGCTGCCGATGGCGTCGCTACCGGGTGCCAGAGAGGCGCCGGCGCCCAGCGTGAAGCTGCCTTTGACCGAGCCGTTTCCCACGAGCGCGCAACCGCTGCCAAGGGTGAGGCCGCCGCTCGACGTGCCGCTCACGTCCAGGAGCGCCCCGGCGGCGACGTTGATATTCGTCGAATCGGACATGGCGCCCGCACCGGAGAGCGCCAGGGTACCGGCGCCGACGAAAGTCGGGCCGGTATAAGTATTGGCGGCGGCGAGCGTCACCGTGCCGCTGTTGAGCTTGGTCAGGCCGCCATCCGTCGTCGTTCCCAATGCCGGGTCGTGAGTCAGGGGTTGTGCAACGGTGATGGCGAAACCACCGTCGTCAATCCTGGCGCCGCCGGCCTGGACGTTTACCGTCTGATACGTGAACGCGGGAAGGAACGAGGCGTTGTTGGCGCCGGCTTTGAGCAACCCGCCGTTCAGGTTAATCACATTGGTGTAGCTGGCTTGAGTCTTGGTGAACCCGCCCAGAATCGTCGTGCCCCCGTTCAGGCGAAGGGTGGCGACGGCGGTCGAACGGGCGACATTCTGGAGGTCGAGGGCATTAGCACCGAACGACAGCACAGAGTTGTCTTGCACAGTAAGTGTGACAGCCCCGCCCGCCTTACCGCCGCCTAGCGAGCAGACGCCGAGGGTCACTGCGGCATTGTCCTTGATGGTGATGTTCGCGCTGCGGTTGTTGGCGCTGCCGTCGCGCCCGAAGGCGGTCGCCGTGCCGGTGGCGCTGACGACGGCGTTCGAGGCGAATTGGACGGAGCCGCGGGGAACGATGAAATTCCGGCTGCCTTGGGCCGCGGTTCCTGTGAAGACGAGCGTGCCGCCGTCGCTGCCGGGGCGCCAGGAAGCGCCGCTGCCCAGGCCGACAACGTTGCCGGCCCAGACAGCCGTGCCGGTGTTGGTGGCCATCATGCTGAGGTCGGAGGTGGCACTGCCGGGTATGGAGAAGGTATTGGTGATAACGATACCGCTGGCCACCACGACATAGCCGCCGCTGTAAACCACGGTTCCAGAGCCGGCGGCCTGGTTGTTGGAGAGGACCAGGAAGCCGGCGACGTTGGTGATGTTGCCTGTCTGGAGGTTGGCCCCGTTCAGGTTCAGCACACCGCCGGCGCTGACCGACACGTTGCCCGGGCCGCTGAGGACATAGCTGTAGATCTGCGAAGCCGAGGGCGCCAGGGTTAACACCGTGTTGTTGGTGATGTCGCTGGGCGGCAGAGTGCCGCTGAGCTGCAGCGAGCCGGCGTTTACCGTGGTCATACCGGTGTACGAGTGCGTGCCGCTGAGGGTCAAAGCTCCCGCGCCGTTCTTTACCAGGGTGCCGGAGCCGCTGATGCTCACGGAACTGGAAAGCGCGCCGGGATTGTCATAGACCAGCGTGTCGTTGTTCGTGAGGCTGCCGACGAGGCTGCCGTTGGCAGCGACGCCGTCCCCAAGCTGGACCACGCCGTCGTTGATGAGCGTGCCACCGGTGGCGGTGTTGGTGGTCAGCACCGTGAGTTTGCCTGACCCCGTCTTGAACAGCGCGGTCTGCCCCGCCAGCGCGCCGCCGCCGGCGAACGTGTAATCCTGGGCCGCCAGCACATAGACTCTCCCGGCGCCCAAGGCGCCCGAGAGATTGATGGCCGGGGCATTCGAGCCGGTGTCGTCGAAGGTGACGGTGTCCCCGGCGCTGAAGGTGACGAGGTTGGTGCCATCGAACCAATTGGCGCCGCTGCCGACGGCCCAGAGGTTGGTGACGCCATCTCCGCGCCAAGTCAGGTAAGAGGGCTGTGTCTGAGCCAGGGACTGCGGCGCGACGGCGACGGTTACCGTGTTGCTATAGCTACTCCCGTCAACGGCGAGGACGCTGAACCGGAAGCTGCCGAGCCCAAAGTAATTGGTGGCCGGCGCGAAATGCGCGACATGGCCGCTGGTGAGAGTGACGATTCCGTTGCTGGCGGCATAGACGGCATAGACCGGGCTGGCGTTGGTGAAGCCGCTGGTGTAGGACCACAAGTCAACGTCCACTGCGGTGTTGGTGGCGGTCAGCGCGTGCGGGTCGGCCAGCCAGTTTAGGTAGTGCTCGATGTTGGCGTAGCCGTCCGCGGCGAGGTTCATGGCATCGTTGCTGGCCGGGTTCAAACCTACCGTTTGTTCCCAAAAGTCAGGCATGCCGTCCAGGTCGCTGTCGGTCGGAGCGATGCCGCCGTTGATGACGCCGTAACCGCTGTTGCCAAGGCCAGTCTGGGCCTGGCTCGTGTAAAGGCCGCCATCCGGCCCGGCGGTTCCCGCGCCCGTGCCGGTCGGGCCGTTGCCGAGGGTCTTCACCTGGCTGAGCACCAGGTCATCTATCTGGTCCCGCGGCAGCGCACCCGCCTGGGAGACGGCAATCCGGTATCCGGCGGCGGTCGTGTAGATAGGAACGCTCGTGGTAACCGGCGACCAGGGCGCCGAGAGGATCGTGCCAGTGCCCGAGTACCAGTATGGAGTTGTTGGGCTGCCATTGAGTGTGCCATCCGAATTCGAGTCGAAGAGGTTTCCGGAGTAGTAGATGCTTTGGTTGCTATCAATCTGGTACCAGGGGAAATCGGTGCTGCTGGAGTAGGCCGGACCCGCGATGAAGTAGTTGTTCACGATGTCGTGGCGGAACGAGGTGCTGGTGTGGGTGGTGTAGCCCGCCGAGCAGTTGTAGAGCACGTTATTGATGAACACGTTATTGATTTTGGCCAGCGGATTGCGGTTGTGCGCATTCGCGAAAAGGCAGTAGAACCAGGACATGGAGCTGCTGACCGATTCGGTGTGCGCGCCAAACTGCTGGTAGGTGGGGTTGGCATTGAGGCAGTTTTGGAACGTGACGCTGGTGACGGGGTAGTTCTGCCAATCATCGCTCACCGCATCCACGTTGTCCCAGGGGCCGAACTCCAGCGAGACATGGTCGCAGATCACGTTCTGCGCCCGGTACAGGCTCAGCGCCGCGTCGCTCGTGCTGGCGGTGTCGCTCCCTGGACGGATGCGGATGTAACGGCAGATGATGTTCGTGCGGCTCGCAAAGGAAATCTCGCCGCCCATGAAAGCGATGCCGCCTCCAGGGGCGGTCTGCCCGGCAATGGTGATACTGCTGTTTACCGACACCGCCGAAGCCAGGCTGACATAGCCGCCCACGTCGAACACGACGATGCGATTGGGCTGGCTGACCGCATCGCGGAAGGACCCGGAGCCGCTGTCCGCCAGGGTGGTGACGTGATAGACGCTGCCGGCACGGCCACCTGTAGCATAGGCGCCAAACCCCAACGCGCCGGGGAAGGCGGGGAGTTGGGCGTGGAGCGGAAGGGCGGCAAGCCAGGCTAACAGGATGGGGGTCGCCCAGCCATGAAACCCGCATGCCGAGTTTCGAAGCAGCCTTCGCAGAATACGAGCGGTCAGGTTAAGGACTGGTGGCGAACGGGCAGGCGTTGCCTTCATGGGGTCACTTCCGGGCTGCGGGAATTGGCGCAGCTTGGCTCGGAGCGCGCCCGTTCTCGGGCGCGCTGCCAGTATCGGATGATGCTGCGCCCGAGGACGGGTGCGTCCCGCCAGCCGGACCGGCATGAGGAGCCGCCAGCCAGTTCAGGTACTCTTCGAGGCGCGTGTAGCCAGAGGGGGTTGGTTGGTTGCTGTCGGCCTGCTGTGGGCTGAGGCCGTGGGCGATTTCCCACGAAACGGGCAAGCCGTCGCCGTCAGTGTCTGTCGGCGCCGGTCCACCGGTGATTACGCCAAAGCCGCCCATCTGCTCCGGGTCGCGTATAGTCTGGCCGCGCCGACCGAGCGAGGCCAGGTCGGCAATGAGACGCTGGTCAACGGCGTCGCGATGCAAGGAGGCGCCGGCCCCCGTGAGGACCCGCTCATAGGCGACCTGGGCCGAGTCCGGTTCCCAAGCCGCGCCCCCCGTGACGGTGGGCGCGGACACGAGCGTCGGCGCATTGGTGCGCCCAAAATCCTCGGGCAGCGCCAGGCGCCCATCCAGGCGGCCATTGCAATTGAGGTCAACCCAGTTGCCGCTTTGGCAGATGAAATCCGTCGCGCTGAACTGGCCGGCAAACGGGCCGGTGGAGGAGGGGCCTTTGATAAAGTAGTTGCCGATCAGGTCGGCGTAATGGTTCGCCGCCGAGTGGCCTCCCACGAAGCCAGTGCCGCCCCAATTATAGACGACGTTGTTAATGAATTGAACGGTCCCCTTGGCCTTGGGGTTGCGGCTCTGGTTGCTGATCCAAAGATTGCGGATGAAGGAAATCCGCTCGCCTTGGCAGAGGCACCCGAAGCGCTGCGGCGCGATGCCCGGGCCGATGATGGTGTCCTGGAAGGTGATGTTCTCGCACCCGTTCATATCCACGGTGTCCCAACGGCCCCATTGAACGGAAAGGTGGTCGAAGATCATGTCCTTTCCATTGGTGATGTTGATGGCGCTCTTCCTTTCCTGACGCGCCGCCAAGCCCTGGCGTATGCGCAAATGGCGGACGATGATGTTATGGGCGCCGGAGAACGATATCTCTGAGCCGCGCAGGCCGATACCCTCGCCCGGCGCGGTCTGGCCGGCGATGGTCAGGTCGCTGCCGACGCGCAGAATGCTCTCGAGCGCAATATAGCCGCCGAGGTCGAAGACAATCGTGCGCGGGCCATTAGGGTGCTCGACCCCCTCGCGCAATGAGCCGGGCCCGCGGTCTTCGAGGTTGGTGACATGATACACCGCCCCGCCCCGCCCCCCCGTGGCCCGGGCCCCGAAGCCCAGCGCGCCCGGGAAGGCCGGGAGGTTGGTCTGAGCGCGCGCTCGAGGGGGCACGAGGGCCAAGCTGAGGCACACCACACAGAGCGCGGTGAAGCCTGGTTTCGTCCGAGCGGTCACGGGCAATAGCGTAAGCTGGAATCGGAGTGTGGGGTGCTTTCACACCGGTGGCCGCCTCATGTTGGCTATCCAGCTTAGGGTGTGGTGTACTGCAGCGCGTAGAACTCCGGCGGGCCGTTCGTGTCAATCGCAGTTGTGAAAGCGAAACTGCCATCCGCCTGGAAGTTGCCCGTGCCCACATAGCCCCAGGAAGGCAAGGCAAGCGTCACATCGTAAGAGCTGTAAACGGTGTAGCCGAGATATGGGGGTCCGCCCGTGCCGCTGAGGGTGAGGTTTGAATCGGCGGCGGAGGCGGTCGTGATGTGTGGCTGGGTATAGGCGAAGTTCATGACCTTCAGCGTCCCGTTTACGCCCAGGCTGCTCAGGTCCCAGACCCAACCCGCTCCCGGCGACGCCGGCGTGATCATATCAAAGGCACCGCCGTAGGAGGCAGCGTTGAACAGCTTGAAGCTGGCGGTGAGGTCCACGGACATCAGGTTCAGGCTGAGCGTGCCGCCGTAGGTGATGCTGGCCAGGCCTTCAATCAGGTCGTTCGTGGCCGAGTTAAAGTCTGCGTCCATGGCCAACGTGGCGCCCGGCTGCAGAGCCAGTGAGTTGGTGATGGTCAGGATGCCAAAAGTGCCGCCCGAGGGTCCTGGCGAAAGGGTGGCGTTGCTACTGACGATGACGCTGCCCCGGACCGTGCCCTCGCCCAGGAGAGTCTGGCCCGAGTTAAGCGTGATGGCGCCATCCGTGTGAGCCGTCGTGTCGAGCACCGCGCCCGCGATTACCTCAATGGTCGGGCTGCGGCTGATCACGCCTGAGCCGCTGAGCGCCAGCACGCCGTTGCTCACCGTGGTCGCGCCATAATAACCGCACGCGCCGGCGAGGGCCAAAGTGCCCGTGCCGACCTTGACCAGGGCGATCGGCGCGCTGGAAACGCTATTGATGCTGCCCGCCATGGTGGAATCCACGTTCCTGCTGCCAATGATGTAAGTGGTCGTGCCGGTATTATCTGTTCCGTTAGTCAGAACCGTCCCGCTGCCACCGGCCAGGGCTCCCAGGTAAACGGGCTGCCCGCGGTCGCGATTGAGGAACACCGCCGTGCTCGTTCCCAGATCAAGGAAGAGATTGGTGTTGCCGGTGTTAAAGTTGCCGCCGCCGTCATTGAAGCGGAAGAAGCCGTTGTTGGTTCCAAGGTTAATGACGCCCGTGAAGTTGGCCATGGTCCCGCCGCCCGCCCCGTTGCCTCCCATCGTGAAGGTCCGGATCGTCGAGCTTTGCTGACTGATGAAATTGACGGTGCCGTCGCCCGACCAGGCGCCGTCAAGGGCTTGGTTGCCGCCGGTGTTGTTGAGGTCCACCGTGCAGATGCCGTGGAACTCAACCACGTTGCCGATGGTGCTGCTGGTGGCGATGCGGAGAGTCGAACTATAGTTAGTGATGCCGCCCGAGCCCGCGCCGTTCGCGGTGCTGAGCCGCAAGAGGCCGTTGCTGATCACCGTGCCGCCGGCATGGGTGTTATCCACCGATAGCGTCAATGCCCCCGGGCCGGCCTTGATGAGCGCCCCGGTGCCCGTAAAGGCTCCCCCCCACGTCAGGGTGGTGCCGCTGTTAGTCACCTCGATGGTGCCGCCGGTGCCGTTGAGCGTCGCGCCGCGGTCGGTGCTGGTCGAGGCACCGAGATACCGCAGGGTGCTACCGAAGAACTGCAGGTTGGTGGCATCAGACGGGGAGCTGCCGATGCTGGAGGCCAGGTTGCCATTCGCGAGCATGGCGGCCTCCAGCACGCCGCCCCCGATAATGGTCGGCCCCAAGTAGCCGTTGGTCGTAAGAACCGTGAGCGTGCCAAGGTTGGTTTTGGTCAATCCACCCGAGCCGTCAATGGAGCCCGCGCCGTTGAAGGCATAGTTCGAACTCGTGTCCACGACGAGCGCCGAAGGGCCCACACTGCCGACGACATTCGCCACGGGGTTGGCGGCGCCCGTGCCGTCAAACCTGACGTTGTCGCCGTTCACGAAGATATCGCGGGCGGAGGTGCCTGCGTTGAGCCAGTTGGATGTCGCCGCGGTGTCCCAGCTATTTCCCGAGAGGCCGCCCAGCCAGACCACGTTGGTCGGACCGCGCAGCGCGGATTGTACCACGAGCGAAATGGTCTTGGCTCCTTTGTCCAGGCTCAGACTTCCGGCAGCGCCAGTGACGATGAAGTTAGTGACATCGCCTGAGATGTTGCCGCCATACCGGATCAGCACGTAAGTGCTTGGGGTGGGGAGTGTGCCATTGAGCGGGTTGATTGAAACGGTGGCGATGCCGTTCAGGTTCAAATCCCCGAGAACATTGAGCAAGTCGTTCGTCTTGACCGTGCCGGTCGGGTCGTCGGAGAGATCGAAGCTGATGGTGCCGCCTCCGGCCGTGGCCAGGCCATTCGAGAAGGTTAGGGTGCCGGCGGTCGCCAGGCCGCCCGGCCGCAGTATGCTGCCCGAGAGTGCCATCAGGTTGCCGTTAACCGCCCCGCTGCCGCCCAAGGCCTGGCCGCTGGAAAGGTTGGTGGCCGTCCCCGCGGCGGAAACATCATACACCGCTCCGGCGGACACGTTAATCGTCGGGCTGCTGCTCACGCCGGCGGCGCCGATGGCCAGCGTGCCCTGGCTGATCGTGGTGACACCGCTGTAATTGTTCCCTGCGGAGTTGAGCGTCAAAGTGCCCCCGCCGGCCTTGGTCAGCGCGCCGCTCCCGGTCAGCGGCCCGGGGAGGGTGATATTGTGGGGCGTGCCGTCCAGATCGGCCGCGTTGAACGTGAACGTGCCGCCGCTGGTCAGCGTCATCTTGATCGGCGCGGAAGTCCAATCGGCCTTGGCGCAGAACCTGCCGCCATTGTTCAACCCCGTGTTCAAGGTATTGACGTTGTTCGTGGTGATGCCGCCGCTGCCAACGACCATAGTGGCGGCGTTGGTGAAGTTCACTGTAATGCCGGAAGAGGAATTTGAGCCGTCGCCGAGGACGTATTTCTCCGCAATGTTCGTGCCGCCGAGGATCGAGAACTGCGCTACTTGCGTGCTATTGCTCACGCCGATGCGGATGCCTTCGGCGATGCTGGAGACCACCGTGCCGCCGGTTTGCAGGAAACGGGCCGGGCGGCTGTTCGCGCCGCCGACCATGCCGACAATGAACGTGCCGGTGTTCGTGACGGCTCCGCCTCCGACGAAGGCGGTCAAAGTGGAATTGGCCGCTGAAGCTCCCACAGTCAAGCTGGTGAGGTTCACAATGCCGTTGCTGATGACCAAACCCTCGCTGCCCAGAGGCTGGAAGCTGGTGCTGCCCGAGCTGCTGCGCCAGATCGTCGTGGTGCCCAGACCATTCGAGCCGCCGTTGATGACCAACACGCAACTGGAACTGAGATTGTTGGGATTGATGCGGGTCGTCGCTGCGCTCAGAGTCCCGCCATTGTTCGTCATAAAGCCAGTGTTCCCGCTGCCGCTGGCGCCCAGGTTCAATTGGCTCGCGATCGCCAGGGAGCCACCGGCGGCCAGCGTGCCGCCCGCCGCGGCCGTAAAGGTGAGATTGCCAGTGGTCACCGCTGCCGCGCCGCCGCTGTTGACGTTGAACCGCGCGCTGCTGCCCGAAATGGTTCCCGAGGCCGCGGACACGAACCCGGTCGCGTTGATGTTCAGGACGCCGCTATCCGTCAGCGCCCCGAAGGCGGTTGCGGTCATCGGGAGGTTGTAATTAACCGTAGAGCCGGAGCCGATAACCGCGTTCGTCCCTTCGGCCGGCACCCCGATGTCCCAGTTGGTTGAATTGTTCCAATCGTTGTCCCCGGCGCCATTGTTCCAGTTGGCTGTTTGAGCGCGAGACGGCGCGCAGAGGGCCAGCAAGGCGATTGTGAGCAAGAGCGCGGCAGTGAATGGCGAGATTACCGGTAGATCGGCTTTCATAATGCGTTCAATTGGGTTTGAAGGTTCTTCCTAGCATATCCTGCCTTTTAAAGATTGGGCATCGCCAATTCTGGTGATACGGCCTGGCGCAGCGGGCAGTAGCGTAAGCCTCGGGCTTGCGTCGGTCCCGGCAACTCTCTGGGTTGCCTGCACACAGCAATCCAGAGGATTGTTGGGACTAGCGCAAGCCAGAGGCTTACGCTACTACCTGAAAGGCGCGGTTGGGTCCACTTCGAGGCGGAGGCAGTCGTACATCACGCCCTGGGACCAACTGTGAGCGTGGGAGAGGAGCTGGAGGACGTTAGTTCCGCGGTTGAGCAGCGCGGCATCGAAGGGGATATCCTTCTCCACCCAGTAAGCGCGAATGCCGTCGCGCTGCATGGCGCTGGTGGAGGGGAGCACGCCAGTCTCGCCCACAGAGCGGCCATTGACGATGGCCTCTACATTGCAGCCGGCATGGGTGCCGCAGAAGGCCAAGCGCAGCGTGGCTCTGCCTCGCGACGCCTCCGGCATCGGGAAGGTGACCGACCAGGTCGTGCTGCTCACCTCACTGCCGCCCGAACGCACTTCCTGCGAGAGCGCATCCTCGGCTTGCTCGTCGTCCTCGCCGATGGGACGCACCTTTGAACTGAGGAGGCGCGGAGGCTGGACGTAGTTCCAGTCGCGCCGCCAGTCGCTTTGGCCGATGACGAAGTTAACGTCCTTGGGGAAGTCTTTCGGATACTCGAAGTAAAGGCCCCACTGCCAGTAGTGGTCGCCGTGGCGGAATTCGCGCGCGGTGCGGTCCGGGACCCCGATTTGCCAGACGGTGCGGCCAAAGCGGGCGGGCGTCCACGTCAACTGGCCCAGGGCCTTCGTTTCGCCGGCCGACACGGTGAGGTTGGTGAGGGTGAATTCGCCCAGAACGCCGTCCGCGATTGCGTGCAGAGTGTAGGTTCCGGGGCGGATATGGGAGATGGTGAAGCGGCCCTGGGCGTCGGCGCGGGCCCAGAACTGGTAGAATTTGGCGTCCCGCTGCCAGTCCACATAGGGCGGCAGGCCAAACCGGCCGGGGCCGAAACCAGGTGCGCCCGGCGGGAAGTTAGTGGAGACGAAGCGCGCCCACCAGTTGTTCGGGCCGAACCGCCGTGGACCAAAACCCAGGCGAGGCGGAACGTAATCGGGCGCGGCGACGCCTACCCAGATGTTGCTGGCGGCGAGGCTGGGATCCAGCAGGTGGCGCAGGACGAGTTGGCCGCAGATACTTCCGCGCGAGGCGGCGGGCGGATAGTCCGGGTCGCGCACCCACTCGTAAGGCCAGCGCGCGGCCTCTTTGGCCGCCCGGGCCAGGGCGTCGTGCCAGAGGGCGAGCTGGGCGGCATCCCCGGCCTCTTGCGATGCATTGCAGTAAAGGAGAAACGGGCCGACCACCTTGGCCCAGGACTCGTTCGTGGCGACCGAGATAGTGGTCCCGCCATAATGACTGCCGACCCACATATTCAGCAGGGTGGGTAACCCGCCGGGGTTCACATCCAGGTGCCCGGTAAGCTCGGCCTTGGTGGGACCGCCGCCGAGGTACTCCAGGCTGGGGTTAATGAGCCACAAGCCGACGCGGTGTTTGGTGCTGGACCAGCCATAGGCGGGCGTCTCGGCCAGCACGGCGGCGTAGTCATACTTGTGCTCGACTTCGCCTTTATGCACGCCCGTGGTCATGCGGCGCGCCTCCTTCACATTGAGCGGCTCGCCCTTGTCCCAATCCTCGCCGCTCGGCATGAGGCGGCGGCGGTCGGCGTCCACGGTGAGGAAATCAACCACGTGCGGGTTGAGCTTGACGCAATAGCGCGCCTCGCCGACGCCAAACGCCGGGTAGCCGGACTTATGCTCCAGGACCGAATAGACATAGAGCCAACTCTCGCCCCGGCCCAGGGAGTAGCGGTAATCGGCATCCACCGGGGCGGTGGGGGAATTGGGGTCGTTATGGAGTTCGCAGGAAACCTCCGCGCGGGCGCCGCCGTTGGTGCCGGGGTTTATGCGGACCACGGCTGCGTGGCGTGATCCGGGCCGGCCGCGTCCGACCGCGGACCAGTAGCCGCCACCGGATCCGCGATGGCCTTGCGCCAGGAGTTCGAGGCCATGGTATTTGAGGGAGACGAGCACGCCCAGTTGCTTGTCCACCTGGGCGGTGAGGAGTCCATTGGCGAGCGTGAACGTTTCACCTTCCTCAGTGAGGGTGACGGCAGGCGAGGCGGCAGCGGCGGGCAGCGTGTCAGTTGAGGCGGCGTCGCCGGAAGGTGCTGCGCTCAGCAGGGCTGTGAGTGCCAAAGCCAGGGCTATTGCGTTGCGGGTTCGCACAAGAGCCAGGTAGTCATTGATCGCGTTGTGGTGCCGCAACAGCTTTCACGGTGATGGTGCCGGAGGTCAACCCAGGAGCGGAGGCGACTAATTTTAACCGGCCTGAAGGCCCGGTGGCCTTGAGGAGAGCGATACACCGCCCTTGGCAGGCGTGGCGCATGTCGGCCTGGAACGGCTCATGGCTGGAGTTGTCGCCGGAATCAACCGCAGGGATCCGGCCCGGACCCGAAAGTCTGAACGTGATGAGGTCGGTCGCATCCGGAACGAGCACGCCCTTCTTATCGGTTACGGTGGCAGTGACATAGACGACATCGTCCCAGTCTGAGTTGAGCCTGGCACGATCGGCCGCAAGCACGATCTTCACGGGTTTGCCGGCGGTGCGTAATTCGTGGCGGGCAACTACCCGGTGGCCGTTCCTGCCGAGAGCATTGATTGTTCCCGGCTCGAACTGGACCTTCCACACGCGCGGGGAGGCATCCGGCGGGAGCGGCTGGGAGCCGAGCGACTTGCCGTTGAGCACCAGCTCGACCTGTTCGCAGTTGCTATAGACTTCGACCTCTTCCGGGTGCGGCGCGGTATCGCGCGGCGTCCAATCCGAGAACTCCTCCTGGCGCCGGGTGAGCGGATTGAACCCCGGATCGGACGGCGTGGCCTCCTCGGGAGCGATGCGCCGGACGATATGGACCATGGGCTGGTCGCTCCACCAGCTCTGCCGTTGGAAGGCGCGCGGGCGCGGCGCGCCGGTGCGGTCGAACAGCCCGGAACCGGCGCCGATCACGGGCCAGCGACGGGATTCGCCCAGATAATCAAAGCCGGTCCAGAGGAACTGCCCCGCGTAAGGCGGGTGGTCGCGCAAGGCGAGCCAGACCTTGCGGTCGTGGCCGTTCTCGGTGCCCAGAATCTTGCGTTCGGGCCGGGCCTCATGTGCGGCAAGCAGCTCCTCTTCGCGGTAGTTCTGGCCGATCACATCGAGCAAGTCGGCCAGGCCATTCGTGTAGTCATGGCTCGCGTTGGGGCGGAACAGCGCCTGGCTCACCGGCCGGCTCGGGTCGGACTGATGGAACTCCTCGACCAGCCCGCGCAGGATGCCTTTGGCCAGCTCCGCTTTAGGCGTATCATGAATCTCGTTGCCCGCGCTATAGACTACGATGCAAGGATGGTTGCGATCGCGGCAGACTGTGTCGTGGACATCCCTCTGCGACCATTCCTTGAAATAGAGATGATAGTCGTAGTGGTTCTTACCGACCGTCCAGCAGTCGAACATCTCGTCCATGACGAGAAACCCCATGCGGTCGCACAGGTCCAGGAACTCGGGCGCCACTGGGTTGTGCGAGGTGCGAATGGCGTTGCAGCCGGCCTGCCGCAGGAGTTCGAGCCGCCGCTCCCAGGCCCCGAGCGGAACAGCCGCGCCCAGCCCACCGGCATCATGGTGCAGGCAGACGCCCTTGAGCTTCAGGTTCCTGCCGTTCAGCCAGAAGCCCGTCGCTGCTTCGAAGCGCGCCTCCCGGATGCCGAACGTGGTGACGGCATCATCGAGGCTGGCGCTGCCGGAGCGGACCCTGGTGGAGAGACGGTAGAGTGGTTGAGGGGGGAAGGTCGAGGGTTGAGAGTTGAGAGTTGAGGGTTCATGGGCTGGCGTGATGACGTTCCACAGTCGCGGATGGTCGAGGGTGAATTGCTGATGAAACACGGCGGACTGACCGCGGGCAATGGTTTGGGGCGGCGTGCCGTCCGTTCGCAAAAGCCGCCCATCGGGAGCGAGGATCGCCGATTCTATCGTCACCTCACGCGGCGTAGCGGACTGGTTGACCACAGTGGCCTGGACATGAATGACCGCCTGGCTGGAACTGACTTGCGGCGTGGTGACGAACGGCCCCCATTGATCCAGGTGGACCGGGTCGGTGGCCACAAGGCGGACGTGGCGGTAAATGCCCGCCCCTGCATACCAGCGCGAAGCCGGTTGCGCCGAGTTGTCCACCCGCACCGCCAAGAGGTTGGTCTTGCCCTCGCCGAACTGCAGGTGGCCGGTGAGTTCGTAGCGGAAGCTGACGTAGCCGTAAGGGCGGTGCCCGAGGTGCAAGCCGTTGACCCAGACGTCGCTGTTTGCCATGACGCCGTCGAAGTCAATGAAGACGCGTCGCTGAGCATAAGCCCCTGGCAGGGCGAACGGCTTGCGGTACCAGCCGATGCCCGCCGGGAGGAATCCGCCGGCGCCACCCGTGCGATTGGTATCGGCGAAAGGCCCTTCGATGCTCCAGTCATGCGGCACGCTCAACGGCCGCCAGCCCCCGTCGTCGAACGCAGGCTGTTCGGCTCCGGCTGGATCACCGAGGGTGAACCTCCAGCCTGCGTCCATGGAGACCTGGACGCGAGACGGCGGCGCAGCTTCAGAATGGGTGGCCCAGCCTGCGCCCCCGCCACAGAGCGTCAGCACAATCACGAAGGTAACTGGAAAGGCGCTTCGCCTGGTTGCGGGCGATAACGTTAATAGTGGCGATGCTGGCTGAGTTGGCCCTTCAATTCTGTAGCCTCGGCAACCTGGGCGTGCAGGCAACTCACAGCGGCACAACAGCTTACGCGAGCAAGGGCTAGTCATGAATCACGTTCAGCCGGGGCTCGACTCCCGCTCGCCACCCAGGTGAGCGTGCGGTGTATGCCCGGTGTGTCTCCCATGTGGCCCGGGCCACATGGGAGACACACCGGGCACACACCGCATACACCCCGGGAAAGCGAGGGGGCAGCCCGGCCGCATCCGGTAGCCCGGGCCTGGGGGCGGTTCGCGGATAGCCGAGAGTTGGCAGGCAGCGATTTGAGGCCGAATATACACTTCTGGTAGTGTTCGATTGAGCCGGACCGCCCTTCATCGGCCTTCCTCCGGCACCAGGTATCTCGACAGTGGGCACTCCTTGAGGGCCCGCAGGCCTTCGACGACACATCGCGCGTTGAGTTTGGCGCCCTCAGGGTTGGTGTGGGTATGCTCATCGGCGAAGAGCGCCTCGACCTTCTGAGGCCCCAGTTCCTCGTAATGAAGGGCGACAATGTCGTTGAGGTCCACGAACGCCACGCCTTCGGCTGCGGCAGCTTCGTGCGCCCATTCGGCATAGTCGCGGGTGGCGCGAGCGACCTTGCCGTCCTTCCAGATTTTCCGCGGCACCGGCGAGAGCACGATGGGGGTCGCGCCTTTCGCTTTGGCGTC
>Ga0335069_10001684_pt1 | contig 35375 bp, 25 predicted proteins | sample Lox_Sample_11_FD_206714 | JGI IMG/M metagenome (GOLD analysis project Ga0335069, IMG submission 206714) | Soil microbial communities from Loxahatchee National Wildlife Refuge, Florida, United States - Lox_Sample_1.1 | ecosystem: Environmental > Terrestrial > Soil > Wetlands | place: USA... | reverse complement strand
GACTCGACCAGCCGCCGATCATCCAGTACTTCCGCTGGGTGCTGGGCCTGCTGCAAGGCGACATGGGCTGGTCGTTCGAATACAACGTGCCGGTATCGACGCTGATCGGGCAGCGCCTGTTCCTTTCGTTCCTGGTGGCCTTCACCACGCTGCTGTTCACCTACGTCGTGGCGTTCCCGATCGGTGTTTATTCCGCGACCCACCAGTACTCGTGGGGTGACTACTCCCTCACGTTTGTGGGATTCATCGGCATCGCGACACCCAGCTTCCTTCTCGCCCTGGTCCTTCTGTACTTCGCGAATGTGTATTTCGGCCTGTCGATCGGCGGCCTGATGGACGACCATTATCTGGGCCAGCCGATGTCGTGGGGGAAGTTCGTATCCGTGCTCGAGCACCTGTGGATTCCGGTGGTTGTGCTCGGGACCTCCAGCACCGCGGAAATGATCCGGCTGCTGCGGGCGAACCTGCTGGACGAGCTGCAGAAGCAGTACGTGGTGACCGGCCGCGCCAAAGGCCTGCCCGCTGGGCGCCTGCTGGTCAAATACCCGCTGCGCATGGCGCTCAACCCGTTCATCGCCGATATCGGCTCTATCCTGCCGCACCTCATCTCCGGCTCGGCGATCGTGTCGGTCGTCCTGTCGCTGCCGACCAACGGCCCGATGCTGCTGCGGGCGCTGCAAAGCCAGGACATGTATCTGGCGGGCTCGTTCGTCATGCTCGAGGCCGTGCTGGTCGTGGTCGGCGTATTCGTCTCAGATCTGGCGCTGGCCGCACTCGACCCGCGGATCCGCCTGCAGGGCGGAGCCACGCGATGAACGACCACGCCACCTCGATGGCCGCATCCCCGGACCGCCTGCCGCATTATGTCAGCGACGCTCCGTTCGACCGGCGCGCCGCGGAGCGCCTGTCGCCCGAGCTCGAGAAGTATTATCGCGCCTCGCAGTGGCGGATGATGTGGTGGAAGCTGAAACGGCACCGCGTGGCCGTCGCGTGCGGCATCGTCCTGCTGGTGATGTACGCCTCGATCTTCGTCAGCGAAATGATCGCTCCCTACAGCCTCTACACCCGCAACACCGATTTCATCTACGCGCCGCCGCAGATGGTGCACCTGTTCGACAACGGCCGCTTCGTCGGTCCGTTCGTCTATGGGCTCGACTACCGGCTGGACATGGACAACCTGAAGCGCGTGTATACGCCCGACCCCGCGAAGGTCGAACCCTTGCGGTTCTTCTGCCTGGGCGATGCGTACAACTGGTGGGGCCTCGTGCCCGGCCGGTTCCATCTGTTCTGCCCGGCCGAGGGCGGCACGGTCTTCCTGCTCGGAACCGACCGGCTGGGCCGCGACATGTTCTCGCGCCTCGCCTACGGCGCCAGGATTTCGCTGACGATCGGCTTGATCGGTATTTCCTTGAGCTTCGTCGTCGGCATCACCTTGGGTGGAATCGCCGGCTATTACGGCGGCTGGCCCGACCATCTCGTCCAGCGTTCGATCGAGGTCCTGCAGTCGTTTCCCAAGCTGCCGCTGTGGATGGCGCTGTCGGCGGCGCTGCCGGTGTCGTGGAGCCCGCTTTACGTCTATTTCGGCATCACGATCATCCTCGGGCTCCTGACCTGGACGGGCCTGGCGCGCGCGGTGCGCTCGAAGCTCCTGTCGCTGCGCGAAGAAGATTTCTGCACGGCGGCGATCCTCATGGGTGCGAAGCCGAAGCGCATCATCGGCCGCCATCTGCTGCCCAGCTTCATGAGCCACCTCATCGCGTCGGCGACCCTGCACATCCCGCAGATGATCCTGGGCGAGACCGCCCTCTCGTTCCTCGGTCTCGGCCTCAGACCTCCGATCACCTCCTGGGGCGTGCTGCTCACCGAAGCCCAGAACATCAACGTGGTGGCGCTCTATCCGTGGCTGATGCTGCCGGTCATCCCGGTCATCATCACGGTGCTCGCGTTCAACTTCCTGGGCGACGGCCTGCGCGACGCGGCCGATCCGTACAAGTAGGCGCTACAGCCGCTCCATCCACAGGCTGGACTCGAACGCGCCCGCCGCCAGCGGCAGGCGCACAAGCCCGCTGGCAGTGACGGCGTCGCGCATGCGCGTCGCCACCCATCGCGAGGACCACACCGGGCGCCAACGCCCGGCACCGAGAAGAACTGCGACCGCGTTCTGCTCGTTGTAGCCGCGCCATGCCCATTCGTCCGGATACGCATCGGGCAGGAAGACATCGTGGAAATGGACGATCACGCCCGCCGCGAGGCGCGGCAGGATGCGGTTGAGGATGGTGTCGACATCGGTTCCGGGCATCAGCACGTGGCTCGAGTCGACGAACAGAAGGTCGCCTGGGCCCAAGGTGCCGAACCGGTCGAGATCGACCGCCTGCAACGGCGCCTGCAGCCATTCGAGGTTCAATCCCGCGATCGGAGCGCGCGGCGCGGGGTCGATCGCCACCAGCCGGGTCGATAGCCCGCCATCGCGGATCGCGCGCGCCATGAACCGGGTCGAATGCCCCGATCCGATCTCGATGATCGCGGACGGCCGGCGCTCGCGGACGAACGCGTACGCCATGGCGGCATCGAGCCGCGGGAACCAGTCCTGATCGATTCGCGGCTCCGGCGCCGGGCCGCGCAGACCGGCGAGAAGCTCCGCATGGCGGGCCATTGCGGCCAGAAGGTCGCGAAATTCCGGCACCGCGCCGCCGAACATCGCTTCGAACGCGGGATAGTGCGCCGGCCCCTGTGTGCCGGCGTAACGCTGCGGGATGAAATAGCCGCGCCGCTGCCCGAGGAGCGTCGCGGCACCCAGCAGCCAGCGGCGCCACACGCCGCGTGCGGAGGTCACGGCGGCTACGGCGAGAGTATCAATCCCTCGCGCGCCACGATGGTACCGGGCCGGGCCTTGTCGGCTTCGGCAGCCACCTTGTCCATGAATGCGTCGTCATGCGAGGGATCGTGGTGGAATATGACAAGCCGTCCGACTTTCGCCCGCGTGCACAGGCGCACGCCTTCCTGCCAGCTCGAATGGCCCCAGCCGATGAAGTTGGGAAACTCCTGGTCGGTGTAGGTGGAGTCGTAGATCACGAGGTCGGCGCCGTCGATCAGCGCCAGGATGCTCGTGTCGGGCTGGTCCGGCTTGTGTTCGGTGTCGGTGACATAGCAGATGGACTTGCCCGCGTACTCGATGCGATAGGCCGTGGCGCGGTTCGGATGGTTGAGCGGTGCCGTGCGCAGCTGGATTCCCGGCACCGGAACCAGGGTCTGGCCGCAATCGAAGTCGTTGAACGAAATCTCCGCGCCGAAAATGCTGATGGGCACGGGAAAGAGCGGCTCCATCATCATCTCGGACAGGACCTGCTTCAGCGTGTAGTCGGGTTTCAGGTGGCCCGCCCAGAAGCGCAGCTTGTTGGTGCGCTTGTAGGCCGAGCTGAAAAACGGCAGCCCCTGGATGTGGTCGACATGCGTATGGGTAAAGTAGACGTCGGCATCCACGGTCCCGAGCCGGTCGAGATGTGCGCCGAGCGGCCGTATGCCCGTGCCGGCGTCGAAAATCAGGAGACGGTCACCGCACCGAACCTCGAGGCACGACGTGTTGCCGCCATAGCGGGCCGTCGTGGCGCCGGGCGTCGGGATCGAGCCGCGCACTCCCCAAAACCGGACGAAGAAGTTGCTTGCCGTCTCCACCCTAATCCTCCGAGGGGCTCACCCTAGTCCATTCAAGGGCATGGGCCCATCCCCCCGAACCGCCCCCAGCGTACCGGCTGCAGGTGGAGGGCGGGGTGTGACGGCCGTCACAGGGCGCAAGACGACCCGGATTACGAAAGGTTAAGACGATAGCCCCCTGGCGCCGTGATGAGGATCTCGGCGCGCGCCGGATCCCGTTCGATCTTCTGCCGCAGGCGATAGACGTGGGTCTCGAGAGTATGCGTGTTGACGCCGGCGTTGTATCCCCAAACCTCGCCGAGCAGGGTCTCGCGCGACACCGGTTTGTCGCCAGCGCGATAGAGGAACCGCAGGATGGCCACTTCCTTTTCGGTGAGCCGCACCTTCTTTCGCGACCCGTTTTCGACCAGAACCTTGGCGGTCGGATGGAAGCTGAAAGGCCCGATGGTGAACACCGCATCGGTCGACGCCTCGTGGCTGCGCAGCTGCGCATGCAGACGGGCCACTAGGACGCCGAGGCGGAACGGCTTGGTCACGTAATCGTTGGCGCCGGCATCGAGGCCTGTGATGGTGTCGGTCTCGCCGGCGGCGGCGGTCAGCATGATGATGGGCATGCTCGCGCCGTGCTCGCGCATCTGCCGGCAGATGTCGCGGCCGTCGATATCGGGCAGCCCCACGTCGAGGAGAACGGCGTCAAAGCGGCCGGAGCGTACCACCTCGAGCGCGGCTGTACCCGAGCCGACCTGTACGGTCTCGAACTCCGGCGTCAGCTGTTCGGCCAACGACTGGCGCAAGGTGGCGTCGTCATCGACCAGCAAGATCCGTTTTTGGGCTGCCATCTGGCGCTTTTACCATGCCGCCGGCAGCCGTCCCAAGTCGGCAAAGGGCAGGGCAGGTCGGAAAATCTTGCCGGGGCGGCCAAAAATTCCGAATCAAGCCGCTGATTTTCAATGGAAAATCGTGGTCTGCCGTTTGCTTATTGAGGAGCAAATGGCAAGCGTCACAAGCATTGCCGCACCCGGACCCGCGGCCGTGAGCACAGCCGCGCCGGCGTCGGCTGGCATAATCGACATCGGTGATCCGACCAAGATGCCGGATCACAGCGTGTCGTTTTCGGACGTTTTGTCTACGCTCAATCCGCTGCAGTACATCCCGATCATCGGGAGCGTCTACCGGGCGATCACAGGCGATGCGGCACCGCAGGCCGCACAGGTCCTGGGGGGTGCCCTGCTGGGCGGCCCGCTGGGGCTGATCGCATCGGCGGCCAGCGCCATCGTCGAGCAATCGACCGGCAAGGACGCCGGCCAGCACGTCATCGCCATGCTCTTGCCGCAAGGCGATGCGCCGCCGGCGACCCCGCAAAACCAGCGCTATGCAGCGGACACGTCTGCAGCGTCGACGCCTGTCGCCGCCGCACCGGCTGACACGGCGCCCGCGCACCGCACCGCGGACGCAACCCCAGCCCCCGCTTCCGCCGGCGTCGCAACGGCGCCCGACGTGGCCTCATCACCGGCCCAACCGCAGCCGGCAGCAGCACCGGCGGGCACACTCGCCGCGGCGCCGCCCGCGATGTCGCCCCCGGCAGCGGCCGCGATCGGCACGGCAGCACCCGGCCCCGCGAAGCCGGCCGGTGCGGGCTACACGCTCGCCGATTACCGGAATTTTGCCGGAAGCGGAATGCCGCCGCCGCCGAACGGCAACGTCCAGCGCACGGCCCTGGTCCCGCTTCAGACGACGATCCCGCTGCCAAGCGACGTCTCGCGGACGCCCGTGGTACCCGTCGCCGTGCAGACTCCCAGCAACGTCGCACCCGCCCCCGCCGCAACGCCCGCGGTCCAGCCTCAGGATACCTGGGTCTCCCAAGCTATGATGCACGGTCTCGACCGCTATCGGGAGATGATGCGGCAGCAGGAACAGCAGCAGCCAGGAACGTAGGCCGCGTCACGGCCTTGCAGCAGGTGGGGGCGCAGCGGGTCTTGCCGGCGGGTCGCGGCGTCTCTCATCTGCTATAACTCGGCGAATCGCCCCGAGTGAGGCTCGCAAATCGCCGCCCCTTCCATGCCGCACCCCGCCTCGCCGACCGCAACCGCCGCGGAGGCGCTATTTCAGCAGGGCATCGAGGCGCACCGCGCCGGCCGCCTCGATGACGCCGAGCGCCTGTATCGCCAGACTCTCACGATCGACGCCGGCCACGCGCCGGCACTCGTCCATCTCGGTCTGATCGCACAGGCCCACCGATCACTCGATGCGGCAGAGGCGCTGCTGAAGCGCGCTCTCGACCTGCAGCCGCGTCTGGCGGAAGCGCATTTCCATCTCGGGAATCTGTATCGCGCCTGCGGGCAAACGGCAGACGCCGAGCGCTGCTACAGGGCCGCGATCGACTGTGCCCCCTTGTATCTGGAGGCGCACAACAATCTCGGTTATGCGCTGGTCCAGATGGGACGCGCCGAAGACGCGGCGGAGTGCTTCCGGCGCGCGCTCGCAATCGACCCCGATTACGAAGGGGCGCTGACGAATCTTGGCAATCTCCTGCGCGAGCAGGGCAACGCTGACGACGCACTCGCCTATTTGCAGGCGGCCGCGACGTTGAAGCCGACCTCCGCGCCCGCTCAGAACAACCTCGGCAACGCGTACAAGGATCTCGGGCGACTGGATGAGGCGATCGCGAGCTACCGACGCGCCGTCGAGCTTGCCCCGAAGTCGGCCGAGCTGCACAGCAATCTCGGAATCGTCCTGCAGAAGCTCGGCGACATCCCGGGCGCCATCGTCAGTTTCCGGCACGCGCTGCACCTGCGCCCGAACTCGGCGAACGCCTACCGCAATCTTCTTTCCGCCATGCTGTTCGACCCGGAGACCTCGCCCGCGGCGCTGTTCGCGGAGCATCGGCGCTTCGGAGCGCTGTTTTCGCGCCCACGCCACGAGACCGGCTGGAGTATCTCGCGTGATCCGGAGCGGCGGCTGCGCGTAGGCTTCGTGTCGTCCGATTTCCACGACCATCCGGTGGCCCGCAACCTGATGCCCGTCTTGCATCACCTGGACCGGTCGGCATTCGAGGTCTTTCTCTATTCGGCGAATCCCGCGAGCGACGCCCTCACCGCCCAGATCCGCTCCATGGCCGATGGGTGGCGACAGATCGCCGGCGAGCCCGACGAGGCCGCCGCCGCCCGCATCCGGGCCGACGGCATAGACATCCTGGTTTTGCTGGCCGGCCGCTTTGACCGCAACCGGCCGCTGATTGCCACCTATCGGCCGGCTCCCGTTCAAGTGAGCTTCCACGATCCGGCGACGAGCGGCCTCGACTCGATGGACTATCTGCTGAGCGACCGTTTTCTTACGCCGCGGGACACGGCCGAGCAGTTCGTCGAGCGGGTATTCTGCCTGCCGCATTTTTACGTGCATCCCCCGCTCACGTCGGCGCCGCCCGCCGAGGCGCCGGCGTTTCGCAGGAACGGATATGTGACGTTCGGCTCCTGCAACAAGCCGTCCAAGCTCAATGACGAAGTCTTGCGGATTTGGGCGGAGCTGCTGCGCCGGGTTCCGGACTCGCGACTGCTCCTCAAATACCGGAATCAGTTCGTATCGCCGGCGGTCCGGGAGCGCGTCATGGCGGCGATGCGCGCGGCCGGCGTCGACCTGGGGCGCGTCCTGATGCAAGGCGAGAGCGAAAGCTTCGCGCGCCATTTGCGGTCCTACAACGCCATCGACGTCGCCCTGGACCCGTTTCCGTTCACGGGCTCGACGACGAGCTTCGAGGCGCTGTGGATGGGGGTGCCGGTCGTCACTCTCGCCGGAGAGGTCATGGCCGCGCGATGGACGGCGGCCATGCTGCACGCGCTCGATCTCGACGAACTGGTGGCGCACAGCCCCGATGAGTATATCGGCCTGGCCGCGCGGATGGCCGGCGACTCCTCTTCGCTGGAGCGGCTGCGTTCGAGCTTGCGCGCCCGCGTCGAAGCATCGCCGCTGTGCGATGGAGCCGGTCGCGCCCGCCAGATCGGCCGTTTCCTGCGCGCCGCGTGGCGGCGCTGGTGCCGCGGCTGATGGACCAGGTCGTCCAGCAGGCGCAGCGCCTGATCGCGGCCGGCCGGCGGACCGAGGCCATCGGCGCCCTGGTCGGCGGGCTCGCAGAGCGGCGCGGCGGGGCCGATGCCGCGCGGTGGCTGGCGCGACTGCTGGGGGCTTATCGGCTCGAACCGTCGCCCACAGTCGAGGCCGCGATCCGAGTGGCCAGCGAGTTCGAGGAGGTCGACCTGCAGCCGCTGGTGCGCTCGGTGGTCGATTGTTTGCTGGCGAAGCCGCAATGGAAGCCGTTGACAGCGGCGAGCGATGACGATCTCCGCCGGCGCATCGCCACGTGCCTGGACGCGGGAGGGATCGCACCGTTCGACGATCCTCTCCTGCGAAAGATCCTGGTGCGCGGGGTCTGCCACGATGTGCCGCTCGAGCGCATCCTGCTGGCACTCCGGGCCAGCCTCGCGAGCCGCGCGCCCGAGACGCTTCCCTCCGGCTGGCAGGACGTGGCGCACGGGTTGGCCTGTCAGGCCGCGAACAACGAATATGCCTGGCCGGCCGAGCCGGCGGAGGAGCATGCGGTCGAGCGGCTGGTCGAGCGGATCGCCGGTGCTGCTTCGCCCGACGATTCGGACGTCCTGCGGGCGGCCATGTATCGCGCGCCCGCGACCCTCCCCGGATTCCCTCTTTGGCGGTCTCGCCTGACCAGTCCCGCGGTGCGCGCTGTCCTTGCCGCGACGGAGGGAGACAGCGGAACCCCCAGCCAGTCCATCCGCAAGCTGGGTCGTGCGCAGGGCAGCGGATCGCAGCGCGTGCAGACGCAGTACGAAGAAAGCCCTTATCCGCGATGGCTCGCCCTCAACCCGCCGCTGGCGGGAGAGCGGCGCGCGCGGCTACTGGCGCGCTGTCTGCCCGCCGATCGCGCGCGGTTCGAGGGCCCGATCGATGTCCTGATCGCGGGCTGCGGCACCGGCCGCCAGGCGATCACCGCCGCCTTGGGTTACGGCCAGCCGCTCCGCCTCACCGCGGTCGACTTGAGTGCCGCCAGTCTCGCCTACGCCGCGCGCATGGCGCGCCGCTATGGCACCGTGCCCATAGAGTTCGTGCAGCTCGATCTGCTGGACGCCGACCGGCTGGACCGCGACTTCGACGTCATCGAGGCGATCGGGGTCCTCCATCACCTGGCCGATCCCATGGCCGGCTGGCGCGCCTTGGCCCGGCGCCTGAAGCCCGGCGGGCTGATGAATGTGGCACTCTACAGCGAACGCGGCCGGCAGGACGTCGTGGCCGCGCGGCGCGCCATCGCAGCGCTTGCCATCGAGCCCACGCCCGAGGGGATACGGCGGCTCCGGCGGCTCGTTCTCGATGCGCCCGCCGACGCACAGGACTGGCGGACAACCGTCCGGCGCTTTACGGACTTCTTCACCCTGAGTGGCTGCCGCGACCTTCTGTTCAACGTGCTGGAGCACCGGTTCACGCCGCTGGCCGTCCACTCGATGCTAGCCGAGCTCGGCCTCGAGCTCGTGAGCGTCGACGTGCCGGCGGCCACCTTGGCCAGATATCGCGCCCGTTTTTCCGGGGATCCGGCGGGACTGGACCTGCGACTGTGGGATCAATTCGAGGTCGACAACCCAACCCTTTTTTCAGGCATGATCGGGCTTTGGTGCCGCAACCGCGCGTCGTCGAGCGAAAGGACCTAGCCCCGTATGTCGGATCTGCAGGACAGGCTGGCACGCGCGGTGTCGCAGATCGGGGCCGGGCAGCTCGGCGAAGCGGAGGCCCTGTTCCGCGACGTGCTTCGAGAGGAGCCGTCGAATGCGGATGCGCTGCACTTCCTCGGGGTCATTCTGGGGCAGCGCGGCGAAACGGCCGCCGCGATCGACAGCATCCGGCGGGCGGTCGAGCTCCGGCCCAACGCGCCCGCCTTCCACAACAACCTCGGCAAGGCGCTGGAAAGCGCCGGCGACCTGACGGGCGCCGTTCGAAGCTATCGCCGCGCCGTGGAGCTGGCTCCTGCCTATGCTGGCGCATCGTTCAATCTCGGCACCGCCCTCATGGCGCGCGGCGACGTCAAAGGGGCCGAGGAGTCGCTGCGGCACGTGCTCGCGATCGAACCGCAGCACCGGGGCGCGCGCCGCAACCTCGCTGCCACGCTGATGCGGCAAGGCCGCTGCCATGAGGGCGTGGGTCTGCTCGACGGCCTGGCGGCCGAACCTCCGGCCGATGTGGAGCTTTACCGCACGTTCATCACGGCCATCCTGTACGACCCCGAGCTGGACGAAGACGCCAAGTTCGCCGTGCATCGGCGCTTCGAAGCCGCATGCGCCTCACCGCATTACGGCGTGGCCGAGCCGTTTCGGAACAGCCCCGATCCGGGGCGCAGGATCCGCATCGGCTGGCTGTCGTCGGACTTCCGCGATCATCCGCTCGCTTGGAATCTCATGCCGATCTTCGGCGGCCTCGATCGGGGCCGCTTCGCCATGACCTGCTACGCGGACCTGATCTCGCCGGACGAAACGACGGCGTGGTTCCGCGAGCGCGCCGACGGCTGGCACGACATCAAAGGCATCACCGATCGCAGCGTGGCGGCCCTTGTTCGAGACGATGTCATTGATGTGCTGGTGATCCTGGGAGGCCGCTTCGATCGCAACCGGCCGCTCGTCGCGGCCTTCCGGCCGGCACCCGTCCAGGTGAGTCTGTTCGATGCCGCCACCAGCGGCATGACAACTGTCGATTACCTGATCTCCGACTGGGACATGGTGCCGGCCAAGCCTCGGGAGCGCTTCACCGAGCGGGTGCTTCACTTGCCAAGCTTCTACGTCCACCCGCAGATCGAGGACGCGCCGGATGTGGTCCCGCGGCCGATTTCACCCCGCGGCGAAGTCACGTTTGCGAGCTTCAATAATCCGAGCAAGCTCAACGACCGCGTGCTCCAGCTGTGGGCCCGCATCCTGCGGGCGGTCCCGAACTCCCGGCTGCTGCTAAAATACTCCAATGATGTTTTGCCTATTCGGCCGCGCCTCGAAGGGCTGCTGGCCGCCGAATCCATCGGTCGTGAGCGGCTGCACATCGCCGGGCGCGACGAGCGTCGCACCAGCCACCTGGCAGCTTATGCCGAGGTCGACGTGGCACTCGACCCGTTTCCATTCAATGGATCGACCGCCACATTCGAAGCGCTGTGGATGGGCGTCCCGGTCGTGACCCTCGAAGGATCGAGCGTCATGTCGCGCTGGGCCGCATCGCTGCTCCGCCATGCCGGGTACGGCGATCTCGTCGCCCGCTCGCTCGACGACTACGTGGCGCTCGCAGCACGGCTGGCCTCCGATCCGGCTTACCTCGCGCGGACCAGCGCTGCCCTGCGCGAGCGGGTGCGGCAGTCTTCGTTATGTGACGGACCGCGCGCGGCGCGGTACTTCGGCCGGGCGATGCGGGCGGTCTGGCGCCGATGGTGTGCTGCGCAAGCGGCGGCGCGGCCGTCCTGAGCGACCATGGCGGATGTGCAGAAAAGCCTCGAGCTTGGGCTCGCGCACCAGCGGGCCGGCCGGCTTGCCGATGCCGAAGCGCTCTACCGGCAGGTCCTGCGGGAGCAGCCGGACAACGCCGACGCGCTGCATTTCCTGGGCGTCGTTTTCGCCCAGCGCGGCGATCCCGCGGCTGCGGTCGACACGCTTCGGCAGGCGGTGGCGCTCCGGCCGGACGCTCCCGCCTTCCACGGCAACCTGGGCAAGGCTCTTGCGGAGACGGGGAACTTCGACGGAGCGGTTGCGAGCCTGCGCCGGGCGCTCGAGCTGGCACCCGGCTATCGCGTGGCGCTGCTGCGGCTCGGAGACGTGCTGGCGCGCGCCGGCCGGCCGAACGACGCCGTCGCACTGTATCAGGCGGCTTTGCGCGAATCGCCCGGCGACGCGGAGGTCGTGTCCGCCCTCGGGGGAGTTCTGCGCGAGCTCGGACGCCATGCGGAGGCGGCCGAGCTGCTGTCGCCGATCATCGATCGATATCCGGAATACCCGCAGCTGGCCAACGACCTGGCCGTGAGTCTGCAGGCGCTCGAACGGTACGACGAAGCGGTCGCCGTCTGGAAGGCGCTCATCGAGCGCTCGCCGCAGTACTACCTCTCCTACCTCAATCTGGCGAGCGAGTACGCGAACGATGGCGACCGGGACCAGGCGATGGCGACCTACAGCGCAGCGCTGCGCGTCCGGCCGGAGCCCGCGGTCGAGCTGCGCCGGGCCGTCACGGTGTCGCCGCTGCCGGCCTCGAACGCCGAAATCCGCGCCACCCGCGACGAGATGATGGGCAGGCTCCAGGCGCTCCTGGCGAGGCCGCCGGTCATCGAAGATCCTTTGGGCCAGGTCAACCTCACGTCGTTTTTCCTTGCCTATCACGGGATGGACGATCGGCCGTTGAACGAGGCGATCGCGCAGCTCTATCTCAAGTCGTGCCTGTCGCTGGCGTACGTGGCACCGCATTGCCGGGGCGGCGCGAGGCGCGCAAGCCGGCGGCTGCGGGTCGGCCTCGTGTCCACGTACTTTCACGGCCATACGATTGGCCAGCTCAATCGCGGTCTGGTCGAGACGATCGACCGCACGCGGATCGAGCTGTTCGTGTTCTATACGCCCTTTCTGTCGCCGCGGCCGGCGCAGGATCCGGTACGCGACGCGTTCCTCGCAAGCCCGGAGCACGCGATCGCCCTGCCCTTCGACCTGCCCCAGGCGCGCGAGATAATCGCAGCGGCGGAGCTGGACGTTCTCTATTACACGGATGTCGGGATGGCGGCCTTCACCTACTACCTGGCGTTCTCGCGCCTAGCTCGGGTGCAATGCGTCGCGTGGGGCCATCCGGATACGACCGGCATCCCGACCCTGGACTATTTCGCATCCTGCGGCGCCATGGAGCCGGCCGGCGGCGAGCGTCATTATTCCGAACGCCTGGCACGCCTGCCGGGCACCACGCTGTTCTATCACCGGCCCGAGGCGCCATCGGCCATCACCCGCGAGCGCCTGGGTCTGCCGGCGGGGAGGCTTTATGTGTGTCCGCAAAGCCTGTTCAAATTTCATCCCGATTTCGACGCTGCTCTGATCGACATCTTGCATCGCGACCGCGACGGGTGGCTGATCCTGGTGGATCAGCACCGACCAAGATATCGCGAGAGACTGCAGCGGCGGCTTTCGGCGTCGGGCGGCGACGATGTCATCGGACGGATCAGGTACCTGCCGGCGCTGCCGCGCGCCGAGTTCATCGGGCTGATGCGCGCCGCCGACGTGATGCTCGATCCGTTCCACTTCAGCGGCGGGAATACCAGCCTCGAAGCCCTGTCGGTGGGGACGCCGATCGTGACCTGGCCCGGTGAATTCATGCGGGGCCGCCATACCTTCGGGTTCTATCGCCTGATGGGCATCGAAGACTGCGTGGTGCCCGATCAGGCCGCTTATGCCGAGACGGCGGTGGAGATCGCGGCAGCTCCCGGGCGGCGGACCGAGCTCGCTCAATCAATTGCCGACAAAAGCGCTGTGCTGTTTGAGGATAAAGCCTCGATTCGGGCACTCGAGAACTGGTTGATCCGTGTCGCCGGCTGACATCGCTGGGAAGAGACGGCCATGAACGCGCTGTCTATCGCCTTCGCCGACTTCGGATCGCTTCCGTACGACGTGGAGACGCCCCTGGCGCGGCCGATCGCCGGGTCCGAATCGGCGCTGTGCTATCTGGCGGTCGAGCTCGCGCGACGCGGACACCGGGTCGTGATCCTCAACAACGCGCCAGCCCATCGCATCGTGTCGGGCGTGGAGATGCTGCCCCGCAAGTCGATCCCGGACGATTATCTCCGCCAAACGGGATTCGATGCGCTTGTGGTGTTGAATGGTCCGGCGGAGGCCTGCGTGCTGCGTGATGAATTGCCGTCGCGCACCGTGCTTGCCATGTGGACCGGGCATGACTGCGACATCGCGGCGATCGCCGATCTGGCGAGGCCGGAGATCTGCCGCGGGTGGCAAAAGATCGTTTGCGTTTCGGAGTGGCACCGCCGGCGCTATCTCGACGTATTCCGCGCGGATCCGAAGCAGGTCGAGGTGCGGCGCAATGCGATCGGCCCCCGGTTCGAGTCGTTGTTCGCTGATGCCGCGGATCTGCGCCGGCGCAAGCTGCGGCCGTGGCGACTGGCCTATACCAGTACGCCGTTCCGGGGCTTGGACGTGCTGCTGGACGTCTTTCCGCAGCTCTCCGGTGACTGCGGCCTCGCGATCTACTCCAGCATGCGCATCTATGGCCTCGAGCGCGAGGATGCGAGGTTTGCCGCGCTTTACGACCAGGCGCGCCAGACGCCGAGGGTGTCTTACGTGGGCTCGGTGCCTCAGCCGGAGCTGGCGAGGGTGCTGACCGAGGTTTCGATCCTCAGTTATCCGAACACCTATCCCGAAACCAGCTGTATCGCCGTGATGGAGGCGCTCGCCGCGGGCGCTCTGGTGGTGACCAGCGACTTGGGCGCTCTGCCCGAGACGACGATGGGGCTGGCCGAGCTCGTTCCCAATCACCAGGCCGTCGGGCTCCAGGAGTTCCGTCGGCGTTACTTGCTGCGGCTCCAGTCGGCACTCGATGCGATCGATGCAGATCCACAACATGCCGCCGAGCGCTCGTACGCGCAGACCCAGACGATGAACGCCGGGCATACCTGGCGGGTGCGGGCCGCGGAGTGGGAGGCGATGATCGCGGCCTGGCGCGCCGGGCGCAGCTAGCGCGGAGCGGCGGCCCGCGCCCCGAAGATCGCCGTTCCGACGCGCACGCTCGTGGCGCCCTCTGCGATCGCGATCTCGAAGTCGCCGCTCATCCCCATGCTGAGGCGCTGCAGGCCCGCCCGCTGCGCCAGTTGGCGCAGCATCGCAAAATGCGGGGCAGGCGGTGCGTCGACCGGCGGGATGCACATCAGCCCTTCGATCCGCAGGCGGTAGCGGCTCCGGCACTCGTCCACGAATTCGAGAGCCTGCTGCGGGAGCACGCCGGCCTTCTGCGGCTCCTCGCCGGTATTGACCTGGACGAAGCACGGGAGGGGCCGCGCGAGCCTCTCCATAGCGGCGGCCAAGGCGGCGGCGAGCTTCGGCCGGTCGACCGTTTCGATCACGTCGAACAGTCGGACCGCGTCGCTCGCCTTGTTGGTCTGCAGGGGGCCGATCAGATGCAGCCGCAGGCCCGGAAATTGGCCGCGGAGCGAGGGAAACTTGCGCTCGGCCTCCTGGACGCGGTTTTCGCCGAACACCGCCTGGCCGGCCAATAGCGCGTCCCGGACGGCGTCGGCGTCGTGCGTCTTAGACACCGCGACGAGCTCGATCCCGGCTGGATCCCGTCCGGCGGCCAGCGCAGCGGCGGTGATCCGGGCGCGGACGGCGGCAAGATTATCGGCAATCGCGGCCATGCCCCATCATCGGCAGCGGCCGGGCCGGCCACAAGAGGATGCACAAGAAAAAAGGGGCGGCCGAAGCCGCCCCTTTCGGGTAGTCGCCTCTGATACGGAGATCAGAAGTTCAAGAGCAGACCGGTCATCAGGCCGGTTGCGTTGTTCTTGTCCACACCGCTGGTGCTGGCGTTGCCCCTGACGTTGAAGTGGAACACCGAGGCCTCCACGTTCACGCCCGGCCCAAGCTGATACCGACCCGTGACGGCACCGCCCTCGACTCGGTCGGAGCCGTTGTTGTTTCCGGCGGTGGTCAGACCTTTGTTGTGGCCATTGAAGTAGTCGATGCCGACGACAGCCGGACCGAAGGTGTAGGTCAGGCCGAGATCGTACGACGAGCCGTTGAGCAGCTGACCCGTGGCACCCGTCCAGCCCGCGCCCGACATCGCCGTCGCAGCACCGGTCTGACCGGCACTGACCGCCGCGTAGTCCTTCTGCTTCAGGTACGAGCCACCGACCCGGAAGCCGGCGTAGCCGACCTGCGCGCCAGCCAGATAGCCCTGCGGATCGCTCAGCGTACCGTTGCTGATCGCACCGGTGCTGTCCGGCTTCGAGAAGCGGGCATAACCGGCCGACGCCGCGATGTCGATCGCGCCGAACGCCCGGGTGAAGTTCAAGCCCGCGGTGAAGCCGCTGTGGTAGGTGTTCGAGTTGTAGCGAACGCCACCGATGCCGCCACGGTCCTGAGTGATCTCAGGAACGTACGACAGACCGATCTGGAAGCCCTCGAAACGCGGAGTGAAGTACGAGATCTTCTCCGAGTCGTTGTCGCCCATACGCGGCAGGGTCGTGTTGATTGGAGTATCGAGGATGCTCGAGCCCGACGGGTTGGCGACGAGGTTGCTGGTGAACGACTGCACACCAGCGGTCGCGATGCCCAGGGCCGCGTCCGGAGCATGGATGCTCATCTTGTAGGCCGAGTTGTCAGTCGAACCGATTTCGATTCGGCCAAACGCGCCTTCGATGATGCCGAACGATTCGTCGATCTGGTCGCTCTCGGTGTTGGCTTCGAGTTCGACGCGCAGGGCGACCGAGATGCCGTTCGCCAGCGTCGTCTTGCCCTGGAACCAGATTTCAGAGTCGTTATTGACCTGCACCGGGGTCGGCTTGGCGGTAACGCCCGTCGACCCAGAACCCATCGTGCGGTCCTTCTGGTCGGTGTACGACAGGAATTGATACATGTAGCCGCCGACCGTGATCTGAATCGGCGACGACGCCGGGGCCGTCTGAGCGCTCGCTGCTCCCGCCGTGGCCACCAAGCCGGCCGCGACGAGCGCGCTCGTGGACAGTAGTTGTTTCTTCATAAGGTGCCCTCTCCAGTTTGTTTTGCGCAGCCTCGCGGCTGAATCTTTCTAGCCTTACGGCTGGTCCCCCGCCTGCTTGGCTAGACCGGTGCGTTTATTTCATGCAGCTTTGTTGGGCGTCAAACGGTTTTCCGTAAAACTGTGTTGAAAATGGTAATCTGTGGCGGCAAAGACACACCCCGCCAAGCCGCAGATCAGGATTACATGTGGCTTATAACTATTTGTTATCGCATGATATTCGTTACGATAAAGCTGCGCTTTTTGGGTTAGTAATTAAATTTCGTTAGGTTCGGGCGCGCCGGAACGGGCCATTCGGCGCCACGCTTGCCGGCCCGAATACGAAAAAGTTATAGTGATTTAGCGGATCGGGCCGCGGGTTCAGCGGGTCGCGGCGCGATCAGTTACAGAGAGACAGAGACTACAGAGACTAAGGGCCTGCCGGCCTGAATCGCCGGCGACTTTGGGGAAGCGAGATGAGCGAAATTCGGGCCTCTTCTATGGGCCGGGCGATAGTTCGGCTGTTGGCGGCTGCGGCGCTCGTGGCGGCGACCGCGTGCAGCAGCGACAACACGCAGTACACGTATCCCGAGAAGACCGGCAAAAGCGGAGGGGCCAGCACCTACAGCCCGACGGGACAGAAAAACGACAGCGTGTTCGGCGCCGACGGTCTCAACCTGTTCGGCAGCGGCAAGAAGGAGGATCCGGGCGGCGGTGGCATCGGGGTCAACAGCTATCTCTGGCGGGCCTCGCTCGATTCCATCGCGTTCATGCCTCTCGCGTCCGCCGACCCGTTCGGCGGAGTGATCATTACCGACTGGTACACGCCGCCCGAGACGCCCAACGAGCGGTTCAAGCTCAACATCTACATCCTGGGCCGGCAGCTGCGGGCCGATGGAGTGAAGGCAGCGGTGTTCCGGCAACGGCGGGACGATACCGGCGCGTGGATCGACGCCGCGGTGGAGACCAAGACCGCGGTCGATCTGGAGAACGTGATCTTGACGCGCGCCCGTCAGCTGCGCATCGACAACGAGCGGCCGCAGTAACGCTTCGGGCAATCCACGCGGCTCCACCCGCACAGTCGCGGCCCGGGCCGCGCGCGCAGTTGCGCGCCGCCGGCACCAGGCTAGACGGAACCATAGGAACGCAAGACCATGCCGGGCGACATCGAAGTCTTCGATAACGCCGTGCCGCCGCAGCTGGTCGAAACGCTGGATGAGATCGTGCGCATGCCGATCTGGAAGCACGGCGTCAAATCCTCGCCCGACGATCCGCTGAGCTTCTGGTTCGCTCCGTTCGCCGACAGCGAGCCGGCCCTGGAGAAGTTTTCGCCCGAGCTGTTTGCGTTGTGGCTATGCGCCAAGCGGTTGCTGAAGGGCGAGCACCGGATCGAGCTCGCCTACGCCAACGGCCAGACCTACGGGCAATCCGGCGAGATCCACACCGACACCAACGAGCCGGGCCGCAAGACGGTCGTCTTCTATTGCAATCGCGTGTGGCAGCCCAACTGGCACGGCGAGACACTCTTCTATACGCCCGATCACGGGGACGTCATTCGGGCGGTGCTGCCCAAACCCGGCCGCATCGTGATCTTCGATTCCGACATCCCGCATGCCGGCCGCGACCCCAGCCGTCTGTGCCCGCTGATTCGCGTGACGATCACGTTCAAGCTGCAACCGGCCTGGGTGCCGGTCATCAGTCCGCCGGCGACCGTCGCAGTGCCCTGACCTCAGCCGCGACCGCCGGAGCGGCACCATCGTTGCCACACGGCGCGCAGCGCGCGCTCGAAGTAGCGCACCGTCCGCTGTTCGTCGCATATGGACGAATGCAGTACCCGTTCGCGCAAGCCGGCACGCAGCGCCGATAGGCGGGCGGGATCGCGGGCGAGCCGCGCCGCGATCCCGACATACTCATCGGCGCTGTGCGCGATCAGCTCCTCCAGCTTCACCGCGTGGAGCATCGAGGCGGTCCACCGGCCCATGAAGGTCGAGCCAGCCAGGGAGACGACGGGCACGCCCATCCACAGCGCCTCGAACGTGGTCGTCGACCCGGTAAAGGGGAAGGGGTCCAGGGCGATATCGGTCTCGTTGTAGAGGCTCAAATGATCACCGAACACCCGCTGAACCGGATCGAACTCGACGCGCTGCGCCGCCGGCCCGAGCGCCTCGACCACGCGGGCCCGCAGCCGCTCGCTCGCATATTTGCGCTGGAATTTGAGGAACAGGCGCGCCTCGGGCAGGCGCTCGAGGATGCGCCGCCACAGTGCCAGAACCGGCTTGCCGATCTTCAGCGGATTGTTGAAGCACGCAAAGGTCACGTGCCCGGCCGAAATTTGGGGCAGCGGTCCAACCTCCGGCCCGCCGGCGATCGGCCGGTGGAGGTAGAAATTCGGCAGGCAGAGCGGGCGCTCCGAAAAATATTCCGATGCGGAGCGTGGGACCATGAACCGGTTGGCGATGAAATAGTCCATGTCGGCCAGGCCGCTGGTCGCGGCGTCGAACAGGCTGACCTGCACGGGCGCCGGCCGCCAGGCCGCCACCTGCGGCCGATTATTGTCGAACCGCCCGCCGACATAGATCATCACATCGATGGCATCGGCCCGGATCTGTGCCGCGACCTCCGCATCGCTCGACCCGATGGTCGACCGCCACGCATCGGCGCGCTTGCGAAACCAGTCGGTCATCTCGTCGGCGTTCTCGACTTCGGCATAGCAGATGAACTCGAACTGCGTGGTGTCACGAGCGGCGAACAGCGGCTCGAGGTTTCGCCCCACCGGATGCTGATAGAGATCGGAGGACAGCCAGCCGACGCGCAAGCGCCGCTCCGGGTCGCGATCGTTCGCGGGCGGCGGCAGCTTCTGTTCCACCCGCGTCGCCATCGCCACTGCGAACGAAAGATGCTCAGCCTTCCGGTCGGCGTCGCTGAGCTCGGAAGCGTACAGCATAGTCCGGATGAGATTGCGCCGGACGGCAACGTCTTGCGGATCCAGTTCAATCGCCCGCCGATATTGCCGGATTGCTTCGCCGTGCTGCCCCGACTCGTCGAGCGCCCGGCCCAGCCGCAACGCGGCCGTTGAATCCCGCGGTGCCAGCGCAACCGCCCGTCGGCCACGGCACTCCGCCGCATCGAGATCGCCGCGGATGAGCGCCAGGGCGGCGAGGTCGCTATGGGCGGCCACATGTTCGGGCTGCAGCGCCAGCACCCGCCGATACGCCTCCTCGGACTCCGCGTAACGGCGGAGGTTCATGAGCGTGGCGGCCAGCCGGCCTTGCGCCTCGACATGCTCGGGTCGCAGGGCGGCCGCCCGGCGGTAGTGGTCCGCGGCCTCCGCGGTCTGGCCGTTCGCCGCCAGCATCGCGCCGAGATTGAACTCCGCCTCGGCATAGTCGGGCTTCGCGGCAACCGCGCGCGTCACGAGCCCGATCGCCTCTTCAGCGCGCCCGCCGGCGAAGCGGATCGCCCCCAGAAGATGCAGGGCACGCGCATCCTCTGGGCTGCGCGCGAGGATCGCTTGGCAGAGCGCCTCGGCCTCGGCGCTGCGCCCGTTGCGGTGAAGCGCCACGGCCTGGTCGAACTCTCCCCCGGTCACGGCTGCTCTGCCCTGCACCAGTGGCGCCACATCCCCCGGAGCGCCCGCTCGAAATGACGCGCAAAACGCTGGCCATCACACAAGGGGGAGGTCGAAACCCGCCCACGCAAACTCGTCCGCAGTTCCACCAGTCGCTGCGGATCGCTCGCCAGACGCAGCGCGATCTCCACGTATTGCTCCGGTGTCTGCGCGATCAGCTCCTCGAGCTTCAGCGCTCGCAGCATCGAAGCGCTCCACCGCGCCATCATCGTTTCGCCGAGAAGGGTCACCACCGGCACGCCCATCCACAACGCTTCGAATGTCGTCGTCGACCCGTTGAACGGGAACGGATCAAGCGCGATGTCGACCTGGCGATAGAGATCCAGATGGTCCTTCAGCGGCCGACTCTCGACGTCGAACTCGACGCGCGTCATCAACTCGGACCCCAGTTCGTCACGCAGCCGGCTGAGGATGCTGGCGTCGGCGTAGGCCTCGTGAAAGCGAAGCAACAGCCGCGCATCCGGCCGGCGACGCAGCATTTTCGACCACAGCGCGAGCGTCTGCGAACTGAGCTTGGCCGGGTTGTTGAAGCTCCCGAAGGTCGGGCATCCGCTCGCCTGGCACGGCGGCATCGCCACGGCCGGCGAGTCGGCCACGGGCGGCTGAATGCTGAAAAGATGCGGCAGGCGAACCACGCGCTCCGTGAACCGTTCCGCCGCTCGCCGCGGCACCAGCACCGGATCGGCGATCAGGTAGTCCATCTCCGACAGGCCGCTCGTCGCTGCGTCATAGAGACTGACCTGTACCGGCGCTGCGCGCCACGCCGCTACCTGCGGCCGATTGTCGTCAAACCGCCCAGCGAGATAGATCATCACGTCGATGCGGTCGGCACGGATCTGACCGGCCACCGCGTCATCGTCGAGACGGACGACCGACCGCCAGGCATCGGCGTGCTGGCGAAACCAGTCGGTCAGATGGTTCGGCTGCTGCACGTGGGCATAACCCACGAACTCGAATTTGGCGCGATCGATGTGGCGAAACAGCCGTTCGAGGTTCCGCGCGACCGGATGCCAATGAAAATCGGAAGACAGCCAGCCCACGCGGAGCCGTCGCACGGGATCGCGGTCGTTCGGCAGAGACGGCAAACGCCGCCTGACCCGGGACGCCAACGCGCGACCATTTTCAAGCGAGTAGGCGAAACGCTCGTCCAGAGACAGATCGGCAACATAGGGCAAAGTGGCCATGAGCACGCGGCGAGGACCGAGTAGTTCGGGCGAGCGCTCGACCGCCTGTCGGACCATCGTCGCAGCAGAAGCTGCCTTTCCCTGGGCCAGCAGGATGAGCGACAGCTCCTCGAGGACCCGCGCGTCGTCCGGGAACAGCGACATGGCCCGGCGAGCCAGCTCTTCGGCCTCCACGAGCCGGAAGTTTTCGCGCAACGCCGTGATCAGCGGTTTGATCACCTCGGCCGAGTCCGGCGCCAGCGCCAGCCCGCGCCGATACTCCGCGATCGCCGCATTGCCGTCGCCTTGCTGGCGAAGCGCGTCTCCGAGCCACACGCGGGCGAGTGCGAAATTCGGCGCCAGGGCCACCGCGCGGCGGCTGAGCTCGACGGCGCGCGCGGCATGGCCGCCTGTGAGCATCAGGGCCGCGAGATCCATCAGAGCCGGCGGATCCTCCGGCCGCAGGACGAGCAGGCGCTCGAACGCACGTTCGGCCGCCTCGTACCGGCCAAGGTTCATCAGCGTGGCGGCGAGCCGGGCCTGGGCCTCGACGTGGTCGGGACGCAGTGCGGCCGCCCGGCCGAAATGATCCGCCGCCTCGGCCGGCCGGCCGGCGGCGGTCAGCATTGCACCGAGGTTGAACTCGGCATCGGCGTAGTCCGGCCTCGCCGCAATCGCCCGCTCCACCAGGCCGATCGCCTCGGCCGTCCTGCCGCCTGAGAAACGGATGGCGCCGAGGAGATGCAGGGCGCGCGCCTGTGCGGGCTGTTGCGCGAGGATCTGCTCGCACAGCGCCTCCGCCTCGGCGCTGCGCCCGGCGCGGTGAAGCTCGATGGCGCGCGAGAGTGGCGCCGCCGGATCGTCGGTCACAACGTCGCGGCGGTGCCTGCGCCCGTCATGTCTCTAGCCCCAATCATGTCTCGAGCCAGAGCCGCAAGAGGTTCTTGCGAACCTTGTCGAGCGCGTTGAGCGCCGGCTTTACCGCCTGCTGGCCGCCGGTTTCGATCATCTGGCTGGCGACCGCGAGATCGAGCAGGACCTCGCGTCGCGAGGGATCGCGGATCATGCTTTGCAGCCACGTAATGATGGCGAGCCGCTCGCCCCGCGTCACCGGCTTCACTTCGTGGAAGCTGTAAGTCGGATAGACGACCATGTGGCCCGGAGGAAGCTTGAACTGCGATAGCCCGTAGCTGCTCTTGATGAGCAGCTCGCCGCCATCGTACTCGGACGGATCGTTCATGAACAAGGTGAGCGAGCAGTCAACGCGGATCGGGTCGTCGGCGTCGCCCATGATCGCGTTGTCGACGTGATCGCCGTAGTACATGCCGGGCTTGTAGAGGTTGAACCGCGGCGGAATGATCTTGAGCGGGGCCGCGACCGTCTTGAAGATCGAATTGCGGTTGAGCGCCGCCAGGATCGTGCGCTGGATATCGGCCATGCGGTCGGACTTGCGGTCCGTCTGCAGATTCTTCTTGGCCTCCTTGGCACGCCCGCCGGCGGTCAGCCCGCCTTCGACGAAATCCTCAGGCTGCAGTTGATCGCGGATCTGCTTGATTTCCGCAGGACTCAAGATATCGGGAATGACGACCAGCATGAACGGCGGCTCCGTGGGAGAATGCGCTAATGTCGGCGCCGCGCGCGCCGTGGTCAAGCGTCGAGCGGCGCGGGCGGCACGCCGCGAACGCGGCGCTGCCACATTTTCTCGTAGAGTGATTCTAAGTCGCGAACCGAACGGTCGGTGTCGAAAAACGGCGCCGTCGCGCGGTTCGCCCGCAGCCGCGCGCGCACGCTGGCCAGCCGCTCGGGATTCCGCGCGAGATCGAGACTGAGGCGCCGATACTCGTCCAGATCTCGCACGATCAGCTCGGGCACGCCCGCGGCCTGCACCAGACTTGGGCCGACCCGCGCCGGAAAGGTGTCCCCCAGGATCGTGACCAGCGGCACGCCGGCCCACAGGGCGTCGCTTCCGGTCGTGTGCGCGCCATAGGTTCCGGTATCGAAGTGAATGTCGGCCAGGGCAAGACGGCCCAGATGTTCCGATTTCGCTCGCCGCCCTGCGAACACCAGGCGCGCGGGATCGATCCCGTGCGCCGACGCCGCGAGGCGCAGATTGGCCTGCATCGTCGGCGACTCGCCGAACAACCACAGCACGGAGTTCGGGACCTCGCGCAGAATCTCCATCCACAGGCCGAAGATCTCGCGCTCGATCTTCTCGCTCACGCAGAAGCACGCGAAGACGAAGGCGGCGTCCGGCAGTCCCTCGGCGGTGCGCGGCGGGGTCGCTCCGATCGCCTGGTCCCGGTTGTTGATCTGGTAGCAATGGGACACGCGGGCAACCGTCTCGAGATAGTCGGCGGCATGCTCGGGCGGTGTGACGACCGGATCGCCGATGATGTAATCGTAGAGCCGGGCGCTCAGCGTGCCCGCGAAATTGAGGTACGACACCTGCACGGGTGCGGGCCGAAACGCGAGGATCCCCGGCCGCATGAACTGGTTGAATCCCGAAATGTCGACCAGGATGTCGACTCCGTCGGCGTAGATGCGGCGCGCCGCGTCGACGTCGGTGAGATCGCTGAGATCGGCCACCGCATCGCACCCCTCGCGCAGGATCCCGGCGCCGACGGCGTCGGGCGGCTTCACCGGGTAAGCGGTGACCCGCACGCGACGCCGGTCGTGGCGGCGATACATGCCGGTCGTGAGCTGCAGGATGGGGTGATCATGGAAGTCCCCGGAGATGTATCCGATGGACAGGACCGGCTTGGCGGCCGGCTGAAACGTGAAGCCAAGAGTCGATGCCAGCGGTGCCGCCGCGTCTTCGTAGGCGCGCGATGCCATCTCGGCGATCGCCTTGCGCTCGCGGCGGCTGGTCGGAAGACGAAGCGAGAACCACGGCGTGATGGCACACGGCCGGCCGGCCACGGCCTTGTCGATCTCGGCGCGCAGCATCGGCATGGCGCGATCGAGGCGGTCCCAGTCGCATACGGCCTGCGAGAGCTGCGCCAGAAGAACGGCGGCCCGTACATGATCGGGCTTGAGCCGGCACGCCGTCTCCAGGGCGGCGATCGCCATCTCGAGCTTCTTGGCGTGCATGTACGTGACGCCCAGATTGAAATGGGCGTCGAACGAGTTGGGATCGGTCGCCAGCGCGCGCTCGAACTGCTCGACGGCACCGGTCGCGTCGCCCGCCTGGCGGAGGACCAGACCGATATTGACCAGCGGTGCGGCCAGCTTCGGATTCGCGGCATGGACCTGGCGCCATAGCTCGATCGCCTCGGCCCCGCGGCCTGTCTTGCTCAGCAAGACGGCGACACTGTTGAGCAGCGCCGGCTCGTTCGGGAACGCAGCGAGAAGCCGGTGATAGTAGGGCTCCGCCTCGGCGAAGCGGTTGCGGCGCGACAGGAACTCGGCCAGCGCGAACGTCGTCGTGCCGTCGGCCGGGTCGGTCGCGAGCGCCTCGCGCAGGCTGCGCTCCGCAGCGGCATAATCGCCGCGGTTTTCCGCGTCACGGGCGGCCCGGCGGAGAGCGCCGCTATCGGGACCGGGCGGGCTCATTCCGGCTCGCCGGCCCTATATCGCTTGGTCGAACAGGCCGAGCTGCCGCGCCGCATCCTCGAATTGCGCGACGAGCGCCGGTGTCTCCTTGACCACCGCGAAGGAGCACGACCGGCACGGAGCGTCCTTGGGACCGAAGCGCAACAGCCGGCGCCGCCACGCGGCCATCGCAGCACCGCACCAGACATCGAAGATCGAGCCGTCCGGTCCGATCTGACCCACCTTGTAGGCGCGATGCTCCGGATTGTCGGTGCGGATGTTGCAGCACGGGACGACGGTGCCGTCCATCTCGATGTGCATCTCGTTGAACACGACCAGGCAGGGAGAACGGCGCTGGTAGGTCGACAGGCTCTCCACGCTCCCGCCGCGATCCCAGCTCTGGATCTGCCCGGCCTCGCCGATCGGATTCTCGAAATTCTTGCCGCGATAGTACACGTGCAGGCCGCCTTTGTGGGTGACCCGCGCAAGCCGATAATCCGGCTCTTCGACCATCATCTCGTAGGGCAGGCCGAGGGCTTCCAGGCGCGCGCGGAACCGCTGCGCCATGAGAGCCGGATCGTATTTCTGCGTGTCGCCGAGATAGACGGTCGCCAAGAGCTCGCGCAATCCCGCCGCGTGCAAATCGTCCAGGTAGTCGGCCGTGAGATAGTCGCCGTTGGTGTAGATCTTCGTGTGCGCCCGCGGCAGGCGCTGCGCGCATTCCTTGATGCGGCCCAGAATGTACTCGCGGTCGGCCAGGGGCTCGTTGTAGCGGTGGAAGCAGATCCGACCCGCGTAATCGATCGACGCGAGGTCGGCCATGATCCTGCCGTACAGCGCGTCCGACATGGTGCCCTTCAGCCCGCGGCGGTCGAACAGCGCGTTGGGGCAGAACGAGCAGGCGCGGTTGCAGAACTCCGAGACCTCCATCTCGATGTTGGCGACCGACATCTTGAACAGGTCGCGCTCGTGCCCGTGCGCGGCCGCGAAATGCAGGGAATTCAAGGTGATGTCGAACCGCGTCTTCATGATGCCCGGGCCCAGGTCGAGGGCCCGAATGTACCCTAATTTTTGTGCGCGCGGCACCACTCCCGCCAGGCCTGGCGCAGCGCCGTCTCGAGCTCGCGCGTGACCAGGGCGGCATCGCACACGGACGAGCCGGCGATCCGCGCCCGCAGCGCGCCACGCAGTTCGCGCAGGCGCTCGCGATCGGCGGCCAATCGCGCCGCGATCTCGACGTACCGGGCCGGCGTGTCCGCGACCAGCTCCGGCAATCCGACACGGGTGAGGAGACTCACGCCGACCCGGCTCATATGAGTGTCGCCGGCAAGGGCGATGACGGGGACGCCCATCCACAACGCCTCGCAGGTCGTGGTCGTGCCGTTGTAGGGAAACGGATCGAGAGCGATATCGACCCGATCGTAAGCGGCGAGATGGCGGCGCGGATCGTCGATGAAGCTGATGAGGTCGACGCGCGCTGCAGGCACACCGCGCCGCTCGAAGCCGTGGCGATATTCCGCCACGGTCGAGGGCAGGCTGAAGCCGCGATGCTTGAGACACAGCCGTGCGTCCGGGACGGCCGTCAGCAGCTCGGCCCAGACATCAAGCGTCTTCTCGCGGATCTTCGCCGCATGGTTGAAGCAGCCGAAGGTGACGTAGCCTTTGGCGTCCGCCGGCAGGGGGGCGACCGCCGGCATGTCGTCGATGGGCTGATAGCAGTTGAACCCGGTCGGCAGCCGCAGCAGCCTCTCGCTGTACTGGTCGTCGGTCAGGCCGGGAGGGTCCGCCAGCGGATCGGTGATCCGCCAGTCGATCTGCGGCAAGCCGGTCGTCGCGGGGTAGCCGAGCCATGTCGCCTGGACGGGCGCCGGTTTGCGCGCGAACGTCAGGAGGCGGCCGCCGACCGTGTGCCCCGCCAGGTCGATGAGGATGTCGATCCCGTCAGCCCGTATTGCAGAGGCGAGGGACTCGTCGCTCATCCCGGTGGTGTCGCGCCAGTGATCCGCACTCTCGACCAGCCGGCGCAGCCGCTCCGTCACCGCATCGGGCGCCTTCACCTCGGCGTAGCAAAACACCTCGACCGTGCTGCGGTCATGCGCCGCGAGCACCGGAGCGATGAAATTTGCCACCGGGTGATGGAAGAAATCCGGCGAGACGTAGCCGACGCGCAGGCGCCGGTCGGGATCGCGCGAATTCGCGTGACCCACCGCAGGCGGCAGCACGAGGCCGTTCGCCCAGGCGGTCGCCGCGGCGAGCGGCGCTTTCGCATCCTCGCTGACATAGAGCAATCCCATGAGGCCGCAATCGGCGGCGACCGCGAGCGCTGGGTCGAGCTCGCGCGCCCGGGTGATATGGACGAACGCTTCGTCGAGCTTGCCGATCGTCAGCAACGCACCGCCGAATCCCAGGTGAAAGCGCGCATCGTCGGGCCGCAAGGTGACGGCACGCTGATAGGCCTGAAGTGCTGATTCGACCAGCCCCTGTTCGTCCAGGATGTTGGCCAGGTTGTTCCATAGCTCCGCCGTGTCCTTCGCCTCGGGGCCGGCCTGCGACAGGGCGCGCTCGAAGAAGGCGCGCGCCTCGGCGGCGCGGCCTTGCTTGTGCAAGAGGACGCCGAGGTTGTTCCACGGCTTGAGGTAGAACGGGTTCGCCTCGATGGAGCGCCGCCACGCCGCTTCCGCCGCCTTGGCCTCGCCCCGCCGGTCGTAGGCAATGCCGAGATTGTAGTGCGCCTCGGTCAAGTGAGGATCGAGAGCGACGGCGCGTTTCAGCGCTGCGACCGCGGCGTCGATCGCATTCGCGCGAATCTGCGCCGTACCCAAATAGCCCTGCACCTCCGCAACATTCGGCGCCAACTGCGCCGCCTGCTGAAATGCCTGCAACGCGGCTTGCGGATCGCCCCGCTGCAGCCGCGCGATTCCGAGGTTGACCCACGCCTCGAGATATTTGGGATTGAGGCCGGCGGCCCTTGCGAAATCTGCCTCGGCGGCTGGTACGTCGCCCGCGGCGCGGTAAGCGACGCCTCGCGCCTGGTAGAACTCGGGCACGGACGGGGCTGCCTCGATTGCCCGCGTGATCGCCGCGATCGCCTCCGCGTGCCGCCCCTGCTGGTGCGCGAGTACGCCCGACAGGTGCAAGGCGTCGGGATTTTTTGCGTCGGCGGCGAGCGCCTGGGCATAGAGGGCGGCGGCGGCCTCGAGCTGCCCTGCCCGGTGAAGCTTGACCGCCTCCTGCAGTGCGCCAGCGCCCGGGCGGCGCATTTCAGCTGGCGGCATGGAAGACTCGCACCCTCATGGTCCGGCAGGCGGCACCGTTGGGCACGGTGGCCGTCCTGTCAAGGACCGTGCTTGCGCGCGCCGGGGCCGGCGGCCAGTATCCGCGCACAAGGATGGCGGAAACGCGAGGAAGACTGGGGCACATGCGGCTGCATATTGGAGGTGACGTACGCAAGGAGGGGTGGACGGTCCTCAATGTCCAGCCGGGGCCGCATGTCGACATGGTCGGGTCCTGCACCGATCTTTCGATGATCGCCGACGGCGCGGCCGAAGAGGTCTACGCGTCGCATGTGCTGGAACATCTCGATTATGCGCGAGAGCTGCCCAAGGCGCTGGCCGAAATCTTCCGCGTGCTGCGGCCGGGCGGCTGGGCCTTGATCGCGGTCCCCGATTTCGAGCTGCTGTGCCGGATGTTTCTTCATCCCCAGGCCCGGCCGATCGACCGCTGGGAGATCATGCGCCGTATCTTCGGCGGACAGGCCGATCCGTTCGACCTTCATAAGGTCGGGCTGTGGGACGGATATCTCGCCGGGCTCCTGGAGGGTGCCGGCTTCGTCGACATCCACCGCGTGGAGTCGTTCAACCTGTTCGACGACGGCAGCAAGGCGACCTACGGGGGCGTGCCGATCAGCCTCAATGTCCAGGCGCGCAAACCCGGCTAGCCGGAGCACACCGGCGCGCGGGACCCGTTGGCAGACCGGCAAATATCCCGTAAAGCAAGGCCCGAACCGACGGTATGACGGGTATGGCGCGCTACAATTTCAAGGAAACCGAGGCGAAGTGGCAGGCGGCGTGGGCCGACCACCGCGTCTTCGCGGCCGCGGCCGATCCGGCGCGGCCCAAGTACTACGTGCTCGAGATGTTCCCCTATCCCTCGGGCCGCATCCACATGGGCCACGTGCGCAACTACACCCTCGGCGACGTGGTCGCGCGTCACCGCCGGGCGCTCGGGTTCAACGTGCTGCATCCGATGGGATGGGATGCGTTTGGGCTGCCAGCCGAGAACGCGGCGCGGGACTCGAAAATCCATCCCGCGACCTGGACCTATGACAACATCGCCAACATGCGCGCCGAGCTCAGGCGCATGGGCCTGTCGCTGGACTGGGAACGCGAGATCGCGACCTGCCATCCCGGTTATTACGGGCACCAGCAGCGGCTGTTCCTCGAATTCCTCGCCGCGGGCCTCGTCTACCGCAAGGAGGCCTTCGTCAACTGGGATCCGGTCGACCAGACCGTGCTCGCCAACGAGCAGGTAATCGACGGCAAGGGCTGGCGCTCGGGGGCGCCGGTCGAAAAGCGCAAGCTCTCGCAATGGTTCCTCAAGATCACCGCGTATGCCGAGGAGCTGCTCGACGCGCTGAAGACGCTCGACCGCTGGCCGGAAAAGGTGCGGCTGATGCAGGAGAACTGGATCGGCCGCTCCTCAGGGGCCGAGGTCCGGTTCAAGATTCAGGGCCGGCCTGAGCCGCTCACCATCTTCACCACCCGGCCGGATACGCTGTTCGGCGCCTCGTTCCTCGCGATCTCGCCCGACCACGCCCTGGCCGATGAGCTCGCGAAGGCCGATCCGAAGCTCAAGGCCTTCATCGCCGAATGCCGCGCCCGCGGCACGTCCGAGGCGGCGATCGAGGCCGCCGAGAAGCTCGGCTACGATACCGGCCTCAAGGCGGCGCATCCGTTCCTTACCGGCAAGACCCTGCCAGTCTATGTCGCGAACTTCGTGCTGATCGACTATGGCTCGGGTGCCATCTTCGGCTGCCCGGCGCACGACCAGCGCGACCTCGACTTCGCGCGCAAGTACAAGCTGCCGGTCATCCCCGTGGTCTGCCCGCCCGGCGAGGATGCGGCGACGTTCAAGGTCGGCGACGTCGCCTATACCGAGAACGGCACGATCATTAACTCCGAATTCCTGAACGGCCTCGACGTCGAGACCGCCAAGCAGGAGGTGGGCAAGCGCCTCGGGGCGATCGGCACCGGCCATCCCACGACCGTGTGGCGGCTGCGCGACTGGCTGGTGTCGCGCCAGCGCTACTGGGGCTGCCCCATACCGGTCATTCATTGCGAAGCGTGCGGGATCGTGCCGGTGCCGTTCAAGGATCTACCGGTGCGGCTGCCGGACGATGTCACGTTCGAGCGGCCGGGCAACCCGCTCGACCACCATCCGACATGGAAGCACGTGAACTGCCCGGCCTGCGGCAAGCCGGCGCGGCGCGAGACGGATACGTTCGACACGTTCGTCGATTCGTCCTGGTACTTCGCGCGCTATTGCTCGCCGCGCGCCGATCAGCCGGTGATCAAGGCCGAGGGCGACTACTGGCTCGCAGTCGATCAGTACATCGGCGGCGTCGAGCACGCGATCCTGCACCTGCTCTACTCGCGCTTTTTCATGCGCGCGATGAAGAAGACCGGCCACGTCAGTATCGACGAGCCCTTCGCCGGGCTGTTCACGCAGGGCATGGTCTGTCACGAATCCTATCGCAGCAACGACGGCCGCTGGCTCTACCCGGAAGACGTGACCAAGCGGGACGACGGCACGGCGGTCGAGACGGCGACCGGGCAGCTTGTGGCGATCGGCCGCCGCGAGGTCATGTCGAAGTCGAAGAAGAACGTCGTGGCACCGGCCGCGATCATCGACACCTACGGCGCCGACACCGCGCGGCTGTTCATGCTGTCGGACTCCCCGCCGGAGCGGGACCTCGAATGGACCGAGGCCGGGGTGGATGGTGCCTGGCGCTATATCAACCGGCTGTGGCGGCTGGTGGACGAGCCGAAGGTTGCGCTGCCGGCCGCGAGCGAGCCCAAACCGGCCAAGCTGTCGCCGGCCGCGGAAGCCGTATGGCGCGGCGCGCACAAGACGATCGCCGCCGTGTCCGAGAGCTTGGCCGAGTTCCGCTTCAACGTCGCGGTGGCGCAGATCCGCACCTTGACCAACGACCTCGAGGCGCTCGACGGCAAAGGGCCGGGCGAGGCCTGGGCGCTGCGCCAAGGCCTCGACACCGCCGTGCGGCTCATCGGGCCGATGATCCCGCACATCGCCGAGGAGTTGTGGCACAAGCTCGGGCATACGGAGATGCTGTGCAACGAGCCCTGGCCGAAGGCCGATCCGGCCCTGCTCGTCGACGAGACCGTTACCGTGGCCGTCCAGGTGAACGGCAAGCTCCGCGCCACCGTCGCGCTGCCGCGCGATGCCAGCGAGGCTCAGGCGCGCGAGGTGGCACTCGCGCAGCCGAACGTGACGACCGCCATGGGCGGCAAGCCGCCGCGCAAGGTGATCGTCGTTCCCAACCGCATCATCAACATCGTCGTGTGACGCGCAGGACCTCGGGCCTTGGGCCGCCGCGCGCAGATTTCGCTTTGAAGAACGCCCCGGTTCGCGACCACGCGCATATCATCGGAGGAGCGGCGCATCACGCCGCGGCCGGCAGCTTGACCAGGATCAAGCCCATCCGCCACAGCGAGCGGAAATACTCGCGTGCGAATTGCTCCGCCTCGTCGGCGCTGCCCGGCAGGCCTCCAGATCTGGCTGCGGCCAGGATGTTCTGGATCGAGCGGCGGCCGTCGACCTCGTTGAGCAGCCGCGCTTGCGAGGGAGAGATGACTGTCTCCAGCCCCTGCCGGGTCAGTCGTGCGGGCCCGCCCTGTCCGTCCGGCTGACGGACGAAGACACCGGCGCGGCGGACCGGCACGTAGGCGAGCGCCCGGGGCCCGGCAAAATCGATCCGGTACTGCTCGGGCGGGCGGTCCGGCCGACAGGCCACGAAGAAATGACCCGGATTGCAGTGGAAGAGGTCGGTGGCCGCCCACATCTCGCGTTCGGGCAAGTTCGCGAGCGCCGCGAACAACGGATGATCCCTGCGCAGGCATCCGTCGGGATGGTAGTACGCGTTCTCGACCCAGCCCTGGAACACCAGCCCCGCATCCTCGACGAAACGCAGGCAGTCCTCAACCGTATAGCTGCGCTCGCGCGCATTCAGGAAGAGATCGACGAGCCCGGCATCGAAATCCCTGTCGGCGCCGACGTTGATCACGCGCATCGGATGTTCGGGCGCCAGCGCCCCGAGCGTCTGCTTGATCACCGCGAGCGAGGCGTCATCCTGCGCGAGGCCGATGCGGCGGAACAGCGACTGCAGAATCTCGAGCCCTACCCGCCCGTAGCGGCCATAGAGATAGACGGCGATCGCACCGTCGCGGCGCAGGCAGGTCGCGAGCGTCTTCATCCCGCCGAGCGGATCGGCCATGTGGTGCAGCACGCCGGTCGACAGGATCAGATCGAACTCGCGCCCCAACGCCGGCACGTCCTCGATCGGCAGCCTCAGAAGCTCAAGGTTGTCGAGTGAATGCTTGTCGCGCAGATAGCGCTCATGCGACAGGGACGGCTCGCTCACGTCGATGCCGAGGACCCGGGCATTCCGGTTGTTGTAGGCGATGTCCGCCGCCTGGTTGCTGCCGCAGCCGGCGACCAGGATCTCCAGCGGCTGCGGATAATCGCGATCCGGCCAGAACAGCCGGTGCACCAACGCCGGATCGCACACATCGCGCCGGGCGCGGCAATGGACCTCGAGATCGCGAGTTGGGCGGGGATAGATCCACCGCCCGTATTGCTGCGCGATCGCGTCGTCGAGGGGTGACACGGCACCCTGCGGCGCCGAAGCGTCAGCGCTTATGTTCGGACTGGATGGCATCGCCCCCTGACGCGCCGGAAAGACCGGCGGACGATGCTAACCAAATGCGACCCTGCGTGAATGCCAACTAAAGTCGGTGGTGCGTGTCAGGATTGTAAGCTTAGCCCGGTTACGCCGGCCGGGTGTGCCGCCACCAGCCCGAGCTGCTCTGCCGCGGCCTGGATGCGCGCGACCGCGGCGGGGGTCTCGAGCTGAACGCGGTACGTGCAGGTCGAGCATGGCGGTTCCTTGTCGCCAAACAGGAAGAGGCTCCGACGCCATGCCGCCATCGTCGCATTCGACCAGATATCGAAGATGCTGCCGTCGCGGCCGATGACCCCGACCAGATAGTCACGATGCGCGGGGTTGTCGCCGCGGATGTTGCAGCACGGAACGATCGTCCCGTCGCATTCGATCTGCAGCTCCGAAAAGACGGTGAAACAGGGCGAGCGCCGCCGGAACGGCGTCTTCGTCGCGATGGTGCCCGCGCGATCGTGCTTCAGCGGAATGCCGTTGATCACGGGCGGGTCATCGAGATTGCGGCCGCGGACGATGACCGACATTCCGGGCTTGTAGGCGACCCGCGCGACGATAGCCGCCGGTTCATCCTGCACCAGCCGGTACGGGTGACCGAGGTCGTCCAGACGCGCCAGGACGCGTGCGCGCATCAGCTCCGGATCGTAGGCCTGCTGTTCACCGAGATAGACGCCAATCACCAGGACCCGGAGGCCCGCCGCGTAGAGTTCGTCGAGATAATCAGGGCTGAGATAATCGCCGTTCGAATACACGACCGTCTGCGCGTTCGGCAGCGCGTCGCGGCAGCGCCGAAGCCGTGCGAGGAAAAAATCTCGTTCCGCGAGCGGCTCGCAATAGCGGGCAAAGCAGAAGGTCCCGCTGTAGTCGATCGACGCGAGGTCGCCGAGCACCTGGTCGTAAATCGCATCGTCCATGTGGTGCTTGACCGAACGCCGGTCGAGGAACGAGTTCGGGCAGAAAGGGCAGACACGGTTGCAGTATGACGTCACCTCGATCTCGATCTTGGCGACCGAGCTCTTGAAAATCTGCCGCCCGTGAGGATGGCCCCCCGAGAAATGATACGGGCTGATCTGTAGGTCGAGACTCGTGCTCATCGGTGGCGGATCCACGTCTGCGGAGCAGAGCCGACGAGGCGGACCAATTTGCGCGCCGGTGCGGCGCGAGCGCATCGCCGACTCGCTATGAATCGGGCCTCGCGATGCTATCGGGAGGAGCGTGTGCTCGAACGCTATCTTGAGCGCATCATCCGAAAGGAGATGACAAAAAGAGGAACCGTTGGCCGAACGTCGGTACGGCCTGTCAGGTTTTGTAAGCTAAGGGATATCCGGGAACTGTGACGTGTCGTTCGTGAACAGTTCGGCAATCGACTGTCCGATCAGCTCGCGGAAGTTCGGATCGTCCGGCCCGCTCACGGCCGGACCGCGGCTCACCACTTCCGTCACCAGGCGGTTGCCGTAGCAGTAATCGGCCACGAGCGCGCTGCCGGCCGTGGCTGACTGCACCTGATTCGGGTTCTGGCACAGGTTCTGATTGCCGACCGGCGGTGCGCCGAATCCGATGACGACCGTGTAGCCGTTCCAGTCCGGGGGCGTGCCGAGCGCAAATCGATATTGGCCCCCCGTGTAGCGCGCGCGAAGCGCATCGACGACCGCCTGGGCCGGAACGGGGCTGTTGCGGACCACGACGGCATTGGTCCCGTTCTGGGCAATGCTTTGGACATAGGTCCCGGCTGAATACGTGGCAGCACCCTTCGAGCGCACCGTGGTGATCCCGCCACCGCATGCCGACAGCGCGACAGCCCCGGCAAGACAGACCAGCGTGGCTCCTGCTTTGTGCATCCAAACCTCCGGTGCGCGACACGTTCATTACAGCACTAGGGTGGCCACCTTGCCTAGGCGCGGGACATGGGCAGCCGGGAGGGGGAATATTGTGGTCGGCTGAATGGGGCATTACTGTTGCCACCAGGAGCGCCGGCGATCGTCGTCGGTGGAGAGGGAGATCGAGATGCGCAACCTGAAGTTTGGAGTATTGGGGCTCGGGCTGATGGCCGCGGCTTTGGGGCTGGCGCCTGGGGCGCAGGCCCAGGAGAAGATCGTGATTGCTGTTGCGGGCCCGATCACGGGACAGTATGCGGCGTTCGGCGAACAGATGCGGCGGGGGGCCGCGAGGGCGGTTGCCGACATCAATGCCAAGGGCGGGGTTATGGGCAAGCAGCTGCAGCTGGAGGTAGGGGACGATGCCTGCGATCCCAAGCAGGCGGTGGCGGTTGCGAACCAGCTGGCCTCGAAGGGGGTGGTGTTCGTGGCCGGGCATTACTGCTCGGGCTCCTCGATCCCGGCGTCTGAGGTGTATGCGGACGAGGGGATCCTGCAGATCTCGCCGGCCTCGACCAACCCGGTGCTGACCGACCGCGGGGACAAGTTCAAGAACGTGTTCCGGGTGTGCGGGCGCGACGACCAGCAGGGCGTTGTGGCGGGGGATTGGATCGCCGCCCACTACAAGGGCAAGAAGGTGGCGGTGGTGGACGACAAGTCGCAATACGGCAAGGGGCTGGCGGACTTTGCGCGCCAGGAGCTTCAGAAGAAGGGCATGAACGTGGTGCTGACGGAGTCGGTGAATGCGGGCGACAAGGACTTCACGGCGTTGATCAGCAAGATGAAGCAAGCGGGCGTGGACG
>Ga0335069_10001683_pt1 | contig 35378 bp, 66 predicted proteins | sample Lox_Sample_11_FD_206714 | JGI IMG/M metagenome (GOLD analysis project Ga0335069, IMG submission 206714) | Soil microbial communities from Loxahatchee National Wildlife Refuge, Florida, United States - Lox_Sample_1.1 | ecosystem: Environmental > Terrestrial > Soil > Wetlands | place: USA... | reverse complement strand
CACGATAGAGACACAGAATCTATGCTAGAACTTGGATTTGATAAGGTTGTAGAAAATGAAAGAATACGGATTGGACATACAGACGTACTTATTAGTCATTTCCCTTATCATCCTGTTACCCAACATAATACTTGGCAAGGACGAGTAGTTCTCCACAAAATGGATGATGGCGTTGACGGTAGGTATCTGCATAAGCGCATACTCGATGATGGTAACACTTGGCTACTTCATGGACACGTACACACAGCTTGGAAGATTAAGGAGCGTATGATAAACGTAGGCGTGGACGTATGGGATTGGAAACCTGTAAGCCACGAAAGACTCTTGGAAATTATAAAAGGAGGCCGACGTGACTGAAATCGTTATTAATTTTATACTGAACAATATATTTTTTATACTGATTGGCATGGTTGTTGCAATCAAAGTAGTTCAGGGGATATTTGAATACTTTCCCTCAGAAATGAGGTACTATGAGGACGGTTATGAGCGATACATTGCAATCCAAATCTACAGACGTTACCAGCGTAACTCCGCAATTCGAGATCTTCCGCCAATTAAAAACCCTTACCTCGGTGAAAGATAAAGAAGAAGCTCTACGTGCTGTAAAAGATGATGATTACATTGCTGAACTGATTCATAGAAATTTGAATCCTTATATGATGTTTCATATCAAGGAGATACCTGAATACGTTGCTAATCCACAAGGCAAGCAAGGTGCAGAAAATTATAGAGCTTTCATTAAGTTGACTGATAAGCTCAACAAGAGAGAAATAACTGGCAATGCAGCTAAGGAAGCTGTACGACAGTTCTTTATGGAAAGTCATGCCGAGGATGCTGGGTACTATGAGACTATTCTCACCAAAAGTCCTATTGGAGTTAGAGCTAAGACAGTAAACAAAGTGTGGCCTAAACTGGTGCCAAATTTTGACCTAATGTTGGCCCCTAACCAATTACCAATAGTTACTCAATTGACTTGGCCTCGCTACGTACAACCAAAACTGGACGACTATAGAACTGTATACAATCAGGAAGCCTTTTATAGTAGATCAGGAAAGTCTTTCGCTAATAAGAACTTACCTGGATACTTTTCTAAACTATTCCAAATGAATGATTATGTACTAGATGGTGGGCTATATGCTCATGGAATAACTTTCAACAAACTGCAAACAATTCTTAACAATAAAAATGCTCCACTTCCTTACAATCTTAAATTTCATGTATGGGATGCTATGCCCGTACAGGATTGGGAACGTCAGAAGTGTAATTTACCTTACGAAGAACGTCTCAAATTGGTACGAAAGATTTTAAATAACATCGTAGCCGACTATCAGAAAGTCATTGATATTCCTAATGATATAGTAAATTCCTCTAAAGAGGCGGTAGATCTTTATAAAAAGTATTTGAAAGATGGTTACGAAGGGTCTATGATTAAAAGACCAGACGGCCTATACCAATGGAAAAGGGTTACGCTGAAATCTGGAGAGATACTTAAGCAGAAGCCTTATAAGTCTATAGATTTAGAGGTTGAAAGTATCTACGCTGGCGAAGGAGATCACGAAGGAATGGCTGGCGGCATTGTAGTTGATTTTAAAGGAGTGAAGGTTCGTTGCGGTTCAGGTTTTGACGACGAGACTTTAACCGATATGATTAAAAACCCCGATGAATATATCGGAAAGGTAGCTGAAATTAGATACTTGGAAGTCACTGAAGATGGTTCATTAAGGCATCCAAGTTTTAAAGATTGGCGAGAGGACAAAGAAAATGAAGGTTAGAAAACGTTTTGATAAAGAACTGCACGACCGTACAGACAAGCTGGCCAAACAAAAGGCTATAGGCATCCTAGACACCGTGAGGAATTGCAAGACGATAGAAAACCCAGATCGCCACGCAGTAGATTTATTGGTTTACAATCATAAAGATGAACATATCTTTAATTGCGAAGTAGAGATTAAAACTAACTGGAAAGCTGGAGAGGATTTTAAATACCCAGATGTAAACTTTCTAGACAGAAAAGCCAAGTATTGTAAACTAGATAAACCAACGATTTTTATGATCTTTAATGAGGACCTTTCTCAGTACCTTACTGTCAAAGGATCTGACGTATTATCTAGTCCCCAAGAAGTAGTAAAGAACAAATATTGCTATGATGGAGAATTGTTCTATAAACTTCCCTTGACAAAAGTTCATTTCAATAATATAAATAAGAGCATTAAGGAGATTATGAAATGAATGAACGTCCTACTTTCGGTGCAACGCCAAATATAGACCCAACTGACGATAAACGTCAGGAAGTTGGCGCTATTTGGACTCGCACTACTAAATCAAATAGTGAATTTTTAAGCATTAAATTAAATATTACTAAAGAGCTGCTAAAACAACTGTCCGAAACCACTGAGGAGATCGTGTCAGTAAATTTAGTAGCATTTCCGAACAGATACAAAGACGGTAACGATACTCGTCCAGATTTTCGTATCTATGAGGAAAGAAAGCGGATCTAACGATCTGCTTAGTAAGCGACACCTGCTTCCATAGCCGGAAATGGTAAAAATTTAAAAGTGGAGTGACAGCCTGAGAGAAGGCATCCCATTATGAAGCCTAAATACTTTGAACTGGCTAAAAAACTAGCTAAAAAATCCGACCATCATACTTATAAGATTGGTTGTGTCATTGTTTATAAGAACAAAGTTACAGCAGTAGGTTTCAATCAACTTAAAACTCATAGTAAATCAATACACAAATTTAAAATGCTTCACGCTGAATTGGACGCTATTATAGGTAGTGGTGACCTAAATGGCTGTGATGCTTATGTTTTTAGAGGAAACAGATTTGGGCAACCAAGGTTGTCTAAGCCCTGTCCAGCCTGTGAGCAAGCGCTCATAGCAGCAGGTATACGTCGAGTATACTTTAGCGTTGACAATGAATTAGGCTACGACTATATTGATCTGAGGAGGATCGCAAATGACTCGTGAACACTATTATATCTATACTAGGGACAAGCACGGAAAATTGACCGGACACACTATTTGTGTCATGCAAAAAGATGGTAAAATTTTCCACGGAGTCGCCAACTGTTCAGAAGAAGATCAGTTTGAATACAAACGTGGACGTAAACTGGCATTGGACAGAGCTAATGCAGCTTATGAACGCTACCTTGAACGCCAACAGAAACGGAGCGGAGCAGTATGAAATATGCAACATTAGATTTGGAAACAACAGGAGTTGTAGAAAAATCTCCTAAACATATACTACAAGTGTCTATTGTAGTAGAAGATCCAAAAAATCTTATGCCTCTTAATGAACTTCCTCATTTTACTTGCTATGTACGGCAAAAGAAAGTTGAAGGCGAAGCATACGCTCTGGCAATGAACTCTAAAATACTTGGATATATTTCTGGATACAATAAAGAAACTCCACCATATCCTATTTATGATGAAGGTGAGTGGATCAAACACGCTATGGCTTTTCTAGCCCTACATTTTCCTAACCAAGAAGGAAAGATCTTTTGTGCTGGAAAAAACGTAGGAACTTTCGATTTCTTGTTTCTTCCGGAAACTTTACGGAAGCAATTCAGCTTTCGAGTTATTGATCCAGCAATGCAATTTACTGATTTACTTAATGATGAAAAAGTAGCTAACTTAGAGACGTGCAAGCAGAGAGCAGGATTAGAGCCAGTTGTATCACATGACGCTCGTCAGGATAATCTGGATGTAATAGCTGTTCTCAGGACACGATATGGCAAAGTTTACTAGGGATGATGTAGACAAATTCTTTGATTATGGTATTGATATTGCCCATAGGACAATCTATATGGGCAGTGTTTCTATTGATGATGGAGAAGATAGCGGAGTTGATGCCCAGATGAGCGAACGGGTTATCAAGGCGCTACACTTACTAGACCAAAAGAATGAACCTATTACCATTATTATGAATAATCCTGGTGGAGACTGGTATCACGGCATGGCTATCTATGACGCAATTAGAGGTTGTCAGAGCGAAGTCACCATCAAGGTATATGGTATGGCTATGTCTATGGGAGCGGTTATCCTACAGGCCGCAGATCACCGTATAATGGCTCCCAATGCTAAGTTCATGATCCACTACGGATACGATAACCTTTCTGGCCACAGCAAGAATGTTAGAGTCTGGGCTAAGGAAGCTGATAAATTAAATGTTAACATGGAAGATATTTTCCTTGAAAAGATTCAGGAAAAGCATCCAACTTTTAAGAAAGAAGAGTTGGAAAAGATGCTAGATCCTGATACTATATTAAATGCCCAAGAGACAGTTAATATTGGGCTTGCTGATGAGGTTTTATGAAAAAAGTTAAAGATATGGCTACGTACTATTTCCAATGCGATTGTAGTAGCCAGGAACACACAATTGGTATTACGTTTGATATTGACGAAAAAGAAATGGCATTTGAAGTACAACTTGCCCGGCATCATGGATTCTTTGGCCGTTTGATCTTAGCCGTCAAATATTTGTTTGGATATGAGTGTAAATACGGACATTGGGACACAACCCTTATGAGTGAAGAGAAGTTTGTAGAGTTATATAACATAATGACTCGATTTGCTCACACCGCAGGCATCCGAGATAAGTCTGCTAAGAAAATTCAAACAGCCTTGAATGATATTAAAGGCGGTAAAACTAACTCTATGGTTAGTGCTAACAACCACATTACTGGTGACTTAACTAATTCTCCAAAATATAAAAAATGATTCAACCAAACTTTCAAACGTTCATAGTTGATACTCCTGAACTATTTGAGAAGTTACAAAAGTATGAAGAACTTGTAGATTCTGAACTAGTAGTTCTAGACGTAGAGACGAATGGTAAAAACGAAAAGACAGCAAAACTGTATGGCATTGGGCTAGCTTTTAGCGAGCACAAGAGCTTTTATATTCCCTGGAGAACTCAAGATGGTAGTATCATTTGGGATGGACTTCAGGGAGAAATTATTAGTTGGCTATTGAGAACCTGTGCGAAAAGGAAACTCATTGGCCACAACATTATTTACGACGTTCTAGTGCTTGAAAATAATTTAGGCATTGATCTATCTTCATTTATCTACGCAGACACCATCTTGATGAAACACACCTTGGATGAAGAACCTCCATTTGGTTTGAAAGAAGTGGCTGTAGTTGAATTGGGACCTTGGGCAGATAAGGCGCAAGATAAGCTCAAGCAAGAAGTTGAGGACAGAGGTGGACGTTGGACTAAAGACGAAAAAGATATGTACTTAGCCACTATAGCAACTTTAGGGGAGTACTGTTGTTGGGATACTATCTTGACTCTACTTTTGTTTATGGAATATCAACCTAAGCTGGAAGCTGAAGGTTTGCTAGAACTGTTTTATGATCAAGAAATTATGCCTCTATATAAAGAAGTCACGATTGATATGAAAAGGCGGGGCTTCCCAATAGACGTTGAGTACTACATTCGATTGCGCTCAGAAATAACTAAAGAGATTGATAATCTTGCAGAAGAGATTTACAAACTGATTCAAAAAGACATTGCTAAGTTTGAAGAGGACTTGTTGAACAAGGAATTTCCAGTTAAAACTACTGGTAATTTTCCAAAGGCAGTATCAGAAATACTCGGCCTACCTCTTCCTAAGAACGCCAAGACTGGCGCTCTAACTCTCAGTAAAAAAGCTATACAAGAACAAAGAGAAGTAGCAAGTGCCCAGCATAAAGCCTTTTATGATTGGATTCTGGGAGAAAAGGGAATTGACCTAACCAGTCCAGCTTTTAAAACACTTTATACGAAGGGTAATGACTTTCTAAAAGAAGTCCAGATGAAGCTATGGAAAGATAAGTACGACTCAGATAAGGTATTTAACCTAAAGAGTAATGACCATCTTATAGAGTTGATCATTAATGTCTGGGGCTTTCAGCCAAATGAAAGAACTCCTGGAGGAAAACCTAAAGTAGACGACGACTTCCTAGAAAGCCTAAAAGGAAACTCGGTAATTGATAAACTTAAGGACTACAAGAAATTAAATAAACTTCTTTCTACCTATGTTGAAGGTATCTTGGACCGTCAGATTGATGGATACATCTATACTTCTATGCTCCAGTTTGGTACCACTTCTGGGCGGTATTCCAGTAGAGATCCTAACCTTCAAAACCAACCTCGTATTAAGGACGAGGATAGTGGTTTATCCCCACTCGTTTTAAAGTACGTAAACGCCATCAGGTTAGGTTTTATAGCCGGGCCTGGTAGGAAGGTGGTCAACGCCGACTATAGCTCTCTAGAGCCTGTTTGCTTCGCCCATGCGTCAGGGGACGAAAAGTTACGGAACGTTTTTAGAAACGGGGAGGACTTGTATTCAAGAGTAGCTATTGAAACCTTTGGATTGACTCAGTACAGCGCTCTTAAAAAAGACCCTATGTTCTTAAAGAACCATAAGCCAGAGATTAGACAAACTTCTAAGATTTTCTGCCTAGCAGTTCCTTACGGAGCCGAAGCAGCTAGGATTTCAGATGAATTAGGAATCCCATATAAAGAGGCCGCTGAAATTATTGAAAGATATTTGAATGGGTTCCCAAATCTTAGAAAGTATATGTACCGTTGTAATTGGGAAGCCAAGTCAAAAGGATATGTAAAAACAGAGTTTGGTAGAATCCGCCACTTAAAAGAAGCTAGATCAATCCACACTCTTTATGGAGATTCAATCTTAGATCCAAAATACGCTAAGATGAATGGATTGCAGGATGTTCGTAGAAAATTTAAGAACTGCTTAAACAATGCCAAGAACTTTCCAATTCAAGGTCTGGCAGCACATATAGTAAACAGAGCTATGATTGCTATTAGCAGAGAATTTAAAAAGCAAGGTATTGATGGATGGATCGCATTGCAGGTACACGACGAAATCACCTGTATTGTAATAGAAAGTCAGGCAGAACTGGCCAAAAAGATTATCAAGGACTGTATGGAGAATACGACCAAGATTTCTGTGGCCTTAAATGCAGAGCCTTTGATCGCAGATAATTGGGGCGAAGCTAAATGATAAGAGATGAAGAAATGACTCCTTTAAGAATGTTTGTATTATTTGTAGTATATACCATATTAGGTTGTACGATAACCATGAGAGTAGATCACCCAGTAGGACAACTCTTTTATTTGGACTCATATGTGGCAGAAGTAAATACTCCTACTTATGGCGACGATTATACTAAGAATCTCCTGGTAGAATTTAACAATATGTCTACCGGCAAAGAAGCTGTATCTTTTAAAGATGACCACATTTTGGTAGAAAGAAAGATTCATATTGTAGAAGTGGATAACGTACAACAGGTTCACCTGGTAAATCCTGGTGATGAGACCATAGCAGTTACACACAACGGCAACGGTAGGTGCTTAATAGAACTGGGTAAACATATGGACTATCAAACTTATAGACACGTTTTATTTCATGAATATTGTCATTGTTTTGGTTATCCTGATCTATATGAGAAGAGATACGAAAAAGATTTGATGTATTATTTAGAAGGTCCAGTTGACGACAATATTATTAAGTGGTACTCTGAGGACATTAGCGTAAAGGTACATAAATGGAAGAATTTACGGAACTTGAATTTAAATACAGAGCAGACCAAGTAAAGCTAAGCGATTTCGTAGCTTTGATGGAGACTTTAGGCTATAAAAGCCGTAAAGATGTTTCTAGCTGGGATTATTATTATACTCATGCCGAGGATAAAGAAGAGTTCTTACGTTTTAGGGACAGCGATAATCCAGAACTTACTATTAAACGTAAGGTAAAAGCCGCTAACAACTGGGAGCGAGTAGAGGTAGACCTTCCTATTGATCCTAATAGAGCTAAGAAAATGCTAGTAGATAAGTGGGTAGGATTAGAAGGTTATAATCATAACTTTACTATTTATAAAAGTTGTTTCATATTCTGGCAAGATGTGGTAAATATGGTCTATTATATTGTCTATGATGAAAATATGGTAGAAAAGGGCCGGTTTATTGAAATTGAAGCTAACAAGGATAAGTTATCTGGAGTAGGTCTAGATTTTGCCAGAAGCAGACTTAGAGAATTAGAACAACAATTCCAGAAACTTGGAATTGCTCCACAGAATCGTTTGAAAAAATCACTATTTGAGATGTTTGTAAAATGAAGAGGAAAAAAGTCAGATATAACAAACAGCATAAACAACATAGAGATATGGTCATAGAAGGTCTACTTTCTTGTAAAAAATTCTTTATCAAAGATACTGGAGTAGAAGTAGAGATCGACAGATTCGATGAGGATATGTTTGATAAAATTTTAGAAGAAAGATTCTCAATTAGTGTAAAGATTATGGGATCTCCTACAATAGAAGCTATTGACAAACTTCAAGACTATGATCTTAGAAAAAGAACTTCTGGCGTAGAAGTCACTGGTCATATCAAATTAGAAGATCTTAGCTTAATGCCCTTTGAAGGGGCAGCATCCCAAGTTCTTTATAGTAATAAAAAATAATATTGACAGTTAGAAACTCATTTGATACAAATACTAGATGGAGGTAGAATATGCCAAAATATCAACAATTTTTCTACGATCTCCTCAACCTTCAGCAATCAGTTAGTCTATCAAAAGACATTGTAAAAGAAGTTATTGGGGACTCGGTAAATAACCACAGAACATTATCTGTAAATCAAGTTATTCGTTATGCTAAGGCCAATCAAGTTCGTAATGGCAAACGAGTTGCTAAACAGATACGGAATGTATATTATATATTGAAACCTTTGATTAAACACGACCGTACTAATGGCGGTACTGGACGATATAGAACAGATGCTATTGATTTCAATGAATTGGTATCAACTTATAGAGCAGTAGTAATGAATGACCGTGAACTTCGCTCAGTTATAGGGAGAGCCGTATAAATGGCCAAAAAGTTTTCGATTAAAGACTTTAAAGAGTCTATCAAGGTTACAGCCGCAGAATATAAGAAAGATATTTATATTAACCTAGATCCTTGCGTACAAGACGTTTTAAAACTTCCTGGTTTGCCTTTGGGACACATAACTCAAGATTATGGAAAATCTGACACAGGAAAAACTTCCTTAATGTTCCACGCTATTGCTGAAGCTCAGAAACAAGGTATTTTACCTGTAGTAGTAATTTCAGAAGGTAAAATTGACTGGAATAGAGCTAGAGCTATGGGAGTAAAATATACTGGAGATTTGCCTGAAGATAAACGAGATGAGAATGATTTTATCATTGTTGAAGAAAATTTAAAGTATCTAGAAGAAATTTTTGATTTTGTCGATAACGAAATCATAAATAATGTTATGACTGGAAAGCTCCCTTACAATGTGATGATTTTTTGGGATAGTATGGGAAATTCTATCAGCGAAAAATCAATCAAGATTGACGCAAAAACTGGAAAACGTGAGATTAAAAATACTCATATGCAGGCGGCGGCTATTAAGTCCGAACGCTTGACTATTCTTATGGACAGAGTTAATGATACAAGGAAGATCAATTACCCCTACACAGTAGGAGCCTTTATCATTAATCATGTATACACTGGTCAACCAGCTTATACTGGTGCCGTAGCTCCAGAGATTGTAAAAGGCGGTAATAAAGTTAAATTTACAGCTTCGCTTATGATTAAACATCAATTAGTGAACAAACTTGAAGCTGAAAAAGATGGTTCTAAACTTAAATTTGGAATGATTTCAAAATTGAGTGTCACAAAGAATCATATAAACGGACAGGAATATTCTGGAGAATTTGTCATTACTGCAGATAAATTTCTTCCAAATGATGCCAAAGCTATTAAGCAGTATAAAGAAGACAATAAAGATAAGTGGGGAGATCTGGAACTGTTTGAAGTACCAGAAGAAGGAGATATGTAATGAAGAATTTTGTAGCTAATATCCCACTATATATTGGAGTATCAATCAAATTGATAAGCGACAAGTTTATTGATTTGAGCTTTAAACTTCACATTACTTTTGAAACTGATTCTGGAAAGAAACTTGTAGAACTACAAAAAGCAGCGGAACAGTATCTAGAAATCATTAAGGAAGCTAAGAAACAACACACTTCTGGTGATCGGAAACTTGTAGATATTTTAAACAACGGAGGAGCTAATGGACGAGCTTTCACAACTTCCCTCAAGAAACCAAGTGACAGTTAAAGTAAAAAGATTAACTCCTGATGCTCAAACGGTCGAGGAGTTGGTTCCAGCTACAGAAGGTTCAGTAGGTATTGATCTAATAGCTACGGACCATTATTACGATAAGGATTATTGTTATCATGAATACGGTACGGGACTTGCAATTCAATTGCCGCAAGGATACGAAGCACAAATACGCCCTCGTTCGTCTATTAGTAAAAAGAGTTTTACTCTTATTAACTCTCCTGGCACTATTGATAGTGATTATACGGGGGAACTCATAGTAAGGTTTAAAACAGTAGATGATCGGCAAGATATTTATTCAGTAGGCGATAAGATTGCACAATTAATCATAGTCCCCGTCCCCAAAGTATCCTTCGTTGAAGTAGAAGAATTAGAGAGCACTAAGCGAGGAGCAGGAGGGTTCGGCAGCACCGGAAGGTAATGTGTGAAGAACCGACATAGAAAGATCCCAGAGAAACGACGTAGGGATCATGAAGAAAACTTACGAGCAGAAAATCGACAATTAAGAAAACAGATACAGCAATTGAGACGGCAGTTAGAAAGATGGGAATTTAGAGAAGAAGAGATTCAGGACATTATACAGGATTTAGAAGCTGACGTTCAGAAAGAAGAGTCTAACGTAGTTCGACGTAGATGCCCAGAATGTAAATCTTTCGATATTAGAATCATGGAAAAAGTTAGAGGCACAACAGATTACTACAATTGTATGGCGTGCGGATCAAAGGGACGGTTAAAATGAAATGGTTCTATTCTTCATTCTTGGGACGATGGTACTTAGAGTTTTTGCTGTTATGGGACAGGTTAAACACTAAGAGAGAGCGTCTTACTCCAGGAGAGATTTCTCAGATTATTAGAGAATATAGTCTTATTGGAGAAGGCGTAAAAATCATGAAGAGAAATATAAACTCTACTATATCTGCAAAGAACAAAGAAGAGTACCATAAAGTTCTTACAGAAGTTAGTGATCTTGCTTCGAAAGCTGAAAATGATCCTAATAGCAGTAAGTATAAAGCTATTGAGTCCCTAAAATCCAAGATGGATTTCTCAAATAAAGATGTAAAGAATGATACTGAATATGCTCATATGATAGACCGGAGAATTAAGGACTATGAAGATCTGCATACTCATATCGCTAAAAGAAATGCTTTAAGAGAGGCTAGAAAACAAAAAAATGGAAAATGAAGTTAAAGATATTGAGCAATTAAAACAGGAACTAGAGAAAACAGGCCACAAAGTAGAGGACGTAAATTTCTTGTTTCTTGATCTAAGTTCTACGTGTACTGGATATTCCCTAGTCAGGGTGAACTTTAAACACAGGAGCGCTGAGTTTCTTAATTCAGGAGTTATCTGGTTTGATGATAGTATGACTAACCAGGATAAGTACCACTATATTTTCAATGCAGTAACCAACTACTTTAATATTGTTGGGCAAATTGATTTTTGTGTAGCTGAAGCCTATATGATTAATAGGAACAAGATGATGGGCGCTCAGGTAGGCCCAGAGCTTCACGGAGCTTTGCAGGTATCTCTGGCAGAAATTGGAGTTAAATATTCTACAGTCCTTCCTCAGACCTGGCGCTCACAATTAGGCATTAAGCCTAACGTAAGCATTAATTCTAAAGGAAAGAAAGAACGAGACTTTAAAACTCCTACAAAGGCTTTTGTTGATTCTAAAGCTAAGAATATACCAGCGCAAATCAAATCTAATGTTACAGGAAACTTGAGACAAACACCCAGCGATCTTTATGATGCTGTGGCTATCTCTTGTGGATTTTTGAATAAACTAGGCATTAGCACCTGGAATTTCTCCAAACTAAAAATACAAGAAAGTATACAGTTATGAATGTAAAAGTACCAGATTCAGTTAAGAAACTCATGGATAAATTGAATAGCGCAGGATTGCCTATTCCAATGATCCAAGATTGTTTGACTGGACAACCCTCTCTCACCTATACCTTAACCTTGACAGCAGCAGTAATGGTAGCTCTTGGTGTATGTCATGTTTCGGGTGTAGATTATGACAGGGCTATGAACTTCCTCCAAGTAGTAGGAGGAGGATATTTAGTAAGACAGGGGATGAAACACGTCGCACCCCTACCTAATGGCGACGATAAACAGTAAGGAAGGAAAAGAATGAAAGTTCTAAGTACGTTAATCTTGGCTGTGTCTCTATTGCTTGGCGTTTCTGTTCAAGCTCAAGAGAAAGCCACCCCAGTTGTTACCTTGACTAAGCGTAACACTCTTGTACTACGAGACATTATTGATGATATGTCAGTAGCTCAGGTCCAAGAGCAAGCGGTTAAGTTGAGCCAACAACTTTCTCCAGGTGAGACTATCTACCTAGTCCTCGATACTCCAGGCGGAAGTATTGATGCAGGTTCTAAGCTCATCACAAGTTTGCAAGCACTGCCACAACGAGTAAATACTATCACTGTATTCTCTGCTTCTATGGGATTCATTACCGTAGAATCTTTGGGTACTCGATATATTGTTCCAAATGGAGTTCTTATGTCTCACCGAGCTTTTGGTGGAACACGAGGCCAGATTCCAGGAGAACTCAATACTCGTGTTAAGTTCTTCACAGATATGATCGAGAAGACCAGTAAAAAGATTGCCAAAAGAGTTGGCATGACTAAACAAGCCTATGATGCTCTAATTATGAATGAGTACTGGGTAGAAGGTGATGATGCTGTCAGTGCTAAAATGGCAGACAGGGTAGTTCTTGTCCGCTGTGACAAAGAATTGTCGGAAGGTCGTAACACCGAAACCTTGCAAACTTTCTTTGGCCCCATTGATCTAGTATATTCAACCTGCCCAATCATTAGTGCTCCTCTAGCTATTAACTTTAATGGCTTGAACCTTAGCGAGTACAATGCAGAGGACAAGGTTAAACTAGTAGAAATTCGTAAATTGATTCTTAGCCTTGTTACAAACAAGTCTGAGTTCTATCACGATTACTTTATTACAAACAAATATAAAGCAGTATTTCAATGAAAAGATTACTAAGTTTACTATTATCAATTAGTTTGGGTATTCCAGCCTACGCTGATGATTGCAGTAAGCCAGTAATTCCTTTGGATAAAGGAGCCTCTGCGCCATGCAAAGGCTTCTTGTTCAGCCCTAACGAAGAACATAAAATGTATCTTCTGGATCAGGATCATCAACTTCTTCAACAACAAGTAGATGGGGATAAGAAACTAGTTCTTTCTTATCAAAAAAGTTTAAAAGACTTTCAACCCATTCTTGAAGATGAACAAAAGAAGTCTGAACTGTGGCGTAAAGCGGCAGAAGATTCTACTCAGAAGTATATAGAGGCCCAAGATAAGACCAAACAACGAGATCTTTTGATGATTGGTTTAGGAGTTCTTCTAACTGTAGGTGCTGGCTTTGCTTTACACCAGGCTGATCGGAGCATGGGACATTAATGGATACAATTATAATCATCTTAGGAATACTTGCTATATTGTACGCCGTAGTGACAGGATGGAAAAATAACCGACTAAATAACGTTGTGCTTGATCTGAAAGTAAATAACTCAAAATTGATGGATTACATTAGGGAGCGGCACGAGGACGTTGTTCAACTTCAAGAAGAGGTTGGAACTGAACGAGAAAAGAATAGATCGTTATTGTCTCAAAAGAAATCTAGCGAAACTAGATTAGGACAAATTAGCGAGCATCTTATACCCTTTCTAGAGAATTGCCAGCACGACCCAAAGAATATGCACTTCCTTGGCAATCCAATAGATTACGTGGTATTCGATTTTGACGAAGGATCTATAACTTTCTTAGAAGTTAAGTCGGGAAACAGTAAAGCCTCTAAAAGACAAAAGACAGTTAAAAATATTGTTAAGTCTGGTAGAGTGTTTTATGAGGAAATACGAATCAACGAAAAAGGGATTCGTAATAGAGTTGTTGGAACTAATGATGGACCAGTATTTAGCGCTACCATAAAGGATGCTGGAATAGTCGCACTTGATGAGGATGACGATGATAATTCTGGACAAAGTTAAAAACTTTTTTACCCAGTTTTGGGGTTATCTGGTTCTTATTCTTGGAGGAGCCGTAGCTATTTTACTATATGCTCTTAATGTCAAAAATAAAGAATTGGAAGCCGCTCAAACTAGAATTGCATTAGCTGGAACTCAGAAGGACGCTGATCTCATTGAAGCAGATATTAAACAACGTTTGGCTAACGAGCAGTTGGCCGAAAAAGATAGAGCAGCGCTTCAACAATCACTTGACTTGTTGGAGAAAAAGAGACAGACTCTAACTGACCCCCGCACTACAGATACCGATAAAGCAGATTATTGGAATAACCAGAAATGAAAGAAATAGAAAAATTAGCCATAGGACTTTTTGATAAACATGCCCTCAGAAACGATGGTAGAGTCTATGATTGGAATTACCTCAGTCGAGATCGACAAATCGAGTGGATGAAAGAAGTTCTAGTGAATGTTAATTTTGTTCTTTCAGAAATCAGGGGGAAGTTAAAAGCTCCCCCTGCTGTTCTCCCTAGTGAGCCTTCTTATGGAGTAGGCTTTAAAAATGGAATGCAAGTCAAACACCATGAATTTACAGAAATGTTAAATGAAATCCAAGTAAATTTGGCAAATCAACTGGCAGAAATATCTATAGAGTTCTATAATAATAGGTAACTAATGCAAAAATTTGATGTGTTTTCAACCAAGTTCGCACAAGATATTTATCTTCAAAAATATTCATTAAATAGTACTGAGACGTGGAAAGAAACAGCTAAACGAGTTACGGAAGCTGTATGTTCCCAGTTAGTAGATTCTAAGACAAAAGAAAAAATTTATAATATTATCGCAGAACGCAAGTTTATCCCAGGTGGACGATATTTGTACTCTGCTGGCAGATCCTTTCACCAAGTCAATAACTGTTTTCTCTTTAGAGCAGAAGATAGCAGAGAAGGTTGGGCCGACGCATTACACAAGGCTACAGCAGCTTTGATGACTGGCGGCGGCATTGGATTTGACTATTCATCCCTTCGTCCAGAAGGAGCTAAGATTACTCGTACTGGTGGAACTTCAACTGGCCCTATCGCTTTAATGAATATGGTCAATGAATCAGGCCGCTATATCATGCAGGGAGGCCAAAGGCGTTCAGCTATTTGGGCCGGACTTAAATGGTCTCATGGAGACATTCTTAAGTTCGTTGACCTTAAAAATCATTCCCCAGAATTGAAAGCTCTAAAAGAAAAAGATTTTAATTTTCCTCTACAAATGGAACTTACAAACATCTCTGTCATTTATGATACAGAGTTCTTTGTGGCCATTGAGGACGAATCTCATCCCAATCACAAACACGCCAAAGATGTGTGGCTTAAAAATTGCCTACAGGCTTTCAGTACAGCAGAACCAGGGATGAGCTTCAACTTTCGTAAAGATAATGAGAGCCTTAGAAATGCTTGTACCGAGGTAGTTTCTGAGGATGATAGTGACAAATGTAACCTCGGAACTATTTGGATAAATAGGGTAAAGGATAAACGAGACCTGGCCGAAGTGACTAAATACGCTACTGTATTCTTATTGTGCGGTAGTATCTATAGTGACGTTCCTACTGAAAAGATTCGAGAAATAGGAATTAAGAACAATAGGATTGGGTTGGGGTTAGGCGGCATACATGAGTGGCTTATGCTTAAAGGCCACGAGTACGAAGTAGTACCTGAGTTACATAAGTTGTTATCAATTTATGAACAAGAGTCAGATGGTGCAGCTTTTATTTACTCAAAACAACTAAATGTAGCTGTTCCAAAAGGAGTGCGAGCTATTGCCCCAACTGGAACTATTGGCATTATTGCTGAGACAACTACTGGCATTGAGCCTTTGTTCTGTAAAGCCTATAAACGTAGGTACTATAAAGACGGTCAATGGATGTTCCAATACGTAGTAGACGGTTCTGTAAAACGACTAATGGATCAAGGCGTTAAGATTGAAGACATTAAAGATAGCTATGATCTTAGCTTTAAACAACGAGTTAAATTTCAAGCTGATGTTCAGAACTACGTAGATATGGCCATTTCTTCTACTTGCAATATGCCTGAATGGGGTTCTGATAAGAACAACTTAAGCAATGTAGAGAAGAATGCCGACGTACTATTAAAGTACGCTAAACGCCTAAGAGGATTCACAGTTTATCCTGATGGTGCTCGTGGAGGCCAACCTTTAACAAGGGTTAGTTTAAAAGAGGCTCTTGAAAATGAAGGAAAAGTTTTTGAGGAACAAGAATATAATTGCGTAAATGGAGTTTGTGGGTTATAGGTATAATTATGGCTCTGGAGGAAAATAATGTCTACTAAAGATATAGGTGAAAAATCATTTAGTGAGCTTGAAAGGATCGAGGATAAGTACATTATCACGATAGAGCAGGCCGCTTTGATTCAAAAAGAAGTAGAGAAATATCTTAAACCAGCCTATCCTGATCCAAAAACTGAATACGTACTAATTAATACGTTATATTTGGATTCGCCCGACATGGCTTTCTTTAAATACCATGCTTATCAAATGAAAGAACGACTTAAAGTTCGTATTCGTAAATATGGACCAAACGGTAAATGGGATAATGAACATTATTTTCTAGAAATCAAAGAAAAAGATCATGACGATGTAAAGAAATATCGTATTCAACTAGACGATGAGAATTTGAAAAAAGTTCGTAAAGGTTTGAATTTAGAGTTCAATTCTGAATTGGATGAACTAAATTCTCCTCTTTATACTCACACAGATCTTAAACGCTACATTGAAAAGTACAATAAAATTGTCATCAAAAACGAAATTACTCCAGTACTTGCAGTCACTTATAAAAGATTAGCTTATGGTAAAGGAAACGCCTTACGAGTTACTATGGATAATAATCTTAGTTACAAGTCTGAACGTGTTATGCCTTTGAGTCAGGCTTATAAGATTAAAAAAGCGGTTGACTGGAAAGATGTTAAAGAATACGGTAAAAAATACGACCCCAAGGTTAACGTAATTCTTGAGGTTAAACACAATAATAACCTTCCTCCGTGGTTGACAAAGATATTGGAGGAAAATAAACTGGAACCAGAGAAGTTTAGTAAGTACATCTGGAGTTCCTTTAATATGATTAAGTCAATCGTTGGAGAAGATTAATGGTTTATATTGCTGCCGTATCATTAATTCTTAATGTTGTACTAAGTACTCTTTTATTAATCTATTACACAGAGTTTAAAGCTATAGAAAGTTATGTTCATAAATTACAAGGATATAAAAAATGAAAAAATCAATCTATGAAATTGCCCACAAAAATGGCGATACTTCTAAATATGGAGTAGAGTTTAAGCGAGAAAATATTAACGATACTCAAGTAGACTTAACCTACGCTAAATGTGACAAACAATGGACTAAACCTGGAGAAAAAATAGCTTCAGCTTACGACAACGGCAATTATGTGTCCATTAACCTTCAAAATGACAAAAGACTTTATTTGGACTACGCTCAAGTAGAATATTTGCGTTTATTGTTACACGCTCTAGATGAATCTAATACTAAAAAACATCCAGGAGTTTATCCTAGCAAATTAAACAAGTTTCAGGAGTACAAATGAAAGTTAGTGAAGCAATATTAAAACTCACCAATATTCAAAAAGAAGAAGGTGATATTGATTTTTGTACTTTAGTCGAGATTGATGAATTTTTCGGCGTTGGCACCGCTCACATAGAAGTTGTTGAATATCCTATAGATGAGTCAGAACAGACTTATAAAAAAGTTGTTACTGTTTCTAATTCAGTAGATTTCAATGATGAAAACCCTGGTTTAAGGATTATAAAATGAAGGTAATTGCAATTTCAGGCTGGAAACGGTCTGGTAAAGACACAGCAGCAGAAGTATTCATTAAAAACGGCTATAAAAGAGTTGGTTTTGCTGATCCCCTTAAGGATATGGTGGCCGACGAATACGACGTTCCCCGTAACTATTGTGATGATCCTCAGTTTAAAGAAGCTCCATTGTTGCACCTACCTGTCAGCCCTAAAGACGACTTCACTTTAAACGTGGCTAAAATGATGTTTAAAGAGTTTAGGACAGCAGAGGGCTATCAAGTACCGGAGTACTTTGTGGACGCTTCTGGGACCTTCCTGGGCCTTTTACCAGGCAAAGGGGTATTTACTGACGCAGTTCAGCCAGTTCAATTATATTGGACTCCACGAGCTTTATGTATCCTTAAAGGTTCAACTAACCGAGCGGTACGTTCAGATTATTGGGTTCAAGCTGCAATCGAACATATCGAACTTGAGGCCAACGGAGCTAACAATTATTATAGAAACCCTCAACTTTTCGTTATATCCGATCTACGATACAAGTCAGAAACTCAACAATTGAGAGATGCGTTTGGTAAGAATCTCATTACAGTGAGAATCAATAGATTCGACACTTGTGCTAGCACTGATGCTAGTGAAAGAGACCTTGACGACGGACGTTTTGATGTGGTAATTGATAATAAAGGCTCCTTAGAGGAGTTCCTTGAGAAAGTGAATAAACTTGTATGAAACTGTATAGAATACATACCCAATTAAAAAATGGATGCTATAGTCCTGGATTCTATCACCCCGATAGAGAATTTCTAATTGAAGCTATGAAACAATCTTTAGCTCAATATGCTGCTGAAGAAACTGAAGGTATTACTTTTTTTATTGAAGAAACCGAAGTAAATCTTACCCCTATTACTATTGGAGGAGACAATGGAACTCAACCTACGCAAAGCCCGGAAACTGGAAGCCAAGATCAAGGCGTTTCTGGACCAGAGCAACCTGGAGCACCAAGTAGCGGTTCGGATCAAAGCGGACTTAACTGAAGCTCAGGCTAAAATTCAATCAGCAACAGACAAACTCGTAGCTGATTTGGACATTAATTCAAAACTTAACGAGCTTCGCTTTGCTATCCGCAAAAGTATTGCTGACGTTAATCAGCACGTTGGTATCAATGCGTTGATGAACCAACGAGAACACCTTCAGGCTAAACTTCAGTTGCTAGGTAAACTAGCAGAGACAGAAGTAGCTCATGGAGTTAACGAGTTGACTGATCTTCTCAAGAATACAGCCAATTCGATTGAACAAGGAGTTGAACGTTATGGCCAAAGTCTCGTTCATGTAACTACTTCGGCAGTTACAAAAGAAGTTAAAGATTCTGTTAAAAATGGAATCGCAGGTCTAAAGAAAGACCTTGAAGATTTGGAAGATGAGTTGGCCCAAAAGAATATTGGAGCCAAGGTCATCATTGATGATAGTTCTGTAAATCTACTTAAGTCGGCTGGCCTGCTTTAAGCTGGCTGGCAGGGACGCTTTTGCGACCCCTTGCGATTTAAGTAGGGCATGGAGAGCACCAATACTGGCTGGAGGGTTCTGCCCGAAGCCTCCGAATAACTCTTGTTCTCGCCCTAATCTATGGGTGTATTACCCTTGTTAATTGTCGGCGAATATGAGTTATATGTTATTTGTGGCGTGTTGCTTGTATTTTGTTCGCTCTCTGTGCTTTTTATTTTTTGGAGTTTATATGAAAAAGTTGACGGCTGATGTAGCTAGGCGATTAAAAAATAAAGCTATGAATACAGTTCACACTAATTTACAGTCAATTGTAGATGAAATTGTAAAGGCTAGCAAATCTAGAGGTTCTAATACCTTTATTGATTTAGAAGAACAAAATTTAGAACCTTTTGCTGAAGAACTTAGGGAACGAGGTTTCAAAGTTTGGGTTCGTAAAGAAGATGGCTATTTAGAAGTGGAGTGGCATTAAATGATTCGCAAAACTAAAACTGGTTACGTAGTTAAATCAGAAAAAGGTAAGAACCTTTCAAAGAAAACTCTTAGCAAAAAACAAGCTAAGAAACGATTAGCTCAAGTAGAGTATTTCAAGCATAAGGGTGGCAAGAAAAAGTGAGCCAACTAAAAGTATCCTACGTGGATCACATGGGTAATGATGTGCGGGTTGTGAATGCGGCCCGTATTAGTTTTGGGGGCCAGAGCCAACAGCTAGACGAAAAAGATAAGAAACTTATCAAGTATTTAGCTGATAATGAGCACATGAGTCCTTTTGAACATAATACTCTAACAGTTATTATAGAATGTCCTCTTTACATTCGTAGTCAAATTCATAGGCATAGAACCTTTAGCTATAATGAAGTATCAAGACGATATACTTCTGATGATATTCAATTCTATATTCCTGATATGGTTCGACGACAAGCTGCAAGCAATAGACAGGCTAGTGAAGGGGAATTAGATCCTATTTCTGCCAATACAGCTATTGCTATTATGAAAGTGCAACACGAGCAGGCATTAGACGCTTATGAGGATATGCTGGCTTTAGGCGTTCCTAGAGAACAGGCCAGAGGAGTTCTACCTCAAAACCTAATGACTAAGTTTTATATGACTGGCAATTTACGTAATTGGGTTCATTTTGTTCGTTTGCGTATTGACAACCACGCCCAAGCCGAGGTACAAGAAATAGGTAAGCAAGTGCTGGAGATACTTCGAGAGAGGTTCCCAGAGGCTACTAACGCTTTACTAGGAGCTAAAAATGATTAATTGGTTAGTTAATAAGATTGCCCTTAAACTGTGCGATTGGTGTGAACGTACTGGCCGAGTGTTTTATATTAAAGGTGGTCCCAAAGGTGAGACTACCTATCTTGTTCGTTACATGCCAATTCAAAGTAAATGGTGTTGTTTGTATATTCATCGCTTTATGCGTTCTGACGCCGACGATCCACACGACCACCCCTGGAATTTCTTTACTTATGTTATCTCAGGCGGCTACGATGAAGTATGTTACTCTAAAGTACCACAGAAATCTTGTAATCAAGGAGAACAATTCTTTTCCGCTCTTTGGACTAAGTATCTTACTCGACGACTTCCTGGAACCATAGCTTATCGTAAAGCTACTGACGTACACCAAGTTGTAATAGATCGTAACTACGAAATGTCAGAGATTAAGAACGCTCCTTTTACTGTCTGCCTTATTGGTCCACGTATTCGTGAATGGGGTTTCTGGCCTCTAGAGAATAATGGAACTACCTGGATTGACTGGCGTAAATACTTGAACATTACTCCTAATGATTCACGAACTAAAGGTAGTGTGTAATGAAAAAGAAAACTCCGAAGGTTAAAAGCGTATATAAAAACGGAAGATGTACTTTTAAGCCTGGACAAGCTATAGTATTTGAACCACGTTGGGCACAAGAGAAGTTCAAAGGTGGAATTACCTATAAAGGTCCTAATGGAGAAGAACATTCTTTGCGCTACGGAGATATTGTGCATTATATCGCAGAACATTCTCCAGCCTACGGACACTGTATTGTAGTGAAATATTCTGGTGAAGTTGTAACAATGGTTCATCCTGACGAGTTCAGGCTAGCCACAGACGAGGAAGTTTAAATGTTTCGATATGACAATAGCGGCAAACAATCTGCCCCTAAAGAAAAACAAGTAAAACACGTATGTCAGGTTCGGAAGGTTACTTATTATAATAACCATCCAGATCCTAAGAAGAAAGAACCTATCATTTCCGAGGGTTGGGAAATTGTTAGAGAGATTGTAGTAGACCCAAGTATCCCATTGACTTTAACGCCCGACGTTGTAGGAGTTAAAACTGTAGAAGCTCCTCCTCTTCCAAAGAAAAGGAAAAAGAAGGACTTTTTACAGGAGAAAGCTAATGGATCAGATTAGACATTTTTATCTATTGCGTAAAGAAGACGTATCTGGTACATCTGGTACAGGAATAGTTGCCAGAGGGGTTATTCTACCTTCTGGTAAGGCTGTGATGGAGTGGACTAGTTTCCATACTTCACTTGGAGTATTTGATCGTTTTGAGGACGTGGAGAAGATTCATGGACACGAAGGAAAAACAGAAGTTGTTGTCGGAGACCCTAAACTTGTTCGACAAAAACGAGGCAAAAAAGTTCGATCAGGCGAGGAAGGAAACTAACCAAAAACTGGTAGATATTCTCCAGAAATTGGTAAATGAGAATCCTAGCCAAAGGTTTAGTCAAATCCTCCAGAACTATGGATTTATCAAACCTAACAGGCCAGCTAACCCTGACCAAAGAATTGATTGGCAGAATGAGTTTTATATGGAGCCTCAACAGGTTCTAGAAAGGGTGGAACAACGTGTTAAAGATCTTGAAGCATCAAGAACTAGTTCAGAAACGTAGTATTCCTGTCCTTGAAGTAACTAAGGAACTTCGTACTTTTGCTTCTGAGTTGTTCGCTAAGATGCAACTCTCTCAAGGCATTGGTTTAGCTGCTCCTCAAGTGGGACGCTATATTTGTCTTATCGTATTCGATTGCGTTAACCACACATACAACGCTATGGATTCTGGTTATATGTTTAATCCAGAAATCATTGAAGTTAGTGCGGATAAAGACGTATCTAAAGAAGGTTGTTTATCCTATCCTGGAGAATATTGCCAGGTAGAAAGAAATCGAACAATCAAAGTGAAATATATTGACTTGGCTAACCGAGAGACTGTAAGATCATATTCAGGTCTTGCAGCTAGGATTATTCAACATGAAATTGACCATCTTAATGGTATTACAATGTATGACAGGGAGTTAGAACATGGCAGCTCGACATGAGAAGTATACTAAAGAACTGGTAACTCTACACGGACCAGAGTATGCTCTCAAAATGATGGAAAATTGTTTGCAAATCAGTCAACGTGTTAATAGTACTCTATTCTTTGACGAAGCCGATTACGTAACCAATGAACATGGTGTATATGAATTGGCTAAAACACAAAGTAAGAAAAATACTGGTCGAAAAGAAAAGCGAACAAATCGTAACGTGAACTTTTACACCGAAATTATTCGGCTTATTAAAAAAGGAATGCAAAATGTTGCAAAAACTTAAAGACGGTTTCGTATATGGCTTAGGCTTTATGGCCGCACAAATGGCTTTGTCGTTGGTAGCTTATATTATTGGTTTCTTACTGTACGCTGCACAACATACGGTATAGTATGGTCGTAATTCTATTGTTTATTATTCTATGGGTTCTACTCAGTAGGGATTAATATGTGGTTCAGGCGCATTAAACGTAAGTTACGTAATTTGGGTTCAGCTTGGGACGAAGCCAAGAGCACCTGGAGTGTATACCCAGAAAAACCAACTTGGTGGAGAATCAAAAGGGTTATATACATTAATCCTATTACTAGTTTGATCTTAGACCCTTATTACACTGTTCGTGGATTTTTCAGCCGAGTTAAAAGGGTATTAGAATTTGTTCCTGTTATTTGGAAAACACACGATTGGGACCACGCTTACCTTACAACCATTTGGGCGTACACTGTTGAACGCAGTATGGTGGCTTGCATTGATAAAGGGCACCACGTTGTAAGAAAGAATGACCGTAAGAATTACAAGACTGTAATAGCGCTGCTAAAGCGTATGAGTGAGGATGATTACGATATGCCCCACTATGATTACCACGGTCGGCGTTGGAAACGAAATATTGATGATTTTTACTTTGAAGTAGCTGACGTTGATAAGAAAGGCAAACCTCTTACCTATAGGCAAAGAGAACCTCATTTCGATAAGCTAAATGATAGAGATAAAGAACTCTATCATAAGGAACTTAAAGCAGTATTTGATCACGGCAACTATATGTATAAACAGGACGTAGACCTATTATGCAAACTACTTAAGAAGCATTTACGAAGTTGGTGGGATTAGATGGAGTCAGTTACTCCTCTAGATAATGGACCTACTATGTTAGATTTGTTAACCTTCGCTGGTTACTGGTATTTATCTGGATTATTTTTCGTATTTATAGTGAGTCTATTATTGATTCATGATGGAGAAATTGAAGAAATTAGGATTCAAGACTTTGAAAGGTATTTTGGGTGGAGTGTGCTAGGACCTATAGCTGGAATTTTTATGTTATGGATCATCTTTATGAAGTTGACACACAGCTTCAGAGAGGTGTATGTTTCTAATAGGCACCGAGTTCTTTGGAGAGGCAAGACTAGCCGATCTAAAGCTGTATTGTTCGGTAGCAAAGATGACGATGATGATTAAGGTTAGCTAGCATTTGCTAGTTATAAGGTGGGAAGTAGTTGAGTTGGTACAACGCCACCCTGTTAAGGTGGATATCGCAGGTTCGAGTCCTGCCTTCCCAGCCATTGAAAGGAATTTAAAGTTACGCCTTGGAGAAGTGGTCTATCTCGCCATCCTCATAAGCTGGAGATCGTGGGTTCAAATCCCACAGGCGTTACCATTTTATGCGATACACAGAAGATGGAACTATCTTTTTTAAAACACGAGAAGCTGCAGAAGGAAATATTACAGCTTGGGCAGTACAGCTAAATCATTCTTGTGGTGGACCTGGAGCTTCCTTTAAAACTGTTAAATGGGCTAGCTGGAATAACGAATATATGCCCTTTGGCCTTCAGGAAACTAATGAACCTCCGGATATGTTAGGCTGGGAAATAGCTACTGACGCAGATATAGTTCTTTACGCTAACAATAAAATAGCGGCTAATTTAGAAACCTTACGAGCTTTGGTTCGTATGGGGTATAAAGGTAAACACGCTACTCCTGAAACAAAAATGGCTGAAATAGAATGGAAAATGAATGCTTAAACTATTAGAATTTACTGATATGGAAAACAGACCAGTTTACATTAATCCAGATACAATATCTATTGTTAAGTATAATGATGATCCTGGGATGGCACCCCAAACTCAAGGCATGGTTAGAATCACTTGCGAAAATGGGGAAATTATAGTAAAAGAACCTATGAGCAAAGTAGTGAAGGATATTGAATATGGACGAGATTCGACTAAACCCTGATAAAAGATACAAACTTACTAAGTTGCACCCAGACGGACATTATGAAGTTAAAGTCATTGGAGATCTACAACATCCAGACGATACAGTAAGACTTAACCAAAGATGCGTAGTAGGTAGGGGATTTAGCGATTATTGGTCTACTAGTTTTGTTACTCAAATTGAAAAGATTCATGGTGGAATTAAGTTTGAAACTGAAAATTCCACTTATCTATTAGAAGAAGTGGATGATGAGCCAAAGCGAAGATCTAAAAGAACTCCTAGAGAGTGATTACAAATTTGTTTTAATCTCTGGAGATTATTTTGATTGTCCCTCTTGTAATCCTAGTACGTCTTTCCAAGCTGATACTTTTTTTGATGAAGATCATTTACTAAAACATATGGTTGAGAGAGCAGGCTCTGATAGAATGGAAGCTATTTGGATATTAGATTGCTGGAACACTGGCAATATGATTAAGTTCTGCGATATTGATACTAGGACTGGCGGACACAAAGTATATAAAATGGAATTTGACCTTCCATCAGGACATTATATGATAGAATATGATCAAGGCGGCTATAAGCTAGCTTCCCCTGCCAAAACAGTACTTCAAGGAAATAACAAGTGAAAGTATCAATTAGAGATATAAAGAAAGCAATCTCCTGGGTGGAAGCAAATACCAATTCTGAAATGGTACTTGTTAGCCTTGAAGGAGCTAAGATGTTAATTAAAACTTCAGACAAATACGATAAGATTGTAGAGATAGTCATTTACGACGAATCAACAAGTATGCTTCCTACAATCACGTCAACAGACAAATTAAGGTAATATATGAGCCTAATAGCAGCACAAAATGGATTGAGCCAAGCAGTACAAACTTCTGTAATGTCAGTCAATACTGCCAGCGGAGCTTCTGGTACACTAACTACAAATAGTATTACTGGTTCTAGTATTACCATCAATAACCCCAACTCTCAAACTGTAGGAACTTCCATTACTATTCCCGTTCAACAAAGTCAACAAGGAATAGTTAGTACAGGAATCACTACTACTTTTCCCCCAAGTGGTGGCGGTGGAGGAACAGCAGGAAATGCTGGCCAACAAACTTTTATCCATAATGGTTCAGGTAATCCAAGTTGGGGAGGTACGGGGATAGCTAGCGGTTACGTTAATTGGCAACGACCCTTAACAGAGAACGACCTTAAATCCTTTGTAGAATTTTTTAGTAGCCTATTCAGTGGATTCGTGTTAGTTGATAATGAGACGACTGCAAAGAAAGAAGTCTTTCCTATGTTTGAAGGCTTCCAAGTATTTCAGTTGGCTAAGAATATGGGCCAAAAAGTTAACGTAACTATGCTAGACCAAAAAACAGCGGAAATACTATATGGATCAAACCAACCTAAATAACTACTTGGACATTAATGGCCTGCCTACAGAACTGGGCGGGGACGCTGGAGATACTGCACAACGTATTGGAATGATCTGCTTTGGGCGCTATTTAACTTCTAACGCTAATCCCTATCAGATGCGCCAATGGTTACAAAAGATCACTATAAATCCTGGAACTTATTGCCGTAATCCTGCTCCTACTGGCGCTTGGTGGATAAACCCTTTAAACTTTAGCAGAGACCAAACCAGAAGCCTTGTAATGGCTATGGGAGCTTACGGTATTACTGACCAGCTTAAAGCTAACCTATTGAATCTAATCAAGAACTTTGGCTTTTACCCTAATAAATACCCAAACTATGTTAATCCTGGAGATTCTGGTTATGTTGCAAAAGTACCCGATTTTGCTAGCCCTGAACATATTGCTGAGTATATTAGAGCTTTTTACGCTAGCGGCAACAAGTGGATGCTGGCTCTTTATCCTGCCGTTCTGCTAGGAGACTGTTTTAAGCTCCTGGGAAGCCTTATAGACGTTTTTTATACCGACCGAGACCTGGCACGTACAGACGACGTAAATTCGATTATGAGCCATTTACAAGCGTTAAACTGGATGCCAACTCCTTTGAGCTGGTTAGCCCGTAAATTGTATATCAAGTACCGCCCTTTGGTCTATACGGACGCTAATATAGTACACGGCCCTGAATCAGCCCTTTATAGCTACTTCTTTCATGACCCTAATGGAATCCAACCTATCTATTACATCTATAAACCTTTAATGGATAAGTACTTTGTCCCAACCAATTAAATTTAACGGAGATATAATAGCTCCTAATATAGTGACTATTCCAAGGTTAGACTCTCTTATAGAGTTCCTATCTCAAATAAACCCAGAAGAAATGTTCCTAGTTACTAACGGCAAAATCAATGAAATTAAAGTTTTACCCCTTTTCCAAGCTGTCGAGCAATTTAATGCGTGGAGAAATGAAAGCCCTAAAGTTAAAAAAGCTGGAACGGCTGGGAAAGTCCTTTACTCTGATACTAAGTAGAGTTATATTGGCCTTATTCGTACTGGCTCTATTTGGAGCCTTGGGCGTAAGGTATTTTATAAACTGGGTTAGGTATAAATGTCAGAGCTTGAAATCTTCTTAAAAGAATTAGATAAATTTAGAGTTACCAATCACCCTGGCCACGAAGATGCGTATGATCATGGAAGGCATACCTATTGCCATATTGTTTGGATGGACGAACATAGAGGTGAGAAATTTCCTATATTTGAAGTTCGAGGTTGGTCGGCTCTATATAGTAAAATCTGTCCAGGAGAGCTAGATCAGATTCACGTATCTGCTGTCAATTGGACTGTATCTGCTGGAACTTGTTCTATGCACTTAAATGACTCCAATATAAGTAAGTTTAAAATACTAGAAAATGATCCTACATTGCAGGTGTTAATTGGAAACAAATAAAAAACCTTATAATTATATGACCTTTGGGGAACTGTTTAGCGAAATCAGCTTTGACTACGAACCTCAATATGAACCCGATATTCATTTAGATACTGATGGAACAGAATGGGTTACTTTTTACAAATCTTCTATGTCCAACAAAGGGGAACTAAATCGCAAAGGAAATACTAGTACTTTCGATCCTCAACTTTATTGGAAAATAAAACTTATGGCTAAACTTCTAATGGATGATCCCACTGTAAAAGTATTGTATGGATAAAAGTGAATGGGAAACTATAAAGATTTTAAGTGAGAGTAATATTAAGGGCCAAGAACCTTTATTACCTATAGATATAGAATGCCCTTTTGAAGATATAATTAAACAGATTTTAGACCTTCAAAAAGAACATAAAGGAAATTATGACGAACTTAGATTTTTGTATTGCTGGGAAGGTCTTCACTACGAATCAACAAAAAAATGGTATGAACTTCAAGGTAGATACAGCACTACAACTAAAAAAGTATTATATGGCTGCAAGATTCAAGACAGGTGATTTAATAGATATTTATATGTGGGATCATGGAGGCGATAAGTTTTTAGAAGGTATTGTACTTATAGAAGAATACGTTCCTCATTATCCAACTACAATAAATGGGGCTTATAAGTTACGAACTATAAAAGGTAATTCCAGACTTGTTGCTATCAACTCTGACACCTTTGATAAAGTTAATACTAATATTTGGATTGGTAATATAGAAGATAACCCTACTTTAAAGGCTTTATATGGAACCAGAAGCAATTGATTTTAAATCTATAGATGGTGTAGCAGTAGGAACTCTTTGGATAGTTGGAGATCAGACTCACATACAATACGTATCTAAAGGAGAGTTTGATACTAGAAATTGTACCCTATTAGGTAAGAGTAAATTTTCAGATAAATGGATGGTTATAGTGATTAAGAATGATAAACGCACTATACTTCCTGAAAGCGAAGCCGTGGGTATTTTATATGGCCAAAAAGTACTATAAACTAGAATACCTAGAGTCTTTTGTAGGAAAGAAGTTCATGACCAAAGATGGAGAGATGCACTTTTTAATCACAGGATTGGCTAATAATAAGTATGGAACCCGCACCTTTGACACACAACTAAGTGGTTGTAGTGCGTATTCTTGGATTCCTTTAGACCCTACAAACAGTAATGCGTCAATAAATGTGGGGGTCCTTCTAAGAGACTGGTTTCTTGCTACTGAAGCTGCCGAGGTTCTTTATGGCCAAAAAAACAAAAAGTAGATATAAGCCTAAGTATAAACTTGGCACCGAAGTAATAGACATAGAAACCAAAAGTATAGGTACTATCAAACGTATTGATAATGTATGCAACCTTAGAGATAATAAAAGGTCTGTTCCAGAATATTATATCAAATGGCATAGTGGCTGGTCTAGGCACGATTGCTATTACTTTGACAACGATATTTTAGACCCTGGAAATGAATTTAACCCTCCCCAAGAAAAGATAACTGTAATTCCTTTAACTCCTGCCGCTAGAGTTTTGTATAACAAACCCCAGAAAATAAAAAAGAGGCCCCAGCGCAAAGGGAGGAGATCCTTCGCACCAGGGCCGCAAAACTAGCATCCAAGCCAGTTTAATTATTTATCTGTAAGAACGTTTTACGTTGTTAATCTGAATACGAACTGAGATATTACTTTCAGTACCAGAATAGCTAGCAAAATCTTCTAAAAGAAGATGAGTAGAATCTGGAACGTTAACAACTAGTAGGTTTTGGCCTTTTAATTGGCCATTCAAGAAAATAACAACGTCGCCAGGCAAGAAGCCTTCATGCTCTATGATAGCTGAATTAGCCATGGTCAACTGAATAGCATGGCCTAAACCATAGACTACACGAGCGACTGATACCTTTTGACGGCTATCAAAGAAAGGCTTATGAGCTTCGGGGGATTGGCTAAAAGCACGTTGAAGTCTACGAACTACGTGCCTCATCAACCGTTCAACTTTATTTGATTCATCTAAAGTATCAGGTTGAAGAAATACAGAATCGTATGTGTCTTTAGCTGCGCCGTGAGCTTTTGGCCTAGCGTTTGTTTTAATATATCTTTCTCTGCGAAACAACTTATCAATTAGAAGTCGTCCGCTTTTTCCATTTTGTGCCATATAAACTCCTTATAGAGTTAAAGCCTGGCCCTATGGCTAGTAAGGCTGGAGGGCTTGTTTAATTTCCATCATAAGTCGTGTCATAAGAGCCGTCCCATCGACCTGGGGATAGGGGCCTATTAGCTGATGGTACAAAGATTCTCTTTCCAGAGCCTGGTGCTCCCAATTGAAAATGAACCCAAGTTGGAGTCCATCGAAAATCTTCCATATAAATATTCAATTGTTTCATTAGATCTAGGTTTGCTAGGACCCAGTTCATTAGCTGCCCAGAGGCATCGCTAATATCACAAGCTAAACCAAGCATATGCTTAGATTGTTTAGCTGCGCCTGGAGTTTTAGCGTTAACTTCAGGAGGTCGCCAACCAGAGTCTACAATCATAGGTTGGCCGTAAGCGTCCCTAATCTTGTTCAAGGGGATAAGCAAAGCGTCAAGATTAGCAGATATAACGTCTGTGTAATCTTGCTGGAATTGAACATCCCTTCCTTTTAGCAGTTCTTGCTTAGAAATTCCCATACATTCTCCTCAAGTAAAAGAATTACTTTTTCATCTTACGAGTAGCGTAAGCAAGGTTCTTACCACGAAGGTTTGAATTACCTTTTGAATTGTGGTCAGAAAAGCCGTGAGCAGGAGCAGGCATTTGTTCCCTGCGGCCCATTGGTAGAGCTTCCTTAGCGCCAGCTTCGTGTCCTGCTGTATGAGCTTTATCAAGAGCTTGTTCAGTCTTTGAACTCATTTCAGTACGATTTTTGGTAGCCATTATTTAACTCCTTATTTTTTTCTTGGACCCATTTTAGGGTCGTGGTCGTCATGTGATCTACGCTTAGCTCGTTCAGGAGCTTCGCTTGGGGCAAATTTTTCAGGCCCCATTGATTCATGATGTTCGTCAGCACGGCAACGTTCGTAGTTCTCTTGAATCTTTACTGTACGAGTTGCGTGGGCCATATTAGCTCCACGCAAATTTCGATTAGAAAGATGTTCATGGTCTGAACCTTCGTGTCCGTGATAACCTTTTTTCTTTTCTGGAGGAACTTTTAAACCTTTTGATCTAGCTTCGCTCATAGCAATAGCTACTTTTTGATCTTGAGGTTTATCTTCGCCCTTCATTTTGTGCATTTTATGTTCAATAGCTTTTTCAGCTTTTTTAGAATACTTTGCCATTAACTATCTCCTGGAGATGGGGCCGTAGGCCAGGTAAAATTATTAGGATCAAATCCAGGTTGATCTGGCAGATCTCTAAGCGCTTGTCTATAAGTCGCCCAAGCTGTTTTTTTGTCTGAAGTCAAAGGACTATCAGTAAGTTGTGTCCAATCGCAAGCGGCCAATAGCTGCGCTCGCTGAGAGCGCACTGTTGCCATTTGCACTGAATTGCCTAAATCAGTCTCTACTATAGTATAAGTAGAAGGGTCTCCCCAACTTCCGTTGGTTTGTTCCTGTGCTACCCATGCATCTGCTGAAGTTTGGTCAGAAAATTGACCAGACCAACCTATTGAATTGTCAGAGTTTCTTTTAATATCTACTTGAATCATATTAGTTTCCTACTCTAGTAATAAATACTTCGTTAGATGCAACAGCCGTGTTCGCTGTAGTAGCCCCACCAGGAGAAGAAACTCTTATAGTAATAAGATCGCCAGTTACACAATTCAACGTTGTCATACATTGAGCAAAATAATTAGTGGTACCACCAGATCCCACAATCCATGCTTGAGCTTTCGATACACCATTTTGATAGACATATACGTTAAGCGTTTGAGTTGTAGATATACTTACTGAAGCTGTTCCAATAGATCCTTTGATAAGGTACTTTCCAGATACAGGCACAGTATAGGTGCCAGAAGAATATGCATTATGAGTGTCATAATCTTTGGTAGCATAAGTATAAGTAGCGCTTCCAGTTCCAATAGCTCCACCAGAAGTATCAGTATAGTGCATTGCAACAGTTTCTGTTGATGCAATAACAGATGGACCAGAAAGTCTGAAAATGTTTCCAACAAGGTTAGATGCTGCTACCGATCCTCCGGAAGTCTGTCCTGCAAATTTAAGCGTATCTCCTGCATTACATAGGCGAAGTACACTTCCACCTGGAAACAAATCTTCTCCGCCAGCAGCTTGACTTCCTTCTCCACCAACCAAAATATTAGTTGCGTTGTGTTGAACGTAAGCCTCAATATAAGCTCCTGATCCAAACGAACTGTTAACAAAATACGACATGCTAATCAAGTAGAATCCACTAACTGGTACAGTATATGTGCTACCACTAAACCCGCTATGGGTATCATTTGTAATAGTTGTAGGTACAAGAGTGGTAACTGAAGATGTAACTGTCGTAGAAGTACCTGATACCGTAGCAGCAACTACTCTTGTATCAGTATCACTAGACATTTGTACGTTAGAGGACCATCCAGCAATAGGAACTGAATAAGTAGCAGCATAATTAAGAGAGGCGTTGGTAAGGCCGTTATCTGCACTACCAACCGTTCCAAAATCAGGAGACGTTGTGCCATTACCAGAGTTACCTTGATAGCGTACATGGGTTCCATCATATACTACAACATAGCCGATTAAATTTGACGCACCGCCTTCTGCAAAAAAACTGCCGACAACGTTAGTTGCCCTAGATCCATTCACCGTAGTATATTCTGCAACTTTATTTAAATCTATGGAATAGCCGCTTGGAATCTGAAATAAATAATCTCCAGAGCCTGCTGTTGCAGTTCCAGCCGCAGTTTGAGAATACTCCATGCGGATTTCCATGTTTCCGCCAACTCGTCTCCACCATAAATTGTCGTTGGTGATGGTAGCCGTTCCCTTAGTAGGGGCAGTAGTAGTAGCAGAAATAGTATTTGGACCAGCGTTGATCCAATCACTAACGGGAACACCAATGGGTGCCGTCTGAGGACCTACAGAAATATCATCAAAGTATATATCATATACTGTTGCAGCGGCGTTAATATTGATTATAGCTATTTGATAGCCAGTACTATTAGAAGTAGTTTGAAAAGTTCCAGTAGCATAACCTATGATACCATTGGAGTTTACTCCAGTAGTCATACCGTATACGCCTGCTGGCTGAATCCAAGCCCCATTAGTTACATCATAAATATAGATGGCAAAACTGTTAGAGCTTGTTCCGCTAAAATTCAAAGTACCATTATTTGCATAATAGTATAACTTAAAAGTTAGAACTTTAGCAGCATCTTCATCATCAATAAAAAATTGATTGGAAATCAACATATCTCCAGCAGTACTTCCAGCAGAAGTTTGAGATAAGTGAGCAGAATAAGATCCTGCTATATTTCCAGTATTAGTAGCAGTGAGCGTTAAATTGGCGTTAGCTGAAGATCCACCATGAGTAGAATCAAAAGCTGTCCCAGCAGAAGCAGTTGAAGTTGGAAATAAACTAGTAAGTGCAGAGTGTGCTAAAGACCAACCAGTAGTAGTTCCAGATTCAAAATTACCATTTCCATTGTTGTTGCCGTTTGAAGTAGTAATCTGAGATAAATAATTCTTCGAGCCTGAACCAGATCCAGCACCGGCTCCGCCAGCCAATTGCCAACGTGAACTTGTGCTATCGTAAGCAAAGATTAGAGTTGCATCAGTTTGAATGCTAACTCCAGCGCCAGTCCCAGTTTTAATACGGGTACCAGCAGTTACTCCAGTATCTTCGTTATTAAACGTTAGTGTGTTTCCAGTCTTGTTTTCAACCAATAAATATTGGCCTGAAGAACCAGCAGGAATACCGCTGACGCTAGTTAACGAAGCGTTAGTTAAACGAACAATTCCAGTAGTAAATGCTCCAAGAGTAGCGGCTGTACCTGTAGTTGAAGAATCTGTAGTTGAGCTAAATTGAATTTGCTTATTAGCTACTGTAGCTGTCGTATTGTTAGTAACAATGCTATCTCCAGAACTTACGTTAGGGATAGCTAGAGTTTGTGAAGTACTTTGGCTTTCGGAAAGAGTTAGAGTGGTAGCAGTTGTTGCTCCGCTTGCTTGGAAAGCGATCTTTTTAGTAGTATCTGTGGGGTCAACAATCTTTGTGCTGCCTGCGTCCAAATCTTTATTCTGGACTCTATTCGCTCCTGTATCAGAACTAGTTCTAGCCAAAAGAGTACTAGAAACGTCCGGAGCGGTTAGGGTTCTAGTATTACCAGTAGTAATGCCTGAAGCGTCGAATTTAAACTGTTTTGTAGTATCTGAACTATTTTGAACAGTTAAGTTACTATCTTTAATAGTTTCTACAGTAGTATTATCCAAAGTCTTATTGCTAAGAGTTTGAGTGACTCCTGTGCCAACTAAAGTAGTACTTGCGTCAGGTAAGATATAAGTCCTAGTAGTGCCTGTTGTAATGCCAGAGGCGTCTAGTTTAGCTTGTTTCGTAGTATCAGAGGCGTTCTGTACTGTTAAGTTTGAATCCTTAATAGTTTCTACAGTAGTATTGTCTAAAGTTTTATTAGACAAAGTTTGGGTGTCGTCTGCTGTTACAGCGTCACGCCAAGACCCGTTAACAAACTCTCTGAGTTTATTAGAGGTACTGTTATAGTACATATCCCCTGTAGTTCCGCCAGAAGGATCTGATGTAGCTACGCCTACATTTAGGCCGTTTCTTACTTTAAAAAAATTCAATGCCATATTTAAGTTCCATTTCCCTTAAAATTAAACAGAAGTTACCGTAGCTCTAAACTGCATCTTAGCTGAACTAAATCCAGCGTAGTTTGCAGAAGTATATTGCACTTGGCCAGCAGTAGTTACTGTAAGAACAATTAAAGAATTGTCTCCCACAGTTGTTTGACTCATTTCCCAACTAGAACCCTTTTGAATTAACTGTAAAGTTCCAGCTTCATACAAAGAAGCAGTAGCATTAATAACTATAGAATATTGAACTGTGGCGGAACGAATTGAGGCGTTAGCAAAGGCTAAACCAGTTACGTTCGCTGGAGAACTTTGGTTATTCGCTGGTGTAAACGAAAGTTGGTTAATATCTCCAGTAGTCGCTAGAGGTATATTTGCCCAAACCATAGTTCCAGCCCCATCAGAGTTTGACAAAACGCTGTTTGTCGAACCCTGTAGGGAAGGCATAGTAATATTATAACTGCTACTGACTGTAGCAGGAGCTTTAATGGCTACGTAATTAGGAGTAGTCTGATTATCCGATAAATTTACTGCATTATTATTTGCAACAGTTAGGGGAGAGCTTACTTTTAGCTCGTTAGCCATTATCTCCTCCTAATTATTTCAAGAATAATTTTCTATCTGCTCTCATAGATCTGTTCGTGCCTTGAGAAGAAGTAGTATAATTCACAAGTGTATTTGAACCTGAAATAGTAGCGCTCCAAGTAACTCCGCAATCTGCTGTTTCAGTAAACATATCAGTGATAGAAGTACTTGTACCGTTACTTACTACTCTCAATGTGCCCATACGAACATCAGGAGTTCCTGC
>Ga0335069_10001682_pt1 | contig 35384 bp, 58 predicted proteins | sample Lox_Sample_11_FD_206714 | JGI IMG/M metagenome (GOLD analysis project Ga0335069, IMG submission 206714) | Soil microbial communities from Loxahatchee National Wildlife Refuge, Florida, United States - Lox_Sample_1.1 | ecosystem: Environmental > Terrestrial > Soil > Wetlands | place: USA... | reverse complement strand
CAAACGTCCTTGCGATCTCATCCCTTGCCGAAATCTGCCGGCGTAGCGGTGCGCCACGGTTTGATTTCGGTTGCGCCTCAAGTCCGTGCGAAAAGTTTGCAGTATGGGGAATGCGCCATTTTCACCCGCAACCCGCCCACCCCACAGAAGGAATTCAGCTTTTCGAACACGCCCGGGCCTTATTTGTGGAATCAGGCATTCTCTATGTGATGGAAAACGTCAGAGCAGCCGAAAAATTCGTCGGCCGTGCAGTGATGCGTTGCGGCCCGTTTTCGCTTTGGGGTAGTGGCGTGCCGACGCTCATGCCGCAAGGAATTACGAAAGGTTTCGGGCGATGGACTCGCGCCCAGATCCTGCAAACGGGATCCTCGAAAAAGCCGGCGAAGAATTGAAACCCAGAAAGCAAAATCAGCAACCATTCCGCGAGAACTGGCCGCGTGTGTCGCCGACTATGCCGAGCGACTTTTGGAAATGCCGGCCCGCGAAGCGAGTCAGCTCTGCAGGAGCGCCACTTTATGAACAAAACCACAATTGAATGGTGTGACTACACTTGGAACCCCGTCCGGGCCCGACGCATCGGGCAGCCCGGCCGGCGCTCCGGCACGTTCTGCACGCGGATCTCGCCGGGTTGCACGCACTGCTATGCGTCGACCATTAACAAGCGGTTCGGCACTGGGCTCGAGTACACCGTGCCGAATCTCGAGCTGCACGAATTTTTCCTTGACGATCGGATCCTCGCCGAGCCCGTGAACCTCAAAAAGCCCTCGCGGATCTTTGTCGGCGATATGTTCGATCTCTTTCACGAGCAGATCCCGGTCGGATTCATTGCCGAGGTGCTGCGCGTCGCCATGAAAACACCGCGGCACACGTTTCAATTCCTCACTAAGCGCGCCGAGCGCATGCGCGTGATCGTGAACAATGCGCAAGCGCATTGGGGTGTGGAATTCGGCCAGCATATGTGGTTTGGGGTATCCGTCGAAAATCAGCCTCGCGCCGAGGAGCGCATTACGCAATTACTGCGAACACGCTACGCCGTGGGCTTCCTGAGCGTCGAGCCACAACTAGAAAACATTAACTTGATTTCGCTCGACGGAGGCGGAGGCTATCGCTATAACGCACTCGCGAGCCGCGTTCCGTTCGGACATTACGAAGCGATTTCCGGCGTCGATTGGGTCATCTGTGGCGGTGAATCCGGACCAGGCGCGCGGCCGTTTAATCTCGCGTGGGCGGAAAGTTTGCTCGCTCAGTGCCGGAGAGCCGGCGTGCCGTTCTTTATGAAGCAGCTCGGCAGCAATTCATTCTGTCAGGATTGCGCGGACCAAAGCACGCATTTTTGCGGACACCACAAACCCAAAGATCGCAAAGGCGGAGATCCGGCCGAATGGCCCGCGCACCTGCGCGTGCGCGAATTCCCTGCCCTCGAGGTGCCGGCATGACCGAGCGTAAAGCTTACCCGCTGTCGTGGCCAGCAGGATGGAAGCGCAGTACCTCGCGCGCCTCTGCGCATTTCAAAACCTATGGCACCCGCCTCTCAGTGCACGATGCGGTGCAGCGCTTGCTGCGCGAGCTCGAGCTCATGGGCGTGCACGACTGGGAGGTGATCATCTCGACAAATGTGCCGCTCCGCCTCGACGGATTGCCACGCAGCGACAAAGAGCCGGCGGATCCCGGCGCCGCCGTCTATTGGCGTCACCGCAATTGGAAAGAAGGCCAGCCACTTCGATGCATGGCGATCGACCGCTATAACCGCGTGGCCGACAATCTCGCCGCGATCGCCGCGACGCTCGAGGCCATGCGCGCAATCGAGCGGCACGGAGGTGCGCAGATTCTCGATCGCGCATTCCTAGGGTTTGCTGCCCTGCCCGAAAAAGCTTCGCAATCGTGGCGCGAAGTGCTCGGCATTGACGGCACGCCCACGCTCGAGCTCGTCGAATCCCGTTTCCGTAATCTCGCCAAAGTGCACCACCCCGACCAGGGCGGAGACCGCGAGAAATTCGAGCAGATCACCGCGGCCCGCGATGCGGCCCGCATGGAGCTGAGCGCATGAATCTCCCAATCCGTCGAGACCGATGGCCGCGCGAATGGCTCGAGCTCTTCGAAGAGCGCGCCGCCATCATGGAATTTCAAGGCAATCTAACGCGCGACGTGGCCGAGATCCGCGCCGAGCAGGACGTGCGCAAGCTTGCCCAGACTCGCGAGTATCGCCGGGAGGATCTCACCGCATGAGTCAGAAAATGCGCCGCTCCCCGCTCCGCCCGCGATCCCGCGAGCGCTCCACGCCCGAGCAGATGCGCGAGCACGGATTCAAAGATTCACGAAGCCGTAAATTGTGGCGCTCCGGCCGCGTGATTCTCAGCGGCGCCGACATGACCGCATTACGCCGCGCCGTCTACCGTCGCGCATCTGGTTTGTGCGAGGCCCCCGATGCAACCGGATCCAAGGGGATCTGTGGACGGTTCGCCCCATGGGACGGTTGGAAGCACGGCGAAATGTCACACGTAATCCACGGTGCTGCCGGACCGGGTGATGTGCTCACCAACGTGATTTGGAGCTGCTTCTCGTGCCACCGAAAACGGCACCCAGGACCGCAGTGGACGAAAGGAGCCGCATGAGCGAGCACATTTGCAAGCCGAGTTGCCACAATCCCTGCTTGCTTTCTGACGACACCCCCAAACGAACAAGCCCGCCCCGTTGGCTCGAAATCGCCCATCGCCCATACGGCTGGGATGAGCGGGATTACAAACTTTCCGCAGCGTTGCGCCAGTTGCCATCGTACGGCCTACTCGGAAACGGCGACTGGATGATTTCGATCAAAGAAGCAATTCGCCTAATCGAAGCGCAAGCCGATGAGCGCGGAAAGGCGCGTATTCCAAGATGAAAACTCCCAAGCCCCCCAAGCCCAAGAAAATCTCTTTCTCGCTGATCCCGCCTATGGACAACGGTCACGAGCCCGAAGCCTACAGGCTGCTTCGCCAGGTTCGCGACAAGTGGCACCCCGATCTCGACGGCGCCAAGATCGCGCTCGCATGGCGCAAGGGACTGAAGAGCGACAAAGACGGGCATCTCATGCTCGGCAAGTGCATGAAGGCGTCCGACCTACAGCGTGAGCTAGTGAATTGGGATTTTGTCATCCTCTTAAACAAAGAAGTTTTTCAGGATACGGCGTTCACGCTCGAAAAGCGCCTTGCTCTACTCGATCACGAGTTGTGCCACGCAACCCGCGCGCTCGATAAATGGTTCGCCCCTGCCAACGATGAAAAAGGCCGCGCCGTGTGGCGCATGCGCAAGCACGATATCGAGGAATTCCGCTGCATCGTCGAGCGCCATGGCTGCTACAAGAAAGACCTGGAAGCATTCGCCGAAGTACTCCTGAAGCACGCCGGCAATCTGGTATTTCCGGGCATGGGCGAAACAACTCCTGCATCTGCTGCAACAAAAGCCCCAGATCCTGAAACGAAAGCCGCAAATTCTGCAACCGTCGTAGTGGAAATCACTCGCAGGAACGACGAGAGCACCACCGAGGAGCGCGTGCGCACCCGCGCCGCCAAGCGTCGCAAAAAACTGCTCGGACAAGACGCGATCCTCCCCGACCCCAGGCCGGCGGCCGCGGCCGTGGATCCCGATGCCGGCAAGGTGCAATCATGAGCCTACCCCGCAAGACGGAAAACTCCGCGCGTTACGCCCGCCTCGCCACCCGCAACGTGTTAACTCGCCTCGCGCTGCTCTTCCAAAGCAGCGCCGACAAAACTTTTACCGGCGCCGAGGTGGTGGAAATTCTGCTAACCACCGTCGCGGCCGTGGGCACGCCGGAGGACCGTGCAGAGCTGCTCACGGCCGCGGATCCCGGCGCCGACGAGGTGCAATCATGAGCGCGACGCAATTTTTGCTAGGAGTTTTGTTGATTACCACGCTAAGCATCGTCGTCATGTGGGCGTGGTATATGCACTGCCTTTTTCTTTTTCACGACTGGGACACCACGCGCCAGCGCACCGACGTCTGTAAACGTTGCGGAGAGCTGCGATTTAAGCGCGGCCGCGGAGTGCAACCGTGATCGCCTTCCTCTATGCCCGAGTGAGCACCGGTGAGCAGAACGAAGGTATGCAGCTCCGCGAGATGCTCGAGCTCTGCCAGCGAAAAAACTGGACGCCGGAGGTATTTACCGATCACGGCGTGAGCGGCGCCAAATCCCAGAGGCCAGAGCTCGGCCGAATGATGGCCCTCGTGCGCCGCGGCAAGTGCGATGTTGTAATGGTCTATCGCTTCGATCGCTTCGCCAGGTCGACGCAACACCTGCTGCACGCGCTCGACGAATTTCGCGCGCTCAATGTGCAGTTTGTTTCGGTGCACGAGCAAATCGACACCAGCACGGCGCTCGGAAAGGTAATTTTCACCGTGATCGCAGCGATCGCCGAATTCGAGCGCGAACTGATACGGGAGAGAGTTAAAAGCGGCATCGCCCAGGCCCGGGCCCGTGGCGTGCGACTCGGCCGGCCGCAATCCTACGTCACCGACGACGAGATCCTAGCATTGCGAGCACAGGGATTGAGTTTAAGAGCCATCGGGCAGCAGCTTGGACTGTCCCATCCTTCCGTGATGCGCGCTCTAAAACGGGCAGAAAATGCGGTACAAAATCCCGGTGCGTGAGGTGTGGAAAACAGGGGTGTAACACCGCCAGATTTTGAAATTCCGGGCTGTATCGAAAACTGTGCTTTATGAACCAGCTCCAATTGCGAAGAGCGCAACCCGCAGAGGCCCGAGCAACAAAAACATGGGTTGCTGCGCACCACTACCTGCAAAGCGCTCCGCCGGGCTTTGGTTTTATTTTGGAATTTTACGAACGCGGCGAACTCGTGGGCGCGCACATCTGGGGACGGCCTCAGGCAAATGAAATGTACGACCCCGACCTTGTGCTGCAACTCTACCGGGTTTTTTTCGTCGACCAGACGCAGCACTGCGTCGAAAGCCAGGCGCTCGCCATGGCTCGGAAGCATATCCGGATCTGGAATCCGGGCATTCGGCTCGTGCTGAGCTATTCCGATCCTAGCGTCGGCCATAAAGGAACGATTTACGACGCCGACGGATGGTGCCCTCTCGGGAAAACAAGAAAGCGCCACGATTACGGGTTTCAGACCCACAAAGGACGCGAGCGCACCAAGCGTGACGTTACCGCGAAGATTCGATGGGTGCGGACCCCATGAAAGAAAAGCCAGTGCGGCCAGGAACGTACTTCCCCAAGCGCAGGACCCGAGAGCCCATCGATCTCTTTTGGTGCGGCAATCTTTCGGAGAAGCGCGGCGAAAAATGGTCATTCCCTCCCCAAGTGGAGCGCTTTTTGCGCGAGCAGTGCGCCGGCCGATCTACTCTGCACCTGTTTGGCGGAAAGGCAAAATTCGGGATCCGGCTCGACATGGACCCCATTACAGAGCCCGACGTGATCGGCGACGCCTTCCTGCCCCCGTTCAAGCCGAAAAGCTTCGACGTGGTGATCGTGGATCCGCCGTATCCGCCTTATTTACAGCTCGGGCCTTCCACCGTGAGACCCTTACTCATGAATGCCGCTTATATCGCCAGGCGCACAGTGATCTGGTTTGCCCCGCTGTGGGTTTCTGGTTACACGTTTTTGAAATTGGAGCACTCCTATCTCGTGCGCGTCGGCGACTATTGTGAGATCCGCGCGCTGCAATTTCTCCGGCCGAACACTCCGAAAAACTTCGCTCCGGTGACCCACTTCACCCATGGCCCAGCTCGACGCTATAACAAATGGCTAAGGCAACCGCAGATGCTTCCCTTTCGCGATCATCTCGATATCGAGAATCCGCCGGCCGACGGTGTGAAGTGATCCACCTAGGTTACGAGCTCGGATCCGGCGCCCCGGTGTACATCCCCGTCGGACACATGGTGATCGTAGGGCAGACGCAGCGCGCCGGCAAAACCACCGCCCTCGAAGCTTGCGCCACGCGCGCCGACTCCAAAACGATCGCGTTCCTCACGAAGCGCGGCGAGGGTTCTTTCCGCTTCGCCCGGGAGATCCCGCCCTATTTCGAGGAAACCGTCGATTGGCGCTCGATCAAAGCCCTCTGCGAAGCGCTCACCGAAGAAAAGTACGATAAGTTTCAAAGGCAGTGCTTGCGATCGGTGTGCCGTGCCGGGCAGAGCGGCCGGCCGGGCGGCAAGATGTTCGCCGAGTGGGCCCAGCCCCGCACGCTCGAGGACGTGCAGCGCAACGTAAAAACCGCACTTTCGAAAGCCACCGGACAGCGCGAGCTCATTTTCGGTGAGATCCAAGACGATCTCGCCATTACGATCGAAGAGCTCGGAAAACTGAAAGGCAAATCCCGCGCGCCGGAGCTCGAGCCCGGGCTGAACGTGATCGACTTGGAGCGCTACGAATTCCACATCCAAAGCCTGATCGTGCGATCGGTGATCCGCTGGGTACACCTGCACGGTAAAAAAACGATCGTGACCATGCCGGAAGCGTGGAAGTTTGCGCCGGCCGCGCGCCGCTCGCCCGTGCGCGACGCCGCGGAAGAATTCATCCGCCAGGGAGCGGCGCTCGAAAATTTTCTGTGGATTGATTCTCAAAACCTTTCCGGCATCAGTGCCACACTGCTGAGCCAGATTCGAGTGTGGCTTTTCGGCGTGCAGCGACTCAAAGCGGAAATCGAGAAAACCCTCGACGCCATTCCGGAAAGCATGTACCCGCGGCCGACGCGAGCCGAGATCCAGACCCTAGGCCGCGGCGAGTTTATCGTGTGTTTTGATGAGGAAATGTATCGCTGCTATTGTTGGCCGGCATGGATGCGCAGCGCGTTGCACGCCGAGGCCATCGCCCGCGGCGAGGAAACCATAGACAGTGCGCGCGAAATCGTGCGAGAGTTTGACGAGGAGCATACCGGATGACCAACGACGTAGCCCTTACTTACAACAATGCAGAAGTTGGCAAAGCGCTCGTAACTGCAGCGCAGCAGCGACACGAAGAGGAGCGCCGCGAGGCTGTGATTCGCGAAGTGCGACGACTGATCGATGCGCGCGAAGAGTGGGCGGAAAAAGAGCGCTTTGCAGCTCGCGCCGTGGAGTGGTATCGCGCGAAGCTTGCCGCGATTGAGGCCGGAGGATTCGAATTCACCACCTCCCCCGGGCTCACCGGCGCCGGATCCATGATTTTCAAAGAAAGTGATTTTAATCGCGCAAACTTTTGAGGAGCACGCCGAATGAGCACGCCGATCCCCCACGACGCCCCGACCGATCCCGCGGTGCAGCCCCCGCCCCGCTGCCCGCATTGCTCCGCCGAGCTGCTCGCGGTGAACACGTATCAATGGGAAAAACCGATTGCCGCCGGCCAGGCGCTTGCCATGATCTTCGCCCTGTACTGCCCCGAGTGTTGCGCGCTGCTCAGCTCGCAGGTGTTTTTCGTGCCCAAGACCGAAGCCAGCTCGATCGCCAGGCCACACTAGAAAAAAGTTTGCGGCACGTAATTGCCTTGCACGCACGCCACGGTAGGAAATTGGAAATTCCAAAAGCCGCAAAGCGTCTGCAAAGTTGGCCCGCTATCGGTGTGCTTGTGCCCCACGTAATCCGTAAACATCACGCGCGCGCTCGAGGTGCACCCCGTCGCGAGCGCCGTCCCGGGAAAACTCGCATTCGGCACGCCCGCGGAGCATATCGCTTGCGCCGTCGAAAACGTGGTGCACTTGAGCCCATTGGCGCCCGTCCAGTAGCTATACACCGCATCTTGGCTCGGCACGGTCATCGTCGGTAATCCCGTCCAAACCGTCGTGGAGCCCCCGCAATATGGAATCTGGGTTGTATCAGCATCGCCGTCGACGATGTACACGTTGAGCACGGTGCTGATCGCCGCGAGCGAAGCATCGCAGCCCGAGGTAGATCGCGCGCAGACCGTATCGGCCCACATGCCAAGCGCAGAAACCGCGCTCAAACTCGAGCCCACGAATTGCGCGCCGTATTGGCTCGCCTCGATCGATCCCGTCGACCGGCCCGTGAGCAGGCACTTAGCGGGACAATTCGCCCCCCAGGTGCCGGTTGCAGTTGCGATCAGATTGCTGATCCATCCAAGATCATCCGACTGCGCCAGCGCCGGCGTGTAATTGTAGTAGCTCGAAAAGTACGAAATATCCCAGACCCACCCGCCGACGTTGGTGCCCGTGGTGGAAGTGCTGCATTCTGTGAACGGTTGCACTCCGCCGTTTGACGTCGTATCCATGCAGGTGGAAAGAACCCACAGAATCGCGACGTTATTCATGTTCGCAAACTGCTTTAGCGGGCCCGCTGAATCCTCGCCCGGCGACGGGCACCCATTCGCCCCGCCGATCCCGAGGCCCGCTCCGCACGTCACGTAAGACGCAGCATGCAGGTGCGTGATCATCGGATACGCCACGCCGTTCGAAAGCCCCGCGGGAAAATAAGCGTAAAAATAGCGAGTGCGGCCGGCGAATGTTGCCGACAAAATGCCAGTGTCACACGCGACGCCAAACGAACAGCCCCCGGGCAGAGTGGATGCCCGAGCGCTGACAGCCAGCACGAACAGCACAATTAATTTAGAAATTGCCAAACGCACCAAAGGTTATCCTTTTTCACCGTGACCGTGCCGGAAACGTTATTGCTCTTAGCCTCGATCGTGATCACGCCGGCCGTGCCTCCATTTTCATCAACTCCGGAAATGATGAAAGGAAACGTACCCGCCGCGCTCGCTGTGTTCGTGGGCTGCGTGGCGATATTGTCCGATGCCGTGGTGATCCCTGAGACCCCTTGCCCATTCGACTCTTGATGCCCTGCCCCGCCGACGTCCCCCGTATTTGCGTTGCCCGCGATTGCCGCATTCGTTGGAGCTTGCGAGAAATTAACCGCAAAGATCGCTTGAAACGTGCCCGTGACCTTATAGCCGCCGGCGCACTGCCATGAGACTTTTGTGTTCGCTGCGATCGGAAATGACAGCAGCGAGGTGTAGCTCGTCGTCGCATTCGTATAGTCAGAGGTGAGCCGGTTGGCATAATTGTTGCTCTGCAGCAGCACGTCGTAATCGGTGCCGTCGACGTCAGTAACGATCTTCGCGCAGCTCGGTACCGCGGTCGACCCGGGAGGCACTTCAGAGTAGCCGTTTACGATCGAACCGCCGCCCGTGACCGTGATCACGCCCATGCCGCTGTTGATGTTGCAAACCGTCGTCCAGTAATTCGACTGAAATCCGGTGTTGGCGGGCCCTTGAATGTTGACCGTGACCGTCGACGAATTGTTGATATAGACCACACCGCCGCGATTCGAATTCACGCCGTCACCGTTGATCGTGACCGTGGTGCCCGCCGGCGTCGACGCCGCAATGCCCGGTTGCTGAAATACTCCATTCGTGCCATTGCCCGAGAGCACCGCCCCCAGCGGAGCGAGCGCATTCACCTGAAAGCCCGTCGCGGAATTGACGGCGCCCGTCACGTTGAGCCCAGTGGCCACGGTGCTCGGATTGTTTTTATCGAATACCAGGTTGGGGTACGTCGTCGCCGTGCCCACGCCGGCGACGGTGTAGCTCGTAGGGTTGTAATTGAAAAGGTTCGTAAAGTTGCCCGTGAAAACCGACAACACATTGAGCTGCCCGAGCGTGAACGCATTCGGCACAGAAATCAGGTAAGACGTCGTGCCCGAGCACCCCGCGCCGTGGTGCACGTTATCAAAGACCACCGGCCCGGGCATGCTCGCGAGCGTAGAGATCTGAATCGGCGAAGCGCACGCGCCGGCGGATGGGCCCTCGAGGTACGTGATGCCGGAAAAATGCACCGAGCGCACCCCGCCCAAAATTTCGATGTTAGGAAGAGTGTTGCCAGGATGCACCGCAGAGATGTTATTAAAATCCCATCCGATCGTGGTGGCCGACGCCGAGGTGCCGATGACCATCGGCTCGCTGACTGAATTCGCTTCGAAGTTGCCCGAGACCTGCGTCGCCGCTCCCGTGCCCGTCGAAAGCGTGCCGTAAAACTTGCTTACAGGATAGGCTGCCTGATTCGCACCGCACTGCATATTTGTAGAGCGCGAGACGTCGAACACGTTGCGAAAAAGGCACGTTGCCGTTTGTATGTGATCCGAGCCCGTGCCGCGAGCCGCGATCCCGTCGATCCGCACATAAATTGCCGTCTGCTTTGGATTGTTATCGGTGCACTCGAGCGCCTCGACATTAGTGCTCGCATTCGAGGTGAGCCAGAACGATCGCCCCTCGCCGGCGCTCTGCCCTTCATAGCTCGCGTTATCGAAAAATTTCAGACCGCACGAGGTGTTTGCAACCGAATCGGCGATCGTGACCGTCCAAATGCCAGTTTTCGGAGGGATCAGCGATACACCGAAGCCATTATTACTTTTCGAGACGGCACCGCCGCCGCACGTGGCCGTGATGGTGACCGGCGAGCCGATCGCGACGCCCGTCGCCCCCGCGCACTTTACCTCAGTCCACGACGCGCCGCCCGCGGCCGTCATGTAAACGCTATAGGTTGTCGCCGATCCCGGGAATGATGGCGCCGCGACTTGAATCGACTGCGCGCCCGTGATCGTGATCGACGATTCCATCGACGCCGAGGTTTCGGTTGCCGCCGGCGACGTGAGTGTGTACACCAGCTTGTAAGTGCCGGCACCAGGCGAGGTGCCGGCGGGCGAAGTGAGGACCGGCGGCCGCAATTGGCTAATGCTGACTTCCGATGCGATCGTCTGCGCCCCGCCCAGCGCTCGCGCGTCGATCGTGCCCCCGTTATTCGTGATGGCGTACGCATTCGCGGTGTTGAGCTTGACGTCTGCCGTCGCACCCGTAAATTGCGATGCATCCCAAAAGAGCGCCGACGTTGCGTAGGTAGTCGCCCCGGTTGTGTTCACCAAGGGCTGCGCTTGTATCCCAGATGGCAGCCCACCGCCGGCGCCACATGGTGAGCCCGTGATCGACAACTGCCCCGTGCTGCTCGCTTGCACGCAGTTCGTGCCGCCCGATGTGAGCGAGCCCAAAACCGTCGGATCCGAGCCCGTAGTGATCGCCGTGCCCGTGCCCTGCGTTTCGATCTTTAGCCCGGCGTGATTCGTGAGTGTGCCACCTGCGACCGGCGTGAGGATATGCACTCCGTAATCGTTTGTATTCGTGCCCGCACTTGCCCCCGACTGAAAAACGCCCGCCTCATTCGTGGTAGAGGTGCCGCCGCCCGTATTGGCCGCGAAGCCAAAAATGCCGCGGTTCGTCGTCGGCGCGGCCCCCGTCGTCTGATAGCTTTCCGCATAGAGCCCGCGCGATTCTGTGATCGCCCCGCCCTGATTTTGCGAACTAAAATAACCCGCCATCTGCAGCGCGACGGCCGTGCCCGTATTGTTTTTCTGTAAGGCTGTCACGCCCGAGGTGATAGCGCTTGCGCTCGAGGTTGCCGGCAGATCCAAACTTAAAAACGAGCTGCAGCCTACCGTCGGCCCGGGAATTGCATTCGTGCCCGCGCACGTGCCGGCCGGCGCCGATCGCTCCGAGACTGCATTGCCGGTGATGGTGAGCGGAGCGAGACCCGTGCCCAGCGTGACAAAGGTGCTTCCATCGGTTGTGATCGGCGAATCGCCGAGCGCCGTGGCCCCCGTCCAATACGACACATGGCCAGGTGTGCCCGATCCCGTGACTCCCCCGCCGGCGCCGCAATCGGAGCCCGTACCGCTAACAAGGCCCGAGGCATTGACGTGTAAGCACTGAGTTGCTCCCGTAATGCCCGCGAGCGAAAGCCCGTTTACTACCGGGTTTGCGGTGTACGCCGGCGCCCCGGATCCGCCCGCCGTATTGCCCCAAACGCTTGTGGCCGGCGCATTGCCGAGCGTGAGCACCACCGCACCGACCGATGAGCTGTTAGTAATCAGCGTGCCGTCGCCCGTGATGCTCGACACTCCACCGCCCCCGCCGATCGGCACCGTCAGTGCCAGAGCAGCCGCGTTGAGCGTCGCCGAAATGCTCTGCGAAAAGCCCGAGATCGTGATCGGCCCTGCAGTAAAGCACACACTGCCCTTGCCGATTGCCGGGTTGACCGTGCCCGCGCCCGAGCAAACCGTAAATTTCCATTGTGACCCGCCAGGCTGCAGCACCGTGTTATCGGCGAGCTGCATCACGAAAGAGCCGAGCGAATTCAAGCCCGCGGGCTGCGATGGTGGAGTGTAGGGAAAACCGTTCAGCGTGGGAGTGCCGCTCGAGATGATCGTCGCCGAGATGGTGCCGTACGCATACGGGATGCCGTTCGGATCCGTGACCGTACCCGTCACCGAGGTAAACTGCGCCGCGGCCGGCAATGCCGCGAGGAGCACACAGAGCCACAGAAAGCATCGTCGCATCGTTTATTGTCCCTTCCCCGCCGCGCGCGCATAGTGCGCCGTGGCATAAATCGCCGGCCCGACCGCGTACGGCTCGCCCAAATATCGATCGGTCAGAAAATCCAAAGCCGTGAGGCTAACCAGTACCGGAACTTCTGAGTGCACTTCTTCGCCCGCGTGCTTGCTTCGAAAAGCTGCGATTGCCGCGCCGTACATCGCCGCATGGACCGCCCAAAACTGCCAAGACTTGAGCACTTGCCGATTGCTTCGCAGGGGAGGAGATTGCCAATCCGCGCGGATTGTCCAAAAGTGCACCGGCGCTTGCGGTTCGGGAGCATCCGGAAGCTGCGCCCAGGCGGAGCCACTCAAAAGCGCAAAGATTGCAAGCGATCGCCACATGCGCTCAGTACCCCATGCAGGAAAACGAAACCGTGTTCCCGCTCGTGGTTGGAACGCTGATCGTGGCCGTTGTCGTACTTGACGCCGTAGTGACGCCCACCGCTGCAGTATTGCGATCGCTCACCGCGCAATTCCAGCCATGCGGCGCGATCACGTTCGTACCGAAGGTAATCGTTGTGCTGCACGTGCCCGTGGTGCCGCTCGTGAACTGCCCCGCCGTATTGCCACCGACAAGAGCCGACGGCGTGCAGCCGCTCAGCGTGAACGTGCCCCCGGGCCCATTCCCAGAAACAAAGGAGCCCGTTTCAAACACCGGAAAGTTTGTCTCGAGCACGGTGCCCGACGAGGTGATATTGAGAATCGAGCTATTGATGAGCGTGAACTCGCCACCCGTGAGCCGCAAGATCGCGCTTAAAGTGTCGTCTTGAAGCTGCACTCCGCCCGAGCCGTTGCCGGCGGAAAATCCGCCCCCGGCTCGATCGTTGATGGTGGTTATGTCGGCCGTACTTGCCACCGTGCTGCCCGCGCTCGAGCTTCCGATCTGCACTTTCCCGCTCGTGATGTTGGTTCCGATCGAGAGCGTGCCCGTGGGTGTGTTCGCCAGGCTCGCCGCGGAGAGCCCGCCAGTACCGCTATATGTCAACGTCGTGCCATTGTCGACCGCAAGCGAGTTGGCGAGTGCCGTGCCGCCGGTATTATTCCACTTAGCAAAAGCGTTGAGCGTCGAGGATCCGGGCCCGCTCACGCCGCCGCCGCCGACTGGCACAGTTAACGCGAGAGCGGCCGCGGTGAGCGTTGCCGTGATCGATTGCGAGGATCCCGAGATCGTGATCGGCCCCGCCGTAAAACAGATCGGACCCTTACCGATCGCGGGCTGCACCGTGGCCACTCCCGAGCAAACAATAAATTTCCATTGCGTGCCGCCCGGCTGCAGGACCGTGTTATCCCCGAGCTGCAGCGTGAAGCTGCCCGCGGAGTTGAGCCCGGTTGGCTGCGATGGTGGTGTGTACGGTAATCCGCTGAGCGTGGGCGTGCCGCTCGAGATCAGCGTCGCCGAGATGGTACCGCCGGCGTAAGGCAACCCATTCGGATCGGTGACGGTGCCCGAGACCGTCGTAAATTGCGCGGCCGCGGCCGTCGGAAGCACGACGTAAAGAATCACCGCGATCCGCAGCTCGCGCAGATTGATGAACCGACCCATAAGCCCGCCCTCTCGTGGAGCGTTTTCTCCGTGCCCGGTGAGCCGGGCTTTCTTTGCGCGCCTTTAGGAAGCAAACGCGCGAATCAATGCAAACACCAAGGCCCCGCCCAGCAGAAGCGCGATCGTTTGCCCGCCGTCCGGTGTCCACCCCGGCGTGCTCGAATCGGCCGGCGCGGCCGTCGTGTCACCGCCACCGCTATCGCCGGCGCTCGCTGTGGCCGTCGTATCGGCCGAGTTTGACGCCAGCGCGGCATTAACGTCGTCGAGGTGCGCCAGGTAAGCCCCCGCGGTGAACGTCGACCAAGGTCGAAACGAGTGCCCCGCCGCTGCATAAATCGCATACGCCGCGGCCGCGTTCGTTTGCGGATCGAAAAGATTCTGCCCGCGGAATTCCGGATGCGCATGCAGATAGATCTGCCAGAGCCCGAAGCTTCCCTGCCCTTCCGGCGCGCCGGCCGCGCGCTCCGGATTGTAAGCTTGCGGATTGCCGCTCGATTCTGCCAGCGCTACCGCGACAGCCGTAGGCAGATCGTCGCCCGAAAAGCCGGCGAGCTGCGCGAGCGCAATAATTTGCGGAATCTGTAATTTTTGACTCATCCGCTCAGCTCCTCCTCGTCGAATTCGTAATCATCGGGATCCGGCAGCTCGCTATCGTCGATTTCCTCGAGCTCCTCGAAAGTGCGGCCCTCGCGCTCTGCCGCGCGGAAGTATTCACATGAGCCGAGGTGCTCGCGCTTGTACGTGGCAACCTCTGCCTCCGTGAGTCCGTAAAATTGGTGCACGACTTTGATCGTACGATCACCGCCGTCGACGATCGCCACCTCGAGCAAGTAGGCCATCAGTACACCCCAAATTTTTCTGCTTGCCGTAGCACCGCCGCTTGCGCCCGGCGGCCCCACTGGTTCGCATCTTCCTCGCAGATCTGCGCGTCGCACGTCCCGCAATAAAAGCAGGGTTTTAGCGACTGATCGCCGTCCAAAAGGCGACACACGTCGCATACCGCAATCTGCCACCCGCCAGCCATGCGCTTTTAGCTTTTCGGCGCCGGCGTGAAACTCAGCTTGAACCCGTTCGCCGTCATCCACGCCGTGACCCGGCTGATCGTGTCCTGATCGGCCGCATTCGACGCCGCGATCGCATTCGCAATGTTTTGTTTTTCATCCGGCCCGATATTCAGCAAGCCCTCGAGCTTGACGAAAAGATCGACGCCCAGCGGACCGAGTTGCACGATGAGCGAAACGATTTCCGTTAGTAACTGTGGCGTCACTTTGCACCCCCGGAATGCGGCACCGTCAACGTCGCCGGATTCGTGATCGGCAACGGATTAGCTGTCAATGTCGCCGGATTCGTGATCGGCGGCGGATAAGCTTCGATCGAGCGACTCGCCGAGCCCGTGCCGATCGCCTCGAGTGCGGCGAGGATCCCGTCGGCGAGCGTGCCGATCGCTTGCACGTCTTGCTCGAACGTTTGCTGTGATTTCGGATTTTTAATTCCGAGCGCCGCCGGCGGGAGCGTCGCGATCGATGCTTTGATCTGATCGATCAGCGACCGCACCCCCGCAATGTTGGCCGTCGTCGCTTGCCCTTGCTGCAGGATTGCCGTCACCTGTAAATGCAGCGTCGCAACTTGCCCGGTCCACCCGATGACCGGCGCCGCCTGTGCGGGCTGCAGCAAATCGGTCGAAACTGCGATCTCCGCGCCCTTTTCGATCGCATTATTTGTTTCGGCCAGTGATGCGTTATACGTGTGAACCCGCTCCCACGGCGTGACCGCGCCGCCGGTTTTGTGAATGCATGCCGCGGTGAGCGTGAGCGCGCAGAGGATCAGCGCAAGCGATCGAGTTTTTCTCATGAGCGTGTCTCCGATGGTGGTGGTATGGGATTCGAGCTCGCCGGCGGCGCCAGATCCGAAACCTCAACCCGCAACCCCGGAAATAATCCAAAGAATTGATAGAGCAGAGCATTCGCTGCGTAGCCGGCGCAGCCGGCGATCGCGTGCGAGCTGATCGGCATGCCGGCGCTCTGTACTTTGGCGGCGAACGTGTGGACCAGAAAGCCGTAAGCGAGGCCCGAGAAAAATGCGCGCGTCGCCAGGTTAACCGCATGCGCGCGCAGCCAGATGCGAATACCAGGCCAACCCGACGGCAGCCCGTTCGACTTAGAGGTGACGGAGTTTTGTGCTTGCGCCGCCACGTAGAGCACCCAACCGACGCCGAAAATCACGATATTTAAGGCCGCGATCATTTCGTTGTGCCCCCTTCCTCGAGCACCTTCGCGAGCTCCTGCAGATGGTGCGCCAGTCGAATCGTCGATCGGATCTCGCGCTCGGCCCGCCGATGATGCTCGCACGTGCAGCGCTCCGACTCGAGCAGAGAAAGCGCCACCTGAAAACGATTTACCAAGTCATGTGCGCACTTTCGAATAGCCCCGGTCTCCATCACTCTGCTCTTTGATCTCGACCCGGTAGCCTTTCGCTTGCGCCAGTAGTTTCAGATCCGCGACCAGCTCGCCATCCGTCGCCACCGCCGTGAGTACGCTTTCCGCCCCGCGCCAGATGGTGACGATCACATTCATTGACTCGAGACCGTAACATCCATGGCGACCGAAGCTTTCGCGCAGATCCCGCTCAGAAAATTAGCGTCATATGTGAACGTCTGCAGTGTTGCCGCTGTAGAGGTGACAATCGCGACCTGATTCGTCGCCGGCGTGCCCGTGCAGCTGGCGGCCGGCAAATCAAAGAGCGTGAACGTACCCGCTCCACCGGTATTGATCGACACCGTATGCACGGTGCCCTGCGTCGCCTTGATTGTCGTGGCGCTCGTGCCCGTGATGTGCGTGTAGGCATACGGCGGAGGCGAGGAGCCGGGCGGAGCAAACGCATAATCGAGCGAGAACACATTCGCACTCGCCCCGCCATTGTTGTAGGTCACGTTGAAATAGGGACACGCCGCGGGCGGCACATTAAAGCTTTGCGCGAGCGAGTTTGTCGTTTGCAGTGGAAACGTGAACGTCTGCAGCGCGGCCGTCGCCGTGCCCAGGGTTTGACACGTGACCACTAACGTCGAGCCCGTCGGCCCGGCGCCACTGCCGAAAATGAAATTGAGCACGCCGGCCGAACTGCCAAACGGTGTGCGTAATGCGCCCGACTGATACGCTCCCCCCGCGCCCAGGTTTGAGGCCAGGTGCTTATTGAGCTGCCCGCCTTGTGCGGATCCAACCGGCTGACTAGGAGTGAGCGAAATTCCGCCGTACTTGATCGTGATCGTCGCATTGCTGGGCGTGCACGCCCCGACCTTGACCCCGATGACCGGATAGTAGCCCGTGCCCGTGATGTTCGGAATGTCCGTTGACTGTGGCGGCAGACTGCCCACGTCGGAGATATCGAAAAACGTGATGCCGTCGTAAGATCCCTGAATTGTGTAAAGCAGCGTGGTGGCGCCGCTATTGCCGGTGAGTGTCGCCCAGTGCCCGCCCTGCCCAATGTTCCGCACTGTCACCGGGCTTGCCGTGAGCGCCGCGGTGCACGTGACGTTATTGTAGGGCGTCGACGTCGTGCTTTGCGCCGAGGTGTACCCGATAAATTGCGCGTGCGCGACGATCGATCCGAGCGCCAGGAAAAGCGACAGCATGCCAAGGCGAGCTTTCATAGGAATGCGTTATCCTCCTCCATTTGGCGCGGATATAGATACCCGATGAACCGCCCGCCCGAGAGTTGCTGCGCGAGCACTACGGCCGCATTGCGCACCACCAGCGTGAGCACCTGATTTTCGTAGATGCGAAAGCCGGCAATCTCCACCGGATTCGCCGGCGAGCCGAGCGAAGCGAGGATATTGTCGTAACCGACCGAGCCCGGCGGAGGTGCGCCATCGACGAGGATCTGCCAAGTCACATCGCCCGAGCCTTCGGTCCACCCCCCGCCCACAAAATTGTTGGCGATTTTTTTGATCACCCCATTGTGCCCAAGTGGCACTTTAAAGCTGATCACGTTCGCGGTGAGACCGACGCCAGGCAGCGCGACGTAATTGATGAGATCGAGGTTCTCCCACTGATCCGGAGGATCGATCCATAGCGGTTTTTTAACGGGCTGTGGCCCGCACAATGTAGAGCCCATGCTGTCACCCGCCAAATGTGCAATCGTCCTGCAGCCCGGGCTGTGTCGGCCCATAGCTGGGCAGCTCATTGCTAAGCCTGCCCGTGAACGGTGCCGCCACGCCGTAGAGCACGAGCTGCACTGTGTTCTGCGCGACTTCCATGTTCTGCAAAAGCACGATCACCTGCGACCGCGGCAAATCGAACTGGTACGGCTCGCGCATGTAAAACGCCGAGCCTGCAGCTCCGCCGATGTTGGGAAATTGGATCCCGCGATCGGAGCCGATGCGCCGCTTTTTCAAAACGTCATAGAGCGCCGCGCGAAACCCGCCTAGCCCGGTGTTGACCGTGGCCGAGCCGAGCAGCGCGAGCAGGTGAAAATCACTCATCAAATCGACTCGCACCTGCAGCGACTGCTGCGCGCCTAACACCATGCTCACCACTTCCCACCGCGGAAAGTAGCCCTCGAGCCCCGGCGGATTCGGTTCGGCGAAGCGATACACCGATTCCTGATCCGAGCGCAATGGCAACATCTGCGCGTAGGGATTGATCAGTTGCCGGCGCAACGTTCTGAGATCTGCTTGCTGCATTGCTGCGTTCCTTCCCGCACGCTCGAGCGTTTTTTAGTGACCGGCCGCGGATGCCGCCGTGGACTTTTGCCACAGCTTGAAACCGGAAAACACGAGCTCGATCGTTTGCTGGGCGCCGCTTGAATCCGAATACAGCACGGTATAGGTGCGCGTCGCCGGCATGACAAACGGAACCGCCAGGGGAAACGCCGCCGCCGCACTCGCCAGGCCGCACAGTAGATTGAAATTGATGCCGTTGAATGTGCCGGCGCCGGAAATGACCGAGGCCGTCGTGCCGATAAAATCCCGGCCGGTCGCCGCTTCTTTGATCAACACCTTCAGCGAAGCCGCGGCCGTCGCTGAGCCAATCAGCCACCAGAGCTCAAAATCCGCATCGGTGAGAATCTGCAATTGACTCGGAGCCTGCACCGCATTCGCGCCAACCACCGAATCGAGCACATAGGAAAACCATTGCCGCTCGAAATTGTCGTCCACTTGCTGCGTCGTATCCATCGCGGTGGACTCCCTTCTTTTGAGAAATGTGGAGCCGGGCCCGCTCGCGTCCCGGCTCGCCAAGCACAGCGCAACGGCGAGCGCGTTGGTAATTGCGATCTACAGCACCGCCCGCATCAGTACGCCCTCGAGGTACACGTGAGCATTGATGCCCGTGCCGACGAACTGCGTCGCAGGAGCCGCGGCCAGCGTCGTGAACGCAGCCGAGCCTGTGATCGTCGGATCCAGCGTGACGAAAAAGTTCTGCTGCTGTTCGATGAGCTGCCCGAGGATCGGATCCATTGCTGGCAGTCCGGGCACCTGTGGCATATCGTCGGTGATCGTGTTGATGTTGAGCGTGTGGGGATAGCCGTTCGAATTGAGAACCGCCATCGTTCCACCGGCCGCGAGTGTCTGCGTCGAGATTGCGAAGCCGAAAGCCCCGCCACCCGCCGGGCACTTCTGCGCTAGACCGGTCCAGTAGTCTTTACCGGAGATCTGGAGTTGCAGGAGTGTTTGACCGACGAAACTCGCGAGATCCTGCGGAGCAACATCATTCCGCAGCACGAGGCAGATGCCCTTCACCAACATCTTTTTCGGTGCATCCAACATTCCGGGCTGCACCAAATTGGTGTGGTAGAGAGACTTCACAATCGCCGCTCCGCCGGACGGCGTATAGTTGGCGCCGATGGGCTGAGCGAACGTGCTCTGCTTTGTCACGGCCGTGGCAACTGCCACGCCGTAAAAGTCGTAAATCGGCTGCACGAGGTACTCGAGTTGCCCTGCGATGATGGGATTTTTGCGGAGCATCTCGAGTCTCGGGCGGCCGACTTCACGCTCGGTAATTTCGCGGCACTTCGCGAAACGCGATTGAAATCGTTTGTTGACCATGTTGTTTTCGCCTCCTCTCAGGTCTGAATCCTTCATGCCGTGCTTACGCACAGCGGAAAAACTACACCGGTCCGCTAGAACCGCGTGGCAAAGCGCGACTTAAAGCGATTGCCGTAGCCGACGCCCTTGCCGCCGCCCGATGCTGCAGCCGGCAGCATGATGGTCGGAGCGCTTGCGCGCCCGTAAGCGTCTGACGTCGTAGGTGCCGAGAAGTAGCTCGGAACATAGAGCCCGAGGCCGGGCACTGCGACGCCAAACTGCTTGGCCGCTTTGATTCCGGCCAACAGCAAGCCGCCCTTCATGAGCTCCTCACCTGCTTCTGCCCCGACGACCGACTTGCCGGCGAAGTTCAAACCGACTCCGATTGCCGCAGTCGCGAGAACATCCATCCAGCCCGATTGCCCGACCAGCCCAGCGAGATATCCGGAAACGCCCGCGCCGACGCCGTTGTAAACGACGTCTTTGACGACCGTGCCGGAAACGCCAAACGGATTGTGCCGACGGTTTCGACGGTGATGACGATGGTGTGCCATTGTGCTTGTACCCCCTCTCTCAGCCCCACGCGCGAAAAAACTTCGCGGTGTGTATGCCGGATTAAACACCCTAACTTGTGCCAAAACTCACCTCCGCGCCCTAGGCTGCGGGATCCGGATCGCTTGCATCTGTTGCATCTATCGCATCTGTTGCATCTGCAGCATCCGGTGCCTTTTCCTCGATTGGCGTCACGTCTCTCGCATTCGCCCAGATCGGCACGCCATCGGGTTCGGATTCGATCAAAACCTCATCGTCGCGCACGTCGACCACCAGGCCGCTAAGTGCATGCGTGCGATCGTGCGAGCGAAAAAACCGCACGTACTGCCCTTCCTCGAGCTCTGCCATGTCGCTCATCCCCCTAACTGAAATCGCCCGCCCACGAAATACGCCTCGAGCTGCTCGGGATTGCTGTCATCGATCAGCAAACTTAAGTGCGTGCCGTCGCTCGGCTCGACAGCGCCCTTGATAGTTCCGAATCCGCCCTGTTGCCCGCCGAGCATCACGCACATTTCCCGAATCGGATGAATGACGCCGAACATGCTCCCGTCACGGGCTTTGATCACATCGCGTACGCGATCGCCCACCACCGGGCACCCGGTGAGCCGCTGCGCGATCCGCGGCGCAACGCAGTCCTTACAGCCCTTTTTGGAATTCGGACACGCTTGCTGCGCGTGCTTTGGTGTCCATCGTGGATCCGGAATCGGAGGCAACGGCGTCAGACCGCGCGGCAGTAGCAGATCGCGCTGATCGCGGGAAATCGCAATCAATGGCGCATTTTTGTGAGTGAGCCAGTCGAGCGTGATCGACGCCCAGAGCTTCGCTTGCACCTCAGAGAACGGATGCAGCCCGGGCTGATCGCGGAGCTCGGTCGCTTGCCGCGCGTTATTCCAGCGGGCCCGCGATTGCGAGATGCCGGCCGTGGAGCGCTGCGCCTCAAACACCACCGACGTCAGACGGCCGATGATGACGTACCCTTGCGTGCGCATCGTCTGTTGCTGGATCTTGATACGATCCGCCAGGGTAAACGGGTTCGGTGTAACGATTGCTGCGCTCATTCTGTGTTTCGCCCTCTCTTGGAGCGTTTCTTCTATCGCCAGGTGGACCGCGATTCGCCCGCGGTGTGCCCGGCTTGAAACCTAGTTAACAATGCCCTCGGTCCGGACGACGTAATCCCCGCCCTCAAACATCAGGCGCTTGTGCTTCGCGTCGAAGAGTACCCGCGGCCGGATCCCGTTTTCCTCGCCCAGATCGTGACGCCATTCGTCGATTTCAGGCTGTGGCACGTGCTCTTTCCGTTGCTTGTAATCGATGCGCCGCGCCTCGCCGAGCTCGTACACGCCATTGCCGCGATCGCGTGCGCCAAAGATCTCGAGCGCATCGGTCACGTCCTGATCCCCGCCCACAAAGTACAGTTGCCGCGCCGACTCATCCGAAACCACGATCGCGCCCGTGGGCTTGATCATCTGCACTTGCCCGCCGCTCAGCGGCTTGACGTAGAGCGCGAGCAGCTTGCCGATCAGAGCATAATTGCCTTCCGGCATATGTGGCTCGCGATAAATGCTCACTCGATCCACTTCGCGGCCGACGAAAGACTCGCGCAAAGCTTCTGCGCTCGGATTGTCCCGCGGATCCCAATTGTGCCGAGACCGCGGCCGGAGCGTCGCCCCTTGCGGAAGATGCGGGCCCAGGTGCCCGGGATCGCGCGTGCACTTGTATCGCCCAATGCGCGCGCCACAGATCCGCCGCGGATTATCCGCCGGCCCATACACCTCATGAAATAAGCGATCGAGTTTTGCCTGCCCGCGCGTGCGCCGCGCCGACTTCCGCAGTGCTCGCAGGTATTCGCGCTCTTCTTTCGTTTTCGCACGCACGTTTTCTTTGAATCGACGCCGCGAGCTCGCGAGCTCTTTTTTGCTCGGATGCGACGGTCCGAAACCGAGATAGAGATTCGGCCGGCGCGCGTGCTTCAGTCGCGCGGCCAGTTGCGCCACTTGCGACAACTCGCTCGCCGTAAGACTCGAGAACGAGCGCCCGGGATAGAGCTCGAGCAGCGCCATGTGCATATACTGCGAATCATCGCCGGCGCGCATGCTGGGCTCGGGATTGATACGGATTGTGATGGTTTCGCCCGGCTTCGCTTGGATCTCGCGCGGCGAGTAACTCTCGTGTGGATTGGCGCCGAGCACAATCAATTCGCTGGGGTTTTGTCCGGCGTGCTTGCCGTGATTCTCGTCGAGCCGACGGATCATCTCCATTGCTTGCTCGCGTGTTGCGCCGCGCACCGCTGCCTCTGGACCGTAACCGTGCTCCCTGAGTAGCTTGCGAAATTCCTTGAGGCTGATTTTCTGCTGGCCCCATGCGATCGAGTTCTCGCGAGGTTTCCGCTTGCGCTTGATCGGATTCGTGCGCGGGCTCATCACCAGATAGCGCCAGCCGTTTTTCGTCATCGTGCCGCGGACCCATGCGCCCTTTGTTTTGCGCTCCTTGGCAACGGCGTCTTTCTTCTCTGAAAAGGCGCCATGAAACATATACCCATAGCCCTCGCCCGCGTTTTTGCGTCGCTTGCTCATTGCAGCACCGTGACCAGCCGCTCGAGCTCTGGAATCTGCAACTGCTCAAGATCCGAGCCCTTGTCTAAATTCAGGCCCATGCGCAGTGCTCGCTCGAGTAATTCCGTAATCTCGGAATCCGAGTAAATCCGCTCGCGCGCCTCGATCGGGGTCAACATGCTTCGCCCGCCATTCGAGGCACAAAGGTGCCATTCCCGAACCACCGGCCCGCGCGTGAAATACGCCGAGCGAGGATCCCATGCAATACGATCAAAATCTTTTGCTGAAAGCCGCGATGCGCTTTCAAGACCGCGCCAGGCTGATCGTGCTTTGGTGCGCCGCGAAGTACATCGCAATCGCCTTTCCGCTCGCATTCGCCGGCGCCGCACTCGGCGCACGCTTTTTTCCCGAGCAGATCACCCTTCCACCCTTGACGATCGCCATCGCGATCGGAGTGCTCGCCCTGATCGCCGGCGTCGTGATCGGGCTCGAGCGCGCATTTTATCTGCGCGTTGAGGCTCAAAAGCTGATCGCCCTCGTGCAGATTGAGCGCAACACCAAGCGCGCCGACGCCGCCAATGCTTAAAATCTTCATAGCTTTCGAATCAAAGGCGGCAAAACCACCATCGCCGCAATCAACAGCCCGATGCTCATCGCGTTCTGCTCAAACCATAGCAACGTGGAACCGCCCGCCGGCGAGCTCCCCGGGGCCGACGATCCCGCCGGCGTGCTTGGCGTCACGAGTATGGGGATGCTCGCGCCGGGCCCGGCTTGCAACACCGTCGACGAAAACACCGGCATATGCCCCGTGACCGTGTAGAGCGCATGGTCGACGATGCTGCCCGCGTCCGATGGTTGCGCGAATCCGGATCCCGTCACCTGCAGCGTGAACGTGACATTGAAACTCGTGAGCGTGAACGCTCCGCCGTCGGTCTGCGAGTTGATCACCTGCAGCCCATAGGTGCGCAGTGCTTGACTCACCCGCGAAATGATCGTGCTCACGTTGAGCGTGGGCGTTACCTGCCATTGCCCTTGATATAAAAGCAGGCTGCCCGACGGTGCGCCGCCGGCGCCCGGGCTTGTTACGGGAGTGCTCGCCGTTCCCGCCGGCACCGCGTTCCCTTGCGCGTCGATCCACACCGCAGCACTCGGATCCGAGCAGCTCACCGGGTTGCTCTGTGAGTCATACGCTTGCACGCATCCACTGAACGGAGTTGCCGCATCGCCCAGGCCGCGCAATCCGCGCAAGCCGGCGAGCGGCCGCGGATTCATAAACGGCCGATAACCTTGCTGCTCGCGTGTGTATCGTACGGTTGGCATAATCAGCGCCGGCGGCCCCCCGCGGTTGCCACTAAAAGCAGCACCGCCAGGCCACCAAACAGCACGCCCCAATTTGGCAAGCCCGGGATCAGGTTCGAACTCTCGAGGAACAAGCCCGCACTCGACGTGCTCAGCGGCACTTGCACCGTCGGCGACGGCCCGCGGCCCGTGACGCCGCCCGTCACCGCCGGCAAAAAATAGCCGGCCGCGTTGATCGCCGTCGTGACGGTGTTACTTTTCGCCGGCGCCGTGCAATCCCCATACGTGCACTCAGGATTCGAGCACGGCACCTGATTCTGTGATTGATCGAGGCAGAGCGGCCCGGTCGACAATTGCGGACCCGCGGCGCCGCAATCGCCATACGTGCAATCTGGGCTCGAGCACGGGATCGTGTTCTGATTCTGATCGAGACAGATCGCCTCGCCCAGTCCATGCACGCCGCGCGCTCGATAGTAAGCGCCGATCATCGGAGCACCATCCATGCCGAGAGCGCGACCGCGCCCAGCAATAAAAGATTCGGCCCGCCGGCACTGCTACCGCCGGTAAGCAGAGAGGTAAGGCTCGAGCTCGTCGAAGATACGGCCGGCGGATTCCAGCTCAGCGAGTAAGCGCCGCGGGATCCGAGCCCATACTTTGAGCTGGCCACCGCGCACACTTGAATCGTGCCGCTCTTCCCGCTCTGAAAAAGTGCGACCGCTTGATCGACGGCCGGCTTGATATCTTGGCACCCGACGCAGCAGCTCACCGTGCAGCTCTTATCGCACTTGTGCCCGCCCGGCATGCCGGCGCAGGGATTCGCGAGATTCGTCGGCCCGCCGCAATTCGCGCCGCAATTCGAGGTGTCAGCCCGCCCGGGCCCTTTCGTAAACGAGCAACATGCTTGCCAGAATTGCGCATACGCTTGCTCGCATAGCCCGGCGGCCGTGGGCCCATCGATGTATTTTGTGGGGTCACTCGAGTTTGCCGCGTCAAAGATCGCGTGCATGGTCTGATCGAAAGCCTGCACCGCGGAAGCGACTTGCGCGTTTTCCGTTTGCGCACCCTTCACGCGCGCCGCATGCGCTGCCCAAAATCCGGCAATCAAACTCACCACCAATGCGGCCGCGGCGCCGATCGGGCCCGCAACCGAAGAGCTCACGCCCAGCGACGTCAATAGCGACGTGCTTCCCTTGCCCACGATCCCCGCCGTCGTCGCCAGAACCGCGGCGCCAGCTCCGAGCCCGCCCTGATAGAGCGGCAGCTCCGGCACGTTCACCATGTTGGCGTGCCGCTGCTTTCTCCGCGCCGGCGCGATGCCCTGCTGATATAGCGGCACCTCGAGCAATGGAATCGCGTAACCGCTCATCGCTTTTTCCCCATCATGGAGATCAGCAAGAACAGCCCGCCGCCGGCGAGCGCCCAGTTCGGAATACCAGAGATCAGACTCGACTGTGCGAGCCAGGATCCAATCCCGGCCGTTGCCGCTCCGCCCATGCCGGAGTCATTCCAAGTTACCGAGCCGTCGATCGTGTTCCCGCCGGCGTCATTGAAATTCGGCGCGCCCGGACCCGAGAACCCAGCGACGAGCACCTGCTGTGTGTGCCCGGCCGCGTCGACGATCGCCTGCCCCACGGCGTAATACTTATTCGGCGCCCACACTCCCGGCGAATTGCCGCTCGAGCTGAGTGTCGTGCCCGGCGTCGAAAGCGTCGGCGACGTTTGCGACGTGGGCACGTTTACGACGGGAGCCGGCGCCGGCGAGACTGGGGGAGGGGTCGGATTCGGCGTCACGGATCCCGAAGATTGCCCCGGCGGCAATTGTGGCGTGGTATTCACCGCGCCCGGTCCGGTGTACGGCGGAAAGATTACCCGCGTGCGCAGCGCCACCACCGGCGCCACTTGCGGCACTACTGGCACTGCGATGCGCGAGACCGGCCGAATAGGCTCGATACCCTCACGCGCCACCATCACGCCCAGGCCGACAACATTGTGATTAGCATTCGGCCGTGCCGGCACGTCATCGGGTTTGCGGTAAACGTTCATGCGTTCTTACTTGCGAAAAGCGAGAATGAGCACCGCTCCGATCGCGAGCCATGGCAGAGCGCTCGTGAAAATCGAGCTCGAGGCTGCATTTAACGTGGACAGAGGATAGCCCGCGGCCGGCGCCCCATAACCCGGCGTGTACGGCGTCACGAAAGACGCATACGGGCTGCCCGTTGAAACCGTCGCGCCACTTGGCAGCACCGAGCGCGTCGGCGTTCCTTGTGCCGCGGCGATAATCTGGGGAGTTTCCTGCACGGTTTGCTGCAGCAGTGAGCTCCAATCAAAATCCCCGACCGCACCGAGCCGCGCGTAACCATTGAGACCGCGCATCTGACTTGCTCCGTTCAGATCCGCATACGTGTCGTCAGTGAGAGACCAGGCCCGTTTGCGGAAAAAGTATTCCGGCGAGCGTCCGAACGCAGCGCCAGGTCGAGCCGCATCGAGAGCAATCCAATTGCCCGATCCCGGCGGCACTTCCACCTCGACGTACACGTGCGAAAACTCATCCGGCGAATCCGGGCTCGAGCTCACCGTAACCAAGCGCGCCGGATAGCCGTCGGCGATCGCGATCGCCGCGATCAGCATCGCCATGTCGTCGCAATCACCCGCGCGAGTTTTTAGCAGCTCTTGCGGAGGATAGAGTTTTTCTTTTGTAACCGGATCTTTGGTGTACCGAATATTTGCCTGTACCCACGCGAAGATGGCAGCCACTTCGCCCGCCTCATCATGCGCCGGCACACTGCGCACCACGTCCATCGCGAAGCGCACAAACGCAGAATCGGAAAGCGCCTGATCGATCAGCTTGCGCATGAGTACGACCGTTTGCTCGACTCCGGCGTCGCCGGCGAATAAACGGGCTCGATACCCGACAAGCGTAGCGGGATGATCCAACACAGCAACGCGCAAAGCGAAACCGTCCGATCTACAGAACCTATTGGGAGAAGAGAGCCGGCGCGAGTCCGTTGCCGGCAGTTTTGCCGGAGTCCTGCCTCGCGCCGATGCAATTCTGCAAGACGCAAGCAAAAATGACGGGTTTCTATCGGGATTGCAATGCTCATGGTGTTACACCAGACGGCAACACTGGTGTAAACACCAGGTGACACCACCGAAGCACCGGCCGACACCATGCCGGTTACTTTGGTTTTTCTCGGTTGTCTTGCCTGTGGAAAACTGCTAAAAAGATTGCAAATCTCGTCGCCACCGTTGGGCGGCCAAGGACAGGTGAACCGTTTGAAACCTTCCGTTGCGCCCGCGGGCGAAATTATCGAAACCACCACACGACGCCGCAGCATTCCCGTCGAAAACTCCGAATCGAAGCCAACCGAGTGTTGGGAGTACCTCACCCGCGTCGAAGCGAATAACGAGTGGGGAAATCACATCGTGTACATTCACCGGACCGAGCCCAGCCCGGCCGTGCCCGTGCAGAAGTGTACGCAGTATCTTGTCGCCCCAGACGGCGCCCGCGTGCCTATTTGGGACAAAGAAGAGCTCGAGTTTGCCCTCATGCGTTATTACGGCGGAGGCAAGTTTCGTTTTCTCGTGAAACGAGGCCCTATGCTCATCACCCGCGGCGAGCTATTCATCGAAGGCCCGCCCCGCGTGATACAGGCACCGCCGCCCGATCCGAATGCAGCGCCGGCGACGCGCGACTCGATCGTGACGCCGATCTCCGGCGGAGATCCCACCGCGGCCGTCGCTAGTCGCGCCTTCGATGCACTCTCGACCCAGGAGCGCACCGCGGCCGAGATCGGATTTGCGGCCATGCGCACCGGGCTCGACGCCGTGACCCGTGCCGTCGATATTACGAATCGGCCGGCGCAGCAAGATAGCGTGACTTCGCAACTGCTCGGCGCCCTAATTTCCCGCCTCACCGCGGATCCGATGGCGCAAATGCTGCAATTTATCACCGTGATCAAAGAGCTGAACTCGCTCGCCGGCGGAGGCAACACTAACCCGCTGGTTAACAAAGTGATCGAATCGGCGATCGATCGCCTCACGAATCCCCAGCCCACGACGGCGCCGAGCACCACCATGGGAGAAATCATTCGCCAGGCGCCCGGGCTTGTGCAGGGATTCGCCGAGGTGATGCGCGAGCAGCGCATGCTCGCCGAGCAACAGACCGCAGCGCTTGCCATTCAGCGCGGCAACCCGGCCCCGATCGTGACGGCCCCGCAGGTGGTGCCGAATCAACCCGCGGGCCCGGCCGGCGAAGGAGCCCCCACCATGGAGTTTGTAGAAAAGCGCATCCTGCAGATCTTCCAGCAGCCGATCTCGCCCGAGCAGGCGGCCGACGACGCCCTTGCTTTTCTCGACGGGCTCGACCCCAAAGCCAGCGCCCAGCTCGCCAACTTGGGCGAAACCGGCTTGATGACCCTCTTTCAGAATCGGCCAATCTTGAAACAGGCCACCGCCAACGTGCCGCGGCTCGTGGCGTTTATCCGCGCCTTTGTGCAGATGCACGCCGAGGACGTCGCCGCCGCTCAAGCCCCGGCGTCGGCCCCGCCCCCGGCAGCGCCGAAGCAGGAATTGCCGAATTGATTCTGCTACCAGGCCAGGAGCATATGTATCCGCGATTCACGACGTGGAGCGGCGAGCAGGTGGAGGTGATGAATCTCGATTTTGTGCCCGGCGTGCTAGGTGATCGCATCTGCGAATGCGGCTCGAGCCGGTATTTTTCCGTGCGCGTGATCCTCGCGAACGGACAGCGCGCGTATAAGGCCATGTGCGAGAAGTGCAAGAAAATCGTTGAAACGATATAGGATTCAGCGCATTCTTAAAGTGAACCTTTCGAGAGCGAGAGCCAGCAAGATGACACGAAATGCAGCCGTGAGCCATGAAACCGCAGCAGACCAAACTCGCTCTTGTGCCGACTGCAAGCGATCCTTTACGTGGACCGCGCGAGAGCAGGAATTTTATCGGCAGCAAGGATTCACCAACCCGCCCAAGCGCTGCAAACCCTGCCGACAGAAGCGCAAGGCCCAGCGCTGAGATTCTGCGCGCGTGCGATATTTTGCGCGACGTACTCCTGCGCGACGACGAAGAATTTTCCGATGACGAACGCGAGAGCGCCATCGTCGGCCAGGTGTCGGCCGGCGTGCTCGAGATCGTCGATCGACTGCACTCGCTCGCCGGGCTGCAGATGATGTTCGAAGGTTGGAAAGCCCTTCGATAAACGCCCACACGCGAAAGGAGGCAAAGAGAGCAAAAACTCCCTTACGGCAAAACTCAACAGAGCGGGCCCGGAGGTGACTTTCGTAACGGTTACCTCCGGTACTCACCCTATCGTCAAATCATTGCAACACGAGCAACAATAAAGCCAGTGAAACGAACAGATACAACGCAAAAGCTCACCCTCTACGATCGGTTGCGGATCGTCGCCGAGCTCGCCGCCGGCGAGACTCTCGCGGATCTTGTCGATCGCGTCCTCGCGCGCCGCAAACCCGAGCGCACCCTCGCCAAAACCGCGTAGCACCATTCTCGGTGCATGCCCGTGTGCATATCTGTAGAAATCTAGGTTTCTATTTAAGTAGAAACCGCGCCCCGTGCGGGCTTGCGCAGTAACCTTGACAGGCGCACTAGCCTTTGTCAACATGCTTCGCGTGAATCTCAACTCCCGCACCCAAGCAATCGAGCTCAAAATCAAGGGACTCACTTATGAGGAGATCGGCAAGGTCCTCGGCGTGAGCCGCCAGCGAGCCCAGCAGCTCACGCGGCCCTCGGTGGAGATTTTCAATTTTGTGAAAAAGCGAGCCGGAGGAAAATGCGAAAGCTGCGGCGTTCGCCTGAATTCCGGACACGTTCATCACCTCGACAACACTGAAGATTACAACGATATCGACAACCTCAAATATCTCTGCGTCAGTTGCCACGCGGCAGCTCACGCCGGCGACTGGGACACAACCGCCGGCTCGGTATCCAACGAAAGAGTGCATGTCTCCCTATCGTTCGCCGATCACAATTTGCTGGTTAAGCTTCAGGACAAACTCGGGATTCGCTGGCAGAACGTTTTGCGCGTCGGGCTTCGCGTCCTCGCGCAGAAAGAGGGAGTCACCGCATGATAGGCGCCGTGTCCGATAACAAATTCGCGCCCTCGCTTGACGGTTCTTTTTTTGCCTGTAAGCGCTTCATGTTGCAGGTATTATGTAAAGCCGCGCAGCGGTGCTCGTGGGTCATTGTCGGACTGCTCGCAGCGCTGCTCTTCCCGCTCCCGCCCTATTGTCGACAAAATGAGCAGCTCCCGCTATTTCCGGATTTTGTAAAAAATCTCATCACTGATTCGGATCCGCTCGCCGACGATGGTAGTTTTCCGCCGCAAAAAAATCAGGAGCCGAAAGATCTGCGCGCCGCCCACGTCGTCGGCCGCGTCCTGCACTATCTGTACGCCGCCGAGGAAAAAGAAGCAGATCCCCACTATCGCAGCGATCTACGCATCGCGTGGTGCCTTACTCTCTACTGCCATCGCGAAGATCCCGAACCCATGCTGCTCGCATGGCGCGCCGTGCTCAATTGCCGGCCGGAGGAAGTTTGGCCCAGAATCCTCGCCAACCGGCAGCGCCGGCTCGGATCTGAATTCGCAGACTGGTACACCGCCGACGGCACGCTAAAGCCGGAAACCGTATTCGGCGCCAGCTCCCCCAAAAAACCCGTGCAGAGCGTGCGCGATCCGCGCGCCAGGAGGACCGCTTGACTGCCGAACAGATCCGCGCCGCGAAATTTGAATGCGACACCGGCGAGTGGGAGTGTGCCCGATGGCTGCAGGAGATCGCGGCACAACTTGCCGACTTAAACGAGGCCGTTAAGTCTGTGATTGCACCCGACGGCCGACAAGTTTTCAGATCCAACACAGTACAAAATCTCGACCGCATCGCCTCGGCCCTCGAGGGATTGGAGCGCCGCTCGTGACCGTCTACACCATCACCATCACCGACGCCGAGCGCCGCCAGGTGGCCGACGCGCTCGCCATGCTCGTAAATAAATTTACAAACGCCGCGGTGCAGCTCGACGCGCCGCCGGCAACGCAGCTCCCCCTACCGCAACCGAGCCCGGCGGCCCGCCCTGCCTCTGAACCCACAGAACCGCGGGACCGCTGGGCTCGCGATCGGAAAGGTAACGAACTGCCCAACCCGGAAGGCTGCTACACCGTCGCCGTGCACGTGTTCAAAGCCGAGCGCGCGGATCTTAAGACCGGAAACAAATCGCCGCGCATGAAGGTAGCTTTCGACTCGCCCACCGGCCAAGGACAATGCGACGCCTCCTGCTTCGATGAAAAGCTTTTCCCTTACCTCGCCAAAGCCAGCAAGGAAGCCCGCGCCACGCTGCACATCGTGAAAAAAGGAAACTATCTCAACGTCGTGGGGATCCGCGCATGATCACACTCATCGTGGCGCTTGTCACGTTCGCCGTTCTATATGGCACCGTCGCCGTCGTTATCTGCCTCGAGTTGAATCACGATCACCCGCACTGGTGGTGCCCGCTCTGTGCTCTATTCGGAATTCTTGTAAGGAGACTGCCGCGCGCATGAAAACTTATTTTTTCGCACTCATCCTGCTTGCTTGCGCCTCGCTCTGCTGGGGTCAGGAATCGGCGCCGGTCGCCGATCGCACATATTGGACCGCGGCCGGCGTCGCCGTCGCCGCCACCACCGCCGACACCATCACCACCGCGCTCATGGTCGGCCGCGGCAAGCACTGCGCCACCGAAGGCGGCAGCCCGTACTTGTACGGCGCCAGGCCCACCGCGCCGCGGATGGTCACCGCCATGGCCGGCGGAGTATTCGCCGCGGCCCTCGCCTCGCATCAGTTGCGCAAGCACACGCACGGCACTCTGCACCGTTTATGGTTCGCCCCGCTGGCAGTCATCACCGTGGTGCACGTCGACGGCACAATTAACAATCTCGAGGTGTGCCGATGAGTGCCCCCTCGCCCCGCGAATTCGAGCGCAATGCGCATATTTCCACCAAGGCGCTCGAAACTCTGCAGCGCCGCAATAACAGCGTGAGCGAGATCCTTTCCGCGCACTTCCGCTGCACGCGCGTGATCGACACGCCCATGCGCATGCTCGAGGTAGTCGAGCACAAGCACGAAGGCACGATGTTTTTGCGCTATACGGAATGGCGCGGCGCCGGCAAAGTTTTCGCCCACATAATCCCCCTCGACTATCACGAAGCCCAGGCCCTCGCCTCGACCTTGCGCGAGCTCGAGCAGCCACCCGAAAAAACCAAACGGTAAGACACGATGAAGCTTTTTCTAGAGCATCCCGAGGAACCCGTGCCCATCAACATCGAGAACGCCGCCAAGTGGACGATCGTGATCTGCGCCGGGCTGATCGCCGGCATGCTGGGAGCTTTGTTTCTGATCGCGCTTAAATTCGGAGAAAGGTAAAAACCACACATGGAGCAACAGCAAACCAAAACGTTTGAAGGTTGGGCGATAGTCGAGCTCTTTGGCCACTCTCGCGAAGCCGGGTACGTCACGACAGAATATTTCGGTACGGGCGCCCTGTTTCGCATCGAGGTGCCTTCCCTTCCTGCCCGCGAGGAAACCCTCGCGCGACCGCAGTGGATAGACGGCGAGCTTGCCGATGTTGGCACCAAAATCTCGCGCGGCTCAATTGAAGGCCGCACGCGCTTTATCGGCCCGGGCGCCGTCTACGCGCTCAACCCATGCAGTAAGGATTCTGTTTTTGCTGCGATCGAGCGCATGTCCGAGCGCGAAGTGAAGGTCATTGAGCTCGTGAAGCGCAAGCAGCTCAACACCGCTCTCCCCGGCGAGTCAGATTGCGAAGACGGCCAGGACGACGCCAACGAAGAAATTGCAGTCTAAGTTACCCCACCGAAAAGGGGCGAGGCTGTACGGACTGTTCACGCTGCTAGCGCGTGCCGCGAGTCTCGCCCCGTAGCGCCTAAAGGATGGCCATGGACGATACGAAATATTTCGAACAAGCCGTGACCGAGTATTGTTTGCAGCACTCGAAACAGGTGCGCGTCGGCGAGTTGACGATGGGAGAAATTTCGACTTTGTTGCGCCGCGCGCAAGAGCTGAAAGCAGCCGATCCGACGGCGCGACTGGGCAAACTTCGCCGCGAACTCATGCACGAAGCGTGGCCCTCGACCTAACTTTTTGTTTTTCACAATTTCCACACGAATAACTACTGACGGCGATTCACAGGAGCACCAAACGATGACAGACGCTCCGATCCACACGACAAATCCACAGCCCGAGAGGAAACCTTTGCGCGCGGCCGCATGGCTGAAAAAATTACAAGATCACGGTTTTTTCTGCCACTACTGCAAAGAGCCCCTAAGCTTTGACACCGCCGTAAAGGAGCATCTGACGCCACTTTGCCGCGGTGGAGCCGACACGATCGCCAACATTGTGCCGGCGTGCCTGTCCTGCAATTTGATGAAAGCGTGGCGCACCGAAGAGGAATTTTTGCGCGACTTCCACGTGCTGAAAGAGAAACGCACAGCCCATCTCGCTATAGGTAAACCAAAACCCTTTCGGATTTCGCCCGAAGAACGGAACGAGCCCGGCTTGTTGAAAAAGCTTTACGCCGAGCGTGAGCGCGTTTCGTGGGCATGGAGGAATCCCGCATGACCGTCGCAGCAAAGCACACGCCAGGACCGTGGGCAATCTCAGAACGCCAAGGACACGAGTGTTACGGAAAGAATGCAATCGAGTGCTTGCTTCACCCCGGAAAAAACGGAATCGTCAACGGAAATGCATTTTGCATCGTCTCGCTTGGCGGAGATGGTGCAACTTTAGTTGCGCCCGAGGCAGTGCGCGCAAATGCTCGACTGATCAAATCGGCCCCGGATATGCTCTACGCGCTCGAAGGCGCGCTGTCCTACATGGAGGAAGCGGAGAAACTTCTGCTCGTAGGTGATGAAGGCTGTCATTGGCCCGTCGAATTGGTTCGAGCAGCGATCCGCGCGGCCAAGGGAGAGGATTAACAGTGAGCACCGTGCCCACCATGCCAGATCCGCCGGCCGCGCAGCTCCCCGCGGCGCGCAAGAACCATCAGCGCGACTTGCTCCGCCAGGCCGGCACCGCCGCCAGAGCGGTGAAGAAATTCGCCCGAGCTAATCCCGGCCAGGTGATCACGATCGATGAAAAACAATACCCCCGCGTGGAAACGTGGCAGTTTCTCGGCGCCTGCTTCGAGTGCACCGCGCTGATCACCTCGACGCAGGAGCTCGAGGAGTGCACCGGGTTCCTAGCAGTCGCCCACGTGCGCAACGCCGTTGGCCAGATCATCAGCGGCGCCGAGGCTGTATGCATGTTCGCTGAGCCGCATTGGTCCGGGCTGCCGTGCTTTCAGCTCCGCTCTATGGCCCAAACCAGGGCGATCGCGAAAGCTTTCCGCAACGTGTTTGCATGGGTCATGGTCATGGCGGGATTCGCCCCGACGCCGGCCGAGGAGGTGGAATTCGGCCGCGCATCCTTCGATGAGATCCCGAGCTCGCCGGCGCCGAAGCGCCCCGCGGCCCAGCTCGTGACCGACCATCAGGTAAACAAATTCGAGGAGATCTGCGCCACGAACGGCAAGACCCTCGCCGCCGTACGGGCTTACCTGCAGGCAGAGCACCGCGTCGACGACGTGCGCCAACTCACCCGCGGCCGCGAATTTACCAAGGCCCTGCAGTGGGCTTGCAATGTGACGCGGACCGAGGATCGCAAACCGCAACAGCCGGCACTGACACTGCTCGACTCGATACCCGCGCATAAGGATGCTTGGAGCCTATGAGCGATCGATGGATGCTTGACTTGTTTTGTGGCCGGCTCGGTTGGGCTCGTGAGTTTGCCCGCCGCGGGTGGCACTGCGTCGTGATCGATCTCGTGGAGCCGGAGTCACTTCCGGAGCGCTGTTATTTCGTAAAAGCAAACGTCCTTGCGATCTCATCCCTTGCCGAAATCTGCCGGCGTAGCGGTGCGCCACGGTTTGATTTCGGTTGCGCCTCAAGTCCGTGCGAAAAGTTTGCAGTATGGGGAATGCGCCATTTTCACCC
>Ga0335069_10001681_pt1 | contig 35394 bp, 32 predicted proteins | sample Lox_Sample_11_FD_206714 | JGI IMG/M metagenome (GOLD analysis project Ga0335069, IMG submission 206714) | Soil microbial communities from Loxahatchee National Wildlife Refuge, Florida, United States - Lox_Sample_1.1 | ecosystem: Environmental > Terrestrial > Soil > Wetlands | place: USA... | reverse complement strand
ACGCGGTCTGGCGACACCCGTCCTATTTGCTGTTTCGCGCTGAAGCTTCGAATAGCGGCCCGCCAACACACCCCGCGTTGGCGCGGCACCCCACCTTGTTTATTGTCGTGTTTTCAATTAGGTGCGGTGGGTGTTTTACATCAGGAGAGACTCGGGAAGCAAGCGTCACAGTAGGTTCCATGCACCTTTGCGGCGATCTTCCAGAACTGCTCCGGGAATCCGTTGGTCGTTCAACTTGATAGTATGACTACTTCTCGCCGGACTTTTGCTAAGGTGTGCAACCGCCATGGGCGCTTTGGAACGCGATGATCAGTGAGCGGGGTCGAAGGCCGGCCTTCAGATCGGCGGTTCAGGCAAAGATAAAAACGGGGCCTTGGCCCGGGTGGCGTCAGCGCATAACATCACTACCACTTTCCCGGGAGGCTCTCTTGCGTTATCGGCAGACTCTACTATTCGTTCTCTTCCTTGTTCTTCTCTCCACCATTACTGGCTATGCGCAGGCGAACGCTACTTCCGATCCGTGGTGGAAGCACGCTGTTATCTACGAAATCTACCCGCGCTCATTCCAGGACACCAACGGGGATGGAATCGGCGACATCAACGGCATTACCTCGCGCCTCGACTACCTGAAGGACCTCGGCATCGATGCTATTTGGATCACCCCGATGTACCCCTCGCCGCAAATCGATTTCGGCTACGACATCGCCGATTACACCGCGATCGATCCCCAGTACGGCACCATGGCCGATCTCGACCGGCTCTTCGCCGAGGCGAAGAAACGCAATATCCGCGTGCTGATGGATTTCGTCATCAACCACACCTCTGACCAGCACCCGTGGTTCAAGGAATCGCGTTCGTCGAAGACGAATCCGAAGCGCGACTGGTACATCTGGCGTGATGGCAAAGTCGGCGCTGATGGGAAGGTTGGCCCGCCGAACAATTGGCAGTCGTGGTTCGGCCACTCTGCCTGGACGCTCGATCCGACGACCAACCAGTACTACTACCATTATTTCTACGTCCAGCAGCCCGATTTGAACTGGCGCAACCCGGAAGTGAAGAAGGCGATGTTCGACGTCGTCCGCTTCTGGCTCGATAAGGGGGCCGCCGGATTCCGCATTGATGCCGTCTCGCGTCTATTCGAAGATCCTGCGATGCGCGACGATCCCTATCTCCCGGGTTACAACGCCTACGGCGACCGCAATATCAAGCACCAGTACACCGACGACCTACCCGAGGTGCATGAAGTGCTGCGTGAACTGCGCGCGCTTGTGGACAGCTACCCCGGTCACCCCGTTCTCATCAGCGAAGCCGATGAACCGAACATCATCGAGCTCTCCAAGATGTACGGCAAGAACAACGACGAAGTGCAGTTGCCGATGGACTTCCAGATCGCCGACGTCAACAAGCTCTGCGCGCCGTGCTTCCGCAAACTGCTCGATGAGGTTGAGAACAATCCCGCGCACGGCTGGCCCGAATACTTCTTCGGTAACCACGACCAGGACCGCTCGTGGGACCGCTACGGCGACGGCCAGCACAATGACCAGATCGCCAAACTGATGGCGGCTTTGCTCCTGCTCCCGCGCGCCACGCCGCAGATGTACTACGGAGAAGAAATCGGCATGGTGACCACGCCACCTGCACGCGTCGAAGATGTGATGGACCCAATCGGCAAGATCGGCTGGCCAAAAGAAAAAGGCCGCGACGGCGAGCGCACGCCGATGCAGTGGGAAACCAGCAAGAACGCGAGCTTTAGCAAGTCCAACCATACCTGGCTGCCGATTCCGCCCGGCTACAAGGAACGAAATGTCGAAGTAGAGAAGAAAGATCCCAACTCGCTGCTGAATTGGTACAAACAGTTGATCGCGTTGCGGAAATCGAATGCAGCCATTCGCGATGGCAGTTATGTGACGGTTAATCCCGACGACCCGAACGTGCTTTCGTTTCTCCGTAAAAGCGACGGTGTATCGGTGCTCGTTGCTCTCAACATGAGTGCGCAGCCGCAGAGCGTGAAGTTGGATCTTAAGAAGGAAGGCATTACCGGTGAGACGGCGAAGCCGTTATTGTCATCGCCGAAGGCATCCGAGACTCCCGTACCGCTGAATGCGGTAAGCATTCCGCCGTTCGGAGTGTTTGTTGCGGAAGTGAAGTAACGTCGATCTCTGGATTGCGTAGCTGGTTGTTGGGACAACGCTGTGCTTAGGCCGGCGAGACCCAGTCCGCGAAGCGGACGGAAGATAGTAGCCCCGGGTGGAGCGCGCCTGTCTTGCGCGCGGAACCCGGGGTACGCTCCCCCGCAAGATCACCCAAGGCGGTGCGAAGCACCGCTGGTTTCATATCGGTTGTCACGATAGCGCCTGTAGAATAGTTAGCGCATTCGTTGCGCATCTCATGCAGATCACAAACCTATCAGCGGAGCCGCTCGGCAGACTCCATTCCTGGATTCCTCACGATCTGGTGGCAGAGCAAGTGGTGTTCTTACCGGATGCATGTCCCGGAAAATCGCCGCTTCCGACCGGCACTGTTGTTCTGACCAGGCAGGAGAACTGGCGACGGTTCGCGGTTTCCGACTGCGGATGCGGAATGAGGTTGCTGCGGTCGTCGATTCCCGTCAAAGACCTCAACCTGGAACGATGGAACGCAGTCGCTGACCTGCTGCGCGCAAACAAGGGTGGCTTAGGCGATCTGGGTGGTGGCAACCACTTTCTGGACGCGATCGCTCCCTACGAAGATGGGCCTCTTCACTTTCTGATTCATACGGGTTCACGAAACGAATCAGGACACGTGGATGCGTTCGTTGATCAACCATCTGAATTCGACAACACCTTCGACCGCGTCGTGCAGTGGGCCGTGAACAACCGAGCCACGATCCACGAAGCCGTAGGCCAAGTATTCGGCGAGACGGAACTGATCCTCGATTTGCCGCACAACACTTATGAGCAGCTCGGAGACGGCAGCGTGATCATTCGCAAGGGTTCGGTCCGGCTTCTGCCCGGAGAACTCTCAGTCCTGCCCTCGCATATGTCCGGAGATGTAGTACTGATCAAAGCAGGTCCTCGCGTCACCCAAATCCTCAACTCCATGAGTCATGGAACTGGTCGCAAGATGTCGCGTAGCGACTGCAAACCTTTTGCAGACTCGTATGATTACGCCTCTTTGCGGAAATCCGTTCTCGTTCCGTACGGCGTTGAAGATGCTTCGCTGCGCACAGACGGACCTTTTGCCTATCGGGACTTGGACGAGTGCTTGGAATTGATTAAGGACTATATCGAAGTGGTCGGACGATTTGCCGTGGTTGGATACATGGGGCACCTTGGGTGATAGCTGATAGCTGAGAGCTGTCAGCTACTTCTTCGCGCCCATCACCGCCGGCCGGTACGATTCCAGCCTCGCCGAAGCGCGATTCAGCGCCCGAGCCAACTCCGTCACCTGCTCGGTCGTGATCGCTAAATCCCCGTTCTCGATGGCTTCGTTCACGCCCGGGATCACCGACGCTGCATAGCCCTTCAAGTCGGCTGGGGCGAAAATCGAGTGCCTGAACCACGGACGCTTCGGCAGTCCGTTGGGAAGAAGCAGATCGCGCTCGGCCGCCAGCAGCACCGAGTTCAGTTGCTGCACGTTCGACTGCGCGAATGGCTGTAGCGCGATTTCTCGCCCGGCGATCATGAACCGTCGCGCTGCGTGCAGAACGGAGGTGAAGTCCGGGGCGCCCTCTCCGAAAACCTCCTGCGCCCGATGCTCGGCGGCCTGCACGTACTGCACGATCTCCGATCCGTAATTCTCGTAATCGTAGGGCAGCACCCCGGCGTCAGCCATGCGCAGCACTTCCAGGCCGAAGACCCGCGCAATCATCTGCGAATAAACGAATCCCGGATCGCCGAACTTGCGGTACCACTCGTAATTGTCAAAAACCGAGTGATAAACGCCATAATTTCCGCTGGTGCGAATGTCACTCGAGGGAATTCCCATGTGATCGACAAACGAGGTGTAATCCGACCCGCTGCCCAGGTTGCCGAGCGACACGTCGGATCCACCCGCCGCGGCGACGGTGCCCATCTTGCCCCACGTCCGCCACTGGTCGTAGAGCATACCGCCCTTGGGGCTGGGTACGATTTTCGAAATATCGCGCAGAAAAGTCTTTAAGCTCGGCGTGGCGGCGGCGCGGAAGTTTGGTCCGGCGGCGCCCGTGTCGGTGTTGAAATATGCAACAGCTTTGCCGAGCCGCTCCTCGTTCTGCTCCACCCACTCGGTCGAGCCAATCAATCCCTGTTCTTCGCCGTCCCAGCTGGCAAAAACGATCGTCCGCTTCGGCTTCCAGCCCGACTTAAGGAGTTCGCCGACGCCCTTTATGGCCTCGAGCATCGCAATCGTGCCGCTGACCGGGTCCACGGCGCCATAAACCCACGCATCGCGATGGTTTCCGGCGATAACCAGCTCGTCGGGATAGTCGGTACCCTTAATCTTGCCGATGACATTCCAGATGGTGCGGAACTGGTAGTCCTGTTTCAAGTTGAGATGAACCCGCACCGGCCCCGGGCCCATGTGATAAGTGAACGGAAGCGCTCCCTGCCAGTCGCGCGGGCACTCCGGACCTCCAAGATTCGATAGCATCGGCAGCGCATCGTGAGCGCTGATCGGCGTCGTCGGCACCTTGGGCATGTCGGGATTGTCTTCCGCGCGAATACGCTTGGAATCCGGGAGGTCCGGCGTTCCGGCAAACCCTGGCGTCGTCGGATCGCCCGGATGCTGGAACCCAAACTCGACCGTGCCGCGCTGAACACCGGTATCCGGACGCCACGGTCCCCGCGGATACATCTCGCCCTTGGTGAAGCCGTCATCCAGCGGGTCGGAATAGAGAATGACGGCTGCCGCGCCAGCCTCCTGCGCCAGGTAAGCCTTCACGCCGCGGAAGTTTTCGCCGTAGCGGATCAGCACGATCTTGCCGCGCACATCCACGCCACGATCTTTCAGCAGCTTGAAATCTTCCGGACGGCCGTAATTGGCATAAACAATGTCGGCCGTGACCTCGCCCGACGGCGAATAGCCGTTGAAGGCCGGCAGCACCCGCGGATCGTTCTGGAACGAATCGCCGGGCACCTGCTCCGGCGTGGGGCCTTTGCGGGCTATGCGGGTCGGGTAAACGATATCGACGTTTATTTCGGCGGGATAGTTCAGCCAAACTTTGTAGGGAACGATGGTGGTGTCGAGGCCCGCATCGCGGAATTTCTGGGCGACGAACTGCGCGGTCTTCCAGTCCTCGGGCGTGCCGGCAACGTGCGGCTCGGCCGTCAGGACCTTCATATTCTGCTCTGCTGATGCGGGACTTGGGACGGCGAGGAACTGGATCTCATCGGGCGAGGCAACGCCCGCAGGAGTGTCGTTGGCGCTGGCATGGCGGCGTCCGGCGCTGGAAGCGCCACTGCCCGCGACCACTAAAATCGCGACGAAAAAAACCTTGAGGTACGAGTTCCCCACAAACAGGTCCTGGGCCGAGCGGGAAAAAGTTGCGTCATACTAACAGAACCAGAACCCGCTGGCGTTATTTTCGAATGACTTTTTGCAGGTTTAACCCTGCTGAGAGATAGACGCTTTTTACGGCGTTGCTGTTGTTAACCCTGGGATACGTCATTCGATGCTCGGCAGAGTAGCTGCGGCTCCACAAAAAAAACAGATAACGACGAGCGCTTACGCAAGAGCTTACCGATGGTGATTACCAAAATGGGAACGGAGGATCACTCGATGAACATGCAATCTCCGTACGAGTAGAAGCGATACTTCTCCTCGACGGCGTGCGCGTACGCTTTCAGGATGAGCTCGCGGCCGGCGAGTGCCGACACCAGCATTAATAAGGTGCTTTTCGGCAGATGGAAGTTCGTCAGCATGGCGCCGACGACGCGGAATTGGTAGCCGGGGTAGATGAAGAGATCGGTTTCGCCGGTGCCGGGTTCGACGCGGCCCGTGCGGCCGGTGTACTCCAATGTCCGCACGGCAGTTGTACCAATGGCGATTACCCTGCGACGGGCGTCGAGCGCGCGGTTTATTTTTCCGGCGGCTTCGAGTGAGACCTGGTACCACTCGCGGTGGAGATGGTGCTCTTCGACCCGCTCGGCGTGGATCGGTTGGAACGTTCCCAGCCCGACGTGGAGGGTGACTTCGGCCGTCTCGATCCCTCTTTCCTTCAGACGCGCGAGGATCTCTGGGGTGAAATGGAGACCAGCGGTCGGCGCCGCAACCGACCCGCGCTCGCGAGCGTAAACGGTCTGGTAGCGCTCACGATCGCCAGCCTGGTCGTCACGCCCGATGTACGGCGGAAGCGGCACGTGCCCGATTCGTTCGATGGCGGCGAAGAAATCGGAAACGGGTTCGAAGCGTAACGTTCGTTCGCCGAATTCGCCGCGGGCGATGATTTCTGCTTTCAGTTCGTCACCTTCGCCGAAGAACAGATGCTCGCCAACGCCGATCTTTCTTCCGGGCCGGACCAGCGCCTCCCATTCCCACTCGCCGACCTGTTTCGTTAGCAGCGCTTCGATTTTTCCGCGCAGGAATTCCTTGCTCGCCGGATTGCGCTGACTGACCGGCTGTGCCTGCGATCCGCTGCGGTGCCCATAAAGCCGCGCCGGGAATACGCGCGTGTTGTTGAACACCACCAGGTCGTCGGGGCGGAGCAAGTCGGGAAAGTTGCGGAAGTGGGTGTCGCGGAGTTCGGCGGAGGTGCGGAGCTTCGCTCCGCCGGACGGGCTTGGAAGCCCGTCCCCACATAAAACCCCGGTCCCACCTTTCACATGCAGCATGCGCGAGGCGGCGCGGTCGGCGAGCGGCTCTTGCGCGATCAGTTCGGGCGGAAGATGGTAGTGGAAGTCGGCGACGAGCATTGATTAACCACAAAGGGCACGAAGGATCACTAAGGATTTTAGAATTTTTATCTTTCAAAATCCTTCGTGTTCCTTGGTGCCCTTGATGGTTCAATAGTCAACAGCCACTCCTTAATAGTCAATCGCCGGTCTTGGGATAGTTCTTCTTCTGGTGCTCAAAAATTTCGCGGACGCGTTCGAGAGTGTCGATTTGGTCGGGAGTTTTGTCGGGGCGCAGGCGTGCGATGCGGGGGAAGCGCAGCGCAAACCCGCTGTTGTGACGATCGGAGACCATGATGGCGTTGAACGCCACTTCGAGGACTATCGTTGGCTCGACGGTACGGCGCCAGCCTTGGTCTTCGAGCGTGTGCTCCATGAACCATTTCGTCATTTCGGCGATCTCGGCATCGGTGAGTCCGTTGTAAGCCTTGCCGACGTTGAGCAGCGTGTCGTCGCTTTCCGACGCGCGCACGGCGAAGGTGTAGTCGCTGAGCACCGCGGCGCGCTTGCCGTGACCGAATTCGACGGCAGTGACGACGACGTCGAGCGTGGCCAGTTCGCGCTTCAGCTTCAGCCATGACTTGCCGCGGCGTCCGGGGGTGTAGGGCGAGGCGATGTCCTTGATCATCAGGCCTTCGTTGCCGCGCTCGAGAGCTTGTTCGAAGATCTGCGCGAGAGCTTCGGCGGAATCAGCGCGGGTGACGGGAGCGCGCAAAACCTGCGCCGCCGGCGGAGCTTCGACCACCGGTTCGAAGGCAAGCTGGCCCTGTGCGCCGCGGGTACGCATTCGCGGACGACCTCCGGGAAACTGGACAGCGTGAGCAAAAATCCGGCCAAGGATTTCGTTGCGCTCGTGGAGCGGCCGGTCGAGCGTGAGTTCGCCGCCGGAATAGAGGACATCGAAGACGACGAAGGCGACGGGCACTTCCTTCATTAACGTTGGCGATACGTTCTTCCGGCCGAGGCGCTTCTGGATCTCGGTAAAGGGCAGAGCGCGGCCGACGTCCTTCGAGTTTTCCGGCCGATGCCAGGCAACGATTTCGCCGTCGAGGATCAGGTCGCCCGGAAAAGCGGCCAGCGCATCGGGCAGCTCGGGGAAAGATTCCGTTATTTCATCCAGCGTGCGTGAGTAGAGGCGAACCGCATCTCCACTGATGTGCGCCTGCGAGCGGATACCGTCATACTTGTCTTCCACCTGTGCGTGCTCGAAGTACTCGAACGCCTCCTCTGCCGATTCCGCCGGGCTGGCGAGCATGAATCCAATCGGATGAAAGAGCCGCATGCGGGCATCGCCAAGCCGGTGATCGGCTGCCAGGCAAAGGGTTTCACCGATGTCACCGAGCAGCATGTTGGCGCGTTGCACCTGTGGGGGTGGCTCTTCATAGGCCTTGGCGATGGCTTCTTCCACCAGACTTTCGCGCAATCCGATGCGCAGGTCTCCGCTGATGATCTTGATGACGTACTTGGCTTCGAGAGGCGTGAGTTGTTCGAGCAATGCACGCACCAAATTTGCTTTTGGCGCCGGCCCGCGTGTGGCGACGATGCGGTCGAAGGCGCGGGCGACGTCGAGGACGGAGAGCTTTCCGGTTGCGCTATCCAACTGCAGATCCCTCGCTCCACTTCGTTCCGCTCGTGCAGACAGTACTTCCTGTGCAGCAGCACCGAGGTCGCCGTATTTGCGGTAGGCCTGCGCCATGGCAGCTTCCGTCTTGCCGGAAATCTCGCGCACCAGCGACCACAACATGGTTCCGCCGACCTGCAGGGTCTTTTCCTCGGACGCGGGAAACGCGCGATCCGAGAGGAAGATGGCTGACGCGGAAGCTTCCTCCACGCTTCGCGACTGAAAATACTCCGCGACCAGGCGCACCTTTTCGTTCTTCTTGGTGGTGGCGGCGATGGCCTCGCAGAGGTGGGCAAGGTTCTGCATCGTTACGATTGGATGATAGCCGATACGCAACCTATGGATTGCGCCAACATTCTCAATAGAGAGAGTGACGAACTGTTCGTCAACAAGGGAGAACGGAAATGCCAGCAAAGAAGAAGAGTGGCCGCCAATCGGCGTCGAAGAAATCGAGTTCCCGACGTAAGTACGGGAAGAAGGCGCAGAGCGAAGTACGCACCGAAATGCATCATCTAAAGAAAGGCGAGCACAAGAACCGCAAGCAGGCGATCGCCATCGGCCTCTCCAAAGCCCGCAAGAAGGGCGCCAAGGTGCCGCCCAAGAAGAAGGCTGCTTAAAATGGACGTTTGGGCCGTCATCTTCGACATCGACGGGACGCTGGTCGATTCCGTGGACCTTCATGCGCGGGCATGGCAGGAGGCGTTTGCGCGGTTCGGATACGGCATTCCTTTCGACAGGATTCGCCACGAGATCGGCAAGGGCGCAGACAAACTGATTCCGGACCTGATCGGCGAAGCAGAGGCAAAGCGCGTCTTCGACGATCTCGATACATTCCGCGGCAACTTGTGGAAGAGAAAATATTTCAACCGGGTAAAGCCGTTCCCGAAGGTTCGCGAGCTGTTTCAGCGACTCTTGCACGATGGCAGGCAGGTGGTGCTGGCTTCGTCGGCGAAGGGCGATGAGTTGAAGAAGTACAAGCAGATTGCCGGAATCGATGACCTGGTGCAGGAAGAGACCTCCTCCGACGACGTCGATAAGTCGAAGCCTTCGCCCGATGTTGTTGAGGCGGCGCTGTCAAAGCTCAGGAAAGTCGATCACGCCAGTGTGGTCATGATCGGCGACACGCCGTGGGACATCTTGGCGGCCGCGAAGGCGAAGGTGCATTCCATTGGTGTGCTCAGCGGCGGATTCCCGGAAGCGGAACTTCGGGAAGCTGGAGCGGTGGCGATCTATCGCGATCCGGAGGACCTGCTGGCGAACTACGAAACGTGGGCGATCAGGCGTCAATTCGACGCAGCGTGATGGCGTGACCAACGAGGATCTTGCGGTCCATCCCAAGCAGGCAATTCCGATTTCTGGTCGAGCAGAAAGGAACGTATGGTTGCCACCATTTCGACCGAGTTGGTGTACTCGATGGTGTGGCCGGCATAGGCGAAATAGAACACTCGAGCACTGGGCAGAGTCATGCGGTAGTCAAGGGGGATGGACCAATCCACGAAATCGCAGTCACCATAAAGAATGATGGCGGGTGTGCGATTAGAACGCAGGTGGGGGTGGGGATCATTCTCTGTTCCCAACATATCGCGTCGCATGGCCCAGTTAACGTACAGGTTCGATCCCCCGTTCGGTACGTGTGTCGGTAGACTGGTTTCGCGCCCTGGGCAAACCTCGATGCTCGGGTCGGGCTTCCCTTGCCACCAGGTGCTGAGTTCTGACTGCGACACAAAGTGCTCGGCGGCGGTTGGATTCAGTTCGAACAGTCGCAGCGCCTCCTCCACGCGGAGGTTCCATTCATCAGCTGCATGGGTTCGGGAATATGCGGTCCGTTCGTAGTAGATATGCATCTCGGCAAGATTCCACATGGGCCCTGGCGAAGCAAAGACAACCTTGGCTACATGCTCCGGGTACGATGCCATATAGTTCGCGGCCAGCACTGCGCCCCAGGAATGTCCGATCAGGATGACTCTCGGCGCGCCGATTTGTTTCCTGATCTCCTCCAGGTCAGCGACCGCTCTCTTGAACGAGTACTCCTTCACAGGCAAGCGATCCGAAAACCCTGAGCCGGCCTGGTCGAAGAGGAAGACGCGAAATCCGTCGCGCGCAAATTGAGAGTAGAAACGGTGACTGTTCGCCGTCACATGCAATCCGGGACCGCCATGCAGAAACACAATCGGCTCAGGCTTTACAGCAACTCCGGCGGGCGGATCGTAGACCCAGTAGGCGATGTGCGAACCGGTTGCAAGTTGCCAGTAATGCGTATTGGCGGGAGGCTTCGCCGACTCGGAGTGACCGGGCAGCGGACGGAGGATTTCAGAATAGAGAAACGTCGCCATCGCGATCGTTGGAAGCAAACCTAGGATAAGAACTGCTCTCCACAATTTCGCAGGTTTCCATAGAATCGCGCAGGCGAATGCGCTGAGCAGGGCACAAATTCCGAATGCAGAAACTGCTGCGACGACAATAGCGTCCACAAAAGTGGTGTGCAGCGGGCCTGCGCGGAGAATCCGAAAGGGGATTGGTAGCGCGGAGTAATAACCGAGGGATAGCACGACCGAAGCGACAACGCGTCGAAACCATTTCATGCGATGAAGCGGGAGAGACGAACGGAATCTAACTTAATTTGACGAGCTACACAATCTCCAGATACTCGTCGATCCACTTCTTGACCAGGTCGCGGCCGGGCTGCTCGGGCGGATCGAAGCGCACTCCAGCGGTCGATTCCCCCGCGCGCACCCAGCAGACCAGCCCGCGCAGTTTCACGCCGGGGCGTCCGGGAAGATCGAAGGCAAGCTGGACATCGTCGCCAATCACCAGGCGGCCCTTGTAGGAAATTGACATGCCGCCGCCACTAACTTCGGCGGTACTTCCGGTGACGTGCTGCACGCCATTGAGCGCCTCGATGGGCACCACGATGGGGATGCGCACGTAGCGGCGAAACTCGTTGATGATCAGCAGGTGCGTGGCGCGCACGGCGCGCAGGGCAGACTGGCGATCGACAGGCGTCTGCAGCACCACATTGATCCCGTATTTCGAAAAGCGAATGGCCTCGCCGACGCTGCCGCAAATCCCGAAGACGACCATACGCCTGTTCGAGGGAGAGTTGCGGGCTTCCTTGAGGAATGCCTCGGCGCGCTCGTCGAGGGTGATGACGCAAGCGTCGTATTTCTCCTTGTGCAAGCGGGCGGGATCGTCGAGTAAGTGCGTTTCTATCCCGAATTGCCTGAAACAATCGCGCAGGATGGGCATGGCGTGCGAGTCCACATGAATGAGGACAGCGCGCGCTGCCGCTTTTTTCAGGGCCGACACTGTCGACGATAGGGCCATGGGAGACGAGTACTCTCAATTGTGCCTGTCGAGTGTCATTTAGGCAATTCACAACGGACCTAGACCATCGGTTACCGCCAGGACCGCTCAGGTGCACTTGCGTTCAGCCGAGAAGATTTGGACAACCCGCATCACCCGCCTTCCATCTACCCCGGTTGGGATAGGTGTATCAGCGCACCATACAGGAGAGTTACATGAAGAAACTATTGTTGCTTGCAACCGCCGCGTTGGCGCTCAGTTGCATGACGTTGGCGCAAGATCAGTCGAGTACAACCACCACAACAAAGAAGTCTCACAAGACGGCGACTGACACCAGCGCCACTTCCGCGAAGTCGAGCACCATTTCCGGCTGCATTAGCAAAGACAAGGATTCCAGCGGTAATTACACGATCGCGAACGGCCGCTACAAAGACGGCGTCGACGTAACCGGCAACGACGATCTGAGCAAGCACGCGGGCCACAAGGTGCAGCTGACGGGAACCTGGACGACGCCAAAGAAGAGCTTCCAGGAGACCACGATCAAGCACGTTGCTGACACGTGCGCAGTTGCAGGCGCCAAGACCGACACCGCCGCTACAACCTCGAAGGGCAAGAAAGCGAAAAGCACGGATACGGGAACGAATCCTAAGAGCTAGTCACGGATCGGCGGACAGGAATGTCCGCCCTACACACGAAAGGCGCAGCTTCGGCTGCGCCTTGTTTATTTCTCGACGAAGCTATTCCCAACGCTTGAAAACCAGGCAGCCGTTGGTTCCCCCGAATCCGAACGAATTCGAGAGCGCGTAGGTCATCTGCACCTTGCGCGCGTGGTTCGGCACATAATCGAGATCGCACTCGGGATCGGGCGTCTCGTAATTGATTGTCGGGGGCAGAACCTGATCACGCAGGGCGAGCACCGTAATGCCGGCTTCTAACCCTCCAGCGCCGCCGAGCAGGTGACCGGTCATCGACTTGGTCGAGCTCACTGGCGGAACCTTGTCGCCGAAGACGCGCTTAATGGCCACGGTTTCCAGCTTATCGCCGATGTCGGTCGATGTGCCGTGCGCGTTGACGTACCCGATGTCGCTGGGCTGGAGCTTGGCATCGCGCAGGGCATTGTTCATCACGCGCTGCGCACCTTCATGCTCCGGAGCCGGCGAGGTGATGTGGTAAGCATCGCCGCTCATGCCGTAGCCAACCACTTCCGCAAGGATGTTTGCACCTCGTGCTTTGGCATGTTCGAGCTCTTCCAGAATCAAGATGCCAGCCCCTTCGCCGACGACGAAACCGTCACGATCTTTATCCCACGGGCGGCTGGCTTTCTCGGGAGCATCGTTGCGCGTGGAAAGAGCGCGCATCGCGGCGAATCCGCCGATGCCCATCGGGGTGATGGCCGCTTCGGTGCCGCCTGCGATCATCACGTCGGCGTCGCAGCGCTGGATGATCTTGAAGGCGTCGCCGAGCGAATGCGCGCTGGTGGTGCAGGCAGTTGCGGTGGCTTCGTTCGGTCCCTTGGCGCCGAACTTCATGCTGACATGACCGGCGGCAAGATTGATGATGGTCGCAGGAATGAAGAAGGGCGATATCTTACGCGGGCCGCCCTGCATCAGGTTAGTGTGCTCGCGTTCGATGACGTCGAATCCGCCAATGCCGCTGCCAATATGAACGCCCACGCGCTCAGCGTTCTGATCGTTGACCACCAGCCCCGAAGACTTCATCGCTTCTTCCGACGCGGCAAGCGCAAAGTGGATGAAGCGGCCCATCTTCTTGATTTCTTTCTTCTCGATGAACTGCAGGGGATCGAAGTTCTTGACCTCGGCGGCGATCTGGCAGGAGTGTTGCGAAGTATCGAAGTGCGTGATCTTGGACACGCCGCTCTTGCCGGCGAGCAGCGCCTGCCACGCTTCCTCGGTGGAGTTGCCGACCGCGCAGATGAGGCCCAGCCCGGTTACGACGACGCGACGTTGCAACGCTATTTCCCGCCTTTCGCGTGTTTATCGATGTAGTCGATGGCGTCTTTCACGGTGCGGATCTTCTCCGCATCTTCGTCGGGGATTTCGATGTCAAAGGCCTCTTCGAAGGCCATCACCAGCTCGACAGTGTCGAGCGAATCGGCGCCGAGGTCGTCGACGAACGAGGCACTGGGCGTGACCTCGGCTTCGTCGACGCCGAGTTGTTCCACGACGATTTGTTTTACCTTTTCATCTACCGCAGCCATGCAGTCTCTCCTTTGCGCTGCGTTCGCGGGTGGGTCATTTACGCAACGCGGCCTCCGCGGGGCGGAGGCCAGGTTGGAATTTTCTTGTTGGTTACTGCTTCACCTTCGCGTGCTTGCCGATGTAGTCCACGGCGTCCTGCACGGTGCGAATCTTTTCCGCGTCTTCGTCGGGGATTTCGATGTCGAAGGCTTCTTCGAAGGCCATGACGAGTTCGACGGTGTCGAGCGAATCGGCGCCGAGGTCATCTACGAAAGAGGCGTTCGCCGTAACTTCCGCCTCGTCCACTCCGAGTTGCTCCACGATAATCTGTTTAACCTTTTCTTCTACGGATGCCATCTGAGCGGCTCCTCCTTCGTCAGTGAACCAATTAGTGTAAATGGCGCGGCAAAAGCGTGTAAAGGAACCCGGTCTCAAAATGAAGAGGCCGGCGGATTTTCCCGACCCATCCTAGTCGGCGGCGAGTGTTGGGTCAAACGGGGATCAGTACTCCCAACTCATATCCGCATCCTTCGGCGCCGTCGCTTTCATCTGTTCGCGCATTTTCGGCAGCACGCGTTGAAACATGTTGCCGATGCCCTGGTCTCCGCCGCCGGTGTAGCAGTGCGGCTTGCGCGGGCCATAGTCGAAGCCGGGGACCTTGTATGGGTTCCTGGAACTGGTCATGAAGTTATCGAGGATGTGGACAGCGTTGTTCAGGTACCAGGTGTCCATGTCGCCGACCGCGAAGTGCAGCTTGCCGCTGAGTTTGGGGCCCAGCGTCGACCAGTCACGTTCCATGATGTGCGTCAGGTCGTAATGTTCCTTCCAGTAGTTGGCCACATCTTTGTCGATCACGCCGGTGGCCGGATCCCAGATCGGCTTCGGGTAGCCATCGGAACCAACCGGGCTGAACACTGCCTGCCAGATCCCAAACTGCTCGGTTGAGCGCCCGTGCGTACCCATCACTTCTTCGCGGCGGACGGTCGGTTCCATGGTGGCGAGCAGGTTGCCCTTGGTGTCGCGCATCTCGGCACGCGGAATTTGCGACCACTCGCCTTCCACCCAGAAGGCGTTCTTGTCGTCGTAGATGTTCACGGTTTGATAGGCGTGAAAGTCGATGGGGTCGGGGCAGAAGCACCAGGCGCCGTTGAAGTCGTCGGGGTAGAAGACCTGGTCGGCGAGCGTCTCCCAGCCTCCGGTCGAACCACCGACGAGCACGCGCGCCCACGGCTGGCCGATGGCGCGGAACTGCTTCTCGACGGCAGGCAGCAACTCTTTCATGATGGCGTCGCCGTAGGGTCCGACGTTCTCCGAGTTCACCGCGTAGGAATCGTCGTAATAAGGATTGGGATGGATGGGATCGATGATGATCATGTGCGGCAGCCGTCCGCTGGTCCAGTCGAGATAAAGCTGGTACTTCGACTTTGCCGACTCGAGTTCGCGTCCTTTGAGATCCAGCTTGGGCGGCTCTTCGCTAAAGAAGCGGAAGTCGGGCGAAAAGTGATCCTGGTAAACGACGACGGGGTAGTGCGCGGTGGGATGCTCGTCGAAGCCCGCCGGCAGCAGCACGTGCGCGCCGATGAACATCGGCTGTCCCCAGAAGTCGCTGAGAAGCTTGCTCTGAATGCGGATGTGCTTGATGTACTTCGTGTCTTTCGCTGGCTCAATGGGCGGAATCTTCTCGGTGAGCGCAATCTTGATCACGCCAGAGTTACGGTCGAGATGTAGCTTCTGCGGTTTGCTGTAGAGATTGCCCGGCTTCTTGTTCCATTGCTGGCCTTCGCCCATGTCGGGCGGCAGTTTCACCGTATGTCCGTCGGCGCGATGATAGGTCTGATAGATGTTCAGCAATGCTTGCACGAAGTAATCGCCGGAAGGCAGGTCAGCCAGGCTGCGGATTGGAAATCCGAGCGAAGTTGCGTCGATGACCGCGGACTTCCCTGGCGCGAGACCATCCACGTCAATGGCGAAGAACTGCTGGCTCTCGGCTTCTTCTTCCTTCAACTGCATGCGAGGCTCGTCTTTGTCGTTCTTCGAGATGCCAAGCATGAGGCGGCCATCGATGGGCTTGGGGCTTTGCTCGGCGGAGAAGCTGATCTCGAAGGAGAGCTTCTTGTTTTCCGAATTCGGCGACGCCGTCTGGGCCACGGAGCAGATGCCGAACCACACACAAGAGACTAGCGCGATCAATCGAGAGCAGCAGAAGAGACGTGCGATTTTTCCCATAAGCTTTAGGGCAAACAACATACAACATTGCGGGCTGCTGCCGCAGAAAGACATCCCCGTCGCCACACGGCTCCATCCCATGCCGAAAGCGATTTTTCGCACTCACAACCCATAGGGAGGGAAGAAGACATGCGTAAAGTTGGCATCACAGGCGTGCTGTTGCTGGCGGCGACAGCGTGGGCAGCAGCACAAACAGGAACCGGAGCAGGTGCTGGGTCAGGCTCGGGTACCTCAGGGACCGGCGCGCGAGCGGATCCATGTCGAGTCAGACCGGAACGGCGGGAAGCACCGGCAGCACCGGCACAGGCGCGAGTTCAGGCACTATGGGCTCTGGAGTAGGGACAACATCGGGCGACACGGCCACGGGCACCGGGATGGGTCAAACCACGACTGGTACCACCACTGGAACCGGCACTACGGGCAGCACCACTGGTCAGAGCGGAAGCACGACCGGCATGAGTGGCAGCACCACCGGCCAGACCGGCTCGACATCGGGAGCTACGACGGACATTACCGGTGCGTCGGGAAACACGAACAACAATCCGACTGGCGCGACTTCGTCCATGACGAGCCCCGGCGCTGCCGCCGGAACCAGCACCGGCACGTCGCCGAACTCAACTTCTTCGACCACCACCACGAGCCCGAACTCGACGACCGGCTCCGGCTCCACTACGGGAACCGGCAGCACCACCACTATGACTCCGCCTTACAACTCGACGGGATCTTCCACTACGGGAACGGGAACTGGCTCAACCACTGGGACGGGCACGATCAGCAACGGCAGCACGACGACGACTCCGCCGCAGATGTAACCTTCAAGTTTGCCACGACAGAGGAGGGGGCGAAAACCTCCTCTTTTCTTGCGAATAAGGCTGAAGGCCGACGAATCACTCGCCTTGGGGTGGTTTCCGTTGCAGGTGGCGCGTTCCATCGGTACCAGCCACAATGACGTCCGTCGCCAGTCCAATGAACAAGCCGTGTTCCACTATTCCAGCGCGATTGCCCAGTTTGAGCGAGAGCGCGCGCGGATCGGGAATGCCGGGGAAGTTGCAGTCAATGATGAGGTTGCCGGAGTCGGTCAGAAACGTGGTGCCGTTGGAATTCTTGCGGATCGACGTCCTGGCTCCCAGCGACTCGAGAAACTCCGCCTGCGATCGCCAGGCAAAACGCAACACTTCCACGGGAAGCGGAAAGTGAGTCCCCAGCCGGTCGGAAAGCTTGCTTTCATCAGCGACGATGATGACGCGGGCGCTGGCTTGGGCGACGATCTTTTCCCGCAGCAGTGCACCTCCTCCGCCTTTAATGAGTTGAAAAAACGGGTCAATCTCATCGGCCCCGTCAATGGTCACATCTACTGACTGGGGCATGGTGTCATCCATCATCGGGATGTTTAGTTGGCGCGCCTCTGCGTCGGTGTTGCGCGAGGTCGCAATAGCCGTGATGTCAGTCAACTCGCCGGTGCGCAGCAAATCGCCGATGCGCCGGGTCGCGAAAATGGCGGTCGAACCGGTACCGAGGCCGACGATCATGCCGGGCTGCACGAAGTTGACGGCCTGTTCGGCTGCCTGCCGCTTGAGGCGGAGACGCGGGTCGGGGAAGGAGGCTGTGTCGGACATAGGCGTCGTCATTATCTACGGAAATGGCTTCTTTACAATGGCTTGCCGGTGTTCAGGAAAAACTTGATCGAACATGAGATAGGTGATTAGGATCACAGAATCGGGTGACCCCGAAGGCTTAGGCTGGTGACGAAGCCTTACTTAACTTCTGCAGGAGAAACAAAAACGATGAAGAAATCACTAGCTGTTCTGGCTGGTCTCGCGCTGGCGAGCAGCATGGCAATGGCAGGCGATCTCGCCGCCAACGCCGATTACAAAGCAAAGTGCGCGATGTGTCACGGCGCGGCCGCCGAAGGCAAGCCAGCAATGAAAGTCGCCCCCCTGAAGGAGGCGGCCGGCAAGCCCGCCGACGAACTGACAGCGACCATCACCAAGGGCAAAGCCCCCAAGATGCCGGCATTCGACGGCAAGCTGAGCGCGGACCAGATCAAGGGTCTCGTTGCCGACATTAAAGCCCTTAAGTAGCTGGAAAGAAGTCCTCCTGATAACAAGACGGGCCGCCTGCGGGCGGCCCAGTTTCGTTAGTTTTCGGTTAGGCGTTATCGCTAATAGACAACCAGCGAATTCTCAGAAACCGAAACTATGACTGATGACTGAAAACTGTGAACTGATAACTTCAGCTCTTTTTCATCGTCCGATACTTCCTGATCAACGCGTTGGTCGAGCTATCGTGCTTGAGGTCCGCGCTTTGCTTCGCATCCAGCTCCGGCACGATCCGTTTCGCCAGTACCTTGCCCAGTTCCACGCCCCACTGATCGAACGAGTCAATACTCCAGACTGCTCCCTGCGTGAACACCGAGTGCTCATAGAGCGCGACCAGCTTCCCTAGTAACTCAGGCGTTAGCTTTTCTGCCAGCAGGGTGTTGCTGGGACGGTTGCCGTCGAACACGCGGTGCGGGACCAGCCAATCGGGCGTTCCTTCTTTCTTCACCTCTTCCGCCGTCTTTCCGAACGCGAGTGCCTCCGACTGCGCGAAGACGTTGGCCATCAGCAGATCGTGATGGTTGCCGAGCGGGTTCAACGACTGCGTGAAGCCGATGAAGTCGCACAGGATAAGCTTCGTCCCCTGGTGGATGAGTTGGTAGAACGAGTGTTGCCCGTTGGTGCCGGGCTCGCCCCAAAAGATCGGCCCGGTCTGGTAGTTCACGTGGTCGCCCGCGAGCGTCGTCGACTTCCCGTTGCTCTCCATGGTCAGCTGCTGCAGGTAGGCGGGAAAGCGCTTGAGGTACTGGTCGTACGGCAACACCGCGACCGTCTCGGCGCCAAAAAAGTTGTTGTACCAGAGGGCGATCAGTCCCATCAGCACCGGCAGGTTACGCTCGAACGGCGCGGTGCGGAAGTGCTCATCCATGGCGTGAAATCCGTCGAGCATGGCCTGGAAGTTCTCGGGGCCGACAGCGATCATCGTCGACAAGCCGATCGCCGAATCCATCGAATACCTTCCGCCGACCCAGTCCCAGAAACCGAACATGTTGGCCGTATCAATGCCGAACTTCCGGACCTCGCCCCCCGCCGTCGAGACCGCGACGAAATGCTTGGCAATCGCAATCTCGTCCTTGAGCTTGTCGAGCGTCCAGGTCCGCGCGGTCTGCGCGTTGGTCATGGTCTCCAGCGTCGTGAACGTTTTTGAGGCAACGATGAACAGCGTCTCTTCCGGGTCGAGGTCGCGCACCGCTTCCGCGAAGTCTGTACCGTCAACGTTAGAGACGAAGCGGAACGTCAAGTCGCGCTGGCTGTAGTGCTTGAGCGCCTCGTAGGCCATGACCGGTCCGAGGTCTGAGCCGCCGATGCCAATGTTCACGACATTGCGGATGCGCTTGCCGGTATGCCCCTTCCAATCGCCGCTGCGGACGCGATACGCGAATTCCGCCATCCGGTCGAGGACTTCGTGCACCTTGGGGACAACGTTCTCGCCGTCAACCATGATTTTGGCGCCACGCGGCGCACGCAGTGCGACATGCAGCACGGCGCGGTCTTCCGTGATGTTGATCTTCTCACCACTGAACATCGCGTCAATCCGCACGTGCACGCCACAGTCTTTCGCGAGTTCCACCAGCAGACGGATGGTCTCGCCGGTGACGCGGTTCTTCGAGTAGTCGAGGTACAGGCCTTCGGCTTCCAGCGACAGCCGCTCGCCTCGCTTGGGATCATCGGCGAAAAGCTGGCGCAGGTGCTTGCCCTTGATCTGGTCGTAGTGGGCTTGCAGGGCTTTCCATGACGCGCGCTGGGTGAGGCTGGCAGTTGCGACAACGGTGCTCATGTTCTTCTCCGGGGCAGAAAGTATAGTGGTTAAATGTTAATCGGCGGCAACGCGCCGCTGCAGAATGAAGGCGACCATGGCTTTGGCGAAACCTTCGCTCTCGTTCGAGTCGCTCACAAACGTCGCCTGCTTCTGAACTTCGGCGCTAGCGTTACCCATGGCGATGCTGACTCCGCTCTTCTTGAACATCAGCACGTCGTTGGGCATGTCGCCGATGGTGGCGATCTGCTCAGCCGGAATTTTCAACAGCTCCGACAGCGCGAGCACTACTTCGCCTTTGTTCGCCTTCGGGTGCGTGACGTCGAGGTAATACGGCTGCGAGCGCGCCGCGGAGGCATTCGGTCCGCAAAGCTGCTGCACGTCTTTCTCGCACCGGGCAACGAGATCGTAATCGTCGCTTACGCCAACGATCTTGGCAACGCGATTGAGCTTGTCGTCGAAATTCGCCGTGACCACCGGCGGGAACTTCACCGTCCACTGTTCGCGGGCGACATGGGGCGCGTCCATCTGGTGAATGAACCAGTCAAGGTCGGTATAGAGCCAGACGTCAAGCCCGTGCGCCGTGATGGTGTCGATCACCTGCTTGGCCATTTCGGCAGGAAGAAAATTCTGCCGCAAAACCGATAGATCGGGATTCACCAGCACGCCCCCGTTGAACGCCGCGACCGGCTCGGTCAGCTTGAGTTGATCGATCACCATCTGCATGCCCTTTGGCGGCCGGCCGCTCGTGATGGCAAAGGCGATGCCGGCATCCTGCAGCTTGCGAACAGCTTCTTCGGCGCGCGGCGTGATTACCTTTTCTTGCGTGACCAGAGTTCCGTCGACATCGGCAATGACGAGCTTGATATCGGCCATACCCACCCCCACGTGTGCATTGGATAGTACACCGGCCCCGAGGATGGAAAAAAACATGGAAGAGGCAACCGAGAATACCTCGATTAGGTACGCTACGTGCGGAAGCGGGCCGTGTTGCGGAATTCGCGGGCCACGGCCTCGAGGAACCTCTCGTTTTCGCCGCGCTCTTCGGCGGGGACTTCCAGCTTGGCAGCAATCGAATCGGCGATGCGCTTCGCACTCACCTCGCGCACTTCGGGTGGCAGGTCATAACGGCGATTGAGGAAGGTCTCGATGACGTCGAGTTCCTGGACGGTCAGCTTGGTGGCGATCGCAGCCGAGCCCGCCGGCGTCGCCGCGGTTGCTGGATTGGTTCGCTCAGGCGACAGCATCACGAAAGGCTCGACCGATTCTTCTTTCTTGTCGTGCACCACGACGGTGCCGGCCACCATGTCGCCGAGGCGGCGGCTACGCTTGTCGATGAAGATGGCAACAACCGCAACTCCGTAGAGACCGGGGAGTCCGTCAACGGCCCGGAGGAAGTTGCGAGAGATTGCCTCGAAGACCGTAATCGGGCGGCCAGTGTCTTTGATCACGCGGATGCCGGCCTTGCGCTTGCCGGGGGTCTGGCCATTCCATAACGCCTCAAAAGTGGCGAAGTATCCCCAGTACATGGCGAAACCGATAAAGATGTAGATGGCGGCAACCCAGTTCATCGCCGACGGCCAGTAGCGATCGAGGTCGGGCTCGATCAAGAGGACGACGATCAGAACAATCAGGTAGACCACAAGCTGGATCAGGCTGTCATAAAAAAACGCCATGAAGCGGCTGCCGATTCCGGCCAGCGGATATTCGAGCGCGATCTGCTCGGGCGTTTCGATGGTAAGCTTTTCCAGCGAGTCCAAAATGATCTCCACTTACTGGCTTGAAAAGCGCAAGCCCTACTGGGAGCGCCTGGAAGCGCTGCTCGCCGATGTGAACCGCCTCGGCCCCAAAGGATTGCACCGCAGCGGCCTGCGCGAACTGGGCCTGCTCTACCGCCAGACCGCGACCGACCTCTCGGCGCTGCGCGAAGACCCCGGCAGCCAGCACTACGCGCGCTACCTGAACCAATTGTTGGGTCGCGCTCACAATATCATCTATACAGGGAAGAAATCGACTCCCATCAGCGTAGTTAATTTCTTTCGGCGCGAGTACCCTCGCATCTTCTGGCAATTGTTCCCCTACACCGCGCTGGCGCTGGTTTTATTCCTGCTTGGCGGGGTGATTGGGACGATCATTACCGTTACCAACCCTTCATTCATGCGCGAATTCCTGGGACCGCAAATGGTGGCGACCATCGAGCGCCGCGAAATGTGGACCCACTCGGTGGTGGCGATGAAGCCGCTGGCCGCCAGCGGAATCATGACCAACAACATGAGTGTGTCATTCATGTCGTTCGCCTCGGGGATCATCTTCGGACTGGGCACGCTCTACATGGCCACGTTCAACGGGCTGCTGATGGGCGTGATCGGCGCGGCCTGCTGGATGGCCGGCATGAGCCTGAAGCTGTGGAGCTTCGTCGCCCCGCACGGCGTGCTCGAACTGCCCGCCATCTTCATTGCCTGCGGCGCGGGCTTCCGCCTCGCGCACGGGTTGTTGTTCCCAGGCACGCTGCCGCGGCGGGAGTCGCTGGCCGTCGCCGGAAACGAAGCCGTTCGGCTTCTCGTCGGCGTGATCCCGATGTTGCTCGTCGCAGGAACCATCGAAGGATTCTTCTCGCCGACAGATGCTCCCGTCTGGTCGAAGTTTACGGTAGCAGCGGCGCTGTTCACGATCCTGGTGGTGTATTTGTGGTCGGGAAGAAGATCGACAGCTGTGGGAACGGGCGCCCTCGCCCGTTCAGGCGGAGCGTAGCTCCGCTGATCGGTATTGCTTTAAACTACTCTCATCGTGCCCCACTCCGGTAAGACTAAGAACCTCGCGGACCACGTCGCGCGCTGCCGACGCATTGTCATCAAGCTCGGCACCAACGTTATCATGCGCGACGACGGCCGCATTGCGCTCGGCCGCTTCTACGGCATCGCGGAATCGATTGCACGACTGAAACACGATGGCCGCGAAGTGCTGCTGGTGTCATCTGGGGCAATTGGGTTGGGGATGGACCGGCTCGGATTGAAGAAGCGGCCCTCCGATCTCGCGGCTCTCCAGGCATGCGCCGCCATCGGCCAGAGCCGCCTGATGTCTATCTACGACGACGCCTTCGAAAAACTCGGCTGCCGCATCGCGCAGGTGCTGCTGACGGAAGACGACTTCCGCGACGAACAGCGCTTCGCCAACCTGCGCAGCACGCTCGCTTCGCTGCTCGAAATGGGAGTCATTCCCATCATTAACGAGAACGATACAGTCTCAACGGTGGAGCTCGATCGCCCCAGCGAAACTCCCAGCCACAAGCGAGTTTTCGGCGATAACGACAAGCTGTCGGGGTTGGTGATGACGCACGTGGATGCCGATCTGCTTGTGCTGCTCTCGGACATCGACGGTCTGTTCAACGGTGACCCGCGCTCCGAAGCGTCAAAGCTGATCACTGAGGTCCACGAGGTCACTCCCGAGATTCGCGGCTACGCGCAGGGCAAGAACGGTCGAGGACGCGGTGGCATGACCACCAAGTTGGAGGCCGCGCGCATCGTCACGGAAGCAGGGCGGTTCGCGGTGATTGCTAACGGGCATATTCCGCATGTGCTCGAACGGGTGTGCGCCGGCGAACTGGTCGGCACCTGGTTCTGGCCGCGGAGGAACGCGTGAGCGAAGTCCGCCGCCTCGCCGAGCGCAGCAAAGCCACAGCGCGCGCGATATCGTCACTTACTGAGGACGAGAAGAATCGCGCCCTGGCAGCAATGGCGGACGCGCTCGAGAAGAACGCGGCCGCGATTCTTCTGGCCAACCAGAACGATGTTGAAGTCGCCAGCTCAATGCTAGTGAGCGGTGAAATTACACCCAGCACACTCGACCGCCTGCGCCTTTCGGAAAAGAAGCTGAGAGAAATGGCACGCTCCATTCGCTCGGTCAAATCGCTGCCCGACCCCGTCGGACGAGTGCTGGAGCGCACCCAACTGGACGACGGCCTGGTGCTGGAAAAGATCACCTGCCCTCTCGGTGTTCTCGTCGTTATCTTTGAGGCTCGGCCCGACGCGATAACCCAGATCGCATCGCTGGCTATCAAGTCGGCAAATGCGGTCATCATGAAGCCGGGACGCGAAGTGGAAGCCAGCGCCAAGGTCCTGGTGGATACCCTGCGCTGCGCCTTGCGACAGTGCGGGATCGCGGAAGATGCCTTCCAACTCGTTCTAGGGCGCGAAGCAGCGCAAGAGTTGCTCTCGTTCAGCGACCTGGTTGACCTCGTAATCCCGCGCGGGTCGCGGCAACTCGTCGAGCACATCCAGGCGAACACGCGCATTCCGGTGATGGGCCACGCCGAAGGCATCTGTCATGTTTACGTCGATGCTGCCGCTGACCAGGAGATGGCGCTCGCCATTATCGACGATGCGAAGACCGATTACCCCGCCGTCTGCAACGCCGCAGAAACCGCGCTCGTGCACGAGGGTATTGCGCTTGAGTTTCTGCCAAAATTGGCCGTGCGTCTGCGCGCGAAGAAAGTACGTTTGTGCGGCTGCGAGCGCACCCGCGAAATCCTCGGTCAGGATTCAACAGAGCCGGTCGACGATTGGCACCAGGAGTACTCGGACCTGATTCTCGCTATCCGCGTAGTGCATGACGTAGAAGAAGCTATCGCCCACATCCACCGCTACAGCTCCAGTCACACCGAGACAATCGTCACCAACGATGACAAGGTTGCGGCGCGATTCCTTCAGCAAGTTGATTCCGCCGGAGTCTTCCACAACGCCTCAACCCGCTTCGCCGACGGTTTCCGCTACGGCTTCGGTGCGGAGGTCGGCATCTCCACCAGCAAATTGCACGCGCGGGGACCGGTCGGCCTGGAAGGGCTAGCCACTTATAAATATCTGCTTCGCGGAAAAGGCCAGACCGCAGGCGAATATCGCGAGACCAAGCAATTCAAGCACCGCAAGCTGCCACTCTGATTACAGCAGGCTCCTCTCCTTCACAAACAGATACTGATTCAGCAGCGCCGCCGAGAACTGGTGCGGCGGAACTTCCAATGCCAGTGCTCCCCGCTCGCGCAATCGGCCTAACAGCACCTCGCGACGGTAGACCACTTCCTGCGCGGCGACCGAGCGATACATCTCGCTCACGTTTTTCGGCCGCTCCGCGGCGGTGCGGTTCAAATCCGGCTGGCCCATCACGAGAAAGATGAGCAGGTGTCGCGATACCAGTTGCCCCGCCGCCTCGATGACCTCTGGCGTCATCGCCGTTTCAGCGAGATCGGTCATCCACACGATCAGCGAGCGCCGCTTCTGGTCCGACAACAGTCGCGTTACAGCGCGCAGGTGATCGGCTTCAGGCGCTTCGCCGCGCACGACCGCCAATTGCTCCAGCAGGTTGCGCAGGTGAGCCGATCCGCGTCCCGGAGCCACACGCTGGTTGATCTTGCGCCCGTAGCCCAGCAAGCCGACGCGATCTCCCGAATACAGCGCCAGTTGCGACAAAGCCAGCGCCGCATCCACTGAGTGATCGAGCTTGCTGTAGCCCTCGGTGCGAGCGCGCATCAGGCGGCCCGAGTCGAGTACGATCCACACCGGCTGGCTGCGCTCCGTCTGGTGCAGCTTGGTTACCAGCTTTCCCCGTCGCGCGGTGGCCGTCCAGCAGATGTCGCGGTACTCGTCCCCCTCGCGATACTCGCGCAGGCTCTCGAATTCCTTGCCCTGCCCGCGCTGGCGCAGCAAGCGCATTTGCATCTCGATCTGTCGCGTTCGCGCGAGGAAGATGTTCTGCTTCTTGACCTTCTCGAAATCGGGATAGACGCGAATGGTCTGCTCGAGATCGACGGCGGTCCAGCGCTCCACCAGCTGTAGTGCCGTCGTATATCGCAGAAACACGCGCCCAACGCGCAGATCGCCGCGCTCTTTCGGAAAGACAACGAACTTGTGGACCGCGTTCCCGTTTGCCGGCACCGCGAGCGAGAAGCTCACCGGATCTTTGCGAAGCGCCGGATGCAGCGCATCGAGCGCGCGACACGTTATCGCCGTTCCCGATTCATTCCGCACCCGCACGTGGAGCTGGGTCATCGTGCTGAGCGCCGGCGAAGAATCCCACGCACGCTCGGCCTCGATCTGCTGCGGCTTCGGCAGCAGTGCGCCGTCAATCAAGGCGGCGACAAGCAGCACGCCATCCCAGATGGCGATCGCGTAAATGAAGGACTTATCCCAGAAAGCGGGCACCACCCACGCCAGTCCCAGCAGCCACAAAAACAGCGACCGCCGGCCGAAGGCGAAGCCAATGCGGCCATGCGGATGCGCGTGCGCGCGAACTGCCGGCGGCGCCAGAGGAGCAACGCTCACTTCGGAACCTCCACCGAAGCCAGCACATCCGCGACCACGCGATCGGTGTTGATGCCCTCCAACTCCGCTTCGGGTTTCATCAGCATGCGATGGCGAAGCGCCGGCAGAGCTGCCTTCTTCACGTCATCGGGCACGATGAAGTCCCGGTCTTCCAGCACCGCCATTCCCTTCGCGACCAGCAACAGGCTGATTGCAGCACGCGGGCTCGCACCCAACGCCAGCGCCGGCCACGTGCGAGTCGTGCGCGCGATGTTGGTGACATATTGCAGCAGCGTCGGTTCGGCGTTCACCGCGCGCAACTCAGCGCGTGCCTGCGCCAGAATGCCTTCCGGAAGCGGCGCGATTCCGACCTGGTCGAGGTTCCGCGCATCGAATCCCTGCTGATGTTCCTCGAGCACGCGCACCTCTTCGTTGGCGGTTGGATAATCGACCTTAATCTTCAGCAGGAAGCGATCGAGTTGCGCTTCCGGCAGCGGGTACGTTCCCTCGAACTCCACCGGGTTCTGCGTCGCCAGCACCGTGAAGAACTGCGACAGCGGATAGCGCACTCCGTCAATCGTGACCTGGCGCTCCTCCATGCACTCCAGCAACGATGCCTGTGTGCGCGGAGGCATGCGGTTGATCTCATCTACCAGCAGTAGCTCCGTGAAGATCGGCCCGCGATGCAGCGTGAACGCGCTGGTCGCCATGTTCAGCACGTTGGTGCCGAGCAAATCGGCGGGCATGAGGTCCGAGGTGCATTGCACGCGCTGAAAATCGATCTGCAGAATGCGCGCGAGAATCTTAACGACCAGCGTCTTCGCCAGTCCGGGCACGCCTTCCACCAGCGCGTGGCCGCCGCACAGAATCGTGACCAGCGCTTCGTTAATGAACTGCTGCTGTCCCACAATCGCCTTTTGCAATTCATTTCGGCTGTGGCTTAGCAGTTGAGGTATCGCCTGCATTTCGCTTCTCCTGGATTAATGACACGGCAGAAGTAAGTTGGAGCGTCTCCGCGGCGTGATTCAGGAACTGCACCAGCGTGAGCGCTTCTCGTTCGCTTAGATTGGGATCGGAGATCGCATCTTCGCAGCGTTGCAACCGCGAAGTGAAATCGTTGCCTGTGACCAGGCGGCGCAGGGTCATCGCCCGCGCCAGCTGTTGCGCGTTAACGTTGCCATACAGACCGAGCCTCCGGGCCGCGAGTTGGCGGAACCGCGTAAACGCAATCTCCACCGGAACCTGCGCCGCCCCGGCGCGACCGTACAGGTTGCCGAGGGTGTCCACGAATTCCAGCGGTGACAGCCGCGATTCGGGCACCAGCGGCGTCACGGGTCCGCTGCGGCGCGAAAATGTCAGCAGCAACATCAGCGCGAACGCTGCGCATTGCAGCGCGCCCGTCTTCATCGCGCCTCCCCAGATAGACGCGAAGGGCTCGTGACGGTCTTCCGTGTGGAAGTACTCATCCCACAAGAGATGCTTGCCCTGGCCGAGCGAATTGATCAGCAGGTTCAGGTTGTTCTTGTCGCGAATGCCCGCGTTGGTCAGAGGCAGTGCGCTCGCCCACCAGATCACCTCGCCGCTGCCCAACATGTACGACGCGACCACCGGATCGTCTTCGCACTTATAGTGCACCAGCACTTCCAGGCGATGCGCCTTCTCCCACGTCTCCGACTGGTCCATCGAGATCGTTCCGCCACGCGTGAGCCGCGTGGGCGCCGCAGGCTGGCATTCCGCCCAGCCTACTCGATACTTCCCCAACGTGATGTGGCTGTTGGGGGCGAAATCGTCGGACCACGCACCTGCCAGCAACACCGTTCCACCGGACGCAACGAACTTTTGTAACGAATTCGTTTCGTCGCGGTCGGGGAACTGCGTTGGCCCCGCGATGATCAGCAGCTCGTTCTGCGGATTGACCGGCAGCTCCGAGGGATTGCGGCCCCACCGTTCGATGTTATATCCGAGCTGAGTTAACAGCAGGTAAGCAGCCTTGCCACCCCGCTTCTTGGTGGAATAGGACGAAGGATGGCCGTCATCCTCGGGCTCTTTGGGCGTCAGCACCGCCAACCCGATGGCGCATATCACCACGATCGCGATGGCCCACACCATCAGCTTGCGGTCGCGTGGGTTGATTTCTAGCGGCACCCGAGCTGCTCCAGTTCTGTCAGAGCGGCGTCGAAGTCATCGGCGTGAGCCCGCCGCGAGCCGTACCAGACATTTTCAAAACGGCGCGTAAGAGCGATGAACGTGGCTTTACGCGGATCGCTCGCATCCACTTCCTTCAGGTATTCCCGCGGCGTGCGGGCGCGGTCGGGAACCCAAACGCCCGCAGCTTCCAGGTACGACACCCCCGCCCAATAAGAAAGATGAATCGCTTCGCGCCACTCGCCGCGTTCGGCCTTCGCCCGAGCGTCCGCCAGCCAGCTTCGCCAGCCGCGAGCCGAGGGCGCAAACGGAATGATCTCGCGCACGACCTCCGCTGGGCGTCGCCGGTAGATGCGGAACAACCAGACGGCGAGCACGCTCACCGCGGCGGCAACCAGCAGCCATATGAAGATGCGGCCCACCCACGACAAGTCTGGCGGCGTGATGTTCGCCTTCGCGAGCCACCGGTCGATCCAGTCCCGAATGCGGTCCAGCACAATCTCCAGCCAGCTCGGGCCCTGCACGCTGGCGAACTCGCGGGCGGCAAGAATGTCGTCGAGCCGCTTGCGGGTCGCGTCATTCACCATTTCCGGCTGGCGAAAACGATCGACCTCTGTCCGCAGAGCCGCAAACTGCGTATGCAATTCGCGCAGGGTGGTCTTCTTCTGCTCCGGGCCCTCCTTCTGGAAATCGGTCAGCGCCTGGTCCAGCGAGGAAGTCTCCACGTCAACCGGGAGGCGTCCACCGATAAGCGTCCATTTCTTCGGTAATGTCTTGCGGAGAGCCTCAGCCTTTTCAGGATGCGCGGCGAGATCGTCAACCTGCACGTTGAGCTGATCGAGCTGCTGTTGGAACTGGTTGAGAGACAGGATCACCGGGCGTGGCTCGACCTGTGCCCCTGCTGTCCCCAGCAGGGCGGCGAACCACAGAAGGACGATCGAGCGTCGAACCATTCTTATGTAGTGGATACAGCGGCGGCGCTGGCCGGCGGTCCATCCAGGGCGGCCATCATCAACTGCAGGTCGAAGGCCTCTTTGCGGACGCGCTGGTCGTAGTAGACCAGAGACATGGCCACTGTTGCCAGTGGGCTGGTGAGAACACCGGCAATGAATCCCGCAAGCGCACCCAGCGCGCTGGTGAGCGGTACGGAATGGAAGGGTGCCGCTAGAGCGCCAATGCCAAAGCCCAGCGTTAGGGACACCACTAGCTGCAAGACCACGAACAGCGTGTACACCGTGAGGATACGATTGCGGTCGCCCTTGGCGAGGAAAACGCTGCGTTTCAACGCCTGTTTGACTGGAACGTCCTCCACCACGCACGCCTGGATGGCCAGGGCATAGCGCACAAATAACGAGATCGCGAGGATGATGCCGCCGATGACCGCTGCAACGGCGACGATGCTCCCGATGACAGTGCCGATCCCACCCAAAGTGCTGGCCGCTGCCACGGCCCCGACGGCCACGAGAATAGCGGCCATGTACAGCAGAATGCCTCCGCCGAAAACGCGGATGGCTACCGACAGGAACACGCCGAGTATTCGTCCGTATCGTCCCTTAAGACTGGAGTAGGTCTCGCGGGCGCTGGTCGGACGACCCAGGTGCACCGCGGAAACGGCGCGAATCGTGGCGGCGTGCGTGATCGCCAGTCCCAGCATGTAGATGATCACGCCCAGGACGGCGCCGATCACGAATCCGGTAATAGCCGCAGGGCTGAATACCGAAGAACCAGCACTCGCCCCCACCCCGGTGGCTGCGTTCAGGCTTGAGTTTCGCGAAGTTCCAAGGCTCGAAATGAGTTGAAAGACAAGATAAATGGCAGGCGCTGGCGTCGCAATCGTCACGAATAGCATGAAATTACGTTTATAAAGTGCGAACGTGCGGTCGAGCAGTTCGCCGGTGCTCATCGGGCGCAGTGGTTCGGGCATTTTCCTTCTCCAAGCCTAAAGCGCGGATGCTAACACAGAAAGCGCCCGTTTTGACGTGACGGAAGCCCCGATTCCGGAAATGGGAAAACCCTTATTTCCAATGTGGGAAGGGGATTTTGAACGTGGGAACGGGATTTTGAATGTGGGAACGGGCGCCCTCGCCCGTTCAGGCGGAGCAAAGCTCCGCTATGTAGCACGATGGGTGGAACAGGATTGATCCCTGCGGTGTGGCAGCATCATACTTCTTGGGTTTCAGCCCCGACCAGTGCCTACTCGTACGCCAGCGCCTCGATCGGGTCCTTCTGCGCCGCCTTGAAAGCCGGATACAGCGCCCCGAGGATGGCTCCTCCGATCGAAATCAGCGCAGCGTAGGTAATCCAATCCGCGCCGATTTGGATGGGAAGCGTCGGTAATTTTGCAAGGATACCGCGACGGGCGGCGAGACTTAGAGCGATACCCGCGAGTATCCCCGCGATCGCCAGCACCACCGTCTCGCGCAAGATCACGTTGACGATGTACGCCTTCGACGCCCCCAGCGACTTGAGAATCCCGATCTCGCGCGTGCGCTCCATCACCGCCGTATACATCGCCTGGAAGATGACGATGAAGCCGATGATCACCGCAACGCAAATCACGACGGTGATGAACTGCGACAGCCCGGGCAGGTTCCCGGCGCTCATCATCGACAGGTATTCCGCCATCGAAAGCGTCTTGTACGTAGTCATGCCGGCTGCGGCTATCTCTTTCTTTACCGCATCGATATTGGCCGGGTCATCGAGCTTCAAATAGAAGATCGAAACTTTGCCCTGCGCGCTGATCAATCCTTGAAGGGTCTTGATTGGAAGAAACTTACGCGCACCCTTTCCATGGAGCACGATCCCTCTCACGGTGAACGAATTATTCAAAATGGTGATCGTTTGCCCCACCTTGACGTGATTCGAGGTTGCGAAATAGTCGTCGACCAGAACGTCGTTAGGCTGCTCAAATGGTCCGCCCGACAGGAACTTGAACGGTGCGAGCGCGTTGTACGAGTCATAATCGATTCCCGAAATCACCTCGACCGCCCCCGAAGTGCTCATCTGCCACACGACTGGAGAAACGACCGTCACATGATCCAGCTTGCGCAGCACGTCGGCGATCTTCCCCGGCATCGGAGCTCCGCTCAGTCCCGAAAGGATGGAAGCGTTCGGAGGCTGCAGCATCAGATCCGCACCAATCCCCACCGTGCGCGACTTGGCATCGTTCAGCATGCCGAGCGACAGCCCCACGATCAGCAGGATCAGCGTAACCTCGACCGCAATGGCAATAATGCTGATCAGCGATCGCACCGGCCGGTGCACGAGATTGGCAAGAATCATTTTGTTCATTGAGAAAAGTTTACAGTACTCAGTTTTCGGTTTTCAGCCGAACAGTTATTTTTGAGATGATTCAAGACTGTGAAACGAAAACTGATAGCTGATAACTGATAACTGTCTACTTCTTCTCCCCATCCCCACCACGCGTGAGTTTCGGATTGTTATTCGTATTCGAATCGAGGCGGACGAGCTGTGCTCCCGGGGGCTGTTCCAGCGCAAACTGGTCGTTGTTCAAATTCTCATTCAACGTAAGCTTCACCACCGTGATACCGATCGAGTACTCCTCTTTGGGGCGCCAGATATCAATATCGGTGGGGAACTGGATGCCGTTGAATTCCTTGTAAAACTCGTACTTGGCCTCGGTCACCATATTCCCACTCGCGTCGTAGATCAGTTGGCGGTGCGGCAGCAGGTCGGTGCGGCTAAAGATCACCTTGCGCGACAGATACCAGCCCATTTCACCCTGGTGCAGCACGTCCATCACGTAGGTGGGCGATTCCTCAATCTTCTTCGTCTTCACATCGTTAACGATTTCGGCGCTCTGCTCGATCACCGCGATCTCGGTCTGCGGATCGACAGCGCGCAGCAGCAACGCATCGTAGATGACTTGCGGACGAAGGTTCTCCAGGGGGTTTTCGGAGGGATGAATTACCTCCGGCGATCCAATGATGAATTTGTTCTTGGCGGGGATCGAAAGTTTAAACCCGTTCGCGTCGCTGACCATATCGAAGGCGCGGTTGCGGACCACCGGAAACAGCCCAATCATCCGCAGCATCTCCGGCTTGCGTACCAGGATGTAGCCGCGGATCTGCTTGTAGTCGGTGACCTTGCCCTTCTTCGACCCCCCGACGGACGTGTCGATGTCCACTGTCGCACTCAGGGTCTTGATCTGGACAGACTGGTTGTTGACGTACTCGATCAGTTGCTGCAGCGTCGCGCTGCGCGCAGCCGCCAGCACCACGCGTCGCGGCACGTGATGCGAGCGGAATAGGCATCCGGTGGAAAGCAGGGCCAAGAGGACGACAACTGCGGTCCAAAAATGTGTTCGACGTACCATTAATCTACGAAAGGGTTAGACTCCAAAATTCAAGTATAAGACACGAAAAGGTTTACTGCGCGCCCGCGGCTACCGCTCGGCGGTAGAGCGCCACGTTGTGGCTGTGCTCGTCGAGCGTGCGGGCAAACCGGTGATGCCCGTTCGCATCGCTCACGAAGTACAAGAAATCCGATTTCGTTGGATTCATGGCCGCCTGCAACGATGCTTTTCCAGGGTTCGCGATCGGCCCCGGCGGCAGGCCGGCGTTCTTGTACGTGTTGTACGCCGAATCGTACTGCAAGTCCGACTGGTGGATCGTGCCCTGGTACCGTCCGGCCAACTGCGCCGCGTAAATCACGCTCGGGTCGGCATCGAGCGCCATGTTTTTCTGCAAGCGATTCAAGTATACGCCGGCAACCAGCGGCCGCTCGTCGGGAGCGGCGGTTTCTTTCTCCACAATGGACGCCAAAGTCACGGTGCGGTGTACATCGGAGCTCAAGCCGATCTGCTTGGCCTCCTGCCTGAAGCGCTTCACCATCGCCGCCACGATGTCTTCCGTCGTTTGCGTGCGAGTGAAACCGTAGGTATCGGGGAAGAGGTAGCCTTCCAGCGACTTGGCTTCGGGGTCGAGGTCGCGAATCAGCGCGGTCTGCTTTTGCGCCTGGTCGAGGAATTCCTGCTTGCTGCCGAGCCCCGCGGCGTCGATGGCAGAAGCGATATCGAACATGTTGAAGCCTTCGGGAATCGTGACGCTGTGGACATAAACGTCCCCACGCATCAGTCGCGCATGAACTTGCAGCGCACTTTCGGCGCTGTCGAACTTGTACTCGCCGGCCTTCAACGTCTTGGGTCTCGCCACGTAGTGGTAGAGCAGGAACGCGCGCCAGCTATGAATGACGCCGTTCGCCTGCAACTCCGTGGCGATATGTTTCGTGGACCAGCCGGGCTTCAACATCACGAACTTGGCTTCGCTTGGCTGCTCGGGAAGAAGCAGCGCCCAGGCGAGCCAGAGAGCCACCACGATGACAACAAGAGCGACGAGTTTGAGCAAGGACCGAGACAAGAATTTTCAGTTTAGCAGTCGTGCTCGACCGCGCTCAGGACAACCTCGACAAAGCCGCAACCATCCGTGCATCGTCGTCGGGCCGCACCGTGCGAAGGTCGACGATAAGCCGTTCGTCCTCCACACGCGCAATGATTGGAATCGTATGCTGCCGGAGTTGGTTGGCCATCTCATTGGGACCGAGGCGGTCGGAGGCGATCGCCAGCAGCACGGTCGGCAGTGCCGAAGACGGCGCCGCGCCGCCGCCGATGACCGACTCGCCGTCGCGCATCTCTGCCACCAATCCGGCCAGCCGCAACTGTATTGACATGCGCCGCGCGCGCTCGGCGATCGCATCCTTCGACAGGCGCATCATCTGGATGGCGGGAATCGCGTCGAAGTCGCGCTTGATGTATGAGAGCAGCGTGGCCTCCAGCGCAGCGTAGATCATCTTGTCGACGCGGAGGGCACGAAACATCGGGTTTTTCCGAATCGCCGCAACCAGGTCCGGCCGCCCGCTGATGACACCCGCTTGGGGGCCGCCCAGCAACTTGTCGCCGCTGAAGGTGACGATATCAACGCCGGCCCGAATGCTGTCGCCGACCCCTGGTTCGTGCTGGATGCCGACCTCGCGCAGGTCGAAAAACGCGCCGCTGCCGAGATCTTCCATGACCGGGATGTTGCGGCGGCGGCCCAGCGCGACCAGTTCCTCAGGCGTCGGCTCTTCGGTGAATCCAACGATCGAAAAGTTTGAGCGGTGCACACGCATCAACAGCTTCGTACGATCGTTGATCGCACGCTCGTAGTCGGCGATGCGGGTGCGGTTCGTCGTGCCGACTTCGCGCAGGATGGCATTCGATTTCCCCATCACGTCGGGAACGCGGAACGAGCCGCCGATCTCGACCAGTTCCCCGCGCGAGACGATGACCTCTCCACCTTCGGCCAGCGTGTTCAGGGCAATCATGACGGCGGCGGCGTTGTTGTTGACGACGATGCTGGAGACGCCCTGGCCTTCTGGCGCATACGGCTGCAGCAATCGGGCGAAGAGGCGGTCCACGTGAACGTCGCGCTTGCCGCGCTCGCCGGCATCCAGGTTGAATTCGAGATTCGAGTAGCCCGCAGCCGCTTCGCGAACCTGATCGAGAGCCGCCTGCGACAGCGGCGCGCGACCGAGGTTCGTATGCAGGATGACTCCGGTTGCGTTGATCACCGGCCGCAGCGAGTGGCGCACGTCGTGCGCGATCTGGCGCTCGATGACTTCGGGCATGCTTGCCACAGCGATATCGAGCCCGGCGTCGTCGAGCGAGCCCGCAGTGATCGCCTCGCGTACCGCGCCGAGCACCGCGCGTGTGGCCTCAAGCACCACCGTTTGGCCGTCGCGCTCCGTGATCGCGAGCAGTTCCGGACGGCGCAGAAGTTCGTCCACCGACGGCAGCTTGCGATAGAGAGCAGTTTTGTCGGCAACGGCCACGACAGAAGTATAAAGGAGGTAGCCCGTTAACGAGCCTAGTCGATCTTCCAGACTCTCCGCAGACGGTGTCGTCCAATCCC